>VOFC01000396.1_pt1 | contig 310000 bp, 272 predicted proteins | sample 5384161 | NCBI WGS metagenome assembly VOFC01 (sample SAMN12384722, study PRJNA508395) | human gut metagenome | isolation source: healthy gut B | host: Homo sapiens
GTTGCCTTTTTCTGAATACTCATTTAAAAAATATCTAATAAGATAGTTTTGTTTCCTTTTATTTCTTATATTTGGGGCATTGAAATTCCTAAATTTTTAAAAGACTTTCGATTGTAATTAATATTATAAAATACTTTTATCATGGAAAATAAAATTCAGGAGTTAACTGATAAGATTTATCGTGAAGGTGTAGAAAAAGGAAACGAAGAAGCCCAGCGACTTATCGGTGAAGCCCAGAAAGAAGCTCAGAAGCTGCTTGAAGAAGCACGTAAACAGGCTGATTCTATTGTAGCTGATGCACAAAAAGAAGGCTGATGAACTGACAGACAATACGAAATCTGAATTGAAACTGTTCGGAGGCCAGGCAGTTAATGCCTTGAAGACAGAAATTGTGAATTTGTTAACCAATCAGACAGTATCTGATGCTGTGAAAGGAGTGACATCCGATAAAGAATTCCTTAATAAATTTATTCTTGCTTTAGCAACCCAGTGGTCTTCCAATGAGCCGATTGTTATATCCGTTAAGGATGGAGAGGCGTTACAGAAATTCTTTGCTGCAAAGGCTAAAGATCTGTTGGATAAAGGGGTGAAGATTGAAGAAGTAAATGGAATGAAAGCCTTGTTCTCAATTTCCCCGGCAGATGGTTCTTATAAGGTGAATTTTGGAGAAGAAGAGTTTGAGAACTACTTCAAAGAATTTTTGCGTCCGCAATTAGTGAAGATGTTGTTTTAAGGTAGGCTTATGAGTGCTTATTACTATCTGGTAGCCGGTTTGCCGGATATCTCACTTGAGGACGGTAAGCTTAGTTATACGATATCTGACTTTAGAGCAGAATCTTATGGAGATTTGTCAGCTAAAGATCAGGCTCTGATAGATCTGTTTTATTTGAAATATGATCATGCTGATTTATTAAGCCTACTGAAAGACAAAGATGCAGTGACTCAGGGAAAGGGTAATTTTTCTTCGGAAGATTTGCTTCAGCTGATAGCTTCAGTGAAAGAAGGAGAAAAGCCGGATGCAAAATTCCCGTCTTATCTGTATGATTTCATTGCACAATATTTGGCTTTACCTGCTGATGAGTTGTATAAGGCTGAAAATCTGTTAGCTTCGGCATATTATGCATATGCCATGAAGTCTAAAAATCCGTTTATTGCTTCCTGGTTTGAATTTAATCTGAATATCAACAATATACTGGCTGCTTTTGCTGCACGCAAGTATAAGATGAATGTAGCTGAGGTGATTGTCGGGGATACTGATGTTTGTGAGATGCTCCGGACTTCCAATGCCCGTGATTTCGGATTAAGTGAAACCTTGGATTATTTTGAACCCTTACAGCGTCTGGTTGAAACAGACGATCTGGTAGAGCGTGAGAAAAAGGTTGATCAGCTGAAATGGAAATGGCTGGAAGATGCATCTTTTTTCCATTATTTTACGGTAGAGCGTTTGTTTGTTTTCCTGCTGCAGCTGGAAATGATCGAACGTTGGGTTTTGTTGGATAAAGAAAAGGGAAGTGAATTGTTCCGTCAGATGATTCAGAATCTGAAGGATGAAGTTCAGATACCGGAAGAATTTAGAAAATAGTAAAATACAATAGAATGGCAACAAAAGGAACTGTTTTAGGCGTTATTGCCAACATGGTTACATTGACTGTCGACGGGCCGGTAGCACAGAATGAAATCTGTTATATCATGACCGGCGGTGACCGTCTGATGGCCGAGGTTATTAAGGTGGTCGGACAGAATGTATATGTACAGGTGTTTGAAAGTACCCGTGGTTTGAAAGTCGGTGCTGAAGCCGAATTTACAGGTCACATGCTGGAAGTAACTTTGGGTCCGGGTATGCTGTCAAAGAACTATGACGGTTTGCAGAATGACCTGGACAAAATGGAAGGTGTCTTCCTGAAACGTGGACAATATACCTATCCGCTGGATAAAGAAAAGAAATGGCTGTTCAAGCCGATTGTAAAGGCTGGAGACGAAGTCGGTCCTTCAGCATGGCTGGGCGAGGTGGAAGAAAATCACCAGCCCCTGAAGATTATGGTACCTTTCCAGCTGACCGGAACCTATAAAGTGAAGTCAATTGTAGAAGAAGGTGAATATACCATTGAAGATACAGTTGCTGTCCTGACCGACAAGGAAGGTAATGATATTCCTGTGAATATGATTCAGAAGTGGCCGGTTAAGAAAGCAATGGTGAACTATGCTGAGAAACCGCGTCCCTATAAACTGCTCGAGACGGGTGTGCGTGTGATTGATACACTGAATCCGATTGTAGAGGGCGGTACCGGATTTATTCCTGGTCCGTTCGGAACCGGAAAGACTGTGTTGCAGCATGCTATATCCAAACAGGCCGAAGCTGATATCGTGATCATTGCAGCCTGTGGTGAGCGTGCCAATGAGGTTGTGGAAATCTTTACGGAATTCCCGGAACTGGTAGACCCGCATACAGGCCGTAAGCTGATGGAACGTACAATTATTGTCGCCAATACTTCCAATATGCCGGTAGCAGCACGTGAAGCTTCTGTCTACACTGCCATGACGATGGCTGAATATTATCGTGCAATGGGATTGAAAGTCTTGTTGATGGCCGACTCTACTTCCCGCTGGGCGCAGGCTTTGCGTGAAATGTCAAACCGTATGGAAGAATTGCCGGGACCGGATGCCTTCCCGATGGATATCTCAGCGATTATTTCCAATTTCTACGGCCGTGCCGGTTATGTACATCTTTACAATGGAGAAACAGGTTCCATTACTTTCATCGGAACAGTATCTCCGGCCGGTGGTAACCTGAAGGAACCGGTAACGGAAAATACCAAGAAAGTGGCCCGCTGTTTCTATGCACTTGAGCAGGAACGTGCCGACCGCAAGCGTTATCCGGCTGTGAACCCGATTGATTCTTATTCCAAATATCTTGAATATCCTGAGTTCGACAATTACATCACTCAGCGTATCAACAGTGAATGGATCGGTAAGGTGAATGAGCTGAAGACCCGTCTGTTGAGAGGTAAGGAAATTGCAGAGCAGATCAACATTCTGGGTGATGACGGTGTGCCTGTAGAATACCATGTGATTTTCTGGAAGTCGGAACTGATTGACTTTGTGATCCTTCAGCAGGATGCATTTGATGAAGTAGACTCGGTAACTCCGATGGAACGTCAGGAGGAAATGGTGAACCAGATTATCGATATTTGTCATACCGACTTTGAGTTCGACAACTTCGTAGAGGTAATGGACTATTTCAAGAAGATGATCAATATCTGCAAGCAGATGAACTATGCCCGTTTCCGTTCCGAACAGTACGACGAATTCCGCAAGCAGTTGCAGGAACTGGTGGCTGAACGCAAAGTGAAATAAGAGAAATAAATTGAGAATAAAATGGCAACGAAAGCTTTTCAGAAAATATATACAAAGATTAGTCAGATAACGAAAGCTACCTGTTCGCTGAAAGCAACGGGAGTAGGTTATGACGAACTGGCTATGGTAAACGGCAAGCTGGCCCAGGTGGTGAAGATTGCCGGTGATGAAGTGACTTTGCAGGTGTTTGAGGGTACGGAAGGTATTCCGACAAATGCCGAAGTTGTATTCCTGGGCAAGTCTCCTACATTGAAAGTGAGCGAGCAACTGGCCGGACGTTTCTTCAACGCTTTTGGTGATCCGATTGACGGAGGACCGGAGATTGAAGGAGTGGAAGTTGAGATTGGAGGACCGTCTGTGAATCCGGTACGCCGTAAGCAGCCGTCCGAACTGATCGCTACGGGTATTGCTGGTATCGACTTGAACAACACCCTGGTATCCGGACAGAAGATCCCCTTCTTTGCCGATCCGGACCAGCCTTTCAACCAGGTGATGGCCAATGTGGCCTTACGTGCCGAAACCGACAAGATTATTCTGGGCGGTATGGGTATGACCAATGATGACTATTTGTATTTCAAGAATGTGTTCTCGAATGCAGGTGCCCTTGACCGTATCATCAGTTTCGTGAATACGACAGAGAATCCTCCGGTAGAACGTCTGCTGATTCCGGACATGGCTCTGACAGCTGCTGAATACTTTGCGGTAGAACACAATCAGAAGGTACTGGTCTTGCTGACCGATATGACTTCTTACGCCGATGCGCTGGCTATCGTATCCAACCGTATGGACCAGATCCCTTCGAAGGACTCTATGCCGGGTTCTCTTTATTCCGATCTGGCAAAGATCTACGAGAAAGCCGTACAGTTCCCTTCAGGAGGTTCCATTACCATTATTGCCGTTACCACATTGTCAGGAGGCGATATTACGCATGCTGTTCCTGATAATACCGGTTATATCACCGAAGGTCAGCTTTTCCTGCGCCGTGACAGTGATATCGGTAAGGTAATTGTCGATCCGTTCCGTTCTCTGTCTCGTCTGAAACAGCTGGTAAGTGGAAAGAAGACCCGTAAGGACCATCCGCAGGTGATGAATGCTGCGGTTCGTCTGTATGCTGATGCTGCCAATGCAAAGACCAAGATGGAAAATGGTTTCGACCTGACCAACTATGATGAACGTGCGTTGGCTTTTGCAAAGGATTATGCCAATCAGTTGCTGGCCATCGATGTCAATCTGAATACCACTGAAATGCTTGATGTGACCTGGGGACTGTTCAGCAAATATTTCAAGCCCGAGGAAGTCAACATCAAGAAAGAATTTGTGGATCAGTACTGGAAAAAGTGATTTAGTTAAAACTTACAGAGAATGGCTATAAAATTTCAATATAACAAAACTTCGTTGCAGCAGCTTGAGAAACAGCTCAAGATCCGTTTGCGTACGCTGCCTATCATCAAGAACAAGGAGAGTGCGCTGCGTCTGGAGGTGAAGCGTTGCAAGACTGAAGCAGTGGAGTTGGAGGAACGCCTGGAACAGCAGATCCAGGCATACGAAGCCATGTTCGCTCTCTGGAATGAATTTGATGCTTCACTGGTGAAAGTGAAGGATGTTCATCTGGGCGTACGCAAGATTGCAGGCGTCCGAGTACCCTTGCTGGAAGAGGTGGACTTTGAGATCCGTCCGTTCAGCTTTTTCTGTAGTCCCAAATGGTATGCCGACGGCATTCACTTGTTGAAAGGCCTGGCACAGACTGCCATTGAGCGGGAATTTACGCTGGCCAAGCTGGGGTTGCTGGAACATGCCCGAAAGAAAACCACTCAGAAGGTTAATCTTTTTGAGAAGGTACAGATTCCGGGTTATCAGGATGCCTTGAGAAAGATTAAGCGTTTCATGGAAGACGAAGAGAATTTGTCCAAGTCTTCTCAGAAGATCCTGAAATCCATCCAGGAGAAAAGAAAGGAGGCTGAGGTATGATTGCTAAAATGAAGAAACTGACCTTTTTGGTCTATCACAAGGAATATGAAGATTTCCTGAAAGGAATCCGTGAAGTCGGAGTCGTTCATGTGGTTGAGAAAGCTCAGGGTGGTGCCGGAAATGCCGAACTGCAGGACAGCATCCGTTTGTCGTCACGTTATGCGGCAGCGGTGAAAACCCTTCGCGGCATGGGTGTTCCGGCTGGCGCTTCCCATGCAGGCGATGTCCGTAAAGGAGAAGAAGCCCTGAAGGAAATCGAAGCCTTGCAGCAGGAGATGCAGCGCCTGAGTCATCAGGCTCAGCTGACAGACAAGGACATTGCTGTGCTTGAACCGTGGGGAAACTTTGAGCCGCGTGATCTGGCCCGTCTGGCAGAAGCCGGCTATCGCATTGATTTCTATGTCTGTCCGGAAAAGCTCTTCAAGGAAGAATGGATGACGGAATATCATGCGATGATCATCAGCCAGTCTGGTTCGCGGCTTTATTTTATCACGGTAACCCCGGTAAATTCACCGGTGGAACTGGAGGTGGAAGCAGTCCGGCTTCCGGACAAGTCGCTTGCATCACTGAAGGAGAGCAAGGCTGCGATTGTGACGAAAGAAGCTGATATACACAAGCGGATGGAAGAACTGGCCGCAACGGCAGTGCCCGATCTGGAAGCAGCTCAGGCCTCTGTACATGCGCAGATAGAGTTCTCCAAAGTGGAACTGAGTGCTGACTCACTGGCAGACAACAAACTGTTGCTGCTGGAAGGATGGGCACCTGCGGCTTCTGTCGGCCAGATACAGGAATATCTGAACACCAGCAATGCTTATTATGAGATTGCAGATCCGACACCGGACGATGATGTTCCTATCTTGTTGGCGAACAATAAGTTTGCCCGTCTGTTTGAACCGATCATGCGACTTTATATGTTGCCCAAATACAGAGAACTGGATCTGACTCCGTATTTTGCCCCGTTCTTTATGCTGTTCTTCGGCCTGTGTCTGGGAGATTCCGGTTACGGACTGTTCATGGTGCTGGCTGTCACGATTTATCGCCTGGCAGCTAAGCAGGTGAGTGATTCGATGAAACCGGTGCTTACACTGGTACAGTTGCTCGGAGCTTCCACAATGGTTTGTGGTCTGCTCACAGGAACCTGCTTCGGATTTAATCTGTACGACATTCAGTTGCCTCTTTTCCAGAGTCTGAAGGAATCCATTTCACTGGATAACCAGCAGATGTTTAACCTTTCTCTGATTCTGGGAGGCATTCAGATTATCTTCGGTATGATTCTGAAGGCTGTGAATCAGACCATTCAGCTGGGCTTCAAATATGCGGTAGCAACGATCGGATGGATTCTGGTACTTGTCAGCACGGCTTTTGCCTTTGCTTTCCCTTCCTGTATGGCTATGGGAGGTACGGTACATCTGGTGCTCCTGGGTATCGGCTTGCTGATGGCCTACCTGTACAACAGTCCGGACAAAAATATTTTTGTCAACATCGGACTGGGACTGTGGGACAGCTACAATATGGCTACCGGTCTGCTGGGTGATGTGCTCTCGTATGTACGTCTGTTTGCCCTCGGTTTGTCCGGAGGTATCCTGGCCAGTGTGTTCAACAGTCTGGCAGCAGGTATGAGTCCCGACAATATCATTGCAGGTCCGATTGTCATGGCTCTGATCTTCCTGATCGGTCACAGCATCAATATCTTTATGAATGTACTGGGTGCAATGGTTCACCCCATGCGTCTGACATTCGTGGAATTCTTCAAGAATTCCGGTTATGAGGGTGGTGGAAAAGAATACAAACCCTTTAAGAAAGAAGTAATTAGTGAATAAAAGTAATACGAATTAAAAATTTAAAAAATAATTGAATTATGGAAATGAATCTTTTGATTGCCTACATTGGCATTGCGATTATGGTTGGTTTGTCAGGTATTGGTAGTGCCTATGGTGTGACTATTGCCGGTAACGCTTCAATCGGTGCGTTGAAGAAAAATGACAGTGCATTCGGTAATTTCCTGGTGCTGACAGCACTTCCGGGTACTCAGGGTCTGTATGGTTTTGCCGGTTACTTCATGTTCCAGAATATTTTTGGTGTGCTGACACCGGAAATGACAGCAATTCAGGCTTGTGCCGTACTGGGTGCCGGTATTGGTCTGGGACTGGTAGCCTTGTTCTCTGCCATCCGTCAGGGACAGGTTTGTGCCAACGGTATTGCTGCCATCGGACAGGGTCACAATGTATTCGGTAATACATTGATTCTGGCTGTATTCCCTGAATTGTATGCAATTGTAGCATTGGCTGCTACTTTCTTGATGGGTTCTGCTCTGGCTTAACTTGCTTAGCCTGATGAAATAGATAGCCGGACACGGATTGCCGTGTCCGGCTTATTTTTTGGTTGCTTTTTCATCGTGCGGTCACTGAGGCAGAATCATGCAGTCGTTGCGGGCAAATTATGCGGTCGTTGGGGCAGAATCATGCAGTCGTTTGAGCTGAATCGTGCGGTCGTTGCGGGCGAATCGTGCAGACGCTGACGAGGCATTTTGAGTTTCTGACAGCATACAAGTGGCCGGACGGACATTCCAGTGTAAAAAGAATGACATCTTGGTCGATATTCTTGAATAAAATGAATATGAATAGTCGAATTAGGTCTATAAAAACTTTTATTGCTGTCCGATAAAATCGATTTAAAATAAAAAATGCCGCTCGGCCATTGTATATTCAATGGTCGAGTCTTATTTTGTTATTCCAAGCCCCATCAAAAAATAGACAGTTGATAATCTTCTTTCTGATTCACGTCCAGAAGCGTTTCCCAATCCTTTTCCGGATGGTTGAAAAGGCTGTAGAAATCCACATAATACATAAGTGTAATCCTCATCATGGTTGCAAGGCCTGAGAAGCTCCATGAACGAGTCAGTCCTTTTTTCATTACCATAAGCAGCAGATTGGCTATAAGTGTCACCCAGATCTGTATTTTAATCGCATTTGCACTTTCCCCATAAAAGTATTTCAAGGGAAAATTCTGTTTTATCTGCTTGAAGAGCAGTTCTATCTCCCAACGTTTGCGGTAGATTTCTATAATCTCGTTCGGTTCTGATTCCATATCGTTTGTAAGCAATGAAACCAGTTTGTGCTTTTTAATATCAACGTAGGTAATGATACGGGCATGATGAACAAGAATTGTACCATCCTTCAGCATTTTTGAGAACGTTACATTTTGTATGCGTACCTCCATAAGGCCTTCTTTAGTCTGGTACATACAGTCTCCTATAATGTTGTATCTCAGATTTTTTTTTCATTTTTGTCACATACATGACCTCTCTTTGCGTGAGTGTTTCCAGCTTCTCATAATCAATGTATGCACGATCCATGGCAATTATGTCACCTTTGTTCAGTACTGATGGTCTCAACATGAAAGAATCGTTGGTCGCAGCCGAAGTGAACTTTATATCTGAGGGGACTCCCTCGTTGGCATGTATGACAGTGTGTACCTTTATGCCTCCTTTCTTTTTGCCGGTCTTGGGATGACGCCCCACACCCTTGAACAGGAGATTTGAGAACAGGGTAATGGTAGTGGAATCGATAATCTGAAGACGCTTCATCCAGGCTGTATCCCTGTTTTGGCGGCTGTCCGAGGAAAGTATATTTCTGTATGTAGTGTATAAGTCACGATAGATGGACTCAAATATGATTTCCGGACGGCGTTTGTTGGCATCGGATAACGTACTGCGCGAAGGCATGGTCGTGATACCCAGATGACAAAGTTTGCGGGCTTCTGCCTGTATGGACGCCATTATCTCACGCAAGGAATCAAAACGCATGATAACTGCATAGAGCATAACGACAAGATGTGTCCATCCATCAAACCGTTTCACATAGTGTTCACCACCATATTTACGGCTTGTCTGAAGAATTTTTGACTTATCAAGTAATTTTATGACCTGACTATATAGCGGCTGTCCGCTAAAATGTATACTTTTGCCCATAGTTAGATTAATTTTGTTTGGCGACAGAAATCTAACAAAATAGGCTGACCTCGCAAATGAAGTCAGCCTTATTTTTTATGCTTTAGATAAATTTTTATCGGACAGCAATAAAAAACTTTAAAAATCCATACTTTTTTTATACCTTCGCGACTGATTTAGAAAATATTAAAGATGATGATGAAAGAGCTTTTGAAGCCCGATTACATTTTCGAATCCAGTTGGGAAGTGTGTAATAAGGTGGGAGGTATTTACACGGTTCTCTCAACAAGGGCAAAGACATTGCAGGATGCATTTCCTGATAAGATCTTTTTCATTGGTCCGGATGTATGGTCGGGTAAGGAAAATCCTTTATTCTCTGAGGATGAAAATTGTTTGAAAGACTGGTGTGCATATGCACGGGAGAGTGATGGATTGAAGATACGCGTCGGTCGTTGGAATATACCGGGATCTCCCATTACAATCCTGGTTGATTTCACTCCTTTCTATGCTCAGAAGAATGATATTTACGGGCAGGCCTGGTGCGATTTTCAGGTAGATTCACTTCATGCTTACGGTGATTACGACGAGGCCTCCATGTTTGCATATGCTGCAGGGAAAGTTGTAGAAAGTTTTTATCGGTATTGCTTAAGCGAGAAGGATCGGGTAGTCTATCATGCTAATGAATGGATGACGGGTCTGGGAGCACTTTATCTGCGCAAGCATGTGCCGGAAATTGCAACAATTTTTACTACTCATGCAACTTCTATCGGACGTTCGATTGCCGGAAACAACAAACCTTTGTATGACTATTTGTTTGCATATAATGGCGACCAGATGGCTGGTGAATTGAATATGCAATCGAAGCATTCCATTGAAAAACAGACTGCACACCATGTTGATTGTTTTACAACAGTCAGTGAAATCACCAACAATGAATGTCGTGAACTGCTTGACAAGTCGGCAGATGTGGTTCTGATGAACGGCTTTGAGGATGACTTTGTGCCCAAAGGGAATACGTTTGTTGCACGTCGTAAGAAAGCCCGTCAGACTATGCTGAATCTGGCGAACAAGCTTCTGGGTACAAACTTGACCGACGAAACACTGATTGTCGGAACCAGTGGCCGTTATGAATTCAAGAACAAGGGTATCAACGTTTATCTGGAATCCTTGAACCGGCTGACCCGCGACATGAATCTGAAGCGTGATGTTCTGGCATTTATCAATGTGCCCGGATGGGTGGGCGATCCCCGTGAAGACCTCATAGCCCGTCTGAAGAGCAAGGAACAGTTTACGACTCCTCTGGAGGTTCCTTTCATTACCCACTGGCTGCATAACATGAATCATGACCAGGTACTTGACATGCTGAAGTATTTGAACATGTCGAATGCACCGGAATCAAAGGTCAAGGTTATCTTTGTGCCTTGCTATCTGGATGGAAACGACGGTATCTGGAACATGCATTATTATGACCTGATTTTAGGATATGACCTGAGTGTATATCCGTCTTACTATGAACCCTGGGGATATACTCCGCTGGAAAGCATCGCTTTCCACGTACCGACAGTTACGACAGATCTGGCCGGGTTTGGCTTATGGGTTAACTCCTTGAAAGGACGTTTCAGCGAACTGGCTGACGGCGTAAAGGTGATCCATCGTACAGACTACAACTATTCTGAAGTGGCTGACGTCATAAAAGATACAGTTTCAGATTTCTCTGCCCTGAGTGCAGCTGAAATCAAGAAAATACGGAAGAACGCGGCAGCAATTGCCGAAAAGGCACTGTGGAAACATTTCATACAAAGTATTATTATGAGGCTTATGACATTGCTTTGCGCAATGCTGAGAAACGCCTTGCTTTGTAACAGTGAATCTGATTTTTAACTTAAAGTATTATTGAGAGATATGAAAATCAAGACAAATTATGCGAATGTTCCTTGCTGGAAGGAAGTAAATGTGAAATCCCACATTCCGGAATCCTTGAAGATGCTGGAAGAAATGGCTCGCAATATCTGGTGGGCCTGGAGTGATGAGGCTACTGAAATGTTCAGTTCTCTGGATCCTGAATTGTGGAGCGTTGTCGGACAGAATCCGGTTGCTTTGTTGGAGCGTATAAGTTATGAAAAACTGGAAGATCTGTCTTCTGACGAAGCTGTTCTTGCCAAGATTAACAAGGTATATAAGAAATTCAAAGAATATATTGATGTGAAGCCCGATGCTTCACGTCCTTCTGTTGCATACTTCTGTATGGAGTATGGACTGACTCACGTACTGAAGATCTACTCCGGCGGTTTGGGTATCCTGGCCGGTGACTACCTGAAAGAAGCATCAGACAGCAATGTCGATATGTGTGGTGTAGGTTTCCTGTATCGTTACGGCTATTTCACTCAGAGCCTGTCTATGGACGGACAGCAGATTGCAAATTATGAAGCACAGAACTTCGGCAGCCTGCCTCTGGACCGCGTTAAAGATGAAAACGGACAGCCTCTGGTTCTTGATGTTCCTTATCTGGACTATTATGTTCATGCATATGTATGGAGAGTAAACGTAGGTCGTGTACCTTTGTATTTGCTGGATACAGATAACGAAATGAACAGCGAATTCGACCGTCCGATTACTTATCAGTTGTATGGTGGTGACTGGGAAAACCGTCTGAAACAGGAAATTCTGCTGGGTATCGGTGGTGTGCTGTTGCTGAAACGTCTGGGCATCAAGAAAGATGTATATCACTGCAATGAAGGTCACGCTGCCCTGTGTAACGTACAGCGCTTGTGCGATTATGTAGAAAGCGGCATGTCATTCGACGAGGCTCTGGAAGTTGTACGTGCTTCTTCTCTGTACACTGTTCATACTCCGGTTCCGGCTGGTCATGACTACTTCGACGAAGGTCTGTTCGGCAAGTATATGGGAGGTTATCCGCAGCGTATGGGTATTACCTGGCAGGATCTGATGGATCTGGGCCGTATTAACCCGGGTGATCCTAACGAACGTTTCTGTATGTCTACATTCGCCTGCAACACTTGTCAGGAAGTGAACGGTGTAAGCTGGCTGCATGGTAAAGTTTCACAGGAAATGTTCTCAGGTATCTGGAAAGGTTATTTCCCTGAAGAAAATCATGTAGGTTATGTAACCAATGGTGTGCACTTCCCGACCTGGTGTGCTTCTGAATGGAAGAAACTTTATGCAAAATACTTCGACAAGAACTTCCTCCACGACCAGTCAAATGAAAAGATCTGGGAAGCTATCTACAATGTACCCGATGAAGAAGTTTGGAAGACTCGTGTAGCTTTGAAGAACAAGCTGATCGACTATATCCGTAACCAGTTCCGTGATACATGGCTGAAGAACCAGCGTGATCCGTCGCGTGTGGTTTCTCTGATGGACAAGATCAATCCTAACGCACTGTTGATCGGTTTCGCACGTCGTTTTGCTACTTACAAGCGTGCACATCTGTTGTTCACAGACTTGGATCGTCTGGCCAAGATCGTGAACAATCCTGATTACCCTGTACAGTTCCTGTTTGCAGGTAAGGCTCATCCCCACGATGGTGCCGGTCAGGGTCTGATCAAGAAGATTGTGGAAATCTCTAACCGTCCTGAATTCCTTGGTAAGATCATTTTCCTTGAAAATTACGATATGAAACTGGCTCGTCGTCTGGTTTCCGGCGTTGATATCTGGTTGAATACTCCGACTCGTCCGTTGGAAGCTTCCGGTACTTCCGGTGAAAAAGCTTTGATGAACGGTGTTGTAAACTTGTCTGTACTTGACGGATGGTGGCTGGAAGGTTACCGTGAAGGAGCCGGATGGGCACTGACTGAAAAACGTACTTACCAGAATCAGGAACACCAGGATCAGCTGGATGCTGCTACAATCTACAGCTTGCTGGAAACTGAAATCCTGCCGCTTTACTATGCACGTAACAAGAAGGGATATTCTGAAGGCTGGGTGAAGACTATCAAGAACTCTATCGCACAGGTAGCTCCTCATTACACCATGAAGCGTCAGCTGGATGATTACTTCACTAAATTCTATGGCAAGGAAGCTGCTCGTTTCCATGAACTGGCAGCCAACGACTACGCTAAGGCTAAGGAAATCGCCAAATGGAAAGAAGAAGTGGCTGAAAAGTGGGATTCCATCGAAGTTGTTTCTATGGATAAGTGCGAAGACCTTCACAAAGGTAACATTGAAACCGGTAAGGAATATGTTATCACTTGCGTGGTTGACGAAAAAGGCCTGGATGATGCAGTGGGCATTGAACTGGTAACAACTTACACTACCGCTGAAGGCAAGGAATACGTTTATTCAGTAGAACCGATGGAAATGGTTCACAGAGACGGTAATCTGTTTACCTTCAAGGTAACTCACAGCCTGTCTAACTCCGGAAGCTTCAAGGTTGCATACCGTATGTTCCCGAAACATGAGGCACTGCCCCATCGTCAGGACTTCTGCTATGTACGCTGGTTCAACAAGGACTAAGTAAACCGGAAAGATATATAGAATGACGGTCTGTACAGCAGGTGTGGATTGAAAAAGTCTGCACCTGTATGTACAGGCCGTATTTTTTGTTTGCGGAAAAAGCCCGGGGCTTTCGCTTTGCCGTGTCGGGGAATTGGCTATCTTTGCATTCAGACGGACTGGATGTCCGGATACAGATACTTTAAAACAAAAGCCAATGAAAATATTGATTGTAGAGGATGATGCCGACCTGAGGGAGATTACCATCCGTTCGCTGGAGAAGGAACGATATGTCGTATCCCAGGCTCCTGACTATCGGACAGCCCTGTGTAAAATAGAAGATTACGATTATGATTGCATTCTGCTGGATATCATGCTGCCCGACGGAAGCGGACTTGATCTGCTGGAAGAACTGAAGGCGATGGGCAAGCGGACGAATGTCATTATTCTTTCAGCCAAGGATTCACTGGAAGACAAGGTGCAGGGACTGGATCTGGGTGCAGATGATTATCTGCCCAAACCTTTTCATCTGGCCGAACTTCATGCACGTATCAAGAGCCTGTTGCGGAGGAATCAACGGGAAGGAGAGCAGAGCTTGCGCTTTGGAAACATTGAGGTATTTCCCGATCGTTTCCGGGTGATGGTTGAGGGAAAGGAAGTCGATCTGAACCGTAAGGAATACGATATCCTATATTATTTTATGTGCCGTCCCGGCAGACTGGTCAATAAGAATACACTGGCAGAGTCTGTATGGGGAGATCATATTGATCAGGTAGATAACTTTGATTTCATCTATACGCAGATCAAGAATCTCCGTAAGCGCCTGAAAGAAGCCGGTGCTACTCCGGAGCTTAAGTCTGTATATGGATTTGGCTATAAGTTTGTTGTGGAATGAAATTGTTTCATCTGATTCTGGGGCGCATGTCCGCCGCACTCATTGTGATACTTACCTTATGGGCCGGACTGTTTTATCTGGCCGTGATGGAAGAAGTCAATGACGAGGTGGATGATTCGCTGGAAGACTATTCGGAGGCATTGATCCTCAGATGGCTTTCCGGTGAGGAACTTCCTGCCCGTAGCAATGGCTCCAACAACCAGTATTTCCTTTATGAAGTAAGCGAGTCGTATGCCCGGATGTATCCCCGGATTTCTTATCACGATGAAATGGTTTATATCACAGAGAAGGACGAAGAGGAACCGGCTCGTGTACTGACTACCATCTTCGAGGCCGAAGGAAACCGCTTTATGGAGCTGGTCGTTTATACACCTACCATCGAGAAAGCTGATTTGCAGAGAGCTATTCTGGGGTGGATTGTCTTTCTTTATGTACTGTTGCTGCTGGCCGTTATTTTGTTGAATGTATGGGTGTTCCGGAGAAATATGCATCCTTTGTACCGCTTGCTGGCCTGGCTGGATGCCTATCGGCTCGGCCGTTCGAATGCTCCATTGGAGAATAATACCCGCATTTATGAGTTCCGCAAGCTGAATGAAGCCGTGACTCTTTCGGCAGAGCGCAGTGAGAAACTATATGAACAGCAGAAACTGTTTATCGGAAATGCATCCCACGAGATGCAGACACCTTTGGCTATCTGCCGGAACCGTCTGGAAATGTTGATGGAAGAAGGCAATCTCAGCGAAAAGCAGTTGGAAGAGTTGATCAAGACGCATGAAACGCTTGAACGTCTGACGCGTCTGAACCGTTCTTTGCTCTTGCTCTGCAAGATCGAGAACCGGCAGTTTTCCGATGTAAAGGATATATGTTATAATCATCTGCTGGAGCAATACCTGGAAGATTATAAGGAAGTGTATGCTTACCGGGGTGTTTCGGTGGAAGTGATTACGGAAGGTGAGTTTACGGTCATGATGAGTGAATCGCTGGCTTCAGTCCTGCTGACCAACCTGCTGAAAAATGCCTTTGTCCATGTGACGGAAGGGGGCGTGATCCGTATTCTCTTTACGACGGAAGCAATGGTTGTCGCCAATAGCGGTGAGCAGCCTCTTGACAGTGAGCGTATCTTTGAGCGTTTTTATCAGGGCCATAAGAAAGAAGGTTCTACGGGACTGGGTCTGGCTTTGGCTGAGTCTATCTGCAAGTCAAGCGGGCTGGATATCCGTTACGAATTCACTGAGGGCATGCATCGGTTTACGGTCAGCCGTTCCGGATCGGAAAGAGTAGGATAGGTGTTTATATTGCGGAACAGGCTTTCAGAAAAGAATTTTGCATTTTTCCTGAAAATTTCTTCTGATTCCAGATTCTTTTCAGATTCCTGTCGCACCTTTGTATTAGAAAATTAAATGAATGATTAATCTCTTAAAAACAAAGGTGTATGAAAAAGTTAGTTTTTTTATTGGTGTGTGTGTTTGCAATGTCTTCAGTTGCTTTGGCTGATAATGACAAACCGATCCAGGTTGGACAGTTGCCGACAAAGGCCCAGACCTTCCTGACCACTTATTTCAAGAGCCACAAAGTGGCGTTGGCTAAGCAGGAAAGTGATTTGTTCTATAAAACCTATGATGTCATTTTCACAAATGGCGAAAAGGTGGAATTCGACAAGTCCGGAGAATGGACAGAAGTGAAGTGTTCACAAAGCGAAGTACCTTCAAAGATTGTTCCTGCTGCTATCCGTGATTATGTGAAAACCAACTATCCGGATGCCAAGATTCTTCGTATCGAACGTGACCGTAAGGGATATGAAGTGAAACTGTCCAACCGTTGGGAAATCTCTTTCGACTCTCAGATGCGTGTGGTAGACATTGACGATTAAGCAGTGCCTGTCAGGTAATAAAGAAATGCACCCGTTTTCCGGATTGTCCGGGAAGCGGGTGCATTTGATTTTGCCGGATCAGAAGCAGTAAGCCAGTCCGACATTTATGATGAACTGGTCGAATCCGTCCACTAACTGATATTTGGGTTCAATGTTCAGTTTCCAGGCAGAACCCAGTTTAAAGTCAGCTCCTACTCCAAACTTGGCCTGAAACTTTCCGTCGGAAGCAGAATATTCGTCGAAATGAGCCTTTGCATTGGCATATCCCAATCCTACAGCCGGGTAGATAGCCACATCAGCTGCAACGGGGAAGAGGTAATGGAAGTTTACTCCCAGATCCCAGAAGGAAACATGATCGTGCTTGAAATAGTAATTGAATTCCGGCTCGATCCGTACATGGTTGGTCAGATTATACTGGAATTTTCCGCCCAGACCGAAGGAGGTTTCACTGGCATAATTCAAATTCAGACCGAGTGCCTTGTCACCCTGACTCTGTGCTGCTGCTGTTGCCATTCCGGCAATCAGACAGACAATAAGTAATGTCAACTTCTTCATATTCTTTCCTTTTTAAAATGGATAATATATCAATATAACACTTGAACGGGAAGAATGGTTTTGGTCTGTTTTTGCTTTTTTCAGGTACATTTTATATAAAAAGGAAGTGCATATCGAACTATACACCCAGGCTTCTATTTTTTATATTTTATAAGCATCACAACAGGATTTGATTCTTCATTCAATTTTTTCTGCAATTTCCTTTAGCGGACTTTTTCAGCTTATTATCGGCATATGCCTCTACAAGTCGGTCTGCTGCCAAATTCTGATAGGTAGCAACATCTCCATTGCCGACATTTTCTGTCACATTCACTTCCTGTTTATTTATATAATCGGCATTGAATATCACTGGTTCGAAAAATGAATCTTCTTCTTTATCATACATCAGGTCTGTAGTCGGGAATCCATTACCTTTTGAAAAGTCAAACTTCTTTTCTATTTTCTTAAAAAAATAATATCTGTCTGTTACAGGCCCCATTGTGATAAGTACGTCCGGTTCACCAGACGACTGTCTGACGATGAAAGGACTCAACAGATTCTTGTCCGGTCTATAGCTATAAATAGTATCGGAGGATGTCTCGACAAGAAGCCAGTTATCCTGACAAGGTATAAGGGCACGTACTGGGATTGCTGCTATGACATCTCCCTGACGTACAAACGGCGCCTTGACTGTTTTGAATGGAATTGAAATACCACGGGTAACACTGCCGTCCTGCTTCGATATAATGGAATGATAGAATTCCTTCTCCTTTTCTTCTCCGTCCCTATAATATACTGTCATATCATAACAGATGAGATTATTCTTGTCATAATTGAAGACATCCATATAATCCGCATCATCAGCAGTATTGAAACTACGCTTGAAATTGCCGGACAAATCATATACCAGTATTTTCTTTGTGGAATTGACAAAAATCTCTTCATTATCTTCATCCAGAGCGGCACTTACAATGAAAGCATATTCTTCTCCACCCTGTCCTTTTCTGTTTATCTTTCTTATTCCTTTACCGGTTTTCCTGTCAAAGACATATATATTTCCATCATTGACATAGTTTTTTATCAATATATATTTATCACCGATTGACAATACAGCTCCTTGCGTAATGAATTCATCTGTAGTTTCCAACGGAATATACTCAACGTCCATAAAGTCCTGAAGGACTATTTCTTTTTCGGGGTAATTCTCATTTACATTAACAGTAATATATTTACTGTCTTTGTCTGCCTGATTACAGTTTCCCAGGCCTATACCTGTAAAAAATAATAGGTTTAGAAACCAAATGTTTGTCTTTCTCATAAGATATTTGTTTTATCTATATTACATATTATTTACCGGGGAATTGATATTTTTTTTATTTCGTAGGAACCAAAATCAGATATGGATTGTCCTCTTCATTCTGAATACTGGAATACAATGATTTCAACTTATCATCATCGGGTATGTCGTTATTGTCTTTATATTCCAACAGATTCATGGAAGACAAAGAATATACTATCTGATTATCTGTATAACCTACTGCTGCCACATTGATATCAGGCAAACCTTCCACCAGTCGTGTATATATTTCAGTCATACGGTTTTCATGCTTTACAAAATAAGTCTTATCATAGTTGAAAGCAAAGTATATACCCGACTTATATGGTGTGACATCTTTAATCCAACGGTAAACTGTTTTATCCCTATTTATTTCCCCGAATTCATCATCTGACATATCTTTTTTCTCAGAAATCATCTCAAAGAAGTTTCTACCTTTGAAATGGATCACATACTCTGGGTTAAGTTTATCAGCCTTGATTGAATAAATTGTATCGCAAACCGGTAAGGAAACAATACCGTTATTATAAAAGTTATAGTATACAAACGGTTTTCCTTTTATTGAATTGGGTTTACTGATACCATAAGCACTATCTGTTTCAGATTGATAATAGAGGAAATGATTGCTTTTTCCATTTATATTGGAATCAAACAGCCACAAACAATCATCATCTGCTTGAGTAAAAGAAAAATACGGACTGTCAAGTTTGTATTTCTCTGCTATATAATTACCGTCAGAGTCATACTGTTTAATACTTCTATAGTTGTCAAGAACATACAGATTATTGTTTCTATACTCAAAATCACTGACAAAAAGAACTTCTCCCGGTCCATTGCCCCTTTTAAGGCTGTTTATGTATTTCCCATCCAATGAAAATATAAATATCCGCGGATCTATAAGAGACAAGACATAAATCCTTTCATTGCCTATCACTACTTTTTGATACATCGCCTATTACAGATTCAGAGGTCATTTCTAGTTTTACATAATCGAATGTTTCAAAAGCCGGTTTGTCGATAGTGAGACTTTTGTCTTCCAGAGAAACAAATATATCTTCTATTCCATCAGGATGTTTCTCACCACTGCTACATGAATACATACAACCTAGAATAATAATGTAAAAAGAGTTTCTTCATAGCAAAATAAATTTAAAATTCTATTTACTGAATGTTCCTATAATAATTACATGCTGTGTAAATATCAGAACAGGTGCAGAACTCATATGTGAAAGCGCAAGGTACGCATTTACAAATGCCATTGACCAGGAAAAGCATCAGTATATTTCACGGATCGGAATATATAAAGAAATAGCCCCAACCTTTGTTGGGTTGAGGCTATCTGAATATGCTTTAAATAGGGCTTGTTTTATTCCCATTCGATTGTGGCAGGTGGTTTTGACGAGATGTCATAGCATACGCGGTTGACACCTTTCACCTTGTTGATGATGTCGTTTGATACCTTGGCCATGAATTCATAAGGCAAATGAGCCCAGTCGGCAGTCATGGCATCGGTACTGGTCACGGCACGCAAGGCAACAGCACGTTCGTAAGTACGTTCGTCACCCATTACACCTACGCTCTGAACCGGAAGCAGGATTACTCCGGCCTGCCATACCTGATGATACAGGGAGGTTTCGTTGCCGTTTTCGTCTTTTACCTTCCAGTCACGCAATCCCTGAATGAAAATATCGTCGGCATCTTGCAGGATACGTACTTTTTCCGGAGTGATGTCTCCAAGAATACGTACAGCCAGACCCGGACCCGGGAAAGGATGGCGGGTGATGAGATGTTCCGGCATACCCAGCTCACGTCCTACACGTCTTACTTCGTCCTTGAACAGCAGACGCAGAGGTTCACAGAGCTTCAGATTCATTTTCTCGGGAAGTCCGCCTACGTTGTGGTGACTCTTGATGACTGTTCCGGTGATGGACAATGATTCGATGCAGTCGGGATAGATTGTTCCCTGTGCCAGCCACTTCACGTCTTTTATCTTGTGAGCTTCTTCATCGAATACATCAATGAAGCCTTTACCGATGATCTTGCGTTTCTTTTCCGGTTCGGTTACACCGGCCAGTTCTGAGAAGAATTTCTGACTGGCATCTACACCGATAACGTTCAGTCCCAGACATTCATAGTCATGCAATACGTTGCGGAACTCGTTCTTGCGCAGCATACCGTGGTCAACGAAGATACAGGTCAGGTTCTTTCCGATAGCCTTGTTAAGCAATACGGCAGCTACTGAAGAGTCAACACCGCCACTCAATCCCAGAACAACCTTGTCATTTCCGAGCTGGGCTTTCAGTTCGGCAACAGTTGTTTCGATAAATGAAGCGGCACTCCAGTCCTGTTTTCCGCCACAGATGTCCACTACGAAGTTCTTCAGCATCAGCGTACCATCTTCGCTATGGAATACTTCCGGATGGAACTGTACACCCCAAAGTTTCTCACCTTTTGCCTGATAAGCAGCAACGGCAACCTTGTCGGTCGAAGCGATGATCTCAAAGTTTTCCGGAATAGCTGTGATGGTGTCTCCGTGGCTCATCCATACCTGAGAGTTTTCACGGATACCTTTCAGCAACGGGTTTTCGTGGTTGAACTTGGCCAGATGAGCACGTCCGTATTCACGTGTACCTGCCGGTTCTACGTTTCCGCCGTTTGTGTAAGCCATGAACTGTGCGCCGTAGCAGATACCCAGAATAGGATATTTACCGCGGATTCCGCTCAGGTCTACCTTGAAAGCCTTTTCATCGTAAACAGAGAAGGGACTTCCTGAAAGGATGACGCCAATGACAGACGGGTCGTTGTGAGGAAACTTGTTGTAGGGAACAATCTCGCAATACATGTTCAGTTCGCGTACACGACGGCCGATAAGCTGCGTGGTCTGTGAACCGAAGTCGAGAATAATAATTTTTTCCTGCATAAAGTTTTTCGGGTTAAAATAACATTTCTGCAAAGATACGAAAATTTTGTGAATATCCTCGTATAAAGAACAGAATCGCGTTGCAGGATGAATTTATTGGAACTTCAATGCCTTGAATCGGGCACTAAAAACGTCTCGGGCTTTTCATTCAAACGCTTCGGGCTTTTAATGAATACGTCGAATCGTTTTTAAAAAAGCTCGGGGGCTTGTCTGACGGTCTTTCCCTGGGATTGTTTTATACAAAAAATCGCCATCACTCCAGCAAAGAGCGATGGCGATTTTCTGATGGGAGAACGGATCAGTAAATCAAGGTTCCGGAAATGCACCAGTAGCTGTTGCTGCCTCCTTCGGGTGCTCCTTGAGGAATCTTGACCGTGATGGTATGTGTACCGGCATCCAGATCGCCCAGATAGATATATTCCGGATTGGTAACCGTGCCCGGGCACCAGTTGGAACGGCTCAGGTCGGAAGAACTAAGTCCGTTGGAGAAATTACCGGAGCAGGGATTCCAGTTTCTGTAAGTTCCGCAGTCGTCTCTCCACGGAATGAAGGTAATGACTTTTTCTCCGTCCAGATAGATGGTGTTGGGCTTTTGGTTGAACTCGTCGCCGTTTCCCCATCCTCCGTGTCCGGTTGTCACGTAATAAAGCTTGGCGTTTTTCACCGGTTCCTTCAGCGTGAAGGTTGCCTTCAGCGAGTCGTTCAGCATGAAAATCGGATAAGGCTGTCCTGCCTGTTCCATATAATTGACTGTGTTGAACAGCGGAATAGATTTGTAAACCCGGTGTTCTTCGTCCGGATAGTATTTCAGTTTCAGGGAAAGCCGGTGTCCCTTGGCATCCCAGTTGCCGATGTAGGCTCCGATCCAGGCTTCACCGCTCAGCCGTTCAATCAGAGGAGTGACTTCACTTTTGTAGACAACTGAATCAACCCAGTTCTGTCCCGGTACTTTGTTGTGGTTAAAGCTTCTGACACCGAAACCGGTGAAAAAACGCATCAGTTCCATGGGAACATTATAGTTGTCCGTAGAAACCAGACCATGATAGTCTGTTTCGCCGGAGTGGAAAGCCGGAACACTGTTCAGGTCACGCAGGGCATCCAGGAAAGACTGTTTCTTGTCAGTCGGAATGAGGAAAATGGAACCGGTGCGGTCGTAGGCATCCCCGTCGGAGTATTGGGCCACTTCCACGAAGACAGTCCGGTTGGCTACATAGTCGGGCAGTTTGACTTTCTTCAGAATGATTGTACCTCCGGCAGCACTGTAACATTCCTGATCGTTCATCTCTTCGGGCAATTTGGCTCCGTTGAAGCAGATTCTTTGTTCGCTGAATACCGGAATGCTGATAACGACACTCTGGTTGATGGTGTACTGGAAGTCCGATGCATCCATTGTTTCGCCCCAGGATTCAGGAAAGAGGGGAGCATCAGCTTTCTTTTCCGGGCGGATTGCTGTAGCTTCCTGCACCATGTCTCCGTTTCTGACTACTTTCAGAACCAGTCCGTCGGGTACACCGACATTTGCCTGCGGAGTTCCGCGGAAAGGAATATCCGTCGTATACCAAACCTGGATGGTATTTGAATTGATGGAAGTCTGAAGAATCTTGCAGTTCAGTCCCATGATCTGTTCCGTTCCGACTTCCTTGAACCCTTTTCCGAATTCAAAGGGAGTGGCAGAAGAGATGATTTTTCCGTCGGGCAATTCAGCTCTTCTGTAGGATTTGCAGGCTTGATAATCAATGTAGTTGTCCACAATGGGAGCCTTGTCCTGTTTGCGTACTTCCTGGGGTTTTTCTTTCTCGGGACGGACTTGTTTCAAGGAAACTTCGTTGCCGACAACTTTCATCAGCAGTTCTCCGGGCATGACTTTTCCTTTATAGCTGCTCTGATAGGTGACTTCTATTCCGGCTGCATTTTTAGTCTTCTTGCGGATATTTTCAGCTCCAGCAGTGGAGAATGTCATGGCATAGCAGGCCAGCAGGCTGCATGTTACGATGTTGATATACTTCATATACGGTGTATTTTGATAACTTTAAACTTTACAAAAATAGCAAAAAACGGAAAGAGAACATGAGTTTTTCAAAAGATTTACCGGATGAAGCGGGGAAGGATATGGAAACGGGAAATTGTGAATTAGAAAGAAATCGTTAAATTTGCGGTGGAATCCCTGATGTCCGGGATTTTAAAAAGAAAGAAAATATGGGATATGGAAAATGGATAGGAGGTATCCTGGGGTTTATGGCTCAGGGACCTTTGGGAGCTTTGGCAGGTTTTGCCATCGGTTCCCTTTTTGATACGGCTGCCGGTTCGGTGGAACAAGGCGGAGAACGCACAGCCGGAGGTAATATGAATGATTATGAAGATGCCGGGTATGGAGGACGGAGAAACAGTTTCCTGTTTTCTATGCTGGTGATGGCTTCCTACATTATTCGTGCGGACGGGCGTATCATGCACAGTGAAATGGAATTCGTACGTCGTTTCCTGCGTATGAATTTTGGAGATGCTGCGGTGGAAGAGGGACAGCAGATTCTGCTGAATCTGTTTGAGCAGCGGAAACGCATGGAACAGACCGATCCGCAGTCTTTCCGCCGTACCATTCATGATTGTGGCCGGCAGATTGCTGCAAATCTGGGATATGAAGAACGGCTTCAACTGCTGAATTTCCTGGTTCAGATAGCTCAGAGCGATGGAAATGTCTGCATGGAAGAAATAGATGCCCTGAAGGAAGTGGCAATAGCCATGGGACTGTCCGTTCAGGAAGTGGAATCCATGTTAAACCTGAAAGGAGATTCTCTGGCTGAGGCTTACAAAGTGCTGGAAGTTGAACCTACAGCGACTGATGACGAAGTCCGTGCAGCTTATCGCCGTTTGGCCTTGAAGCATCATCCGGACCGTGTTGCTACGCTCGGTGAAGATATTCGTCGTGCAGCGGAAGAGAAACTTCAGCAAATCAATGCGGCTAAGGAACGTATCTGGAAAGCAAGAGGTCTGAAATAGTCCTTATTATTAATAAGGTGTATGCTCCAGCCTGTCTCATCGTTGTGAAGTCATTGCAAATTGCTTTTGCATAAGGTCGTACATCAATAAATTTTTATTAAAATATTAGGGAAAGATACTTGCGTTTCAAAAAGAAATACGTATTTTTGCATCGTAAAAAACGGAACGGGTAATTCAATGAGTGAACCGCGAAGTTTAAATGAAGTGAGTGTTTTAATTATAGTATAAAACCTTTTAAAATTAAACAAAATGATTAAAGTAGGTATTAACGGTTTCGGTCGTATCGGCCGTTTTGTATTCCGTGCAGCTCAGAACAGAAACGATATCCAGATCGTAGGTATTAACGACTTGTGCCCGGTTGATTACTTGGCTTACATGTTGAAATATGATACTATGCACGGTAAATTCAACGGTACTATCGAAGCAGACGTTGAAAACAGCAAACTGATTGTTAACGGTAAAGAAATCCGTGTAACTGCTTGCAAAGATCCGAAAGAATTGGCATGGGATGCAGTAGGTGCTGAATACGTAGTAGAATCTACTGGTCTGTTCCTGACTAAAGAAAAAGCTCAGGCTCACATCGAAGCTGGTGCTAAATATGTTGTAATGTCTGCTCCTTCTAAGGACGACACTCCGATGTTCGTTTGCGGTGTTAACGAAAAGACTTACGTTAAGGGTACTCAGTTCGTTTCTAACGCTTCTTGTACTACTAACTGCTTGGCTCCGATCGCTAAGGTTTTGAACGACAAATGGGGTATCACTGATGGTTTGATGACTACAGTTCACTCTACTACTGCTACTCAGAAGACTGTTGACGGTCCTTCTATGAAAGACTGGAGAGGTGGTCGTGCTGCTTCTGGTAACATCATCCCGTCTTCTACTGGTGCTGCTAAGGCTGTAGGTAAAGTTATCCCGGCTTTGAACGGTAAACTGACTGGTATGTCTATGCGTGTTCCGACTCTGGATGTATCTGTAGTTGACTTGACTGTAAACTTGGCTAAACCGGCTACTTACGCTGAAATCTGCGCAGCTATGAAGGAAGCTTCTGAAGGCGAATTGAAGGGTATCCTGGGTTACACTGAAGATGCAGTTGTTTCTTCTGACTTCTTGGGTGACACTCACACTTCTATCTTCGATGCTAAAGCTGGTATCGCTTTGACTGATACTTTCGTTAAGGTTGTTTCTTGGTATGACAACGAAATCGGTTACTCTAACAAAGTATTGGATCTGATCGCTCACATGGCTTCAGTAAACTGCTAATCAGTTAAACAATCCTATATCAAAAGCCGTCCGGTATTCCGGGCGGCTTTTATTTTTTATACCTTTCTGAACTTTTTTGCGCAAACAGATGTGATGTGTGCAGAAAAAGGCTATCTTTGTTGTCCGAAACTTTTTTCAGCTACTGATATATGAATTATGATCTGATAACGATTCTTGGTCCTACTGCTTCCGGAAAGACTCCGCTTGCTGCTGCGCTCGCCGCACGCCTGCATACAGAGATTATCAGCGGAGACAGCCGGCAGATATACCGCAGAATGGATCTTGGAACGGGTAAAGACCTTGTGGACTATGTGGTGGACGGACAGCAGATACCTTATCATCTGATTGATATCGTTGAACCTGGCTATAAATATAATGTCTTTGAATATCAGCGTGACTTCCTGAAGGCTTATGAAGATATCAGGTCGCGCGGACTGATCCCTGTTTTGTGTGGAGGGACGGGCATGTATCTGGAGTCGGTTCTGAAAGGTTATCGTTTGTTGCCGGTACCGGAAAATCCTGAACTTCGTTCCAGACTGGCAGATAAGAGTCTGGATGAACTGACGGCTTTGCTGGCCACTTACAAGAAACTGCATAATTCTACGGATGTGGATACGGTGAAGCGGGCTATCCGGGCTATTGAAATAGAAGAGTATTATTTGCATCAGGAGACTGAAGCCCGTTCTTTCCCGGAACTCCGGAGCCTGATTGTGGGAGTGGATATTGATCGCGACTTGCGCCGTCAGAAGATTTCTTCCCGTCTGAAGCAACGTCTGGAGGAAGGGATGGTGGATGAAGTCCGTGCGTTGCTGGATGAAGGCATCGCACCGGAAGATTTGATCTATTATGGATTGGAATATAAATATCTGACGCTGTATGTAACAGGACAGCTCACTTATGACGAAATGTTTCAGCAGCTGGAGATAGCCATTCATCAGTTTGCCAAGCGTCAGATGACCTGGTTCCGGGGCATGGAACGCAGAGGATTTACAATTCACTGGATAGATGCTACGTGGAGTATGCAGGATAAAGTAGACAAGATTATAGAATTAATGGATAAAACTCGATAGATTATGGCTGTAGGACCCAATAGATGGGGGGTGATTTATAACCCCAAAGCAGGAAGCCGGAAAGCGCAGAAACGCTGGAAGGAGATTCGTGACTATATGGAAAGCCAGCATGTACAGTTTGATTATGTTCAGTCTGAAGGTTTTGGCTCAGTTGAACGTCTGGCTTGTACGTTAGCCAATAACGGCTATCGGACCATTATTGTTGTCGGAGGTGACGGAGCTATCAATGATGCCGTGAATGGTATTCTGGAGTCAGAAGCAGAAAATAAGCATGAGATTGCTTTTGGAATCATTCCCAATGGTATCGGTAATGATTTTGCCAAATATTGGGGGCTTGATTCGGATGACTATAAAGGAGCCGTAGATACCTTGATAAACCGTCGTTTGCGCAAGGTAGATGTTGGAGTATTCAGTTGTTACGATGGCGACAAGCATGTGTCACGTTATTTTCTGAATGCTGTTTATATGGGGTTGGGAGCAACGATTGTGCGCATAACGAATGAAACCCGCCGTTTTTGGGGAATTCCTCTGATCTCGTATCTGTCTTCATTGTTTCTGGTTGCATTCCAGCGTAAACTGCATCGCATGCATCTGAAGGTAAATGACGAACATATTCGCGGGCGTATTATGGCTGTTGCCATTGGAAGCGGCCGTGGTTACGGGCTGACTCCCAGTGCCGTTCCTTATAATGGCTGGCTGGACGTATCGGTTATTTACCGTCCGGAACTTCGTCAGCTTATTTCCGGCCTGTGGATGCTCCAGCGGGGACGTTTGCTGAATCATAAGACTGTAAAACCTTATCGTACCCGTTGTGTAAAGATATTGCGTGCACAGAATGCAGAGATCAGTCTGGATGGACGTCTGTGGTTTGACCGTCATTTCCCGATTGAAGTAACGATAGCTCCTGAAGCACTGACCTTGATAATACCGAATTAATTATGATAAAGAATATTACAGATTTGAAAAAAGCAGATAATTTCTTTCTGCTGGCAGGCCCTTGCGTCATAGAGGGCGAAGAGATGGCACTTCGTATAGCTGAACATATTGTAAAGGTAACAGACCGTCTGGGAATTCCTTATGTATTTAAGGGATCATACCGGAAAGCCAATCGTTCACGTCTTGATTCTTTTACAGGCATCGGTGATGAAAAAGCTCTGAAGGTGTTGGAAAAAGTGCGTCAGACATTCGATATTCCTGTGGTGACAGACATTCATGCAGCTCAGGAGGCTGAAATGGCGGCTGAATATGTGGATGTATTGCAGATCCCGGCCTTTCTTTGCCGGCAGACTGATTTGCTGGTGGCTGCTGCCCGTACGGGAAAGATTGTAAATATCAAGAAAGGACAGTTCCTTTCTCCCGAAGCCATGCGTTTTGCGGCTGAAAAAGTCGTTGAAGCGGGAAATGATCAGGTAATGCTGACGGAACGCGGAACGACATTTGGATATCAGGATCTGGTTGTAGATTATCGGGGTATTCCGGAGATGCAGTCGTTTGGTTATCCGGTTATTCTGGATGTGACGCATTCTCTGCAGAGACCTAATCAGACTTCAGGAGTGACAGGAGGAATGCCGCAGTTGATTGAAACTATTGCCAAGGCAGGAGTGGCCGTAGGAGTGGACGGATTGTTTATGGAAACTCATCAGGATCCGTCGGTAGCCAAGAGTGATGGTGCCAATATGCTGAAACTTGATCTGCTGGAAGGATTGCTGGAGAAACTGGTACGAATCCGCAAGAGCCTGTAATCCCGTATGAAAACCGGAGGATTACTGAAAGGAATTTTGATGTCTGTCCTTCTGGTCGGGGGGACAGCATCTGTATGTGCGCAGAATGAGGCTTTGGTTTCATCCGAGGAGAAGACGTTATTGGAGAAATTGAGTGGAAACAAGCGGAAGATCGACTGGGCTAATATGAATATACAGTTTGCTTCCTCGCTTAAGGCTTCTTTTATTAATCGGGAGTTTGATGAGGCTGCTTTTCGGGTAGATCGGATTCGTCTGGAGATTCTGGGGGCTTTTCATAATAAATTTTCCTATCATTTCCGTCAGTCGTTCAATCAGTATACCAATCCGAATATTCCCTTGGACAATCTTTCTGGCTCAGTGGAACTGGCGGTGGTTAACTGGAACGTTAGTGACCGTGTGACACTTTCTGCCGGTAAACAGGCTGTTCAGTTGAGTGGGTACGAATATTGGGTGAGTGCTATAAAGGTCCGTCAGTTTTCGGATTTTAATAATGCAATACCTTGCTATCAGGCAGGACTTAACGTCAGTTATGCACTCAATCCTGATCAGACGATGAATTTTCAGGTAACAAACCTGCGGAACGGTGCGCTTGAAGACCAGTTTATGTATGGTTTGCCTCAAGGGGTGGAACGTTCCAAAGTTCCGGTTCTGGCTACGGCAAATTGGGACGGATTCTTTGTGGATCGTGCCTTACAGCTCCGTTATTCATTGTCGTATGGTCAGCTGGCGAAGAAAAAGAACATCTTTTACTTTACTTGTGGAAACGTTTGGGACAAGAAACCTTTTCTGGGTTATATCGATCTGATGTTTTCTCGTGAGGGGTTGGATTCGAAGGGGCTGCTGAGCGGAATAACGGTAGATGAAGAAGGCAATGGAACGACAATCCAGAATGTAAATTACTTTACTACAATCGGAAATCTGGATTATCGGGTCAATCCGCATCTGAACTTATATATAAAAGGTGTATATGAGCAGGGTGGTGTCTATAAAGAGACTCCCGGATTTGAGGAAGGAACATACCGGCGTGTCTGGAATACGCAACTCTGTGCGGAATATTATCCTATGGAAAACAGTGAATTGCTGCTGTATCTTCATTTCCTGTACAAGAATATTCATTTTACGGAACGCGCGCGTTTGCTTGGAGGGGAAAACCGTAATGAACAGCGTATATCATTGGGCCTGGTTTATACTCTGCCGGTATTTTAGAAATCTCCTTAGAGTTTTGAGAGAATATCATTCTTTCTTGTTATACGTATTCCAATAAAAAGATATATCTTTGCACAAAATTATGCGTAAAGGTCATTCAAAAAGTAAATAAAGATATGCTTACTATTAAACAAATTACAGAGGATACCGACAAGGTGATCCGTGGGCTGGAGAAAAAGCATTTTGCCAATGCCAAAGAAACAATTGCGCAGGTGCTTGAACTGAATGAAAAAAGACGTAATGCTCAAAATCAATTAGATAAAAATCTGGCAGAAGTTAACTCGACTTCGAAAGTGATCGGTGCCTTGATGAAAGAAGGCAAGAAGGAGGAGGCGGAAGCTGCAAAGGCTCGTGTTGCTGAAATCAAGGAAGCAAGCAAGTCTCTTCAGACTGCCATGGATCAGGCTGCAGAAGATATGCAGAATCTGCTGTATACGATTCCGAATGTTCCTTACGAGGAAGTACCGGAAGGTGCAACAGCTGAGGACAATGTAGTAGAAAAAATGGGAGGTATGGAAACTGAACTTCCCAAGAATGCTCTTCCGCACTGGGAACTGGCCAAGAAATATGATTTGATTGATTTCGATCTGGGTGTGAAGATAACGGGAGCTGGTTTCCCGGTTTATAAAGGAAAAGGTGCCCGTCTGCAGCGTGCCTTGATAAATTTCTTCCTGGATGAAGCTCGTGCAGCCGGTTATGAGGAAATTATGCCTCCTACAGTGGTTAATGCTGCATCCGGTTACGGAACAGGACAGCTGCCTGACAAGGAAGGACAGATGTATCATTGCAACCTGGATGATTTGTATCTGATTCCTACAGCAGAGGTGCCGGTTACAAACATCTATCGTGATGTGATTCTGGATGAAAAACAATTGCCGGTCAAGAATTGTGCCTATACACAGTGTTTCCGTCGGGAAGCCGGTTCTTATGGAAAGGATGTAAGAGGTTTGAACCGTCTGCATGAATTCTCTAAGATTGAGCTGGTACGTATTGATAAGCCGGAACATTCCAAACAGTCTCATCAGGAAATGCTGGATCATGTAGAAGGCTTGTTGAAGAAGCTGGAACTTCCGTATCGTATCCTGCGTCTTTGCGGTGGAGATATGAGCTTTACTGCTGCAATCTGTTTCGACTTTGAGGTTTACTCTGAAGCTCAGAAGCGTTGGCTGGAAGTAAGTTCTGTTTCTAACTTTGATACTTACCAGGCTAATCGTCTGAAATGTCGTTACCGCAAGGAATCTGATAAGAAGACAGAACTTTGTCACACTTTGAATGGTTCTGCTTTGGCCCTTCCGCGTATCGTAGCTGCCTGCTTGAGAATAATCAGACTCCGGAAGGAATCCGGGATTCCGAAGGCTCTGGTTCCTTATTGTGGATTTGATATGATAGACTGATGTAATTATACATACAAAGAAAAAGCCGCCTGACAATGTTCAGGCGGCTTTTTCTTTGTATGCTCGGCATGAGTATTAGCTAACGGGTGCAAGTCCCCAATGAGCCCTAATAGCGGGAATCATACAACCAATAGCAAGGGTGTCCATCGCGAGTTGGAATCTGAAAGAAGCTGGCGGCAAACATCTGGTCTGACGGACAGAAACTTCATATAAGGCATAAGACTGTGGGTAAGGTTGCAAAGCAAACCAAAGCCCTATAGCTATTCGGAATAGTCAATGTAAATGAAGCAGACATAAGATTGAAAGTTAATACCCTTATCCGAGGAGGTCTCACGGACGCATGAGAATAGAAAAAAAATATTGCTGTCCGATAAAATCGATTTAAAATAAAAAATGCCGCTCGGCCATTGTATATTCAATGGTCGAGTCTTATTTTGTTATTCCAAGCCCCATCAAAAAAATAGACAGTTGATAATCTTCTTTCTGATTCACGTCCAGAAGCGTTTCCCAATCCTTTTCCGGATGGTTGAAAAGGCTGTAGAAATCCACATAATACATAAGTGTAATCCTCATCATGGTTGCAAGGCCTGAGAAGCTCCATGAACGAGTCAGTCCTTTTTTCATTACCATAAGCAGCAGATTGGCTATAAGTGTCACCCAGATCTGTATTTTAATCGCATTTGCACTTTCCCCATAAAAGTATTTCAAGGGAAAATTCTGTTTTATCTGCTTGAAGAGCAGTTCTATCTCCCAACGTTTGCGGTAGATTTCTATAATCTCGTTCGGTTCTGATTCCATATCGTTTGTAAGCAATGAAACCAGTTTGTGCTTTTTAATATCAACGTAGGTAATGATACGGGCATGATGAACAAGAATTGTACCATCCTTCAGCATTTTTGAGAACGTTACATTTTGTATGCGTACCTCCATAAGGCCTTCTTTAGTCTGGTACATACAGGTCTCCTATAATGTTGTATCTCAGATTTTTTCTTCATTTTTGTCACATACATGACCTCTCTTTGCGTGAGTGTTTCCAGCTTCTCATAATCAATGTATGCACGATCCATGGCAATTATGTCACCTTTGTTCAGTACTGATGGTCTCAACATGAAAGAATCGTTGGTCGCAGCCGAAGTGAACTTTATATCTGAGGGGACTCCCTCGTTGGCATGTATGACAGTGTGTACCTTTATGCCTCCTTTTTTTTTGGCGGTCTTGGGATGACGCCCCACACCCTTGAACAGGAGATTTGAGAACAGGGTAATGGTAGTGGAATCGATAATCTGAAGACGCTTCATCCAGGCTGTATCCCTGTTTTGGCGGCTGTCCGAGGAAAGTATATTTCTGTATGTAGTGTATAAGTCACGATAGATGGACTCAAATATGATTTCCGGACGGCGTTTGTTGGCATCGGATAACGTACTGCGCGAAGGCATGGTCGTGATACCCAGATGACAAAGTTTGCGGGCTTCTGCCTGTATGGACGCCATTATCTCACGCAAGGAATCAAAACGCATGATAACTGCATAGAGCATAACGACAAGATGTGTCCATCCATCAAACCGTTTCACATAGTGTTCACCACCATATTTACGGCTTGTCTGAAGAATTTTTGACTTATCAAGTAATTTTATGACCTGACTATATAGCGGCTGTCCGCTAAAATGTATACTTTTGCCCATAGTTAGATTAATTTTGTTTGGCGACAGAAATCTAACAAAATAGGCTGACCTCGCAAATGAAGTCAGCCTTATTTTTTATGCTTTAGATAAATTTTTATCGGACAGCAATAAAAAAAAATCGAAATCAGCAGAGTAAAGTTTGCCGTGAGAAGTCATCAGAAGTCATATTAGCAAACGTGTCGATAGGTTTGTGAAGGACTGAACCTAATAATTAAACGATAGTAATTGAAACATACCTAATGAAAGAACGAATGCAGAAAACATTATCCAAAGTTAATGGCTTCCCTCAAAGAGATAGGTCGGAAACCGAATGGTATGAGGGAGTGCAGACTTTCATGTGGATGTGTGAAGACAACATCGTGGAAGTACCATTCGACAATGAACACCTTTTCGAGCAAATCCTGAGCCCCTCGAATCTAAACCGAGCCTATAAGGCGGTAATTGGAAACAAGGGCAATGGCGGAATCGACAAGATGTCATGTGAACAGTTGCTCCCATGGCTCAAGACCCATAAGGATTTGCTTATCCGTTCCTTAATGGACGGTTCTTACCGTCCTAACCCAGTCAAAAGGGTAGAAATCCCCAAGGACAACGGCAAGATACGCTTATTAGGAATCCCCACGGTGGTAGACCGTTTGGTGCAACAAGCCATTAACCAAGTTCTGAGTCCTGTCTATGAGAAACAATTCTCCATTAGAATTTACGGCTTCCTTCCGAGAAGAGGCTGCCACGACGCGGTAAGAGGAGCTCAAGAGATAATCAATACAGGCTACACATACGTAGTAGACCTTGACCTTGAACGCTTCTTTGATACCGTGAGTCACAGCAAACTCATAGAAATCCTCAGCCGTACTATTAAAGACGGCAGAGTTGTCAGTCTAATACACAAATACCTCCGAAGCGGTGTAATCAACAAAGGTCTGTTTGAAACGAGCGAGGAAGGAACTCCCCAAGGAGGACCACTAAGTCCATTGTTAAGTAATATTATGCTTAATGAGTTGGATAAGGAACTCGAACGTAGAGGACATCCTTTTGTGCGCTATGCCGATGACTCAATGATATTCTGCAAATCCAAAAAGGGCAGCAAGAAGAGTCAAAGAGTCCATAACCCGGTTTATAGAGGGAAATCTATATCTTAAAGTCAACAAGGAAAAGACTGTAGTATCGTATGTTCGAGGAGTGAAGTATCTCGGCTATTCCTTTTATGTAATGAAAGGTAAATGTCGCCTTACAAAGACACCCGAAATCCAAATCAAAGATGAAACTGAGACTCAAAGAGCTTACTAATCGTAGCAATGGATGGGGATACGTCAAGAGGAAACAGAAACTGAAAGATTACATCCGAGGATGGATTGGATATTATCATCTTGCCGATATGAAACGTTTTCTTCTTGATACTGATGAGTGGTTAAGACGGAGAATACGCATGTGTATATGGAAAGCCTGGAAGAAACCCAAGACCAAGGTGGCAAACCTCATTAAATGTGGTATAGAAAAATACAAGGCATGGGAATGGGGTAACACTCGCAAAGGTTATTGGCGTATCGCTGATAGTCCTATATTGAAAGTAGCGATAAATAACGATAGTCTGCGAAAGGCAGGGTATTATACCTTAATGGGTTCGTATCTCGAATGGCACCCAAAAATAGGAACCGCCGTATGCCGAACGGTCTAGAAAAATGAAAAAAAGTGCTTAATTGATTTTTGTTTTATTATTTAATTAGTAATTTTGAGGTGTATATAATAACATTTTTTTATAGAACTAAGATTATATTATAACCTTAAGATAAAAACTATGAGTTATTTACGATTTGACAAAACATTAATGACAAACCTGGAAGAATCTCTTCCGCGTGAGATTCTTCGGACTAACCGTTCAGGTGCGTATCATTGTTCTACCATTGTAGATTGTAATACTCGCAAATATCATGGTTTGCTTGTCATTCCGATACCGGAACTGGACGATGAAAACCATGTGTTGTTGTCTTCATTGGATGAAACTGTTATACAGCACGGTGCAGAGTTTAATTTAGGGCTTCACAAATATCACGGAGATAATTTCAGCCCTCGCGGTCACAAGTACATTCGTGAATTTGAATGTGAAAAAGTTCCTACGACATGGTATCGGGTAGGTGGAGTAATTCTCAAGAAAGAAAAAGTTTTCGTTCATTATGAAAACCGTATCCTGATTCGTTATACGTTGGTGGATGCCCATTCAGAGACTACTCTTCGATTTCGGCCTTTCCTGGCATTCCGGAGTGTACGCCAGTATACACATGAGAACGCACAGGCCAACCGTCACTACGATCTGGTGGAAAACGGAATCAAAACTAGTATGTATCCCGGCTATCCGGAGCTATATATGCAGTTGAACAAACCGAATGAATTTCATTTCCAGCCAGACTGGTATCGGGGAATTGAATATCCCAAGGAGCAGGAGAGAGGATATGATTTTAATGAAGACTTGTATGTTCCGGGGTATTTTGAAGTCAATATCAAAAAAGGGGAATCGGTTGTCTTTTCAGGGGGAATCACAGCGATGCAGGATACAGCGGAGCTGAATGATCTGTTTACTAAAGAAGTTGAAGAACGAACACCGCGTGCTGATTTCAAGAAGTGTCTGATCAATGCCGCTCATCAGTTTTTAAATAAACAGGGGGAAGATTCCTATATACTTGCCGGTTATCCTTGGTTTAAATGCCGTGCGCGTGACATGTTTATCTCGTTGCCGGGTTTGATGCTTTCTGTTGGGGAAGTAGAAAAATTCGAGCAGGTGATGAATACGGCCTCACATGCCATTTATGCCTTTATGAATGGAGAGGAAACGCATCTGAAAGTGTATGAGATGGAACATCCGGATGTCCTGTTGTGGGCTGTCTGGACAATTCAGCAGTATGCGAAGATGGTTTCCCGCGAAGTGGCAAAAGCTAAATACGGAACTTTGCTGAAAGACATTATGGCCTATCTGACCGCAGGAAAACATCCGAATATGCGGGTGGATGAAAATGGTCTGATTTATTCCGAAGGTATTCAGAAGGCTATTACCTGGATGAACTCAACAGTAAATGGTCGTCCGGTTACTCCGCGTACAGGATATATTGTCGAATTTAATAGCTTATGGTATAATGCTTTGAGATTCACAGGAGATTTGCTGACCGATTTCGGCTGCAATGAACTGATTGAAACCTGTACCTTGATTGCTGATAAGGCCGGACAAGCTTTCGTTGATACATTCCTGAATGAATATGGTTATCTGCTGGACTACGTTGACGGACAGATGATGGACTGGAGTGTGCGGCCTAATATGATCTTTGCTGCTGCGCTGGATTATTCACCTTTGAATTCCCGTCAGAAGAAGGGAGTGGTTGATATTGTAACCAAAGAACTGCTGACTCCGAAAGGATTGCGTTCCCTGAGCCCGAAGAGTGGCGGATACAATCCGAACTATGTAGGTCCTCAGTTGCAGCGTGATTATGCTTACCACCAGGGAACTGCCTGGCCGTGGCTGGAAGGATTCTATCTGGAAGCTTACTTGCGTATTTACAAACGGAGTGCAATTTCATTTGTTGAACGTCAGCTGATCAGCTTCGAAGACGAATTGACCTGTCATTGTATCGGATCCATTCCTGAGCTGTTTGATGGTAATCCGCCTTTCCGTGGTCGTGGTGCTGTATCGTTCACCATGAATGTGGCTGAGATATTGCGAGTTTTGTATTTGTTGGATAAATATAATTATTAAAAGGAGGAGCCTGTATGAAAGTATTAATGTTTGGATGGGAATTTCCTCCCAAGATATACGGTGGTCTTGCTGTAGCTTCTTATGGAATCACGAAGGGGCTGAGCTTGCAGGGAGATGTGGAGACTACATTCTGTCTGCCCAAGCCTTCCGGTCAGGAAGAGAAATTCCTGAATATTATCGGAATGAATCAAGTGCCTATCGTATGGCGTGATGTGAATTATGATTATCTGAAGTCACGTTTGCCGGAATATATGACACCGGAGCAGTATTATGCTTTCCGTGATCATATCTATGCTGACTTTTCTTATATGCACGTCAACGATCTGGGATGTATGGAATTTGCCGGCGGTTATCCGCAGAACCTGCATGAAGAAATCAATAACTTTTCTATTATTGCCGGTGTGGTTGCCCGTCAGCAGGAGTTTGATATAATCCATGCTCACGACTGGCTGACTTATCCGGCTGGTGTACATGCCAAGATGGTCAGCGGAAAACCTCTGTGTATTCATGTGCATGCTACCGATTTCGACCGTTCCCGTGGAAAGGTTAACCCTACGGTTTATGCAATGGAAAAGAACGGAATGGACCATGCTGATTGTATTATGTGTGTGTCCGAACTGACTCGCCGTACAGTAATCAACGAGTATCATCAGAATCCGAACAAGGTTTTTGCTGTGCATAATGCTGTATATCCGCTTTCACAGGATTTGCAGGATATTCCTCGTGTGGAACATCCGAAGGAAAAGATTGTGACTTTCCTCGGACGTATCACTATGCAGAAAGGACCTGAGTACTTTGTAGAAGCAGCCGCACTGGTACTTAAACGTACGCGTAATATCCGTTTCGTGATGGCCGGTTCCGGAGATATGCTGAATGCCATGATTAATCTGGCAGCAGAAAGAGGTATTGCGGACCGCTTCCACTTCCCGGGATTCCAACGTGGACGTCAGGTGTATGAAGCATATAAGAATAGTGATGTGTTTGTTATGCCGTCGGTTTCTGAACCTTTCGGTATCGCACCGCTGGAAGCTATGCAGTGTGGAACTCCTTCCATCATTTCCAAACAGTCAGGTTGCGGGGAAATTCTGGAAAATGTAATCAAGACGGACTACTGGGATATCAATGCCATGGCTGATGCCATCTATGCTATCTGTACTTATCCTTCACTGTTCAAATATCTGCAGGAGGAAGGACGTAAGGAAGTAGATGGAATTACGTGGGAAAAAGTGGGCTGGAAGATTCGTGGCCTGTACGAGGACGTATTAAGAAATTACGCTAAATAATAAAATGTGATTGCGATATGAAAACAATTTGCCTTTACTTTGAGATACATCAAATCATACATCTGAAACGTTACCGTTGCTTCGACATTGGTCGTGACCATTATTACTTCGATGATTATGAAAATGAACGTTGCATTACGGAAATTGCAGAAAAGAGTTATATTCCGGCTTTGGTTACATTGATTGAGATGGCGAAAGCTAATGCCGGTGCGTTCAAGGTTGCCCTTTCACTTTCCGGAGTGGGACTGGAGCAGCTTGAAATACATGCTCCCCGCGTTATTGAACTTTTGCAGGAACTGAATGAAACGGGATGCGTGGAATTCCTGGCTGAACCTTATTCTCATGGTTTGTCTTCTTTAGCCAACGAAGACTGCTTCCGTGAAGAAGTTATGCGGATGAGCAATAAGGTGAAAGAAGTTTTCGGACAGACTCCGAAAGTATTCCGTAATTCCAGCTTGATTTATTCTGATGCGATCGGTGGTATCATTGCAGAAATGGGCTTCAAGGGAATGCTTACCGAAGGTGCAAAGCATGTGCTGGGATGGAAGAGTCCGCACTATCTGTATCACTGTGCCGAAAACCCGAACCTGAAGCTTTTGTTGCGTGATTACAAGTTGTCAGATGATATTAGCCTGCGCTTCTCTAATTCAGAGTGGAATGAATACCCGTTGTTTGCTGACAAATATATGGATTGGATTGCAGCTTTGCCGGAAGGGGAACAGGTAATCAATATCTTTATGGAATTGCAGGCACTGGGTATGGTTCAACCCTTATCCTCAAATATTCTGGAATTCCTGAAAGCTCTGCCGGCTTGTGCGAAGGAAAGAGGCATTACATTCTCTACTCCGACAGAAGTGGTTACCAAACTGAAATCTGTTGATAAGGTAGATGTACCTTATCCGTTGTCATGGTCGGATGAAGAAAGAGATGTCAGCTGTTGGTTGGGAAATGCCATGCAGCGTGAGGCTTTCAACAAGCTGTATAGTGTGGCAGAACGTGTACACTTGTGTGATGACCGCCGAATCAAGCAAGACTGGGATTATCTGCAGGCCAGCAATAACTTCCGTTTCATGACTACCAAGAATACGGGTATTTATCTGCCGCGTGGTATTTATGATTCTCCTTTTGATGCTTTCACTAACTATATGAACATTTTGGGAGACTTTATTGCTCGTGTGAATTCTTTGTATCCGGTTGATATGGATAATGAGGAACTGAACTCTCTGTTGACTACAATCAAGAATCAGGGTGAGGAACTGGTTCAGCTGAATGAAGAGGTTGCCAGACTGCAGGAGGCATTGAAGAAAGCTGAAGAAAAGGTTGCAGCTCCTGCTGCTAAAAAGCCTGCCGCAAAGAAACCTGCAGCTAAGAAAACTACAAAAAAGTGAATAACAGTTTTCATAATAGATAAATCTGGAAGTCTGTTTTAAATAATAACAGTCTGAAATACGGAGCCTGTCGGGAGATGGACTCCGTATTTTTATTCTGTGGAGAAAGGTTAGGATGTGGAGATTTTGAGTGCTGACTCCTGAAAGAGATAGGGCTGGCAGGTATGTTGTGGAAGGTTATAAAAAAAGCAGGAGAAAACGTTCGATAAGTTTTCTCCTGCTTTTTTATATGTAATATTTTCAGAATGAAATATCTGATTTATTTAGGGTTCTTAGGTTGTGTATAGATGACATTCATCTGGATTTTTTCTCCTTCTTCTCCTCCGATCAGTTGGGCTGAGTTGACTTCCATGTCGTTTGAAACTCCGATAACCTTAGCCTCAGTACTGTTAGAGCCATCCAACTCTTTTTTGACCGGAATCAGCAAGATTTTGTTCCAGTCCGGATCCTGATTATAGGTATCCGGGTTATTTTCTATTTCAGTAAAAATGTGACTGATGAGGCGGTTCAGTTTAGAGAACGTATAAGAATTGCTTGTATAATCCGCACAGAAAGTAGTCTGGTTGTCATACAGTTTTCCTCCCTCAAAGAAATCTTTCACTTCACTTTTTCTGATAAGAAGCAGTGTTCCCGGGATACCCATGGGATAAGTTCTTTCGGTTGTTTCTCTCAATCGGGTGAACGTTAGGGATACAGAGTTCAGTGTATCCGTTTTATGGTCATTGTACAGTTCTTCCAATGGAAGCGTAATTTCTGTGCAAAGACCAGCCGGAGTTTTCAGATAGGTATGTTCCTTTTCTGCTGCCAGTTGTTTCAGAACAGATTTATCATTGTCAAAGCGTGTAGACATAAACACTTCCTTGGTAGCCGGGAAGGGGATATATCCTCTGACGATGGAGTCTGCCGTACCTGCTGAGTTTTTCGTGGTATAGCGGATTTTCATCAGCAATTTGATGTCTGAGATATAAAGGATAGATCCTTCTCCCTGGTTGGTGTGGATATAGAATCCTTTGAGTACATTGTTGATGAAGGCCTGGGCATCCTTGAAGTTTTGATGGTTATTCTCCATGTATTTCTCGTACAGATGGTTGCTGAATCCTTCACCCAAATCCAGGGTAATGGAGGAATATCCTACGGCATTACGCAGAGAGTCGCTCATTGTATGATTATGGGCGGCATAATATTTCTGTGCAAGTGCCGGTTTGTTCTTGTCATAATAAGCAGTCGGATCAAGTGATGTGTAATACAAGCGTTTGTCTGATCCGTCATCATTGATGACCTGATTGAGTGTATCCACCTGTACGCGCATCGTTGCCAGAGAATCTCCGTAATAGCTGTTGTAATACATGACCAGAGTTGCTTCTTCAATGGCCTGAAGGGTTGATGGGAATTCATATCCTTCGGGGCAGTTGATTTGTGTCAGAAACTCGGCACTGAAGGTTCCGTATTCCGGATCAGTGAACCTACCCAGATAAGCACTGCTGGTTCTTGAGAAGATAGAATCCAGCAAAATAGTGCGGGTTGATATGTCATAAGAGTCGGAAAACGCTTCGATACCGTCGTTTTCAGCAACAAAGTCGCCTATTCCTGTTGTTGTATCGTCGCAGCTGTAGAGGATAGCGGCAAATCCGATTGCTGCCAAGAACTTTAATTTCATTGTTTTATTGTTTTGTATGTTTACAAATTTTCAGCCTCTGTCCATACTTTATCGTAGAATGCGTCGCATGCATCTGCGTAGGCTTCGGGTGAGGACTGATAGTCAAGAACCGGTTTGTTCAGGCTTCGTGCATAGTCCATGATTCCGGGAATAACGTTTTCACTGTTTTGGATTACTCCGTCAGAATAAGCAATAGCCAGTTTGCATAATTCTTCATAGTTGACCGGTGTCTGAATCATGCTGAGATCCTCGGGAGTGATGCTTTTCAGTAATGCCTGATTGATGAAATTGGGATCCAGATTGGATTTGAATCCATCACCATATACTGAGAACACGACTTTTGAGTCTCTGAAAGATGGTTCATCACAATAAGCTTTCTTAATGTAGAGCGGAACCATAGCACTCATCCATCCGTGGCAGTGAATGACATCCGGACACCAGCGCAATTTCTTTACGGTTTCCAGTACCCCTCTGGCATAGAAGATAGCGCGTTCCCCATTGTCTTCGTATTCCTTGCCGTTTTCGTCGGTCGTGATCAGACGGTGCTGGAAATAATCATCATTGTCGATGAAGTAAACTTGCCTACGGGCAGCTTGAATGGATGCTACTTTAATGATGAGCGGATGGTCCGTATCATCAATGATCAAGTTCATTCCTGACAGGCGGATTACTTCGTGCAGCTGGTTTCTGCGTTCGTTCACATTGCCCCACTTAGGCATAAATGTTCTGATTTCGCGACCCTTGTCTTGAATGGCCTGCGGTAAATTCTGGCCAATGATGGCTAGTTCACTTTCAGGTACGTAAGGAGTAATTTCTTGTGTAATGAATAAAACTTTTTTAGCGCTCATGTTATTATTGTTGCTCATAAACATTGGGCAAAGATACAAAAAAAATCATCGTGAAGGCGAATTTTCTGCCTTTTATTATTCCTTATAGTATGTTAATGTGACAAGATGTAGTATAGGTAAGTGTTGCTTCTTTAGGTGAATGCATGCCTTTTTGCGGATAGATGTGTACATTTTTTAGATTTTCTTCTTCATTATGTGATAAATAATGGCTTACTTTGCAACCGTTTTCAGATTATGGTATAAAACTGAGATAAAGAAAATGAAATTAATTCAAACAATCAATGAGCTTCGTGCTGAACTGGATGTACTTCGCCGGGAGGGCAAGACCATCGGTTTGGTGCCTACAATGGGAGCGTTGCATGCCGGACATGCATCGCTTGTGAAACGGGCTGTTGCCGAAAATGATGTCGTAGTGGTCAGTGATTTTGTGAACCCTACTCAATTCAATGACAAGAATGATTTATTGAAATATCCCCGTACGCTGGATGCTGACTGCAAGTTGCTTGAGGCTTGTGGTGCAGCATTTGTTTTTGCTCCTTCCGTTGAAGAAATTTATCCTGAACCCGACACTCGTCAGTTCAGTTATGCTCCGCTGGATACGGTAATGGAAGGAAAATACCGTCCGGGTCATTTCAATGGCGTATGTCAGATTGTGAGCAAGCTGTTCCTGATTGTAGAGCCTACTCGTGCTTACTTCGGTGAAAAAGATTTCCAGCAGCTGGCCATTATCCGTGAGATGGTCCGCAAGTATCCGTTTAACCTGGAGATCGTGGGATGTCCTATCGTACGTGAATCTGACGGATTGGCTCTGAGCAGCCGTAATGCACGCCTCAGTGCTGAACAGCGTGTGCAGGCTCTTCAGATTTCAAAAACTCTTTTTGCAAGTTGTGAATATGCCAAGACTCATTCTCTGGCTGAAACAAAATTGTATGTAGAGGAGTGTATCGCGAAGGCTGAAGGTTTGCGTCTGGAATACTTTGAAATCGTAGATGGTACAACTTTGCAGACTGTAACTGACTGGAACGACAGTACCTATATCGTGGGATGTATCACTGTATTCTGTGGAGAGGTTCGTCTGATTGATAACATTAAATATAAGGAGTAAGAGACGATGTTGATTGAAGTTCTGAAGTCAAAACTTCATTGTGTTACCGTGACTGAGGCAAACCTGAATTATGTAGGAAGCATTACCATTGATGAAGACCTGATGGATGCTGCCAATATGATTGCAGGTGAGCGTGTGCAGATTGTGAACAACAATAACGGCGAACGTTTCGATACGTATATTATTAAAGGTGAACGTGGCTCGGGATGTATCTGTCTGAACGGAGCTGCTGCCCGTAAGGTGCAGGTTGGTGATGTAGTCATCATTATGTCGTATGCACAGATGGATTTTGAAGAAGCCAAGACTTTCAAGCCTACCGTTGTTTTCCCTGATAAGACAACCAATAAGCTGGTGTAATTTGCCGGCCTGATGATAAACAACAAAAACGGAGAAACCCGACAGGTTTCTCCGTTTTTGTTGTTTATGCATTTTGCTTAGAGTGATTTCTCTTTGATCAATCCGGTCCGGTAAGCTACCAGCAGTTTTTTTAAGTCTTCGATCTGAATCATCAGTTCCCGTCCTTTGTCGGTATCCTTTACCATCATGCGCTGGCTGCTCAGTTCTACCAGTTGGGTAGTCGATTTGATGTCCTGCCCTTCCTCTATGGCTTTCTGGGTAGAGGTGAAAGGTTCGTGCTGTACCAGCTGGAAGCCTCGTGAGTGATATACCAATGTATAACCGGCAATACCGGTTTCCGGTTGATAGGCCTTGGAGAATCCTCCGTCTATGACCATCAGTTTACCATTGGCTTTGATCGGTTTTTCTCCCTTTACGGCTTTCACCGGAACATGGCCGTTGATAATATGACGGTGTTCTCCTTCTACACCAAACTCGTCCATAATCATGTCGCAGACGTCTTCCCGGTCACGCAGGGTGTAATACCAGCCTTTGATTTCTTTATGAGTTTCCTTGTCTTCCAGGAAATAACGCTCAAAAGTAGCCATTTTGCTTTTATCGAATGCGGGAGAGTTCTTACCGCACCACAGATACCAGATGTAGTCCATGGCGAAAGGTTTCTCTTCGTTGTCGTTGTCTGCGAAATAGGCCGTACGGATCAGTTGTCCTACCCGGTTCAGCAGGTCTTTTCCTTTGTATTTCTTTCCCAGTATTTCAATTTCTTTCAAGGTACCATCTTCGTTGAGAGGCATGGACGCATGGAAAAGCAGATTGGAGTTGCAGACATTGTACATACATCCGTACCGGAAAAGGCACTTCATATGTTTGCGCAGCTTCTCGCTTCGGGTGAACGAGTGATGGAGTTTGGTAACGATTTCCTGTTCTTCCTCCGTAAGTTTATAAGGATCGGCCGGATCAATGGTTGGGAAACTGCAATCTTTCATCACATAATCTTTTCCATCGAGGGTAAACACCTTGCGGTCGAAGTCAATGTGATGGAGCAGCATCCGGTCTTCCATTTCAAATTCCGGATGACGACGGATGATTTCGGCTTCCAGTTTAAATTGGATCACACTGATCGCCTTGTGCATTTGTGCGATCAGGCGTAAGGTCTTGTCACTGTAAGAGTTGTTGGCTTTGTCAATGCGCGGGCCGAACTGGGAACATGGATCGTTGGCATAGATTTCCATGGCAAATGTTGCCAGAGGAAGCAAATTGATACCGTAGCCGTCTTCCAGAGCAGAAAGGTTTCCGTAGCGCATAGCCAGACGCAGCAGGTTGGCTATGCAGCAGTCATTGCCGGCAGCGGCTCCCATCCACAGGATGTCGTGGTTTCCCCACTGGATATCGAAGTTGTGATAGTGGCACAAGGTATCCATGATAATGTGTGGGCCGGGACCTCGGTCAAAGATATCTCCCAGAATGTGAAGCATGTCAATGGTCAGCCGCTGTATCAGGTTGCAGAGAGCGATGATGAAGTCATCGGCCCGGTTGGTATCGATGATGGTGCTGATAATGACATTGATGTAGGCCTGCTTGTTGGGGTCCATGCTGCTTTCATGCAGCAACTCCTGAATGATGTAGGAGAACTCTTCAGGCAAAGCCTTGCGTACTTTTGAGCGGGTATATTTGGAAGATACGTTCTGGCAGACTCTGACCAGCTGGTTCAGGGTAATGACATACCAGTCTACCAGATCTTTTTCTGTTTCCTTGATGAGTTGCAGCTTTTCTGCCGGATAGTAGATGAGGGTGCAGAGTTCTTTCTTTTCTGCTTCACGCAGGGTGTTGCCGAAAATTTCGTTCACTTTGCGTTTGATGGCTCCTGAAGCATTTCTCAGTACATGCTGGAAAGCTTCATACTCTCCGTGCAGGTCGGCCAGATAGTGTTCTGTTCCTTTGGGCAGGTTCAGGATGGCTTCCAGATTAATGATTTCCGTGCTGGCTGCTGCAACGGTCGGAAAACTATGTGAAAGCAGTTCCAGATAACGGAGATCCTGCGTGATAATTTCGGGTGTGATCTGTTTATAGATTTTCATTGTTTTATATAATTAAAGGAACAACATCAGGATTAATTGGGCAATGATGACGCGGGTGAACATGCCTAAAGGATAGACGGTGGCATAGCTTACGGCCGGGTTATCATTGGGGATGATATCATTGGCATAGTTGAGCGCCATGGGGTTTGCCATACTTCCGCAAAGCATACCGCAGGTACTTCCGAAATCCATGCGGCACAGGCGCAAGGCTACCAGTGCCATGATTACCACAGGTACAAAGGTAATAAGGAATCCCAGCCCGATCCATAAAGCTCCTTCCGGGCGCATGACCGTTTCAAAGAAATGGCTTCCTGCATCCAGTCCGAGGCATGCCAGATATAGAGAGAGACCGATACCGCGCAACATCAGGTTGGCACTTCTTGTTGTGTAAGTGACCAGGTGCAGGCGTGGTCCGTATGATCCGATCAGGATACCGATGATGATAGGGCCTCCGGCCAGTCCCAGTTTGACAGGACTGCTGATACCGGGAACTGCGATAGGAATGGAACCGACAATAAGTCCGACAACGATACCGATGAAGATAGATGCCAGGTTAGGATCTTTCAGAGTCTTGACGGTGTTTCCCAGAACCTTTTCCACATTGTGAATGGCAGCAGCTTCTCCGACAATGGTAAGCCGGTCTCCCAGTTGCAGTACCAGTCCCGGAGTAGCCAGCAACTGTACACCGCTACGCAATACACGGCTGATGTTGATACCGTATGTATTTCTGAGACGCAGGGATCCCAGTTTCTTTCCGTTGATTTCCGGGCGGGAAATAACGATATGTTTCGATATCAGTTTGCTGTCAATGGCATTCCAGTCGATATCTTCCTTGTTCCAGTCCCGGTTTTCTTGTTCTCCAAACAGAATGGTGAGTGCCGGAACGTCTTTCTCGGTAGTGATTACCAGCAGACGGTCATTTTCCTTCAGGATCTTGTCAGAGGTCGGGATACTTACTGCTCCGTCTCTCCATACACGTGAGATGACGAACTTGGGATAACCTGATTTTCCGATATCCTGGATACTCTTGTCGAAAATAGCCGGATTGTGTACCTGGAAAGTGGCAATGTATGTATGATTGGGATCATCGTGTTCATGGTCTTCCATGTCCGAAGGCCGTACAAAAAGTTTCTTTACTACCAGAATAGCCAGAATAACTCCGACAACTCCCAGCGGATAAGTTACGGCACAACTGAGGGCTGCTCCGCTTGTGGGTTCTCCCAGCTGCTTCAGGGTTTGCTGGGCTGCTCCCAGTGCCGGAGTATTGGTTGTCGCTCCACAAAGGATACCGACCATATCGGGCAGGTCTACAGTTGTTACTCTGCTTAGCAGTACAGCCATGACGGTTCCCAGTACGATAACTCCCAGGCTGAGCAGGTTCAGCCGGTATCCGCCACGTTGGAATGAACTGAAAAATCCGGGGCCTACCTGAAGTCCCAGTGCATAGACGAACAGCACAAGACCGAAACTTTCTGCATAGGTCAACATTTGAGGGTCTATACTGAATCCGAGGTGTCCGGCAAGGATACCCATGAAAAATACGAAAGTAACGCCTAAGGAAATTCCGAATATATGGATCTTCCCCAATCCAAGTCCCACAGCTGTGATAAGGGACAGGATAACGACTGCCTGCAAGGCAGATTGCTCAAAAAACAAATTGTATAACCATTCCATGCCGCAAAGATACGTACTTTTTTATTTCTTAGGGCCGTGAATTTATACGAATTTTATGTGAAGGCGTGACTTTCCTTGCCGGCAGGCACGGGCAGGAGAATAAAAGAAGCGCAGGCTTCATGAACCGGTTGCGGCATTGGACGCAAGGAGTTCATGAATTCTGCGCTTGAATAAACAGGCTTATTGCGTTGTTTAACGGATAAACAGCAGTTCGCGATATTTGGGAAGTGTCCACATCTGGTCGTCCACGATCAGTTCCAGTTGGTCAATGTGTTTGCGGATGTGTTCCAGCATCGGAGCAATGTTGTCGTGGTAAGCGATAGCCTTGGCACGTTCTTCCGTGATGCGGTTGGCTACCTTCCGGGCTTCGACCATAGCATCCACCTGTTCCTTGATGTAAGCCGTGTGACTGGCAATTTCACGGATGATTGCTATATTTTCAGCCGACAACTTCGCAGCTTCTTCTTCCGGGAAGAGTGCTTTGGTCTTATAGGCATTGTCAATCAGTTTGGTCTGATATTCGATAGCAACCGGAACAATGTGGTTCATAACCAGGTCACCCAGTACACGGGCTTCAATCTGTACCTTTTTAGTATACATTTCCCATTTTACCTCGTTACGTGCGGCAAGTTCCTTGCGTGTCATGACTCCTGTAGATTCAAACATCCGGATGCTTTCGGGCTTCAGGTAGTTGTCGAAGATCAGCGGGCAGCTGGTTTCGCAGTCAAGGCCGCGGCGTGCAGCTTCTTCTTTCCATTCGTCGCTGTAACCGTTTCCGTCGAAGCGGATAGGCTTGCATTCCTTGATGTAGCGGCGGATAACCTGGATGATCGCTGAAATTTTCGGTTCGCCTTTCTCGATCAGCTCATCTACGTCGTGTTTGAAGATGATGAGCTGCTCAGCCATGGCCGAGTTCAGAGCAATCATGGCGCTTGCACAGTTTGCTTCAGATCCCGGAGCACGGAATTCAAAGCGGTTTCCGGTAAATGCAAAAGGAGAAGTACGGTTGCGGTCGGTATTGTCGATCAGCAGTTCCGGGATTTGCGGAATGTCCAGTTTGAGTCCTTGTTTTACGTCGAGTGAAACGAGGTCATCATTCGTGCTTTCTTCCAGATGGTCCAGAACTTTGCTGAGCTGGGTTCCCAGGAAAGAAGAAATGATGGCGGGCGGTGCTTCGTGACCTCCCAGACGATGAGTGTTTGTTGCGCTCATGATGGAAGCCTTCAGCAGTCCGTTATGATGATAAACGGCCATCAGTGTGTTGACAACGAAAGTGATGAATCTCAGGTTTTCTTCAGAAGTTTTTCCCGGAGCCATCAGCAGGACACCCGTATCGGTACCCAGTGACCAGTTGTTATGCTTCCCCGAGCCGTTGACACCCTTGAAAGGTTTTTCGTGCAGCAACACGCGGAATCCGTGTGAACGTGCAATCTTGCGCATGAGTGACATGATCAGCATGTTGTGGTCAACGGCCAGATTACATTCTTCGTAGATCGGGGCCAGCTCAAACTGATTCGGGGCAACCTCGTTGTGACGGGTCTTGACGGGAATACCCAGTTCGAGTGCCTGGATTTCCAGATCTTTCATGAAAGCAGCTACACGGGAGGGGATTGCTCCGAAATAGTGGTCTTCAAGCTGCTGGTTCTTTGAAGCTTCGTGTCCCATCAGGGTACGTCCGGTCAGCAGCAGGTCCGGGCGGGCTGCGTACAGACCTTCGTCAACCAGGAAGTATTCCTGTTCCCAACCGAGGTAAGAAACGATTTTACGTACGGAAGGATCGAAATAATGCATTACGTCAAGGGCTGATTTGGTTACGGCCCGGATAGATTTCAGCAGAGGAGCCTTGTAGTCAAGAGCTTCACCGGTATAAGCGATAAAGACAGTCGGGATGCAAAGCGTATCGTCCACAACGAAAACAGGAGATGAAGGATCCCATGCGCTGTATCCGCGTGCTTCGAAAGTGTTTCTCACTCCTCCGTTGGGGAAAGAAGAACCGTCAGCTTCCTGCTGTACGAGCAGTTTTCCGGAGAATTCCTCGAGCATACCTCCCTTGCCGTCGTGTTCCACGAAAGCATCATGCTTTTCTGCCGTACCTTCCGTCAGCGGCTGAAACCAGTGTGTGTAATGAGTTACTCCCAGTTCGGTTGCCCATTTCTTCATTCCGGCAGCGACTTCATTGGCAATGCTGCGATCCAGTGCAGCTCCGTTGTCAATAACGTCGACCAGCTTGGCGTAGACCTTGCTCGGGAGATATTTGAACATCTTTTCACGGTTGAATACATATTTAGCGAAGTATTCGCTAGGCCGTTCAGCCGGAGATGGAACTTCTACAGGTTTCTTGTGAAACGCTTCTTCCACTACCTTGAATCTTAAATTTGACATAATACCTAAATCTTATTTTTATGTTGTTCTTGTTTTACTTTAAATGCATTTTCTGATTCGTCTCACTGCTTCCTGGCATTCCTCGTATTTGGCAAAGGTGGAGAGACGGATGTAGTTTTCTCCTTCTGGTCCGAAACCGGTTCCCGGAGTTACGATGGTCTGGGCTTCGTAGAGCAACTGTTCGAAGAATTTCCAGGCAGTTGTTCTTTCCGGAATCCTGATCCATAAATAAGGTGCATGCTCGCCGCCGTAAATCTGAAGTCCGGCATGGCTCAGTCCTTCTTTCAGGATTTGTGCATTGTGCATATAATAAGCAATTGTTTCCTTGATCTGTTTCTTTCCTTCCGGTGAGTAGATGGCTTCGGCGGCCCGTTGCGTAATGTAAGAGACTCCATTGTTTCGGGCAGCAATGCGTCGTTTCCATAATTCATTCAGGGAAATGCGCTGGCCTGCCAGTGTACCTGCCGTCAGTTCTTTCGGGATGACGGTATATCCGCATCTTACTCCCGTAAAGCCGGCTGTCTTGGAAAAGCTCCGGAACTCGATGGCCACTTTCTTTGCTCCTTTGATCTCGTAAATGGAATGGGGCAGATCCGGATCCTGTATGTAAGCTTCATAAGCTGCATCATACATGATCAGGGTGTCGTTGGCTATCGCATAGTTCACCCACTTCTTCAGTTCGTTTTTGGTGATGACGGCTCCGGTCGGGTTGTTCGGGAATGAAAGATAGATAATGTCAATGCGTTGACTGGGGATTTGCGGAATGAAGTTGTTTTCCGGCAGACAGGGCAGATAGACAACGTTACTCCATGTGCCGTCCGGTTGGGGAGTGCCTGCCCGGCCGTAAGTGACATTGGCGACAATATATATCGGACAGATCGGTGTCGTCACTCCGATGCTGTTGTCGTGTCTCAGCAAATCTCCGATATCTCCGACCTCTCTCTTCGTTCCGTCGTTGATGAATATTTCCCCGGGTTCCAGAGAAACGCCTCTGGCTGCGTAGTCATGTTTCAATATGGCTTCTGTCAGGAAAGAATACCCTTGTTCCGGGGCGTATCCGTGAAACGAGTCAATGCATCCCATCTCGTCGATGGCTTTGTGCATGGCATCGATGGAAGCCTGTGGCAAAGGGCGGGTGACATCTCCTGTCCCCAGGCTGATCAGATGAGCCTTGGGATGAGTAACCTTGAACGTATTGATCATTTTCTCCATGTTGAGGAGAAAATGATTGTTCGGCAATTTCAGCAGATGTTCGTTTACTAACGCCATATTTATTTGATGAAACCGTTGTCGTTATTTGTTTAGTCAGACGTTTTGGTCGTCAATTTGGTTGCAAAAATACGAAAATAATATCATTTACAAAAAAGAATCCACGGCATGAATCATCGGGAAGCGGCTTCTTTTTATGTTCTTGTTAAAAAAAAAGAGGGAGTAAAGGCAATCGAAGTTATTCTTTTCGTAATTTTGCAGGCGAATTTATAATAACCTTGTTTTTAAGATTTATGAATAGTGCTTTACCTACTACACGCCGGCAAAGAATTTGGCGTGAAATGAAAGATTACCTGTTAATCGCTTTGGGAATGATTATGTATGGTATAGGTTGGAATGTGTTCTTGCTTCCTAATGATCTTCCTTCAGGAGCTGTACCTGGTATTGCCTCCATTGTTTATTGGGCGACAGGTTTGCCGGTTCAGTATACTTATTTAGGTATCAATGGGTGTCTGCTGGTTCTGTCTCTGATTATCCTGGGATGGAAGTTTAGTGTGAAAACAATTTTTGCCGTATTTGTATTGAGCTCCATTCTGCCTGTGATTCAGAGTATAACCAACGGTGTTTCGTTGATTCACGACCAGCCTTTCATGGCATGTGTACTGGGTGCGTCGTTCTGCGGCAGTGGTATCGGTATTGCTTTTTCTGCCAATGGCAGCACGGGAGGAACGGATATTATTGCAGCAATCGTCAACAAATACCGCGATATCAGTCTGGGACGTGTCATTCTGTTATGTGACCTGGTAATTATTTCTTCCAGTTATCTGGTATTGCACAACTGGGAAAAAGTCGTTTACGGTTATGTGGTCTTGTTTATTTCAAGTTTTGTGCTGGATCAGGTCGTAAACAGTGCCCGCCAGTCCGTACAGTTCTTCATCATTTCCAATAAGTATGAAGAAATAGGACACCGCATCAACAAAGACCTTCACCGTGGTGTGACGTTTATCGACGGCGTTGGCTGTTATACCCAGAACAATGTCAAGATGATGTTTGTTCTGGCAAAGAAACGTGAATCCAGTACGATTTTCCGTCTGATCAAGGATATAGATCCGAAAGCATTTGTTTCCCAAAGTGCTGTGATCGGCGTATTCGGAGAAGGTTTCGACCGCATAAAGGTAAAATAAAAAGAAGGCTATATTCTTTTCTTGAGTTAAAGATATGGAGGAATGCTTATGATGATGACAAATTTAGAGGCTGCCCGTCAGATAGCCGCATATTATCATTGTCTGCTGAGTAAGGAGGCGATGCATGCATTTGCGGATATACTGGTGAGTAGAAAATATAGGAAGGGTGAACGCATTCTTGATGAGGGAGATGTCTGCAGAGGGATGCTGTATATTGAAAAAGGTATGACCCGTCAGTTTTATTTCAAGTATGACAAAGACCTTACGGAACATATCGGTTACGAAGGAGGAATGATCATGTGTCTGGAAAGTTTGTTGAAACAGGAGCCGACCCGCCTGATGATTGAAGCACTGGAGCCGACGATCGGCTGGGAAATCAACAAGCTGGAGATGGATGCTCTAGCCTCAAAGAGTACGGAAATCGCTCTGCTGTACCGGAAAATCTTTGAATTCTCATTGATCGAGTCGCAGATTAAGGCGGACACATTGCGCTTTGAACCGGCTCATGAACGTTATAACAAACTGTTGCAGCTCCATCCGGAAATCCTGAAGAGAGCGCCCCTGGTATATGTTGCCTCGCTTCTCCAGATGACACCGGAAACATTGAGCAGAGTCCGTTCTGCCAGCCTGAATTCTTGAGATCAGACGGCAGGAGAGTGGGCTTCAGTCTTTATTGAATACCGATTTATCAAAAAGAAAGTAATCCGAAGAAATGGGAGTCAGTGTGATGCGAAAGGAAGCAGAACACTGACAGTCCCTTTTTGATAAAATCTTCATCGGGAAGACCGGATGGATGAAAAAAGAACTGTTTCCGGAATATTCTGCATAATTGTACTGATTTGAACGCTGTTTCAGCCCGAATTGTCTGGTCAAACCCGCGGATCTGACGGCAGAAACAGGCTGAAATGTCTAGACGTTTTCCCCTGTTTGTCTAATAAAATTCCCAAAATGCTTCGTTGTATTTCCGGAAATCCGGAAAATGATGATGTTGAAGCCCCTTTTCACACCGGAATGAGTCTCCCTGAAGTGTTAAAAAAAGGAGTCATTCCCTTGAGAATCACTCCTTCACGTAGAAAATAATTTTTAAATTTCTGCTTGTCTGTATCCTTGCCCGCAAAGAAGCGAATGTGGCGGACAAGAATATACAAAATGTCAATCTGATCCGGCTGCTGATGGGTTAGAACAGCACGATGCCGGCTTCAAATATTCCTTTGTGTTCATAAAGATGATTGCCCTGATAGGTGCGTGTCCAGCTATATCCTCCCGAAACAAAGAAGCCCAGATGGCGTGTCAGGGAGTATTCCAGATTGATGCGGGGCTGCAAGGCATACATGCGTGCCGGATAGCCTTCGTTCTTGTTGTCCATGGTTTCGATATGCTGGAAACCTATGTCTCCGCTGATTTCCAGCTTAGGCAGGATAGGGTAGTACACTCCGGCCCGGTAGAATCCGCTGAGTGAAATTTTCTTGTCCAGTCCCAGGTAATAGGCTCCGGCTCCCCAGACGGTATAGGTATACCGGTTCTTGAAGCGCACGGCAAGATTGAACTTATTGGCATTTCCGCCGGAGACGAGCATCTGTATCCGGGTGTCCGGGCGGATATTGATGCAGCCAACCTGATGAGCCGTACTGTCTTTGCTTATATTGACCACTCCGACCTGCAGACCTTTTCTGCCGGTCTGGCTGATGTTGGCGACTCCCAGCTGTAATCCTGCGTTTTCAACTCCGAAGTTAATCGTACTCAATTGCATTCCCTTGTTGCAGACACTCACATTGCCGAGTGCGGCCAGCTGTAATCCGTTGTTCTGCTTGCCGGCCACATTCAGCAAGGAAGTCAACTGGACGCCCGATGCCGATTCTCCGGCCACGTTCATCAAACCTCCGACAGCTACTCCTTTCTGGGATTCTCCGCTGATGTTAGCCAGACCGGCCAGTTGCAGACCGTTGGCCTTTTTCCCTCCCAGATTGATCAGTCCGCTGAATGACAGGCCGTTCATATCGGCTCCGGAAATGTTTCCGAGGGCGGAAACCTGTAAGCCCTTGAGGCTTTTTCCACTGACGTTCATCAGGCCGGACAAAGCCACTCCTTTCAGGTCTCTTCCTGCGACATTAGCCAGACCGGAAACCTGGAATCCGGATGCATTCAGGCCTGTTACGTTAGCCAGTCCGGATACTTGAAGTCCATATGAATTGTGGTGTACGATGCTCGAGATGGCATTGATTCCGACGCCATTGAGCTGGGCAAAGTTGCTGAACAATCCCAGATTGAAATACGTTCTGTGAGGTTTTTTTTTCTTGTTGGTGATGTTCAGTGAAACGTTAGGTCCTTTCTTCAGGCCTTTTCTTTGCTGGGCATTTAAAGAGATTGTTTCTGTCAGCAGGAATCCTGCCGACAGAAACAATGCGATCGCTTTCGAATATTGTGTCATTTTCTGTTCTTTATTTTTGGTAGAGGAAACGCTTGATACTCTTTTTAGGCGTCTTTTCAAATTCCTCCGGATAAATCTTAACTCGTGCAATCTGTGAATAAGCCGGAAGTTCAGCATTGAGAGCTGTCCGGTTCTCGTCCATTACACGTTCGATGTCTCCATCTGTCAGTCCCTGTTTATAGGCATCTTCAAAGTCCGGATAGATCAGGGCTGCCAGCTTATGGTCGCTTTCCTGGATGATGAGGCTTTCGGCAACATAAGGCATATTGTTCAGCTTGTCTTCGATTTCTTCCGGGTAAATGTTCTGACCGGAAGGGCCTAACAGCATGTTCTTGCTTCTTCCTTTGATGGTGATATTTCCTTCAGCATCCATGATACCCAGGTCTCCGGTGTGCAGCCATCCGTCTTCGTCGATGGCCTGCCGGGTAGCCTCCGGATTCTTGTAGTATCCTTGCATGACATTGTCTCCCCGCGTGAGAATTTCTCCGACTATGTTTGCCGGATCGGGGCTGTCTATCCGTACTTCCATGCGCGGAGCTGCTTTTCCGCAGGATCCCGGCTTGAAGTTATGCCAGTCTTCATAGCAGATGATCGGTCCGCACTCTGTCATACCGTATCCGACGGTATAAGGGAAGTCCAGACTTTTCAGCAGTTTTTCGACATCCTGATTGAACGCTGCTCCTCCGATGATGATTTCGTAGAAGTTGCCTCCAAAGGCCTGAATCATGTGTTCCCGTACGGCAGCCTTGATCTTGTCGTTGATGATTGGCACCTTCAGCAGGATCTTCATCTTGAGAGTTTCCAGCATGGGAAGCACTTTCTTTTTGATGATTTTTTCTATAATCAGCGGAACTGCAATGACGATATGAGGCTTGACTTCGGAAAATGCTTCGAATATGATCTTCGGGCTGGGCATTCGGGTGAGGAAGTACACATGGCATCCGCAGCATACTTCATACAGGAATTCAAAGGCCAGTCCGTACATGTGTGCCATGGGAAGCATGGAAACAATCCGGTCGCCGGGCTTGAGGCTCAGCACCTCGAATGCGAATTGTGTGTTCGACCACAATGCACGATAGGGAAGCATTACTCCCTTGGAGAAACTGGTGGTTCCCGACGTGTAATTGATGACAGCCAGTTCGTCCGGCATATCCCGCCGGTAAGCAACGTGTTCCTTACGGAAATTGCGCGGGAACTTCTTTCCGAACAATTCATTCAGATGGTCGCGTGCATACTCCAGCTGTTTGCTCCGGCACACTTGCAGGGTGAAGTCGGTCATCAGGATAATACCTTCCAGCAAAGGCATTTCGGCTTCGTTCAGAGCTTCCCATACCACATCACCTACGAAGAGCAGACGTGCTTCGGAATGATTGACAATATTATGAACGTTGTCAGGCTTGAATTCATGCAGGATAGGCACGGCTACTGCACCATAAGTCAGGATGGCCAGAAAAGCTACGCCCCAATGGGAACTGTTTCTTCCGCATAAGGCAACCTTGTCTCCAGGCTTAATGCCGCTTTCGGCAAGCAAAATATGTAATTTCTCTATTTTGCGTGCGAGATCCTTGTATTGTAAGGTGGCGCCTTTGTAATCTGTCAGAGCATCCAGATCCCAGTTCTTTTTGATGCTTTCTTCGATGAAAGCTAAAAAACTTTGTTCCATAAATAAGCTTTTGAAATTGCACAAAAGTGAATGTATCTGTGCAAAGATACCTTTTTCCTGGGGTTCTGCAATATTTTTGGCGAAAAAATAGGTGTTGTCGTTGTCCTCTGTCTATAAATTGATACGGAATGCTTGCCTTTCAGGAAAGAAAGGAAACATTCCGTGTCATGGGGAAAACAGATTTGTTGTTATACCTTATTTCTTATTCGTGTGAACTGTAATACTTCATGAACTGAGTACGTTCAAACGGATTGACATCTCCGGTTGCACTGGCATTGAGCTTTCCTTTGAGTTGTGAAATGGATTCGTATCCGTTCTCTTCCATCCAGACAGAAAGTTCCCGTTTCATGTTTTCGATTTCTTTATTGCCATATTGATAGATGACGCTGCAGATCTGTACAGCCGTTGCTCCGGCCAGGATGGATTTAATCACTCCTTTTGCACAGTGAACTCCGCCTGATACCGCATAGTCTAATTGCGGAATCTGGCTGGAAGCAATGGCAGTCCAGCGTATTTTGTCGGCCAGTTCATTCGGAGTACTCATGACATTGCTGCTGGTGAATGTCTGGGTGTCGATATTGATGTCCGGCTGGTAGAATCGGTTGAACAATACCACAGCTGGCTCCGTTGGCATAAAGCTGGTTGATCAGTGCGATGGGGTTGGTCAGATTGCTTCCAAGTTTCATGATAACCGGGATCTTAACCACCTTTTTAATGTGGCGTAAAATGTCAATATGCCGCTGTTCGAAGCTGCCGAAAGTATAATCTTTGCTGGTTTGCAGTGAGAGAATGTTTATTTCCAGTGCGTCGGCTCCGGCTTGTTCCATCATCACGGCAAAGTCTACCCATTCATTGTCGCTGTAGCAGTTGATGCTTGCGATGATGGGAATGGAACAGCTCTTTTTGGCTTCCTGAATAAGTGCTATGTGTTCATTGAGTGCATGCGAACGCACGTATGCTCCCAAGTAGTCGTCTGCTTCAGGTGAACCATAACCTTGCATGTTTCCGGCTTGCATGTTGATCTGTTCTTCAAATACAGACTTTAAAACGACTGCGCCTGCACCGGATTTTTCCAGTTCTTTGATTTTTGCCGCACTGTTTGTCAGTCCGGAACTGCTGATAATGATAGGGTTCTGTAATGTTAACCCTGCATAAGTGGTTGTTAATTGTGCCATATCGGTAGTATGATTTAATAGATTCTGTCTCCAAAAATTTTACTTCCTACGCGTACCAGGGTGCTTCCTGCTTCTATAGCCAGCGGATAGTCGTGCGACATACCCATGGATATTTCACAGAATTGTGCCTCGTTCGGGAAGTATGTTTGTTTGAGCTCCGTAAAGAAATCATGCAGCTGCTTGAATTCTTTGCGGATTTCATCACTGTCTTCTGTATTGGTTGCCATTCCCATTACCCCGTTGATGGAAATATTCTTCAGGTTTTTCCATGCACCTTCCTGAAGCATTTCGCGGCAGCTTTCGAAGGTAAATCCATATTTGCTTTCTTCCTGTGCGATGTGAATCTCAAGTAAACAGGGGATGATCCGGTCTACTTTGGAAGCCTGCTTGTTTATTTCTTCCAGCAGCTTGAAAGAGTCGACAGCATGAATCATGCTGATAAAGGGAGCAATGTATTTCACCTTGTTGGTTTGCAGATGACCGATGAAATGCCATTCGATGTCTTTAGGCAGTGTCTGGTATTTTTCAGTCAATTCCTGTACCTTGCTTTCTCCAAAGATGCGCTGTCCGGCCTGATAGGCAGCCTCAATGCATTCGTTTGGATGAAACTTTGATACGGCTACCAGTCTGACTCCAGAAGGCAGCTCTGTCAGAATTTCCTTTATGTTTGTCTGAATATCCATTTCTTTTTATCTTTTGTCAGCATCAGGGAATTCCGGTTTGACATTGGGTTCGGCTGAATACGGATAAACATCCATGATAGCCGTTTCGCTGACCGATGCGATGCTGTAGTCTGCCATTGTTCCCTTCATGCCTTCATCCAGTTTCTTTACTGCATCTCGTAAATCGGCAGCTTGTACTAACATGTTGGCTGCTGTTTTTTTCTCTGCTCCGCTTTTTTCATCGATGGTGATGAAATAAAGCTTGCATTTGAACCAGCGGTCGGCTGCATCTTCTTCGCAGGGAAACAATTCACTGTAGTTGGCACGCTTGATGTCTGAAACCGTAAATTCTCCTGTGATGAAGGGAGTTATTTCCTCGATAATTCGTGATTCTGCTTCTGTGAAGCTGAGAGCGTCTACCAGGTAGGGCTCGGTTACCTTCTTAGTCATGCCGTTTTCGGCAATTTTTTCATAACGTATTTTGCATTCAAACCAAGTGTGCATCATAATTCTTTTCTTAAATATTATTTCTTCATGCAAAGATAAAAGATCTGATTTGAAAATTGAAGTATAAGAATTGGAAAAATACGACAGGTACTGATTTATTCCCGAATCTTACATCTGTTTTGTTGCATGAATACCTGTATAACTTCCGTATAATCTCCTTTTATCAGGATGTGGTGATTTCCTAACGGTGACTGAAGGAAGTAATTGACATCTTTCTGAAGTTTTATTTTCACCTGGGTGCGGCAGGCAGCCATCAGATTGGTGTTTTCCTTTAGATAGCCGGAAGATACAAAATATTCGTCCAGACATTCGCCTCCGCATTTGAAAAGAGTAATATCTCCCTCGTGAAGGAGGCCCTGGATAGCTATACCTGAATTGGACTCGAAATGATTGCGTATGATGAAGTCGTCTGTCATTTTGGTCGGGATGCAGCAATGGGACAGAAGGATCTCGTTCTGTCGGGAATTGACGAACGTCGGGTTGGCCATAAAGCCCGGCTGGCCGATCAGTTCCCGGATCATAAGCAGTGACATGATTGACTGCAGGTCACCTTCACATCCGGCCGGAATACCTTCATCATTGAGCAGGGACAGAGTCAGGCAGCCTGTAATACCCAGATCCTGAAGTATGGCAAAGCAGGCGAGGGTGATTGCGTCCAGATGCTCTTCCTCGCATACTTTCTTGACGGCTTTGTACAGCCGCATGGCTTTCAGCAGATCTTCAGGCGTTGCATCCTGACATGCTTTGGCGCGATTGGCGAAAACAGATGCTTCTACACCTACTTCATCATCTGTGATATGCTGGTAATGATTGTAAACATTGTCCAGCGGAATGTCCAGATAAGTGACTCCCCATCGTTTGCTGGCCAGCAGGTAATTGACGTGGCTGGATACCAGCCAGGAAGAAGGAGTACCGATGACGCCGATACGTTTTCCTTTCAAGGACCGTCTGGCTGCAAAGGCCTGATGGTGCAGCAGCACCTGCTTGACCATTTCAGGAACCGGCCCGTGAATAATCCTTACTTTCATGTCTTTGGACTGTACCCAGGCTGCTATCTCAAGGGCTGCGGCGAGTGAGTTGTTTAATCCGTCGGCCAGTAATGTAATGGGATATGGGAAAATGCTGAAGTTACTTACCGCTTTGGCTTCCACACCTCCGCTGGAAATGAAAGCCATTTTGTATTCATGGCTGGGGATACTGTCAGCATCCTGATAGTTGACTAAATAAAGCGTAAAGTATTTTTCAAGCTCGACAAAAAGTTCTTTATGATTTTCATAGACTTGTTCTTTTTTGTTGATTTCGGACGAAAATACAATGAGGTATAAGTTCATGGTTCTTGTTTTTATTAATCCAGAACAAACTTAATTCTTTTTTTTGAATAAGCCTAGAAAATGAATTCTTGATAACAAACATTGACAAATGGTAAGACTCTTGATAGCTAACCATGTGCCTAAATGAATTCAAGGTTAAAAATAGGTCTTGATTCAAAACAATTGTTTATATTTGCATCTCTAACTTATTTTAAAATTATAAATTATGCCACAAATATCCATCAGAGGTAATGAAATGCCTGAGTCGCCGATTCGAAAATTGGCGCCTTTAGCTGAGGCAGCCAAAGAGAGAGGGATTCATGTTTATCATTTGAATATAGGTCAGCCGGACCTGCCAACTCCCCGGGCAGCCCTCGATGCGATTCGCAATATAGATCGGACTGTTTTGGAATATAGTCCCAGTCAGGGATACCGGAGTTATAGAGAAAAGTTGGTCGGATATTACCGGAAATATGATATTAATTTGACAGCAGATGATATTATTATTACGACAGGAGGCTCAGAAGCTGTCTTGTTTGCGTTTATGAGCTGTCTGAATCCTGGAGATGAAATCATTGTTCCGGAACCTGCATATGCCAACTATATGGCCTTTGCCATTTCTGCCGGAGCCGTGATACGTACGGTGACTACCACGATTGAAGAGGGTTTCTCATTGCCCAAAGTGGAAAAGTTTGAAGAACTGATCAATGAACGGACCAAGGGTATATTGATCTGTAACCCGAATAATCCGACCGGCTATTTGTATACCCGCCGCGAGATGAACCAGATTCGGGACTTGGTGAAGAAGTATGATCTGTTCCTCTTCTCGGATGAAGTTTATCGTGAATTTATTTATACAGGTTCACCTTATATCTCAGCTTGTCATTTGGAAGGTATCGAGCAGAATGTCGTACTGATTGATTCTGTATCGAAGCGGTATTCAGAATGTGGTATTCGTATCGGTGCGCTGATCACAAAAAATCCGGAAGTCCGCAAGGCTGTCATGAAGTTTTGCCAGGCCCGTCTGAGTCCTCCTTTAATTGGTCAGATTGCTGCTGAGGCTTCTTTGGATGAACCTGAAGAATACGCCCGGGAAACATACGATGAATATGTGGAACGCCGTAAGTGTTTGATTGATGGACTTAATCGGATACCGGGAGTCTATTCTCCTATACCGATGGGAGCTTTCTATACAGTAGCCAAGCTGCCGGTTGATGATTGTGAGAAATTCTGTGCATGGTGTCTGACGGACTTTAATTATGAAGGTGAAACGGTGATGATGGCTCCTGCCAGTGGATTTTATACAACTCCGGGAGGAGGCAGAAATGAAGTTCGTGTAGCGTATGTCTTAAAGAAAGAGGATTTGATTCGAGCCTTGTTTATTTTGCGGAAAGCACTTGAAGCCTATCCTGGAAGAGTGGATGAATAATGGCAAACTGGAAATTATTCATAGCCCGGCGAATTTATCGGAGTAATGACGGGAAGAAAGAAGTGTCTAAGCCTGCTATGCGTATTGCCATAAGTGGCATTGCCGTGGGACTGGCTGTAATGATTGTTTCTGTTTCTGTTGTTTTAGGCTTCAAGCATCAGGTACGTGATAAAGTTGTGGGGCTGGGCTCAGATATTATTTTGTCGGGTATTGAAGGAACCCAGCTTTATCAGATGTCTCCAGTGGTATGTGGTGACAGCTTGATGCATGCTCTGAAGGAGCTTCCGCTGGTAAGTCATGTGCAACGTTATTCCACCAAACCGGGAATGATCATGACTTCCGATAATTTTCAGGGAATGGTATTGAAAGGGATTGCCGGAGAATATGATGTTTCTTTCCTGCAGGAACATTTGCAGGAAGGGGAGATACCTTCATTCTCAGACTCGGTTGCCAGCAATCAGGCGCTTGTTTCACGTACCATAGCAGATAAATTGTCCCTTAAAGTGGGGGATAAATTGTTTACTTACTATGTTGAAGGGAATGTCCGGGCACGCCGGTTGGAAGTGGCTGGTATTTATTGTACCAACTTGTCTGCTTATGATGATTTCTTTCTCATCACAGATTTGTATACGGTAAACCGTTTGAATAATTGGGAGCCGGAACAAGTGGGAGGAGTGGAAATAGAAGTCTCTGACTATAGCCGGTTGAATGAAGTGAATGAGTCCGTTCTTGCTTTGTTGAGAAATCATAAGGATCGTTATGGGCAGGGATATTTTTCCCGTACGGTGGAAGAAGCTTATCCTCAGATTTTTGATTGGCTGGGATTGCTGGACACGAATGTCTGGGTGATTCTGATTTTAATGACCGGAGTAGCTGGTTTTACCATGATATCGGGATTGCTCATTATCATATTGGAACGTACAAACATGATTGGAGTATTGAAGGCCATGGGAGCAAGCAATGTGTCCATCAGAGAAATTTTCCTTTCTTTTTCCGTCTTTCTTATCGGAAGAGGGATGTTATGGGGGAATGTCATAGGAGTCTCTGTTTGTCTTGTTCAATATTTCTTACAGCCGTTTAAGCTGGATCCTGCCGACTATTATATTAGTGCGGTACCGATTGAGTTGAACTTGGGCATTTATTTGTTGCTGAATGTGTGTACGTTGCTTGTTTCGCTGTTAATGCTGGTTGGTCCTTCTTGTCTGATCAGTCGTATTCATCCGGCTAAATCAATAAGATTTGAATAATAAAGATTAAAAAGAGAAACGGCATGAGGAAAGATCGAAATATTTTCTCATGCCGTTTCTTTTTTTGATAGAATATTTATGGAAAAAAGGTTTTATCCGATTTTGCTTATTTTCTTGAGCCTGTCTTCTTCTATAAGTTTGATTTTCCGACCGTCGATGATAATCAGTTTCTCAGCAGCAAAATTTGATAATGTACGGATAGCATTCGAGGTTGTCATGTTGGAAAGATTTGCCAGATCCTCACGTGAGAGATAGATGCTTAGTGTACACTGATCTTCTTCAACTCCGTATGTATCTTTCAGGAACAGAAGGGATTCTGCCAGTCTTCCTCGAATGTGCTTCTGTGTAAGGCTTACTGTTCTTTCATCAGAAATACCCAGATCGATGGATAGCTGGCGGATGAAGAACATTGCCAGTTCGGCATTTTCCTGAATCAGGCTGATGATTGTCGGCATAGGAATCAGGCAGATTGTGCATGGCTCAAAGGCAGCCGCTGCCGTGACATAATCTTCTTCAGCAAAGTAAGCCCGGTATGCGAAGTACTCATGCCTTTTGATGACTCGTATGATCTGGCTTCGGCCACCTACTCCGTCCTTATAGATTTTTACTTTACCGGTGAGCAAGCACATCAAGTGTGTAGGAGTTTCCCCTTCACAATAGATGGTCTCATTCTTCTTGTATTTTTGTATAGTAAAATTTTGAGCAAGGAGTATGCGTTGCTCTTCTGTTAAAGGTTGCCACAAGTCAGGTATACTTTCGGCAATTTCGGCTTCTGATAATTCCTTTTTTACCATAAGTGTTACAAAATCGTGTTATTAAGCACAAAAATAGGAATAAAAAATGAAATTCGACTTTTTAATGAGTAAAAAAATCAGATTAAATAGTGTTTTATTATATATTTGTCTTGAAATATGGAAAAAGTGTACAGGTCATATTATATATATAAGGTACTAATAGGAATTGCATTATTTTTGTGCTCATTGGCCGGAGAAGCCCAGAATTTATTTCCCAATCTTCCCCGCAAGAGTGCTGTTGCTGATTCTATATTGGAATGTATTTTTAATTCTGCTTCTCTGCACTCCAATGAAGTGAAAGAGTACAAGGCAGACCTGTATCTGAAAGGAAGGCTTCAGGTTCATAAGCAAAACCGTATAATCCGCTATCTTCCTTCTATGTTCCGTTTTGAGAAGGGAATAAATTCTTACTTACACGAGTCGGTTAGTGAATTACATTATACGGCTCCGGCTTTATATGATCGTAAGGTGCGTGCTATTTCAACAACCTTTCCCAGTTCCAGAGGGCAGGTATTTGACGTTCTTGATTATATGAAGTTTAATATATACTCATCGTCATTAATGGGGAATAAGGTTCTTTCTCCTTTGAATAAAAAAGCAAAAGTACATTACCGTTATATATTGGATTCTATCTCACATACTTCGGAAGGAGATCTGTATGTCATTCAGATAATACCGCGTTATCGAAGCACGCAATTGCTGGAAGGTAGACTGGAGATCCTGGCAGGTGAGTGGACTATCCGGCATATTGATGTAAAAGGGCATTATGATCTGATTCAGTATAATATGTCATTAAGTATGGGAAATACGGAGGCAACTCGTTATTTGCCGCAAGAAATAGAACTGGACTTGAATTTTAAATTTCTTGGTAATCATTTGGAGATGAAGTATACCGGATGGATGCAATATAATGAAGTAACGTTTTGCGGACCGGAAGAACCTTCTTTGAAGCGATTGGTGCGTAAGAATTATAACCTGTCTAATTCGTACACTTTGTCGTGTGATACCAGCCGCCTGGTGACAGACCGGGATTCTTTTGATTTGATTCGTCCCATACCTCTTCTGCCTGTTGAGGATTCACTTTATCAGGCAATGGAGGAACGGAATCAGCGCCGTATTGCAGCTGATACGGTAAAGAAAGAACCTACAAAGTTACAGAAGAATCTGGTATATCTGGGACAGATTGGAGATGCGCTGATCAGCAGCTATGATATCGATATGTCAAAAGTGGGCAGTATCAATTGTTCTCCATTGATAAATCCTTTATTGATCAGTTATAGTCATCGCAATGGTATTTCCTATCGGTAGGTATTTAAATATAACAAACTGTTTCATGATGGCCGTTTGCTCCGTATTGCTCCTCAGGTCGGATATAACTTTACGAAGAAAGAACTTTATGCCAAAGTGGATATGGAGTATTTGTACAATCCTCGCAAGCATGCCGGTTTTGAAGTCCATGCGGGTAACGGTAACAGAATTTACAGTAGTGTCGTTCTTGATCAGTTGAAGCAGTTGCCGGACAGTACGTTTAGTTTTGATGGGCTGGAGCTTGATTATTTTAAGGATATCTATTTAAACGTATCTCATAATATTGAAATAGTAAATGGTTTGCGGCTCTGGACGGGGGTGTCCATGCACCGCCGTTATACTAAAAGCTCTCCGGAAGTTGAACAGCGGGTACGCTCACATTATAACAGTTTTGCTCCTCGCATCCGGATTGAGTGGACTCCGGGCATGTATTATTACATGAATGGTCCCCGTAAGGTAAATGTCGGTTCCCGTTATCCTACGTTTATGGTGGATTATGAGCAGGGCATCCGCATAATGAATAATTTTGGTGAATATGAGCGAATCGAAGCTTCAGCCGAACAAATGATCCGCTTACAGGGAGTACGTTCAATTGCCTATCATATAGGGATGGGATGCTTTACGAATCAGAAGGATTTGTATTTTGTGGATTATGTGGATTTTGCCAACCGGAATCTTCCACAGGGATGGAACGATGATATAGGTGGAACTTTCCAGTCACTGGACGGCCGCTGGTATAATGCTTCAAGTCATTATGTAAGAGGTAATATGACTTATGAAGCTCCGTTCATTCTCCTTTATCCGGTAAGTCGTTTGCTGTCGTTTATCCAGAAGGAGCGTATTTACGGAGGTATATTGTTTATGCCACACTTGAATCCTTATATTGAATTGGGTTATGGCTTTGCAACCCATATTTTTGATGCAGGAATCTTCATTGGCAGTGAAAAAGGAAAATTTACTTCTGTGGGCTGTAAGTTTACTTTCGAATTATTTAATAAGTAGGGGTAGTCAGTCTTTTTACCCGACAAACAAAGCCCTTTTCCGGTGGAGGCCATTTCTGGAAAAGGGCTTTGTTTGACTGGAAAATATCCGATGAAAGTTATTTGCGCAGGAAATCACTCTTGGCGCGCATGAAGTAAAGCAGCTTGAGTTGTAAGCTTAAGAGCGGGCGGAAAAGATCGAATACGGGGAATACGCAGCACAGTTTTTCTTGCATATCCTTGGCCGTATTCCTGAAAACAATCATCTGAATGATGAATCGGATAAGACCTAAAAGGAAGAATACACCAGTTGCTATCCATTGAAAAGAGATGATGGATAAGATCAGGCCTGCCAGTGTGATCAGATGAAACAAGGCACAAGTCCAGGTTTCAAAAGCGTTGCTGAATCTTGCCCATCCGTGGTAAAGATGTCCGGTTACATGTTCTCCGATCTTTTCTTCAAACCAGATCCGCTTGTAAGGAGGTATAGGCATGCGCACGATGCTGTCCGGATGAACAGCTACTTGTGTATTATAGGAGTTGGCTACGGAATTGATGAACAGGTCATCTTCACCCCGCTGTAAGACAAGCTGGTCTGAGAATCCTTTGTGGTTTTCATAAATCCGTTTCCGATAAGCCAGATTGCGTCCGATACCCATGTAGGGCTTTCCTGCCAGAGCCATCCCCAGATACCGCATGGAGTGGAATAAAGTGTCTGCGATCAGACGCCGTGCAAAACATCCTTTGGCGGGGAAGTAGTTGCTGTAGCCCAGCACAATGTCCGTTTCGGGGGTGAAATGAGAAGCCAGACTGCGTAGCCAGTTGGGGCTGACAGGCCGGCAATAGGGTTCTGTTACTACAATCCATTCGTAGCGGCTGGCTTTGATACCCATGGCGATGCCTAACTTTTTCCGGCTGATATAACGCGCTGTCTGAGGTATGAAAGTGCGGTAGAGGTGATGATATTTTCCCTCCATCCGTTTCAGTATATTTTCGTCTTCGCCGGCAGACTGGTCATTGACGACGATAACTTCAAACTGAGGATAATCCTGTTCCAGTATGGCCGACAAGTTTTCTTCCAGAACTTTTCCGGTATCTTTTGTTACAATGATCACCGAAAGAGGAGGAAGGGGAGTATTGCTGTCTGCCGGAGAGTCGGAAAGTTTCTTGCAGGCCTGATGTATGCGGTTGTAAATGCCAAGCACAAATGCCAGCTGTATGAGAAACAGCGTACAGCAGGCAATGATTAGTGTCAATAAGACTGGTGAAAGAGGTACTACTGTCATATTGTTCCGTTTTTGATTGTATTACGCCGAGATGTGTTATCTAAAGAATGTGCGTGAAACGGAGAAGCACACAGACTGTTCTTCCGGAATTTGCGGATTTGCGGTCTGCGTGCTTGGGCGTTTAAAGTCACATCATAGTGATGTGTTGTTTTGTTATACCAGTTCGTCTGAAGTATATCCCTGAGGAAGCTGACGACAGTTATAGCCGGATGCCATGATTTCCCCGTAGGCTCCTGCTGAACGGAGGGCAATGAGATCACCACGTTTCACTTTGTTTAAGTCGATAGCTTTTCCGAATACATCAGATGATTCACAGATCGGACCTACCACATCGTAAGTTTCGGTTGCTTCGTCAGAAGTGATATTCTCGATTTTGTGGTATGCCTGATAAAGAGCTGGCCGGATAAGGTCTGTCATACCTCCGTCTACAATAGCAAACTGCTTGTTGGTTCCCTGCTTTACATAGATCACCTTTGTGATGAGGCTTCCGCATTGTCCTACAACAGAACGTCCTAGTTCGAAGTGGAGTGTCTGTTGCGGGCGGAGCTTCAGATGCTTGTGATAAGTTTCGAAGTAGGAAGCAAAGTCAGGTACAGGCTGGCGGTTCGGGTGGGCATAATCGATACCGAGTCCGCCTCCCACATTAATGTGCTCTACAATGATCTGACGGGCATAGAGCTTTTCCTGCAATTCATTGATGCGGTTGCAGAGAGCAGTGAAGTCACCCATGTCGAGGATCTGTGAACCAATATGGAAGTGGAGACCGACAAAGTTAATGTTGTTCATTTCCAGTGCCCGATCGATTACATGATCCATATCCTTCATGCTGATACCGAATTTGTTTTCGGCCAGACCGGTTGTGATGTTGGCATGCGTATGGGCGCCGACATCCGGATTGATGCGGAAGGCCACTCTGGCGATTTTACCTTTGGCTGTAGCCAGTTCATTAATGACTTCAAGTTCCGGAACAGATTCCACGTTAAAGCAGAAAATATCATAATCCAGTCCGAGGTTGATTTCTGCATCTGTTTTGCCGACTCCGGCATAAACAATCTTGTTTGCCGGGAATCCAGCCTTAATTGCAGCCTTGATTTCACCTCCGCTTACACAGTCGGCTCCCAGTCCGCTTTCCCGGATGATGCTTAAAACCTTAGGATTTGCATTGGCCTTAACAGCGTAATGTACACAGAACTTGTTGTATTTTCCGGCTTCTTTACGAATCGTATCCAGCGTATGGCGTAGCAGATTCGTATCGTAATAATAGAAGGGAGTTTCCAGTTCGCGGAATTTATGAATAGGGAATGTTCCTTTCATGCTTAGTTCAGTTTTTTATTTTTATTGAATAGATAATGTAGCAAGAGCGGACGACGCGGTGTTTAAGAACCGTGAACATCCGCTCTTCTAGAGTTTCATTGATATCTTGTCCCTGTTGCTGACAGGTTTTTTTTACTTGTTGTTGAACAAGGCGTCGCTCAATGACTGCAATGCTTTCTTCTTGTCAGCTTCGCGGATCAGGAACGAAATGTTGTAGTTGCTTCCTCCAAAGGAGATCATGCGTACCGGGATGTCGCGCATCGCATCAAGAGCTTTAGCTTCGAAACCGACATTTTCCCATTCCAGGTCACCTACAACACATACGATACACATGTCATGGTCAACAGTAACAGTACCGTATTTCTTCAGGTCGTCTACGATTTCATTCAGATGCTTGGTGTTGTCGATAGACATAGATACACCTACTTCTGAAGTACAAACCATGTCAATGGCAGTCTGGTAGCTTTCGAAGATTTCAAACACTTTGCGCAGGAAACCGTGAGCCAGCAACATACGGCTTGACTTGATCTTGATGGCAGTGATGTTATCTTTAGCAGCAACAGCTTTGATCTTACCCTTTTCTGTTTCGTTTGAAATCAGGGTACCCGGAGCAGTCGGTTCCATTGTGTTGAGCAGACGTACGGGGATGTTGGCATATTTGGCAGGCTGTACGCAAGTCGGGTGCAGGATCTTTGCACCGAAGTAAGCCAATTCAGCAGCTTCTTCAAAGTGAAGCTGGCGCACCGGAGAAGTTTTGTCCACGATACGCGGATCATTGTCATGCATACCGTCGATGTCTGTCCAGATCTGGATTTCGCTAGCGTTGACAGCTGCTCCGATAAGAGATGCAGTGTAGTCACTGCCACCACGCTGGAGGTTGTCGATTTCTCCGTATGCATTACGGCAAATGAATCCTTGAGTGATATAGATTTCATAGTCCGGATTTGCTTCCAGTTGGATGGCCAGTTTCTCACGGATATATGTGAGGTCAGGTTCACTGTTCTTGTCCGTACGCATAAATTCCAGAGCCGGAATTAAGGTTGCTTTCACGCCCTGTTCACACAGATAATTAGTCACCATATTGGTAGAGATAATTTCTCCCTGTGCCAGGATGACCTTTTCTTCAAACAAGGTGAAGATGTCTTTGGTGTATGAGCGGATGTAGTCGAATACGGATTTGACGAATTCCAGAGTTTTCTGTTTATACTCTTCAGTGGAATAAAGCTCCTCAATATGCTGTTTATATTTAGCCTCCAGCTTATTGATGACTTCGTTAGCACCTTCAGGATTTTTCTTGTACAGATAATCCGAAATCTCAACCAGTGTATTGGTTGTTCCTGACATAGCTGACAATACTACGATCTTTTGTTCGCCGTCAGTAATCAATTTGGCTACATCCTTCATTCTCTGTGCAGAGCCTACGGATGTTCCTCCAAACTTTAAAACCTTCATTTTACCTTCCGAATTTTAATTTTGTTGGTTAATCGTTCTTTTTATTATTTCTCGTGCAAATGTAGTAATAAAAAAACAGACTTTTTGAGTTTATCGGGAAAAAGTGATTGCCCGTTAGGTCTTTTTTATAAATTCGTGTCTTTTTGCAGGCGATGATCCTTGCAACAGTAGACTGTTCCGGGGTATTCAGTCAGCAGATTCAGATTGTGAGTCGTCATGATGATGGCTGAACCCTGCCGGCAGATGTCGCGCAGAAGTTCCACGATGTGGCGTCCGGTTTCTACGTCAAGGTTGCCTGTCGGTTCGTCTGCAAGAATGATTTCCGGCTTGTTCAGAATGGCTCTTGCAATGACGATACGCTGCTGTTCGCCTCCGGATAATTCATTGGGCATCTTATATCCTTTGTTCTCCATTCCCACTTGTGTCAGAACTTCATGGATGCGGTTCTGGATGGCGGTCCGGTCTTTCCAGCCGGTTGCCCGGAGAACAAACTTCAGGTTCTCTTCCACGGTGCGGTCGGTCAGAAGCTGGAAGTCCTGGAACACAATCCCCAGTCGGCGGCGGAGTGCAGGGATCTGACCTGGCCGGATCTCACGCATGTTGTATTCCAGTACCTGGGGTTCTCCGTTACAGGCGGGCAATTCTCCATAAATGGTTTTCAGGAAAGTAGATTTCCCACTTCCTACTTTTCCGATGATGTAGACGAACTCTCCGCGGCGAAGTTCAAAATTGACATCGTTCAGAATGCCGAGTTCCTGCTGGTTGATGTCTACGTTGCGGTAGACGATGAGTGGCTGTTCCTCCATCTGCTTAGTGTTTTTTCCAGTTTTCACTATGGCGTTCACGGAGTTCGCGTGCCAGATCTTCAATGCGGTACCCTTTGGAAGTAAGGAGTACAATCAGGTGATAAATCAGGTCTGCTCCTTCATAAATCAATCGTTCGTCAGTGCCGTTGCATGCTTCGATGACGGTTTCCACGGCTTCTTCTCCCACCTTCTGGGCCATTTTGTTTACGCCGGAGCGGAAAAGGCTGGTGGTATATGATTTCTCGGGCATTTCTTCGTGCCGTTTGTCGATGAAGTCCTGCAGTTCCTTGAGAAACATGATGTCTTCCGCTTCATTCTTTTCGTTCCAGCAGGTATCAGCTCCTGTGTGGCAGACAGGGCCGTGAGGATTGACCTTGATGAGCAGCGTATCCTGATCACAGTCGGCACTGATGCTGACTACATCCAGATAGTGTCCGCTGGTTTCTCCCTTGGTCCACAGCTGGTTGCGTGTCCGGCTGAAGAAAGTGACTTTCCCTGTTTCTATTGTTTTCTGATAGGCTTCCTGATTCATGAATCCCAGCATGAGTACGGTACGGGTGCTGTTGTCCTGGATGATGGCAGGAACCAGCCCGTTCATTTTGTCAAAATTCAGTTCCATAATGCGTGGTATATAGTTTCTTTAAAATATTATAATCTGACATTGATGCCTTCCTCCTGGAGATATTCCTTGAGGGAAGGGATCGGAATTTCACCGAAATGGAATACACTTGCAGCCAGGGCTGCGTCTGCTTTTCCCTGCAGGAATGCATCGCGAAAATGTTCTTTGGCTCCAGCTCCTCCGGAAGCGATTACCGGAATGGAAAGCGTCTGTGCCAGATGGGCAAGCGCTTCATTGGCATAGCCTGTTTTCACTCCGTCATGATCCATGCTTGTGAACAGGATCTCGCCGGCTCCGCGCTGGTTGGCTTCCTGGGCCCATTCATAGAGATAGCGGTCGGTTTCGAGCCGTCCCCCGTTCAGGTAACATTTCCATCCGGCGGGCGTCTGCCGGGCATCGATGGCCACGACGCATACCTGAGAGCCGAAGTGTCTGGCGATATCGTCAATCAGTGCAGGATTCTTCAGAGCAGCCGAGTTGATGGAGATCTTATCCGCACCGGCATTGAGCAGGCGGTCTACATCTGCCAGTTCGTGGATGCCGCCACCTACGGTGAAGGGAATATTGATTTCCGCAGCAATCCGTTTCACCAGTTCGGTGAAGGTTTTCCGTCCTTCATGGCTCGCTGTGATGTCGAGGTAAACCAGTTCGTCTGCTCCCTGTTCGCTGTAAGCCTTGCCCAGCTCCACCGGGTCACCGGCCTGTCTCAGGTTGACGAAGTTGGCTCCTTTTACGGTTTGTCCGTCCTTGATGTCCAGACAAGGTATGATTCGTTTGGCAAGCATAGTTTTCCGTTTTTTTTTAGAGGTTAGAGAAAATCTGCCAGTTGCTTCAGGGTGATCCGTCCTTCGTAAAGAGCTTTGCCGAAAACGACGGCAGGAATCTGCTTTTCTTCCAGACGACGGATGTCATCTATACAGCTCACACCTCCGCTCGCGATGAGGTGAAGGGTGGGGTGCTGGCTGATGATGTCGTGATACAAGTCCGTTGCGGGGCCCTGCATCATTCCGTCACGGCTGATGTCTGTGCAGAGAACCTGGGTTACACCTTTCTTTATATATGCATCAATGAAAGGTTCCAGCTGGTCATTGCTCTCTTCTTTCCATCCGTTGACGGCTATCTTTCCGTTTTTGACATCGGCTCCCAGAATAATCTTCTCGGGGCCGTGCTGGGTAAGCCATTTGTCGAAACGTTCCGGGTGTTTGACCGCAACGCTTCCCAGTGTTACCATCTGTGCGCCGTTGTCAAAGGCTATGACGAGGTCTTCGTCAGTCTTGATACCTCCGCCGAAATCGATTTTCAGGGAAGTTCGTCCGGCAATGCGTTCGAGAACGCGGTAATTGACTATGTGCTGTGAGGCTGCTCCGTCCAGGTCGACAACGTGCAGCCGCTGGATTCCGTAAGCTTCCAGCTGCAATGCCATTTCTACGGGATCCTGGTTATATTCTTGTTTGGATGCATAATCACCTTGGGACAGGCGGACACATTTTCCGCCGATAATGTCAATGGCAGGTATGATTTCTATCATGGTATGAAAATCTGTATTCGTTGATATTAGGATAAATAACAGTCCGGGTCTTATAGTTCCAGGAAGTTGGTCAGGATCCGTTCCCCGATTCTTCCGCTTTTTTCCGGATGAAACTGGGTTGCATAATAATTGTCCTTATGCAAAGCTGCGCTGAAAGGCAGGATATAGTCGGTCACGGCAGCAGTAAATGGATTGACCGGTACATAGAAACTATGTACGAAATAAACGTATTCCTCCGGCGAAAGCCCTTTGAAAAGCGGATCCTGCAGGCTGGAGATGGTATCCCATCCGGTATGGGGCACTTTGTCTTCCTGCCGTTGGGGAAGAAAACGTTTCACGTCGGTGTCAAAGATGCCGAGGCAGTCCACATCCCCTTCCTCGGAATGCCGGCACATCAGCTGCATGCCCAGGCAGATTCCCAGTACAGGCTGTTTCAGATCCCTGATGAGGCGGTTCAGCCCGTGTTTCTGCAAGTGCTTCATGGTTGTTCCGGCTTCTCCTACACCGGGGAAGATAATTTTATCGGCACTCAGCAGTTCCTCGGGGTTGTCTGTAAGGATAGCTTCCACCCCAAGCCTTTTGAGGGCATGGCTGACGGAAAAGATGTTTCCGGCGTTGTATTTGATAATAGCTGTTTTCATGAATCTGAAATTTGGTGTTTGATAGACACTTTTCCGCAAAAATAACTAATTATTGTTTATCTCCTAAGAATAATGACAAAAAGTTGATGGTACAGGCCTTTTTGCAGGCTGTTTGTTTGGATCGCGCTTCCGGATATCTGAAGAGCCAATGCATTTTTTTTTAGAAAAAAGAGCAAGAAGTATTGCAGAATAAAGAATTTGTTGTATCTTTGCATCCGCAATCGAGAGAGAAAGCAACAAAACAAAAAATACTGGTGCGTTAGTTCAGTTGGTTAGAATACATGCCTGTCACGCATGGGGTCACGGGTTCGAGTCCCGTACGCACCGCTGATATTCAGTGAAAACTGAGAATCTGAAAGCGAAGAAGCTCACAAATGAAGGATTTGTGAGCTTCTTTTTTTATCTCCTCTTCCGCATGTTCCTGAAAAGATTGCCTCTGCTTTGGCTCTTATATATAATAAGGTATAGGGAGACGGATCCGTAAGATCTGTGTGCTTTGGTGCGTTTTGTTTGTCAAAAATTCCTTTTCTGACCTAATTTTTCGTACTTTTGGACGCGATAAAAGGAAAATTACTAATCAAAAACTATAGAAGCGCATGAAAGAAGAACAAGAAAAACCGGTTGGATTGCCTGAAAACGCATTCCGGCCGCTGAAGCCGGGGGAAAAGTATGAACCTTTGATGTCTCCCGACAAAACTTATCCGGAAGTTAACCTCTGGTCTGTAAGCTGGGGTATTGTGATGGCTGTCATTTTCTCGGCAGCAGCGGCCTATCTGGGCCTGAAAGTAGGACAGGTGTTTGAAGCCGCCATTCCCATTGCCATTATTGCTGTGGGTGTGTCAAGTGCCACCAAGCGCAAAGGCGCACTGGGAGAGAATGTCATGATTCAGTCCATCGGTGCCTGCTCAGGCGTAATCGTAGCCGGTGCCATCTTTACGCTTCCTGCTCTTTATATCCTGCAGGAAAAGTATCCCGAAATGACGGTCAACTTTATGCAGATGTTCATCAGCTCCCTGCTGGGCGGTGTGCTGGGTATTCTTTTCCTGATTCCATTCCGTAAATATTTCGTAAGTGAGAAACATGGTGAATATCCTTTCCCGGAAGCCACGGCCAGTACTCAGGTGCTTGTTTCCGGTGAGAAGGGAGGCGATCAGGCCAAACCGTTGCTGATGGCGGGCCTTGTAGGAGGTCTGTATGACTTCATCGTGGGAACTTTCGGCTGGTGGAATGAAAACTTCACGAGCCGTGTCTGCGGATGGGGAGAAACCCTGGCTGACAAGCTGAAACTGGTTTTCAAGATCAATACGGGTGCTGCCGTACTGGGGCTCGGATACATTGTCGGACTGAAGTATGCGGCCATCATCTGTGCCGGTTCACTGGCTGTCTGGCTGATCATTGTTCCCGGTTTCTCTCTGCTTTGGGGAGATCAGGTGCTGAATGCATGGAATCCTTCGATTGCAGTGGCCGTAAAAGACATGTCACCCGAACAGATTTTCTCCGAATATGCCAAGAGCATCGGTATCGGTGGTATTGCGATGGCCGGTATCATTGGTATTGTCCGTTCCTGGGGAATCATCAAGAGTGCGGTGAGCCTTGCTGCCCGCGAAATGGGTGGAAAGAAAGTTGAAGCGAAGGCTGAACGTACGCAGAAAGATATTTCAATGAAGATCATCGCTTTCGGATCTATCTTTACCCTGTTGCTGGTACTGCTGTTCTTTTACTTCGACGTAATGCAGGGAAATGTATTGCATACAGTGGTAGCCATTCTGCTGGTGGCAGGTATTTCGTTCCTGTTCACAACGGTCGCAGCCAATGCGATTGCCATTGTGGGAACCAATCCTGTATCGGGAATGACTCTGATGACACTGATTCTGGCATCGGTTATCATGGTTGCTGTTGGCTTGAACGGAGCGACAGGAATGGTGGCTGCCCTGGTAATGGGAGGCGTTGTATGTACGGCTCTTTCCATGGCCGGAGGTTTCATTACCGACCTGAAGATCGGTTACTGGCTGGGAAGTACTCCGAAGAAGCAGGAAACCTGGAAGTTCCTCGGAACTCTGGTATCGGCTGCTACCGTAGGCGGTGTGATTATGGTTTTGAATGAATCATACGGCTTTACGAGCGGACAGCTGGCTGCCCCGCAGGCCAATGCCATGGCGGCTGTGATTGATCCGCTGATGAACGGAGTGGGAGCGCCCTGGCTGTTATATGGAGCCGGAGCCTTGCTTGCTCTGATCCTGACTTTCTGCGGAGTGCCTGCACTGGCCTTTGCGCTGGGAATGTTCATTCCTCTTGAGCTGAACCTCCCGTTGCTGGTCGGCGGTGCTGTCAACTGGTATGTCACAACCCGCAGCAAGGACGAAGCAGTGAACAGTGCACGTGGTGAGAAAGGAACCCTGCTGGCTTCCGGATTCATTGCCGGAGGTGCTCTGATGGGCGTGGTAAGTGCCATTATGCGTTACTGCGAAATCAATCTGATCAACGAAAGCTGGCTGGCAAATCCGATGAGTCAGATCGTATCGTTGCTGGCTTATATCCTGCTGATCACTTATCTGGTGAAAGCAAGCATGAAACTGAAAAAATAAACGCTGAAAAGTATTTGCCGTATGAAAAAGTCATTGCTTTTCCTTTTGTTTCTCCTTCCGGCTGCTCTCTTTGCCCAGAAAGCAATTGAGATTAAATTATGGCCTGATGGTGCCCCTAATGACAACGGCATCCTGCAGGAAGATCTGACGGATCCGGATTATCCCAAGAATACCCGGGAGGCTATCCTGTATGTCTATCCGGCTGAAAAAGGAAACGGACTGTCCGTCGTAGCCTGTCCGGGAGGAGGATATTCGATTCTGGCCATGCACCACGAGGGAACAGACATGGCCGCCTGGTTTAACAGCCAGGGCATCACGTATGCAGTACTCCGCTACCGGATGCCCAACGGACACGATGAGGTACCTCTGAGCGATGTACATCAGGCTATCCGTGTCATGCGCAGTCATGCGGATGACTGGCAGGTGAAGAAAGTCGGCGTGATGGGTGCTTCGGCAGGCGGACATCTGGCAAGTACGGCTGCTACCCATTTTGATGCGGAAACCCGTCCTGATTTCCAGATTCTTTTTTATCCGGTCATCAGTATGGACCCGAAAATAAACCATCGCGGATCCCGCATCAATCTGCTGGGGCAGAATCCTTCCGCCGAGAAGGTCAGGGAATATTCCAATGAACTTCAGGTAACACCGCAGACGCCGCCCGCCTTTATCATGCACAGCAGTGATGATACGGCTGTTTCTGTTGCCAACAGTCTGAATTATTTTCAGGCGCTTGTGAACAATCAGGTACCGGCCAGCAGTCTGCATGTTTATCCTGTCGGAGGTCACGGATGGGGATATAACGACAGCTTCCCCTACAAGCGCCAATGGACCGGCGAACTGGAAAAATGGTTGCGGGAAATCAGTAAATTATAAGATAAAGCTTGGTGGAATAAAAGATTATTCGTACCTTTGCCGCGCCATTACGAGTTGATGGCATAATTCAAATCAATAAAAACTAAAAAAGAAATTTTAAAAGAAAATGGCAACGAAAATCAGATTGCAGAGAAACGGACGCAAAGGATATGCGTTCTATGCTATTGTTATTGCAGATGCAAGAGCACCACGTGATGGTAGATTTACTGAGAAAATTGGTACTTACAACCCGAATACCAATCCTGCCACAGTAGATTTGAATTTTGAACGTGCATTGCACTGGGTGATGGTAGGTGCTCAGCCTACTGACACTGTACGCACTATCTTGTCTCGCGAAGGTGTTTACATGAAGAAACACTTGCTGGGTGGTGTTGCTAAAGGTGCATTCGATGAAGCTACTGCTGAAGCTCGCTTCAATGCCTGGAAAGAAAACAAACAGGCTGGTCTGGACGCTTTGAGAGCAAAAGACGCAGAAGCTAAGAAGGCTGCTGAGAAGGCACGTCTGGAAGCTGAAAAGAAAGTAAATGAAACAATCGCTCAGAAGGTAGCTGAAAAGAAAGCTGCTGAAGCTGCTGCCAAAGCTGAAGCTGAGGCTGCTGCAAACGCAGAAGAAGCTCCTGCTGAAGAAGCTGCTGAGGCTCCTGCTGAAGCTTGATTGCTTGCATCACACTTGCAGTAAAAGAAACTGGAGGATGTGTCCTGAGGGATGCATCCTCTTTTTTTATGCTCTTCCGGCGAGGTTTTTCTCCGGGAAGACGGAGGCGGGCAGGAGCCTGTTCTGAAGGGTCTGCAGGAAGGGGAAAAATTGACCGCACGATCCGGCTCCAACGACCGCATAATTCAGCCCCAACGACCGCACGATTCCGGCTCATCGACCGCACGATTTTTTCCCTGGTTCCGGATGCCCTGGAAGGGGTTGCCGGACCTTTGGGGAATTGTTTCAGAAGCCGCCGGAGTTTTTTAAAAACGTTTCGGCGTTCAGGGGAAAAGCCCTCGGGCTTTTCATGAAAAGAATTCGACGTTTTTACGGGCATAAAAAACCCCGGCTTTTCGGGGCCGGGGGATGATCCGTATTATTTGTCAGCCGATGGCATCATGTCTCCTTCAATGACCAGTCGGGTGATTTCGTCTTTGCTGTTCGTGCGCAGGGTGATAGTCTTGCGGAAGTGTCCGGGGAACTTGCCTGCACCGTCGTAAGTTACTGTAATGATACCGCTTTCTCCCGGTTTGATGGGTTCTTTCGGATATTGCGGTACGGTGCATCCGCAGGAAGCAATGGCCTGGTGGATCACCAGCGGGCCGTCACCGGCATTGGTAAACTTGAAAGTACAGGTAACTTTCGGGTTGCTTTCAGAGAAAGATCCGAAGTTGTGGCTCGTCTTTTCAAATTTAATCAGAGCCGTTCCCTGAGCAAAAACGAATAGTGCACTCAGTGTAATCAGGAGTGCGCTGAGAAAAATTTTTTTCATTGCTATGTCCTTTTTAGTTAAACCGCTGTAAAAGTACTGATTTTTGTGCAATTTAGGTTGTCTTGATTAGGTTTATTAACGAATAACTATCCTCTGTTGACCTGTTTCACTCCTTTTACGGTTTTGATCTTCTTGATCAGTGCTTCCAGTTTTCCCGTATCGTCTACCATTACGGTCAGCATGCCCGAGAAAAGTCCGTCGTGAGAATCGATGCTGATGGACCGCAGCAGAATGTCACTCTCCTTATTGATGATGGAAGTGATATTCGTCACGATACCGATATCGTCATGTCCCACGATGCGCAGGGTGATGGGGTATTGTTTGCCCTGGCTCTTTCCGGCCCATTTGGCGCGTACGATACGGTAGGGGAATCTGGACTTCATGTCTTTGGCGTTCGGACAGTCGCAGCGGTGGATCTTGATTCCTCCCGAGATGCTGACGAATCCGAATACCTCGTCGCCGTAGATGGGGTTGCAGCAGCGCGCCAGCGTGAAGTCAAGTCCCTTCAGATTCTGGTCGATCACCAGTACGTCGTCCTTGTAATAATCCTTGCCTTCCACAGGCTGTTGCAGGTTGTAGGCCTCGGCGCTTCGGTAAGTGATTTCGTCCCGCTGCTCACTTTCCCGTTTCTGGAGTTCCAGGTACTTGTCGATGATGGTATTGACATCCATGGTTTCGTCGGCAATGCCCTGATAGAAGTCGGTGACATTCTTGTAGCCCAGCTTGCGGATGAGTCTCATCAGAATGGCTTCATCGTATTCCAGCTTGCGGTTCTTGAACTTGCGTTCCAGGGTTTCCTTGGCAAACTGGGTCTGCTTGGCCGCAATTTCCTTCAGGGTCTGGCGGATCTTGGTGCGCGCCTTGGAGGTCGTGACGAAGTTCAGCCAGTCTCTTTTCGGAGTCTGTGTGCTCGAAGTGATGATCTCCACCTGATCACCGCTGTTCAGGGTTTGCCGCAAAGGAACGTTCTTTCCGTTGACGCGTGCTCCGATACACCGGCTTCCGATGCTGGTGTGGATGGTAAAGGCAAAGTCGAGGATGGTGGCTCCCTGCGGCAGTTTGTAAAGGTCGCCTTTGGGAGTGAATACGAAGACTTCATCTTTGTAGAGATCCAGTTTGAACTGATCCATAGCCTCCATGTCGCTGTCTGCATTCTCCAGTGTCTCGCGGATGGAGTTCAGCCATTCGTCCAGTCCCGTTTCTCCCTTGATACCTTTATATCTCCAGTGGGCTGCAAGTCCTTTTTCGGCGATTTCGTCCATACGTTCGGTACGGATCTGTACTTCCACCCATTTTCCTTCCGGTCCCATGACGGTGATGTGCAGGGATTCATAGCCGTTGCTTTTGGGGACGGACAGCCAGTCACGGAGTCGCTTGGGGTTGGGCAGATACATGTCGGTCACGATGGAGTAAGCCTGCCAGCATTCCTGTTTTTCCTTGTCAATAGGGGAGTCGAGGATAATGCGGATGGCAAACAGATCGTATACACCTTCGAACGGACAGCCCTGTTTCTTCATCTTCTGATAGATGGAATGGATGGACTTGGTGCGTCCTTTGATGTGGAACTTCAGCCCGGCCTCTTCCAGCTTTCTGCGTACCGGTTCGATGAAAGCGTCGATATACCGGTCGCGTGCTGCCTTGGTGGCATTCAGCTTGTCCTTGATGTGGTAATAGATGTCGTGCTGTGTATATTTCAGCGACAAGTCCTCAAGTTCTGATTTCAGCTTGTAAAGTCCCAGCTTGTGTGCCAGCGGAGCATAGAGATAAGCCGCTTCATTGGCCACTTCCAGGCGTGCCTCTTCGTTGGGGCAGTCTTTGATCTGCCGCATCAGGTTGACGCGGTCTGCAATCATGATGAGGATAACCCGCATGTCTTCGGCAAACGAAAGCAGCAGGTTGCGGAAGTTTTCTGATTCGATGGTCGGGCTTTTCGTGTAGAGTTCGTTGATCTTTACCAGTCCCCGAATGATTCCGGCCACGTCTTCTCCGTATTCCTGTTGCACGGACTCCAGGGAACAGAATCCGCATTTCACGGATTCATGCAGCATAATACCCAGGATGGAAGCCCGTCGCATTCCGATTTCTTCGCTGACAATGACGGCTGTCTGCATGTCCTTGATGATGGAATTCATACCGAACACGTTTCGGGGAATGCTTTTGCTGGAAGCGGCAGCAATCAAGTGGTTCTTCAACTTGTGGCAGTCGTCTTTTAGTAGAGTCTCTCCGGATAGTTGCAGGATCTTTTTATAGAGTGCAATCAGTTGTCTGTGCTCCTCCGGAGTAAAAAAAAGTGCTTCTTCCATGATGTTTTGTTTTAATCTTCGAGGGTAAAGTTAGTTTTTTTCTTCCTTTTTGCTATAAACTTTCGGCATTTTTTTATACTTTTGGATATCTTTCGATGATGAAATTCATTTTTAACCTAAAAATATACTAGCGTATGTTGACGTGCGAAGACAAAGAGTTATTAAAACAGAAAGGGATTACCGAAGAACAGATAGCCGAGCAGCTGGCTTGTTTTGAGAAAGGTTTCCCGTTCCTGCAGCTGGCCGGAGCTGCATCCGTGGACAACAATGGGATCATGGTCCCGGATTCTGAGGCTCAGAAGAAATATCTGGAAGCATGGGATGCTTACATGCAGGGCCCTTCAAAAATTGTGAAGTTTGTGCCTGCTTCGGGTGCGGCCAGCCGTATGTTCAAGAATATGTTCGAATTTCTGGGTGCGGATTATGATGTTCCGACTACAGACTTTGAGAAAAAATTCTTTGACCACATCCATAGTTTCGCCTTCTTCAACGACCTGAATGCTGCTTGTATAGACAATACAGGCAAGACCATCAATGCTTTGCTTGAAGAACGTCAGTACAAGGCCATCGTTTCCAACCTGCTGGAAGCTGCCGGCCTGAATTATGGTGCACTGCCGAAGGGCTTGCTGAAGTTCCACCGGTATGCAGACGGTGTGCGTACTCCGTTGGAAGAACATCTGGTGGAAGGTGCGCTTTATGCAGCCGGAAAGAGCGGAGAAGCCAATGTTCACTTTACCGTATCAACGGAACACCGTCAGCTGTTCCAGCAGCTGGTGGATGCCAAGGTGGCGGAATATGAGGCTAAGTATGGCATCCGTTATCATGTAAGTTTCTCTGAACAGAAACCGAGTACGGATACAGTGGCTGCGACATGGAAAACAAACCGTTCCGCGACAAGGACGGTAAATTGTTGTTCCGTCCGGGTGGTCACGGTGCCTTGATTGAGAACCTGAACGACCTGGATGCCGATATCGTATTTATCAAGAACATTGATAATGTGGTGCCCGACCGTTTGAAGGCTGATACTGTGACTTACAAGAAACTGCTGGCCGGCGTGCTGGTAACTTTGGAGGCGAAGGCTTTCGATTACCTGCGCTTGCTGGATGGCGGACATTACAGCCACGAACAGCTGGAAGAAATTATCCGTTTCGTGCAGCGTGACTTGCGTTGCCGCCGTGCCGATCTCAAGCAGCTGGAAGATGCTGACCTGGTGATCTACCTGCGCAAGAACTGAATCGTCCGATGCGTGTCTGTGGTATGGTGAAGAATGTAGGCGAACCGGGAGGTGGTCCGTGTTCGTTAAAGTCCGGAGTCAGTCTTGGCTTATAATCCGGACGGAAATCACTCCGCTGATGAATACCGTGTATTACATCGGACAGACGTATCCCGACATTTTTGCCCGCCGTGCGGTGACAACGAACTTCACTTTGCCGCGTGATGCGCGTAATGTGGAGTTGAAATACATCGTGACCGGACATGGAGGCCATAGCGGCGGCGACGAGTTCGTGCAGAAGCAGAACATTGTTTCCGTAGATGGTAAGGAAGCATTGAATTTTATCCCCTGGCGTGACGACTGTGCTTCATTCCGCCGTTTCAATCCCGGTACGGGAGTCTGGCTGGTGAAGCGTCTGGCTTCTTATATCGATGGGGAAGGATATGCCATGAAGGAAGTGGAAGAGCCGCTGGGTTCATCTGATTTGTCCCGCTCCAACTGGTGCCCGGGCAGTGACGTTGTTCCCGAAACAGCAGCGCTCGGCGATCTGAAAGCCGGTACACATACCTTTACGGTCAGCATTCCGGAAGCCCAGCCGGTGAAAGGAAATGAGCTGAACCACTGGCTGGTTTCTGCTTATCTGGTTTGGGAAGAATAAGCGGACCGTATCAGTTCGGAAAAAGACAGATGGCTGCAGGAAAGCTTGTTGAAGCTGCCTGCAGCCATCTGTCTTTTCCGGTAAATCCTGAGGGTATTCAGTCTTTCTGCGGAAGCGGCAGGATATCCATTCCCATGATGTAATCGTTCATGTAGAATCCGTTTCCGATCGGGAAATCTCCTTCATGCACTTTCTGCATGCCCATGTGCTCATAGAATCCTCTGGCAGGGTTGTGGCGGTTGACATTCAGTTCCATGCGGCAAGGGGTGGGGTGAAGATCCCGGATGGCATTAACGGCCACTTCAAAAAGTCTTCGTCCCAGTCCGTCCTTCCAGAAAGCGGGGAGTACATAAATCTTTTGCAGGTGAAACAGGTCGTCGCCTTCCTGCTGGATAGAGACGTAGCCGGCTGCCTGTCCGTCCTTATATATAAGGTAATAGTGATGGCCTTCTTCTTCCATTTGCCGTCTCAGGCTTTCGGGAGAATACATCCAGTCCATCATGTAATCGATCTGTTCGGGAGTCAGTATCTCGCGGTAGGTATAGGGAAATGCTTCCGTTGCCAGTTCATTGATCAGGGAAATATCAGCTGTTGTTGCTTTTCTGGTAGTAATCATCAGGTCCTCCTTTCATTGGTTATTCACCTGCGAATATACATCTTATCTCGTTTTTTTAAGGAAATTCCCCGTTAAAAACAATAAAATATAGTACTATGTATTGCATAGTATTTAAATAATGCATATATTTGTGCTATACCAATAAAAGATAAACACGATGAATGTAGACAATGTAAAATCGCAAATGCGCAAAGGGATGCTGGAATACTGCATTCTGTTGTTGCTGCATCGGGAAGCCTCCTACGCTTCTGACATTATGCAGAAGCTGAAGGAAGCCAAACTGATAGTGGTGGAAGGTACACTTTATCCGTTGCTGACCCGATTGAAGAATGATAATCTGCTGTCGTATGAGTGGGTGGAATCCACGCAAGGACCGCCTCGCAAATACTACCGGCTGACAACGCAAGGAGAGGAATTCCTCCTGGATCTGGAAGCAGCCTGGGATGAACTCTCGGACACAGTAAATCACTTAAGACAAAAACTTTTAATGTAACGATTATGAAAAAGACACTGACTGTAAATTTGGGAGGAACCGTCTATCACATTGATGAGGATGCCTATGTATTGCTGGATAATTATCTGAATAATCTCCGTTATTATTTCCGCAGGGAAAAAGGAGCTGAAGAAATAGTGCGTGATATCGAGAACCGTATCGGAGAACTCTTTGATGAATATCTCCGGAACGGCCAACAGGTCATTACGGTGGAGAATGTTGAAGCCGTGATTGAACGTATGGGAAAGCCTGAACAGCTGGATGAGGAAACTCCGGAATCGGAATCTTCTGCTGGAACCAGACGTGAAGAAAGACCTCGCCGTCTGTTCCGTGATCCGGACGACCGGGTTCTGGGAGGTGTGGCTTCCGGACTGGCTGCCTATTTCAACTGGGATCCCATGTGGGTACGTATTGCTCTTATACTTCTTGCCATTCCGGTTCATGGACTGATATTGGTCTACCTGATTGCCTGGATTGTGATTCCGGTGGCCCATACGGCTACTGAAAAGTTGCAGATGCACGGGCGTACCATCAGCATGGAAAACATCGGACGTACGGTGACAGACAGTTTTGAGCGTGTGAACGATTATGTGAGATCCGACAAGCCCCGTTCCATACTTCACCGGATCGGGAGTGGAATCGTGCAGATGGTCGGTCTTTTGATGAGACTGGTATTGATCCTGATTGCCATCTGTCTCGCTCCGGTTCTGTTTGCAGGAATTGTAACCGTATTTGCCTTGATTATGGCTGCTACAGGTATTCTGATCAGTGTTCCGGCCTTTGTCTATAACGCTTTCCCCTATATCAACTGGGAACTGGTGGCTTCATCTTCCGGAATGGCTGTCGGGCTGGCTGTTTGTCTGTTGCTGGTGGTATGTATTCCGTTCATCGGACTGCTGCAGCTCATTTTCCAGGGCCTGAAAATATGGGGACCGATGAGTACGACGGCCAAGGTCGTGTGGGTGATCTTATGGTTTGTGGCATTGGGTGCAGGTATAATTCTGTTCATACAGGCTCCTTATTTGAATTATCCTTATCACTTCCTGCTGTAAAACCGGGGATTTCTATTTAAAAATGATTATCTTTGCCGTACAGACGATAAAATACAAAAGATATGACTAAGAAAATACTTTTGCTGGGTTCCGGCGAGTTAGGAAAAGAGTTTGTAATCGCAGCACAGCGACTTGGACAGTATGTCATTGCGTGTGACTCGTATGCGGGAGCTCCCGCGATGCAGGTAGCCGACGCTTGTGAAGTGTTTAGTATGTTGGACGGTGATGCCCTTGACAAGGTGGTCGCAAAGTACCATCCGGACATTATTGTACCTGAGATTGAAGCCATCCGTACCGAACGTCTTTATCATTTGGAGAAGGAAGGCATTCAGGTTGTACCGAGTGCACGGGCCGTTAACTATACAATGAACCGTAAGGCTATTCGTGATCTGGCAGCCAAAGAACTGGGATTGAAGACTGCAAAGTATTTCTATGCAACTTCTTTTGAGGAACTGAAAGAGGCCGCTGAAAAGATAGGTTATCCTTGTGTGATCAAGCCTTTGATGTCGTCTTCCGGTAAGGGACAGTCTATTGCCAAAGGACCTGAAGATCTGAGCTACTCCTGGGAATACGGATGTATGGGAAGCCGGGGAGATATCAAGGAACTGATTGTTGAAGAATTTGTGAAATTCGACAGTGAGATCACCTTGCTTACGGTGACTCAGAAGAACGGACCGACTTTGTTCTGTCCTCCGATTGGTCATGTGCAGAAAGGCGGAGATTATCGCGAAAGTTTCCAGCCGGCTCATATAGCTCCGGAACATCTGGCCGAAGCTCAGCGTATGGCAGCAAAGGTAACTGAAGCCTTGACTGGATATGGCTTGTGGGGAGTAGAGTTCTTCCTGAGCCATGAGAACGGTGTTTATTTCTCTGAATTGTCTCCTCGTCCGCATGATACGGGTATGGTTACTTTGGCCAATACGCAGAACCTGAATGAATTTGAACTTCATTTGTATGCTGTACTGGGTCTGCCTATTCCAGGAATTACTCAGGAACACATCGGAGCAAGCGCTGTCATTCTGTCGCCGATAGCCAGTCAGGAGACTCCTCGTTACAAAGGTGAAGAGCTGGTTTGCTCTCAGCCGAACACTTATCTCCGCATCTTCGGTAAGCCATATACCAAACTGAACCGCCGAATGGGAGTTGTCGTTTGCTACGATAAGAATGATGGTGATCTGGATGCATTGCGTGACAAATGTAAAGCTTTGGCTGCAAAGGTGGAAGTCTATTAATACAGGTAAATATCTTTCCGCGGATTAAAAGTCCGTATGGTTGAATGAAAGCGGGTATCTGAGCGAATAATCTTTTCGTTCAGATACCTTTTTTTATTATATTTTCTTCCTGCTGATCGGGAAATATGTACTTTACTATTCTGAGAAATCTGATTTTTTTCTGAGAAAAAGTCCTTTAATAGATTGATAATTAGAAATGAACGTCAGCTCAGACTTCTTTCAGGAAATCAGTGGATGTTTTTTTGAGTACTTTTGTTATGAATAATTTTCCGGCAAACTTTGCAAATGCCGGACAACTTAAGTTTAGACCGGAAATTGAAAGTTTTGTCCTTTATGGAGTTTTTTAATTATGATTATCATGCTGAAAAATATGAAGTTATCGTCCGGGAAATGTCCATTGCCTGATTTGGAGATTTCGTTTATATATCCTACATTTGCGGTATCTGACGAATCAGAAAGACCTTAATCACGGATTAGACATATTGATCATTTGATTTGAAAACATATTAATTTAACAAAAGATATCTACTATGGATAAGCGCCAACAAGCATTGTTGTTTTTATTGATCGCTGCCGGTGCATTCAGCGGATGTAAGGATCAAAAGCAGAATGCTCCTGAAAAAGAAGGGGTGGAAACAGTTCTTCCTGCCCAAGTAAATGAAGTAACGGTAATGACTTTAAAGAAAAACACCTTTGAGCATGAACTGGTAAGTAATGGAAAGGTGACTGCCTCTCAATATGCCGATTTATCGTTTCGTGTGACATCGGAACCTGTTGCTCATATTTATGTGAAGAATGGAGATGTAGTCAGGAAAGGACAAAAGATAGCAGAGCTGGATCTCTTTACCTTACAAAATAGTCTGGAAAAAGCTGAAGTCAGCCTTCGTCAGTCTGAACTGGAAATGAAGGACGTGTTGATCGGACAGGGCTATTCGCTGGACAAAATGCAAGAAATACCTCAGGATATTGTGAAGCTGGCTGAAGTGAAAAGCGGATATGCCCAGAGCCATGCTTTGCCTATGAACTGGCCAAATATGAATTGGACCATGCGGTATTGACTGCACCTTTTGATGGAGTCATTGCGAACCTTGAAACTCGCGGATTTAATCGTCCTGATGCAACCAAAGCTTTTTGCCGGGTGATTGGAGGCAGTGGCATGGAGGTCAGTTTTCATGTTTTGGAGAGCGAGTTGCCTCTTGTAAAAAGAGGAGACAAGGTAGAGGTCTCTTCCTTTGCCAATGCGTCGGGAACGTGCAGCGGTACTATTTCTGAGATCAACCCGTTAGTAGATGAGGACGGACTGGTCAGTGTCAGGGCAAAGGTGAACGGAAATATCCGCCTGTTTGACGGCATGAATGTGAGAGTCAGTGTAAAGCGTTCTGTTCCTGATCAGTTTGTCGTGCCTAAGACAGCTGTAGTTTTGCGTACCGGAAAGCAGGTGATATTTACTCTTCAAGACGGAAAAGCCATGTGGAATTATGTTACGACCGGACTGGAGAATATGACGGAATATACTGTGACAGGCGATGGAATGGAAGAAGGAGCACAGATCATTGTAACCGGAAATGTCAATCTTGCACATGAAGCTCCTGTTAAAGTGATACCTTAAACGCTTTGTATATGGTAAAATTTCTGATAAAACGGCCGATAGCGGTACTGATGGCATTTACCGCCTGCTTTATTGTGGGACTGGTAACTTATTTCTCTTTGCCTGTATCGTTGCTTCCGGATGTGGATATTCCGCAGATAACCGTACAGGTCAGCGGGGAGAACTCATCGGCAAGAGAACTGGAGAATACGATGGTGGCACCGGTCAGACGGCAGCTTATGCAGGTTTCCGGATTGACAGAGATGAAGAGCGAGACGCGTGATGGTTCGGGTATTATCCGTCTGTCGTTCGATTTCGGGACGAATACCGACCTTGCCTTCATTGAGGTGAATGAAAAAATCGATGCAGCCATGAACGGACTTCCGAAGGATGCTGTACGGCCGAAAGCCATTAAAGCCAGCGCTACGGATATTCCGGTGTTCTATCTGAACATGACCTTGAAGAATGATCTTCCATACAGGCAAACCAATGAAGATGCCTTCCTGAATATGTGTACCTTGGCTGAAAACGTCGTGAAGCGGCGTATAGAGCAGCTTCCTCAGGTGGCAATGGCCGATATGACAGGAGTTCCTCAGAAGATGCTTCGTATTGTTCCTGATATGGGAAAGATGGAAAGTCTGGGAATGGGGATCACTGATCTGGAGAATATACTCGCTGCAAATAATGTGGAGCCGGGGAGTATGCTTGTCCGCGATGGTTATTATGAATATAACATACGCATTGCATCTATTCTCCGTACGCCGGAAGACGTTGAGAATATATATTTCAACCGCAATGGGCTTGTTATGCAGCTCAAGGATATTTGTCATGTACAGACTGTAACCCGAAATGAAACCGGGCGTTCTCTGGCTGACGGCAAGCGGGCCGTAACTCTGGCCATCATCAAGCAGGGAGAAGAAAATATGGATAATCTGCGAAAGGAACTGAAGGAAACAACGGATTATTTTGCGGATATTTATCCTGATATCGAGTTCGGTATTTCACGCAATCAGACGGAATTGCTGGATTATACAATTTCCAATCTGCAGCAGAACTTTACGCTGGGCTTCCTGTTTATCTTTATTGTTGCGGTGTTCTTTATCGGTGATGTACGTTCGCCTTTGGTGATCGGTATCACTATGATCACATCGGTTGTGATTACTTTCTTCTTTTTCTATATCTGTCACATATCCTTGAATGTCATCTCACTTTCCGGTCTGATCCTGGCTGTAGGTATGATGATTGACAGCGCAATTATCGTTACGGAGAATGTGTCTCAGTATCGGGAGAAAGGATATTCGTTACGGCGTGCAGCTGTAGCCGGAACCTCAGAAATGATTACTCCGATGCTCAGTTCCTCACTGACCACTATTGCTGTCTTCGTACCTTTGGTTTTTATGAGTGGAATTGCCGGTGCCATTTTCATGGATGAGGCCTTTTCCATTACTTCCGGACTGATGGTGTCGTATTTCACAGGTATTATGCTGCTTCCGGTTCTTTATATGCTGTTTTATCGTATTGGAATCAGAAAGCATAACTGGTTTACCGCCAATTTCAAGAATTTGCTGAAGAATGAGTGGCTGACAAAGTTTTATGACGCGGGTATAGAGTGGGTATTTTCCCATCGCAAACTTAATTTTGCCCTGGCATTGTTTTCATTGCCGTTGTGTGTATTTATGTTCTGGATCATAGAAAAGGAACGTATGCCGAAGATTGATCAGAATGAGACCGTAGTCAGTATCGAATGGAATGAAAACATTCATGTGGAAGAGAACCACCGAAGAGTCAATGCTTTATTGGCCCTGACGGATAGTCTGGTGGAAGAACATACGGCTTATGTGGGAATGCAGGACTATCTGCTTGGAACGGAAAATGAGCTGGCTTCCGGTGAGGCGGAACTGTATTTCAAGACAGAGAAACCTGAGCAGATTCCTGTTCTTACCGAGATGATCAGCAAGAATATTCATCAGGATTATCCTGCGGCGACTGTTACATTCTCTCCTCCAGTGACAATCTTTGAAAAATTGTTCGTTACCGGGGAACCGGATCTGGTTGCACAGCTTCGTTCGTCTGACCGTACTTCAATGCCTGAAGCAGATGATGTCAGAAATATTGAGAAGCGTATAGCGGAGGAAACCGGATACACGCCGGAAGGAACTCCTTTCAGAAGTCAGCTTAATCTGGAAATAGACCGTAACAAGCTGCTTATTTATAATGTTGACTATAATGATGTGGTAAAAGTGTTGCGGACAGCCTTGAAAGACAATCAGGTCTCTACGCTCCGTTCGTATCAGCAGTATCTTCCCATTGGTATAGCCGGACGGGAAATGAGTGTGAACCGCATTCTGGCAGAAACTATGGTAGAAACTTCCGGTGATAAAACGACTCAGGAGAAGAAATATATTCCTTTGCGTGAGCTTGTAAGAATTGTTTCCGATGAGGACTTGAAGGAAATCACTGCCGGACGTAACGGGGAATATATACCCGTGAACTTCTATCAGGTTGCGGATGTACCGGCAGCCATAGAGGGCGTAAGAAAAGCTGTAGATGAGGACAGTCACTGGGATGTCAGTTTCGGAGGAAGCTTCTTTTCGAACCAGAAGATGATGGGAGAACTGACTGTGATCCTTTTCATTTCGATTCTGCTGATGTATTTTATCCTGTGTGCCCAGTTTGAAAGCTTCCTGCAACCCTTGATAGTGCTGGCAGAAATTCCGATGGATATAGCTTTCGGACTGGTAGTGTTATGGGCGGCGGGACATACCATGAATCTGATGTCGGCTATCGGTATCATTGTTTCCTGCGGTATTGTTGTCAACGACTCCATTCTGAAGTTGGATTCGATCAACGAACTGCGGAAGGAAGGAATGCCTTTGCTGGAAGCCATTCATACTGCCGGCCACAGAAGACTGAGAGCAATTATCATGACAACCCTGACTACCGTGTTTGCCATGGTTCCTTTGCTTTTCACTTCTGATCTCGGTTCAGAAATGCAGCGTCCGCTTTCCATTGCCATGATAGGCACCATGATGGTAGGGCTTTTTATAAGTCTTTTTATAATTCCTTTGATTTACTGGTATATATATAGAAAACATGAAACTCACAAAAATTAGTATATGCTTCCTGCTTGCGCTATGCGGAGCAGGGGTGCAGGCCCAAAGCGTATTGAGGCTGGATCTGAAAGAAACTATTGCCATGGCCAATGACAGTTCATTATCAGCCTTCCGCTATAAGAACATGTATTTGTCCGGCTATTGGGAGTATCGCAGCTACAAGGCTGCACGTTTGCCGAGCCTTACCCTGAACATGACTCCGGCTCAATACTACAGATACATTACCCAGCGATACGATTCTCAGGAGAATGTTGATGTGTATCGTGAGCAGCAGATGCTGAGTGCGAGTGCAGGGTTGAGCCTGGCACAGAACTTCGATCTTCTCGGAGGTACGTTCTATGTAGATACACAGTTGGATTATATGCGCAACTTTGGAGATTCCAAATCCACTCAGTTCTCTACCGTACCGTTCCGTATCGGTTATCAGCAGGACTTACTTGGATATAATGCTTTCCGATGGGACAGGAAGATTGAACCTCTGAAATTTGAGAAAGTCAAGAAGGAGTATCTGTATAATGCTGAGAGTGTGTCGGAAGAAGCTGTTACTTATTTCTTTGATCTTGCCATGGCACAGGCGGACTATAAACTGGCCTTGGATAACGTGGCTACGACGGATACGTTGTATGCCATCGGAGAACAGCGCCAGAAGATTGCTGCGATCTCCCAGGCTGATTTGCTTACGTTGAAGCTGGATAAGGTCAATGCCAGAAATACTTTGCGCAATGCAGAGATTACGAGAAAGCGTGCCATGTCTGCCCTTGCCACCTTCTTGAACCTGGACCGGAACTCATACATCGAGATAGATCTTCCGGCCCGTCCGAGATATATTGATGTTTCTGCAGATCATGCCATGACTCTTGCCCGGGAAAACAATCCTACCTATCTGGCCCAACGCCAGAATGTTCTGGAAGCCGAACGAGATGTGGATCGTACAAAAAAGGAATCCCGCTTCAATGCCAGCTTCAATGCCAGTGTGGGCTTTAACCAGGTGGCGGATAACATCAGTGCGGCCTACCGTAACCTGCTTCAGCAGGATCTGGTTTCGTTCACCGTATCTGTTCCTCTGATTGACTGGGGAGTACGCAAAGGCAAATATAATATGGCCAAAACAACCTGAATGTTGTGAAGATTGCTGCCCGTCAGGAAGAAATCAGTCTGGAAGAAGATGTTATGATGACGGTGAGTGATTTCAGTGTGCAGCCAGCAGGACCTGATAGCCAGTGCTGAAGAAGCGCTTGACCTTGCCGAACTGGCATATGATCAGACCCGTAAGCGGTTTATTATCGGAAAGGCAGACATCAACAGTCTGACACTTGCCCTGAACCGTCAGCAGGAAGCCCAGAAAAACTATATTCAGGCCATGCAGAATTATTGGTTGAATTATTATAAGATACGCAAGCTGACCTTATTTGATTTTGAGTCGGGTATGTCACTTTCCGAACGTTTTGATTTCGATAACCTGAGAAGATAGTTGAATAACTATGAGAGAAAAAGAAAACAGGCAACCTGCAACATGGTCGTCTTTCACCTTAATAGTCACATTCGTGTGCCTGTCACTGGTGGGATTGGCACTGGCACCTCTTTTGCCGGTAAAGCTGTCTCCCTCCCGCAATATGCCGGGACTTTCCGTCTTTTTTACGATGCCCGGCAATTCGGCAAGAGTGGTAGAGACGGAAGTAACCAGTCGGCTGGAAGGCATACTGTCCAGGGTGAACGGGATCAAAAGCATAACTTCCACTTCCGACAACGGAAGCGGTTATATACAAATATCGCTGGATAAGCACGCAGATATTGATGCAACGCGCTTTGAGGTGTCTACATTGGTCAGACAATTATGGCCGCAACTTCCTGAGGGAGTAAGCTATCCGCTTATTTCCACGCAGCGGAGTGATGATAACGCATCGCGGCCTTTCATGACTTATACGCTGAATGCTCCAGCCACACCGATTGTGATTCAGAGATACGGGGAGGAACATATCAAGCCGCAACTAGCCGCCCTGAATGGAATATATAAGGTAGAACTTAGCGGTGCTACCCCAATGGAGTGGCGGATTGTATATGATAATGGGCAGTTGGAACGTATTGGAGTCGGTGTTCAGGATATTCTGACAGCTATATCGGAAAGATATGGACGGGAGTTTCTGGGCATCTGTGAGCTGGAGACTGCCGGTAAAACAGAGTGGATCAGACTGGTTCGTACTACGGAAGGAAACCCGAAGGGATTTGTTCCATCTGAGATTTATGTGAAAACCAAGGATGGAAGCATGCTTCCTCTTGACCGTCTTGTGAAAGTTATCCGTTCCGAACAAGAGCCGACGTCTTATTACCGCATCAATGGTCTGAACTCGGTATATCTTTCCATTACGGCTTCAGAGACAGCTAACCAGCTGACATTGGCTGAGGATGTAAGGAAAGTGATTGCCGAGGTGGAGGCAACCATGCCGGCCGGATATGAGATACATACCAGTTATGATGCTACGGAATACATTTCAAAGGAACTGGATACCATTTATTTCCGAACCGGAATAACCGTATTGATTCTGTTATTGTTTGTAGCAGTTATCACCCGTAATCTGCGCTATCTTTTTTTGATCATCACCGGACTGTCGGTCAATATTGCTGTGGCTGCCATCCTTTATTACGCTTTCGGGCTGGAGATTCAGCTCTATTCGCTGGCCGGTATTACTATTTCATTGAACCTGGTGATCGACAATATTATTGTCATGACCGATCATATCCTGCGGCGACGCAACCTGAAGGCATTCATGTCGGTTCTGGCTGCTACGCTGACCACGATCGGTGCACTGGTGATCATCTTCTTCCTGGATGAGAAGATCCGTCTGAACCTTCAGGACTTTGCAGCTGTGGTAATTATCAACCTGGGTATATCCTTGCTGGTTGCCCTGTTCTTCGTTCCTCCGATGATTGAGAAGATCGGTCTGGCCGAAGGAAAGCCCAGACACGCCCGTATGTGGGTAAAACGGGGGACGGTGTACTTCACACGTTTCTATCGGAAAATGATCATTCTGCTGAGCAGATATCGGGGATTTGCTTTTTTTGTGCTGGTATTGGGATTTGGCCTTCCGGTATTTATGCTTCCCGAGAAAATTGAAGATGCGGAAAAGAAGGGGAAATGGGCGGAATGGTATAATACGCTTTTTGATAACAATACCTATAAGGAAGATGTGAAACCCATTGTAGATAAGGTGCTGGGCGGTTCTTTACGTCTGTTCGCCGAGAAGGTATACGATGGAAGTTACTTTAACCGTGACGAGAGTGAGGTGGTGCTTTACATCAATGCCACGCTTCCCAACGGAAGTACGCTTCAGCAGATGGATGTGCTGATTCGTAAGATGGAAACCTTTCTGAGTGAGTTCAAGGAGATCAAGCAGTTTCAGACTTCCATCTACAGTGCCCGCCGGGCAAGTATTCAGGTATATTTCAAAAAAGAATACAGATCATACGGGATTCCCTTATGTACTGAAATCGGACGTCATCAGCAAATCTTTGGCTCTGGGTGGAGGAAGCTGGGGAGTCTATGGTTTGCAGGATCAGGGATTCAGCAATGATGTGCGTGAGTCGGCCGGAAGTTTCCGGGTGAAGATGTATGGCTACAACTATGACGAGCTGAGTTTCTGGGCTGAAGAAATGAAGAAGCAGCTTCTTTCACACCGGCGTATCAAGGAAGTAAATATCAATTCCGAGTTCTCATGGTGGAAGGATGATTATACTGAATTCAGCCTGGAATTCAACAAACAGAAGATGGCTGAGGAGAATCTGACCGCACAGGAACTGTTTGCCGTGTTACAACCGGTGTTCATGCGTGACCAGATAGCGGGAGAGATACTCTATGACAATAGTCTGGAGCGCTTGTGCCTGTCGTCACGTCAGAGCAGTGAATATGACGTATGGGCTTTTATGTCGGTACCGTTCACCGTCAATGGTAAGTCGTATAAATTATCTGATCTGGCTGTACTTACCAAGGGACAGGCACCGAAACAGATTGCCAAGGAAAACCAGCAATACCGTCTGTGTCTGCAATATGAGTATATCGGTTCTTCGGAACAGGGACGTAAATTGCTGGACAAAGATATCGAAGTGTTGCGCAAACGCCTGCCTATGGGGTATACCGTTGAGAATGATAACGCCTACTGGAGCTGGGGAAAGGATGATAACAGCCAGTATTTCCTGCTGGTGATCGTGATCCTGATCATCTTCTTCATCTCGGCCATTCTGTTCAATTCGCTGAGCCAGCCGCTTGCGATTCTGTTCGTGATACCGGTATCATACATCGGTGTGTTCCTGACATTCTATCTTTTCGGACTGAATTTTGATCAGGGAGGTTTCGCATCCTTCGTATTGCTTTGCGGTATTACGGTCAATGCGAGCATTTACATTCTGAACGAATACAATGCCATCCGCCGTAATTTTCCGAATCTCTCCCCGTTGCATGCCTATACCAAGGCCTGGAATGTGAAGGTGATTCCTATTTTCCTGACCGTCATGTCTACAATTCTGGGATTTGTTCCGTTTATGATTGGCGAGAAAACTCCTTTCTGGTTTCCGCTGGCTGCCGGAACAATCGGAGGCCTTGTGATGTCCGTGATCGGTATCTTTATCTATCTTCCTGTACTGAGTGTATCGGGAACGGTGCGGAAACGTCTGGTCCGGGTTGCTGTACCTCCAGAGAAGAAGATACGTTTCCGTCTGATGGATCTCTTGAAGTTCAGAAGAAAGAAATAACGGAATAAAGCTTGTTCCGGAGGGTGTGTCACAATATTCAAAACCGTTTTTCCTGGCTACAACCTGTCTGTAGCAAGGATAATGCTTAAGGTTTGAATGTTGTGACATGCCCTTCCGGATTTTTTATTTGGATCTTAAAATTATTTAAATAGGAAAGTGTGATTTCTTAATTAGTGTGTGATCTGTTATTTTTGCAAAAAAATAAATTACAGAAGAATGTTATTGCGTAAAAACACTAAAAGACATATCCTGCGTGTTGTTTGTATGATCATGCTGATGCTCATACATTTTGATGCGTATGGTTATGAGCTGGCAGCTGTTTTTCAGGAAGTGAACGCAGAGCATGTTCTTCCCGTTTCGGAAGCCGAAACACAGATCGTTCAGGGTAATGACGTTGAAATAGAATGGGCTGATCCCGTCTATCGTCATTCTTCTTTACAGCAACGAAGTGTCGTTAAAATGTTCTTTACCTTATGTGGCTTCTGGGGACTTCTGGTAACCTGTTTCCGGTTAGTTCTACCCCGTTACTATGTTTTTGCTGATTTTGGGAAAGGTAAGATAAGGCAAGTTCATCTACTTTATTGTCTTTTACTTATTTAATACTTGTCACCTTTCTGTTTGTCCCCGACGTTGTCGGAGGACTTCTCTTTGTATATTAACATAGTTATCTTTTTTTATTTTATTTGTATCTTATGAAAATGTATTTTCACAAGGTAGTGGCTTTGTCGTGTATGACAGGGCTGCTTCCTGCTTGCCAGTCAGCAAGCGACAAGAAGGTTGGGGGAGATGAAACAATACCGGTGACCTTACTGCAACCGACCACGATTGAATTGCCGCGGTCGTATGTGGCCGATATCCAGGCTATCCAGTTTGTAGAAATAAAGCCGAAAGTGGAAGGCTTTGTAGAACAGGTACTGGTGGACGAAGGAGAACTCGTCAAGAAAGGACAGCCGCTGTTCCGTTTGAGTTCGGAAAATTATGCGGAGGCCGTCAAAGAAGCTGAAGCGAACTATAAGCAGGCTCAGGCTGAGCTGGAAATGGCAAATTATGAGACTGAACGTGTACAGCGTCTGGTGGAGAAACAGATTTTCTCTTCCATCCGTCTGGATCAGGTGAAGCGTGAACAGGAAGTGGTTCGTATGAAAGTGGAACAGGCACGCGCACAATGGCAGCGTGCACAGATGGACTATGGCTATACGACGATTGTATCTCCTTTTGCCGGATATGTAGACCGTATACCATATAAGGTGGGAAGTCTTGTGAATCCTGAAAGTCTGCTGACCACCGTCAGTGATATTTCTGAGGTCTTTGCTTACTACAAAGTGAATGAGAGCGAATACCTCCGTTTCAAGCGGGCTCAGCTGAAGGGAGAGAATCTGCAGCAGGAAGACAATGTGGAACTGGTTCTGGCAGACGGAATGGTGTACAGTCATAAAGGACGGCAGGAAACCGTGGAGGGAGACTTTGAAAGAGGTACCGGCTCCATTGCTTTCCGTGTGCGTTTCCCGAACCCTGACGGACTGCTGAAACACGGTGTGACGGGTAAGGTTCGTATGCTGACACGCATGGAGGATGTCTGTCTGGTTCCGCAGAAATCTACTTTTGAAATCCAGGATTTCACCTATGTTTATCTGGTCGATTCGCTGGGAGTGGCCAAAGTCCGCAGCTTTGATCCCATCGAACGTTATCAGAACTATTACATTACTCAGGACTTGCAGCCGAATACAGCCATTGTATATGAAGGAGTCCAGATGGTGAAAGACGGAATGAGCATACGTGTAGATACGGTAGCGTTTGAAGATGTGAGAAAAGAACTTCATCTGGATAACCTTCAACGATAATCTGTCGGCCTATGTTCAAGTTATTTATTCGCAGGCCGATTCTTTCGGCCGTTATCTCCGTGATCATTGTTTGTCTCGGAGCCCTGGCTATTGTTTCGTTGCCCATTACCCAGTTTCCGGACATTGTTCCGCCTTCGGTCACTGTTACTGCGCGCTATACCGGAGCGAGTGCTGACGTAATGTCCAAGACGGTGGCTACTCCGCTGGAGCGGGCCATCAACGGTGTGTCTGGTATGACTTATATGACGACGGTGTGTACCAATGACGGTATGTCGCTGACCACGATTTATTTCAAGGTCGGTACAGACCCTGATGTGGCGGCGGTGAATGTGCAGAACCGTGTGACGACTGTACTGGACGAGTTGCCGGAAGAAGTAATCCGTGCCGGAGTCGTGACGGAAAAAGAAGTAAACAGCATGCTGATGTATCTGAATGTGTTCAGTACGGACAGTACCCATACGGAAAAGTTTGTCTACAACTTTGCTGACATCAATATCCTTCGTGAGTTGAAACGTATTGACGGAGTCGGACTGGTAGAGATTATGGGTAGCCGGGATTATGCCATGCGTGTGTGGCTGAACCCCGGACGTCTTGCCGCCTACAATATGGTGCCTCAGGATGTGACAGAGGCCATCCGCCGGCAGAACATCGAGGCTGCACCGGGAAAAACCGGTATCGGTTCGGACAAACTTCCCCAGCAGTTGCAGTATGTGCTGCAGTATACGGGTAAATTCAGTACGCCCGAAGAATACGGTGAAATTGTGTTGAAGGCCATGCCTGACGGTTCGCTGCTGAGGCTGAAGGACGTGGCTCAGATAGAGTTTGATTCAGAAGACTATAACATGATTTCAATGACTGACGGACGTCCGTCGGCCTCCATTATGATCAAGCAGCGTCCGGGGTCCAATGCCCGTGAAGTGATCCAGAACATCAAACAGCGCATGGAGGAAATCAAGGAAAGCAGCTTTGCACCTGGTATGGATTACAACATTGCCTATGATGTTTCCCGTTTTCTCGATGCATCCATCCAGTCGGTTCTGAAGACCCTGCTGGAAGCCTTCCTGCTTGTATTCATCGTTGTATATATCTTCTTGCAGGATTTCCGTTCGACCTTGATTCCGGCCATTGCCGTTCCGGTGTCGCTGGTCGGTACCTTCTTCTTCATGCAGTTGCTCGGTTTCTCCGTCAACATGCTGACTCTTTTCGCACTTGTGCTTGCCATCGGTACGGTGGTGGACGATGCCATCGTGGTGGTGGAGGCAGTCCATGTAAAGATGCACGAGGAAAAACTTTCTCCTTATAAGGCTTCTGTGGCTGCCATGAAAGAAATCGGTGGTGCGATTGTGGCCATTACTCTGGTAATGTCGGCTGTGTTTGTGCCGGTAGGTTTTATGGAAGGTACGGTCGGTATCTTCTATCGTCAGTTCTCTCTGACGCTGGCCGTAGCCATTGTCATCTCGGGAGTCAATGCCCTGACTCTTTCACCGGCCCTGTGTGCCCTGCTTCTCCGTCCTGCCGGAAAAGGTAAGAAGAAAGCAGTCTGGCTGCGCAAGTTCTTTGTCGTGTTTAACCGGGGATATGACCGTTTCGAGCGGCGTTACGATCTGGGACTGCACAAATACCTGGGACGTAAATTCTTCACTTACGCCACACTCGTGATCTTTTTGCTGGCAACTTACGGCATGAACCTGATCTTGCCTACCGGATTTATTCCCAACGAAGACCAGGGAATGGTGTATGTAAATGTGGATGCCCCTCCGGGAGCGACTGTGGAACGCAGTGAAAAAGTATTGAATGAGATTCAGGCAGCCCTGTTGCCCTTCGATGAGATTGAAAGTATATCCACTCTGGCAGGTTACAGTCTGATGACAGAAACGGAAGGTGCCAGCTACGGAATGGGAATGATCAACCTGAAACCCTGGAGCGAACGTGAACAGGGAGTAAACGAACTTCTGCAGGTGTACAAGGACCGTACTTCGCATATCAAGGATGCGGATATTCAGTTCTTCCTTCCTCCTTCGGTTCCGGGCTTTGGTAATGCGAGCGGTTTTGAGCTGCGTTTGCAGGACAAGACGGCAGGCGACTTCCACGAGTTTGCTGAAGTAGCCGACCGTCTGGTGGAGAAACTGAATGCTGATCCGCGCCTTCGCGGTGTAACTTCCGGCTTCAATCCGAACTTCCCGCAATATATGCTGAAGGTGGATCTGGCCAAGGCCGCCAAGCTGGGAGTTGATCTGGACAAGTCGATGGAGACTTTGCAGGCATATATCGGAAGTTTCTATTCGTCCAACTTCATCCGTTTCGGTCAGATGTATAAGGTAATGATTCAGGCTTCTCCCGAATACCGTATGAAGCCCGAAGACCTTTACCGCCTGTATGCCAAGAACAATGACGGCAATGTGGTGCCTTATTCCAACTTCATGACCATGGATCGCGTATACGGCCCCAGCCAGATCACCCGTTATAACATGTTTACCTCGGCACTGATCACCGGTGAAGGAGAGCCGGGAGTCAGTACGGGTGATGTGATTCGTGTGGTAGAGGAAATCTGCAAGGAAGTGCTTCCCCGCGGATACGATGTGGAATGGTCAGGTGTTACGCGTGAAGAAAAAGATTCCGGCGGACAGACATTCCTGATCTTCGGTATCTGTCTTTTGTTTGTTTATTTGTTGCTGGCTGCCCAGTATGAGAATCTGCTGCTGCCCCTGTCCGTCATCCTTTCTTTGCCGGCGGGTGTTTTCGGCTCTATTTCTTCCTGCAGCTGGCCGGACTTGAAAACAACATCTATGCACAGGTTGCCCTGGTCATGCTGATCGGTCTGCTTGGAAAGAATGCCATTCTGATTGTCGAGATGGCCAATCAGTTCCGTCATCAGGGCCTGTCTGCCTTCGATGCAGCCGTGAAGGGGGCTGTCAGCCGTCTGCGCCCCATCCTGATGACCTCGTTTGCCTTTATCTGCGGACTGATTCCGTTGCTGATGGCCAGCGGTGCAGGTGCTTTGGGTAACCGTTCCATTGGTACGGCAGCAGCCGGAGGTATGTTTATCGGAACCGTTGTCGGTATTTTCCTGGTTCCCGGATTGTATTTGATTTTTGAAACACTGTCGGCTCGGTTAAGCCGCAATAAAGTTCAGTATGAAGATGATGAAGACTAAATTGAAATATGTTCTGATTGCAGCCATGGGGCTGTCGGTGATGGGAGGGTGCAAGGCACCTTCCCTGACACCGGACGAAGCTGTCCGGCTTCCGGAGATGTATACGGAAGATGCAGATACGGTGACGGTAGCCACGCTTTCCTGGAAAGCTTTCTTCCCGGATGAGTATCTGAAAGCCTACATTGATACGGCTTTGCTCCGGAATCCGTCTTTCCTGCAGGCCGTGGAACAGGTATCCATTGCCCGTGCCCAGCTGCGTGTCGGGAAAGGAGCCTTGCTGCCTGAAGTTTCATTGGGGCTGGCTGGAGGCATCCAGCGCTTTGGAGAATATACGATGGACGGTGTGGGAAACAGTACGACCAACACGCCGGATCTGGCCAAAGACAAACATATCCCTGATCCTTATAAAGACTTGAACCTCGGACTGAACTTCAGCTGGGAGGCAGATATCTGGGGCAAGCTGACAGACCGCAAGCGGGCTGCTGCCGCACGCTGGATGAAATCTGTCGAGGCACAGGAACTGGCCCGTACCATGCTGATTTCGGAAGTGGCCTTGCAATATTATAACCTGGTGGGACTGGATAAGAAACGTTCTGTCCTGAAGGGAGCAATCAATAAGACTCGTGAGTCGTATTTGCTGACGAATGAACTGATGAAAGAAGGGGAAGTTTCCCGTCTTTCCGTTGACCAGTTCCGTTCGCGTCGCCTGAAACTGGAAGAGATGCTGCTGGATACCGAGCAGCAGATTGCCGAGGCAGAACGGGCGATGGCGCTTTTGCTGGGCAAGCTTCCTTTCGAGATCCGGCGTTCCACTTTTGAGGAAGTTTCCGAGTACAGTTTCCCGGCCGATGTCGGTATTCCGGCACAGTTGCTCCGGAACCGTCCGGACGTGCGTGCGGCAGAGTTTGAACTGCTGGCCAGCAAGTCGGATGTGTCTGCGGCGCGTAAGGCTTTCTTTCCTTCACTGGTGATCGGAGGAGGGGGAGGATTCAATGCGTTCAGTCTTGAAAAATGGTTTTCTTCTCCCGCTTCGCTGGTCTACAACCTTGCAGCAGGAATCACGGCACCGGTTTTCCGGCGTAACGAGCTGCGCAGCCTCTGGCAGGAAGCAAAGAGCCGCCAGCGGATAGCATTGCTCGGTTACCACGATACGGCCCTGCGGGCTTATCAGGAGGTGGTGAACCTGATGACGGCTTCTGAGCAGATGAATCAGCGGAAGGCTTTGAAGAAGGAAGAAAGCCGCATTCATCACCGTTCCATCTATAATGCCAATGAATTGTTCAAGACGGGATTCGCCGGTTATCTGGATGTGCTTTCAGCCGATGAACGTTATCTGGACTGCGAGCTGGAACGTATCGAACTGAATATAGCCTACTGTCAGCTGCATGCGATGCTTTACCGCTCGCTCGGCGGCGGACGGTTCTAGCCGGAAGTCTTTCGTCCGGACGGGGGATGAACCTTTCGTCCGGACGGCAGACTGCCGGACAGATATTTTGTCCCGGCACGGGTATGCCGTATCTGAATTGTTATTACTTTTGCGGAGATTTTTAAAGATGAAGCGAAATGGAAACTTATACGTTGGATGATCTCACCATCAAGGAGCATCTGCTGGAACTGGCGGAAAAGGGAAACAAGCCGTTTACCGAAAGCCTGAATCCCGGCGTAGAGCATGTGCTGGGCATACGTGTCCCGGATCTTCGCAAGCTGGCAGCCCGTATTGCCCGGACAGACTGGGAACATTTTCTGGAAACGTCGGACACGTTCTATATGGAAGAACGTATGCTTTATGGGATGGTGCTCGGATGCATCCGCCCCGACGAAGACGTGGAAGTCTATCTGCATCGGGTGACTTGTTTTGTCTGGATGATCAACAGCTGGTCTGTGTGCGACACATTCAAGTTCGCAGGAGGACAGCGTTTTGTGGACCGTCATGCCGGACGTCTGTGGGAATATCTGAAACAATGGATGAATGCGGACGGAGAATATGAAGTGCGTTTCGGCGTAGTCATGTCAATGAGTTATTTTGTCGATGAAGCCCATCTGGAGGAACTCCTGGCCTGTTATGATTCCATCCGTCACGAGGGCTATTATGTAAAGATGGCAGTAGCCTGGGCCCTGTCCGTCTGTTTCGTCAAGTTTCCGGAACGTACCATGGAGTATCTGAAAAACAGTTCACTGGACACCTTTACCTATAACAAGACATTACAGAAGATTGTGGAATCCTTTCGGGTGGACAAGGACACCAAAACCTTGATCCGTTCCATGAAGCGTCCCTCCGACAAGCAGAGGAACGTCATGGAGTAAGTTCCGGCCGGGAGGCTGCGATACGCTATTCAGCATTTTTTCTCAGCCATTCCAGTCTGCGCTGGTCGGGCAGGTGTTTCACCTTGAAATGTTCGAAAGTGGCCTTGAATCCTTTTCCGTCCGGGCAGGCAGCCATCAGTCCCACCTGTACAGGTGTGTTGTCCTGGAGCCAGGCATTCCGCATCAGTGTATAGTTCTTGTCATCGAATGAATAGAAGATTTCCACCGCATCGAGCCGTCTGACCGCTTTGATCCAGATATAGGGAACGGCTTTTTCCAGGGTGATGACACTCCAGTCTGATGTATTGTGGGTGACAACGGTGCTCAGGTTATATTTCCCGTCTACAAACTCAATACCGGCCTTGATGTAGTTCTTGTGGTCGATACGGATCATGATGCCGGCCTGGTCGAAACGGGCCTGATAGTCTCCGGTGATCTTTACCTTCGCTTCGAATTCCCCTCCGTAGGTTGCATAGTAAAAAGGTGCGTCGTCTACGGTAAATCCATAATGTGAGATACGCCAGTAGTCGCTTTGCGGAGTGACGAACAGGGAAAGTGTCTTGTCTTTGATTTCCCATTGTTCCGGTTCGTTGAACCATTGCATTTTTTCCAGTGACTGTGCCATGCCGGTCTGTAAGGACAGCAGCAAGGCAGCACCTGCTAACAGTTTTTTCATCTTGCTTGTTGGTTAGTCTGAATTATGATTCTTTTTTGATTACTTTTGCAAAGGTAGCATCCTGAAGCAGGACGTGCAATGATTATTAATAACCATTTTATCGGTATGGACATTGTAGATAAACTGAACAGAAAGTTGTTGAAGCAGGATTTTATTCCTCGGGGAAAAGCCGCGTATCAGGAAGAACTCGAAATGTACAAAGGCATTGCGCGGGGGTATGCGGTGATGGAGAATGCTGTTGCCGTGTTGAGCGATATGCGTTCGGACTTCAGTTATATCTATTATGGCGGCTTTGCCCGGACGCTGGGGCTGGCCGGCAGCGTTTCTGCTGAGCAGGTGGATTCCATCTGGGAAGAGAATATCCTCCGCCTGATCCATCCGGACGACTTGCATGAGAAGTATTTGCAGGAGCTGCGTTTTCTTCATTGGATCAGCCGTCTTCCGGAGAAGAACCGGAAGGATTATTATCTGTCAAGCCGCCTGAGAATGCGGGATGCTTCAGGCAATTATCAGCCCGCATTGCATCGGATGTTTTATGTACCCGCTCCCTGGGACCGTGGCTTGTGGCTTGCCCTGTGCCTGTATAACCCGTTGCTTACGGAGTTTCCGGAAGGTTGTGTGGTGGTACATGCGGTGACGGGACAAGTCAGAAGACTGGAAAAATGCCATGCAGGAAGTATCCTGACCGAGAGGGAGAAGCAGGTGCTCCGGCTGATTGATCAGGGAATGATGAGCAAGACCATTGCCGAACAGCTTTCCATCAGCGTGAATACGGTCAGCCGGCACCGGCAGGAGATTCTGAAGAAACTTCGGGTGAGTAATTCCATCGAAGCGTGCCGGGTAGCCAGGGAGCTGGACCTCTTCTGAATGAAGGACGGGAAGTGACCGCACGATACCTTCGCATTGACTGGTCAATGCAAAAAAACGACCGCTCGATCGGGCCGCAACGACCGCACGATTGAGCCTCAACGACCGCTCGATTCGGCTCCAATGACCGCACGATTCCGGCCGGAAAAAACGTCGAATTCTTTTGATGAAAAGCCCGAATTCTTTTCCCTGAAACGCCGAAACGTTTTTTAAAAAGCCCGGCGGCTTTTTCTGAATGAAGAAGTTTTCCGGGTGATGAAAGGAAAACAGAAATGCCGGTTACGCACAGGTTCTTTCACATGCGTAACCGGCATTTCTGTTGGAGGCTGTGTCAGATGCAGCCTTTGCTGGAAGGAATTTCGTAATGGTGGATATCCCTTCGGGCAGCCATCCGGATGCTTCGGGCCAGAGCCTTGAAGATGCCTTCAATCTTGTGGTGCTCGTTGGTGCCGCTCGCCTGGATATTCAGGTTCATGGCTGCGGCGTCGCTGAACGACTTGAAGAAATGAAGGAACATTTCGGTCGGCATGTCTCCGATGCGTTCCCGTTTGAATTCAGCATCCCAGACAAGCCATGCGCGTCCTCCGAAATCGAGTGCCACCTGGCAGAGACAGTCGTCCATGGGCAGGCAGAAGCCGTATCGTTCGATGCCCCGCTTGTCGCCCAGTGCCTTTCGGAGGCAGCTTCCCAGGCAGATGGCCGTATCTTCGATGGTGTGGTGTTCGTCCACTTCCAGATCTCCTTTCGTGTGAATGGTCAGATCCATGCCTCCGTGCTTGCCGATCTGTTCGAGCATGTGGTCGAAGAATCCCAGTCCGGTATGGATGTCGCAGGTTCCGTTTCCGTCCAGATTGACGCGGATATAGATGTCTGTTTCCCTGGTAGTCCGGCGTTCTTCCGCAATCCGTTCTCCGGCAAAGAGGAATTCAGCCACGCGGTCCCAGTCGCGGGTGGCCAGCACGCATACATCCTCCAGATCCTTTTCCTTCAGCAGATCCTTGTTGTCCTGCAGGAGGATGGCCTTGCAGCCCAGGTTCCGGGCGAGTTCCACGTCGGTTGCCCGGTCGCCAATCACAAAGCTGGCACTCAGGTCGTATTCCGGATTGTTGAGGTAGTCGGTCAGCATGCCCGTGCGCGGTTTCCGGGTCGGCGCGTTGTCCTCGGGGAAGCTCCGGTCGATCAGTACCCGGTCGAAAGTAATGCCTTCGTTTTCCAGACTCTTCATGATCAGGTTGTGCACGGGCCAGAAGTCTGTTTCGGGAAAAGACGGAGTCCCCAGTCCATCCTGATTGGTCACCATGACAAACTCGAAGTCCAGTTTATGCCGGATGAAGTAGAGATTGCGGAACACCTTCGGATAGAATTCCAGTTTTTCGAAGGCATCCAGCTGATAGTCTATGGGCGGTTCGATGACAAGTGTTCCGTCGCGGTCGATGAATAAGACTTTTTTCATAGGCGTTGTTCTAGGCTTTATATTCTCTCAATGCTTCCAGCAGGGCGTTGTTTTCCGGCCGCGTTCCGATGGTGATTCGCAGACAGTCGTGACAGAGGCTGACGTGTGTACGGTTGCGCACGATGATTCCCTGATGAACCAGGTAATTATAGATGGCATTGGCGTCCGTTACCCGCGTCAGGAAGAAATTGGCATCCGTAGGGAAGATGGTCTGGCAGCAAGGCAGTTTCCGGAATTCTTCCATCATGCGGGTACGTTCTTCCTGCAGGGATTTGATCCATTGCAGCACTTGCGGATGCTTGTACAGCATATGGATGGCTTCCTGCTGGGTAAGGCGGTTGACGTTGTAGGGATATTTGATCTTGTTCATCAGTCCGATGATTTCGGGGCTGGCAAAGGCCATGCCCAGTCGGATTGCTGCACATCCCCAGGCTTTGGAGAAAGTCTGAAGCACGATCAGATTGGGAAACTCGTCCAGCCGGGACAGGAAAGACGGAGCCTCGGAAAAGTCTGCATAGGCTTCGTCGACGATGACAATTCCCTGGAACTGCCGGAGCAGTGTCAGGATTTCCTCGTGGCTCAGATCGTTGCCGGTCGGGTTGTTGGGCGAACAGAGAAACATCAGTTTGGTCTGCTCGTCGGCTGCAGCCAGCAGGTCTGCTGCCCTGAACTGGAAATGTTCGTCAAGCTTTACTTTACGGTATTCCACATCGTTGATGTCGGCACAAACCTGATACATGCCGTAAGTCGGGTCGATGGCTACCACATTATCTGTTCCCGGCCGGCAGAAGATGCGGTAGACCAGGTCAATGCCTTCATCGCTTCCGTTACCCAGGAAGATCTGTTCCTCACGTACTCCTTTAATCGGTGCGATCAGGGCTTTCAGCTCATTCTGCAACGGATCCGGATAACGGTTGTTGGGATTGTTATAAGGATTTTCGTTGGCGTCCAGAAACACGGAAGCCTCAATGCCTTTGTATTCATCGCGTGCAGATGAATACGGCTTCAGGGCGAGGATGTTCGGACGCACCAGTTCTTGCAAGTCTTTCATGATTTATTTTTTGTCTGTTAAACGTACGGTAATCGCATTCTTGTGTGCATCCAGGTATTCATTGGCAGCCATGATCTCAATGGCCGGGCCGATGGTACGGATTCCTTCCTGAGTTACTTCCTGGAAAGTGATTTTCCGGATAAAGCTGTCCAGACTTACACCGCTGTAAGCGCGGGCATAACCGTTGGTCGGAAGCGTGTGGTTCGTGCCTGATGCATAGTCGCCTGCACTTTCGGGAGAGTAGGAACCCAGAAATACGGATCCTGCATTGACTACCTTTTCTGCGAGTTCTGCGTAGTCTCTGGTTTCGATGATCAGGTGTTCTGGAGCATAACGGTTCACCATTTGCAGAGCTTCTTCCGTGTTCTTCACCAGAATCAGTTTGCTGTGATCCAGTGAACAGGAAGCTATTTCCTTGCGCGGGAGTGCCTGCAGCTGGCGTTCCACTTCCTGAGCCGTCTGTTCCAACAGGCTTTCGGAAGTTGTGATCAGCAGGGACTGGCTGTCTCTTCCGTGCTCTGCCTGTGAAAGAAGGTCGGCGGCAACGAAAGTGGGATTTGCCGTTTCATCTGCCAGAACGGCTACTTCCGACGGTCCTGCCGGCATGTCGATAGCCACGTCCCGGAGTGAAACCTGCTGCTTGGCAGCGGTGACATACTGGTTGCCCGGTCCGAAAATCTTGTAGACTTTGGGAACGGTTGTGGTGCCGTAAGCCATGGCACCGATAGCCTGTACACCTCCGATCTTGAATACCCGGGTTACTCCCGCTACCTTGGCTGCATACAGAATGGCAGGATGAATTTTGCCTTCTCTGTCGGGAGGTGTGCAAAGGATGATTTCCTTGCATCCGGCAATCTGTGCCGGTGTGGCCAGCATCAGTACCGTAGAAAACAGGGGAGCCATGCCGCCCGGTATATAGAGTCCCACCTTCTCGATGGCTACGGCTTTCTGCCAGCAGGTTACTCCAGGCAGTGTCGTTACCTTTTTGGTTTCAAAGCGTTGTGCGGAATGGAAAGTCTTGATGTTATTCAAAGCCAGCAGGATGGCTGCCTTCAGTTCGATGCTGGTCAGCTTTTCAGCCTCGTCAAATTCTTCGGGCGTTACCTGAAGATTGTCCAGACGGACTTTGTCAAACTGTTCTTCGCAGTCACGTACGGCCTTGTCGCCTTCCGTGCGGACGCGGTTCAGAATTTCGCGTACCGTCTCGTTCAGGTCTTCTGAATTTAAGGTCGGACGTTTCAGTAATGCATCCCATTCGTCGGGATTGGGGTATCGGATGATGTTCATAGTTGTATGGAATAAGGTAAATGTCAGATAATCATTTTTTCGATGGGAAGAACCAATATGCCTTGTGCACCGATGGCCTTCAGCTTTCCGATAATGTCCCAGAAGCGTTTCTGGTCGAGTACCGTATGAATGCTGCTCCATCCTTCGGTGGCCAGTGGCATGATGGTCGGGCTTTTGATACCGGGCAATACTTCCAGAATGGCATCGATCTTGTCGGTCGGTACGTTCATCAGCACGTATTTCTTTTCTTCAGCTGCCTGTACGGCCTGTATGCGGAAGATCAGTTCGTTCAGGATTTCCTGCTTCTCTTCGCTGAGCTGCTTGTTGGCAATGAGCAGGGCTTCGCTTTTCATCACCACTTCCACTTCTTTCAGGTTGTTGCTGATGAGGGTAGATCCGGAACTTACGATATCGAAGATTGCATCGGCCAGTCCGATTCCCGGAGCAATTTCCACCGATCCGGTAATGACGTGGATATCTGCTTTGATCTGGTTCTTTTCGAGATAGCTTTGCAGGATGCCCGGATAGGACGTAGCTATTTTCTTTCCGTTGAACCATTCCGGTCCGTTGTATTCTGTTTCTTTGGGTATGGCCAGTGAGAGGCGGCATTTGCTGAATCCCAGGCGGTAGGCGATGTCGGCTTCTTCAGCCCGTTCTACGAATTCATTTTCACCTACGATTCCCAGATCGGCCACTCCGCTGGCAACGCATTGCGGGATATCGTCGTCACGCAGGAACAACACCTCTACCGGAAAGTTGGAGGACTGGGTGAGCAACGTACGTTTCGAAGTGGACAGCTTGATGTCTGCTTCGGCGAGAAGAGTCATTGTGTCTTCGAACAGACGACCTTTGGATTGTACAGCGATTCTTAGCATAGTATGAAATTTTAAATGTAAAAAAAGAGGCTTACCGTCAATATATAACAGCAAGCCTCTTGTATCAGTTAACTACACGCGTCGTCAGCCTACCGTTCATTCGTTAGGTGATGATGATGGTGGTGATGATGTGTAGCTGTAAAAATCATGGTTCTTTTTTCTTTTAGTTTCCACAAAAGTAGAGACTACAAATTAAAAATCCAAATATTTTTTAGGAAAAAACTTCGTAATCCACACATGCGCGGTCTTCCTTGGCCTCTTTCAGGATTCCGGCTGCAGCCAGATGATCGGGGTGCTGGGCATAGAAGCTGACGTCTTTCAGGCTGTCGAATTCACTTTCCAGACAGATGTCCCACTTTTCATCGGCATTACAGTTAAGACCGACAAAGATCTTCCGGATGACACTTATCTTGGAGGGCAGGGCCTCGATGGCTGCTTTGAAACGGTTCATGATGTCTAGTTTTTCCTCCTGAGGGAGACTTTCTTTCAATTTGAATAAAACAATGTGCTTGACCATAGTTGTTTTTTTTATGAATTATCGTATTTTTGTATAACATTGCAAATGTATAATTAATAATTGAAATATGCTATGATTATCATCGGAATTGCAGGAGGTACAGGCTCCGGAAAAACAACTGTAGTGAGAAAGATTGTAGAGAGTCTGTCGAAAGATGAAGTGGTAATCCTTCCTTTGGATTCATACTATAAGGACAGCAGCCATGTCCCTGTGGAAAAGCGTCAGGACATTAACTTTGACCATCCGAATGCATTCGACTGGGAACTGCTTTCGCAGCACATCGAGATGTTGCGTCGCGGAGAGGCGATCGAACAGCCGGTTTATTCTTTCCTGACCTGTACCCGTCAGCCGGAAACTGTCCATGTAGAGCCGCGCAAGGTGGTGATTATTGAAGGGATTCTGGCTTTGAGCGACCGGAAACTGTGTGAACTGATGGACTTGCGTATTTTTGTGGATGCTGATCCGGACGAACGCCTGATTCGGGTGATCCAGCGGGATGTCGTGGAACGCGGACGGACGGCCGAGGCGGTGATGGAACGTTATGTAAAGGTACTTAAGCCCATGCACCTGGAATTTATAGAGCCTGCCAAACGCATTGCCGACCTGATCATTCCTCAGGGAGGTCATAACCGGAAGGCCATTGAAATCCTGAAAATGTATATTGAGAAGATCGTCGGCCGATGAAGTGGGGGAGGTTATGCTGTCTGTGTCTGCTGATAGGCTGTCTGCTGGCCTGCCATTCCGGTTCGAATCATTCGGAAGAAACGGGTGAGGAGAATGATTTGCCGCAAATCATTGACCGGGGAGAGCTGGTGGTACTGACGGTCAACGGTTCCACTTCCTATTTCAATTATCGGGGTGAACCGATGGGATTCCAGTATGAACTGGCTCAGCAGTTCGCGGCTTCATTGGGCGTCAAGCTGAAATTGAAGGTCGTGAAAAACACGGAAGAACTGGTCCGTCAGCTTCTGAATGGCGAAGGAGACCTGATCGCCTATAATCTGCCGGTGACGAATGCCTTGAAAGACAGTGTGATTTATTGCGGCGAGGCCAATATCACTCATCAGGTGGTGGTACAGCGGAAAGGGAAGGATGCCTTGAAGAATGTCACCCAGCTGGTGGGCAAGGAGGTATATGTACAGCCCGGAAAGTATCAGGAACGTCTGATCAATCTGGACAAAGAACTGGGAGGAGGCATACAGATCCATACGATTGCTGCTGACAGTATTTCGGCGGAAGAACTGATTTCCTGGGTGGCAGAAGGCAAGATTGACTATACCGTTTCTACGGATGAACTCGCGAAGATCAACCGTACCTATTACCCGAACCTGAATATAGGGCTGGCCATCAGTTTCGACCAGCGTGCTTCATGGGCTGTCCGGAAGTCTTCACCCCTGCTGGCACAGGCTGCGGACAAATGGCACAAGGAGAATATCAACTCGCCGGAATTTAAGGCCAGCGCCAAACGATACTTTGAACTTGACAAGCATGTTCCGCATGGCACGATTCTGTCCTTAAAGGATGGACGCATTTCACATTTCGATCAGCTTTTCCGGACTTATGCCAAAGAAATCGGATGGGACTGGCGTCTGCTTGCGTCGTTGGCTTACGTGGAATCAAACTTTGATCCGAAAGCTGTGTCGTGGGCCGGAGCAAAAGGACTGATGCAGCTGATGCCGGCTACGGCCCGTTCTTTCGGAGTTCCGGCCGGAAAAGAACAGGATCCTGAAGAAAGTGTCAAAGCTGCGGTTAAGTATATTGCGGCCTTGCAGCAGTCTTTCGGAAAGGTAAAAGACAAGGACGAGCAGGTGAAGTTTGTTCTGGCTGCCTATAATGCGGGAGTCGGTCACGTGACTGATGCGATGGCTTTGTCAGAGAAATATGGCCGGAGCAGCACGGTCTGGGAGCATCATGTGGCACACTATATGCTTCTGAAAAGCAATGAGGAATTTTATCAGGATCCGGTATGTAAGAACGGTTATTTCCGTGGGACGGAAACCTATAACTTTGTCAAGCGGGTGATTGCTCTGGCAGATGATTACCGGAAAAAGATAAAATAAGGGCAGGTTATTTGAACATATTGATAATCTTGTTCAGATTGACGGGATCGATTACACCGCTCTGCCGCCATACCTGCTTTCCGTTCTTAAAAAAGAATCAGTGTGGGTATAGTCTGAATGAAAAAATGGGAGGCTACGGAGGGATTCTTGTCTATATCAACCTTGATGACGTGCATAGCTTCTCCTTGCAGGTCTTTAATCTTTTTCAAGACCTTGACCATTGTCTGACAAGGCGCGCACCATTCTGCATGAAAGTCCACAAGCACAGGCTCAGGTGAAGAGATCAGTTCATCAAAGGTTTCCATAACTCCCAAATGTTATAGTTTTTACTTATTTTCTAGTTATAACATTTGGGAGGTTATTTTTGTTCAGGTTATTTTTTACTTATAAAAATGGAAAATGCGGGTCATCATTTTCCATTTTTCATTCGACGTGTCTTCGGGCGAACATTTCTGGAAGCGCGAAACGAAAGCTTCCCATTCAGCCTGCCGGGGAAGCGTTGCCAGCCGTTCCATGGCTGTGTCCCAGTCAAAGTCAAGAGGAGTTTCCACAATCATGAAGAGTCGTTCCTCCAGCTGGTAAAGTTCCATTTCCAGAATGCCGATGGTGTGGAAGCCTTCCAATATTTCCGGCCACATTTCTGATTCACTGTGGTATATCTGATAAGTTCTGATGAGTTCAGGATCATTTTTCAGATCGAGAGTCTGACAATACCGTTTGGTGGGTTGTCCGAAATTACGGGTGGGGTATCCTTGTGTCATTTTCGGGAGATTAAGTGATTAAACAATCAGACACAGATCTCCGGGAAGCAGAATGTCCTCCATGAAATCTGTGTCTGTCTATATAAAAGGATTGGAAATTATTTCTTCAGGTTCGGAGTGTAGCGTGCGTTCAGACCGTCTACAATTTCCTGAGTGATATCGAAAGCTTTGTCTGCATACAACAGGTTATCGAAACCGCTGTTGCTGATGATCAGGCTGTATCCCTTAGTTTTGTTGTAGATTTTCAGGAAAGAATTGATGGAGTCTCTCAGCTGCAGGCTGTTCTTCTGGTTTTCATCGGCCAGTTCTTTGCTGAGTTTTTCCTGTAACTGTTGCAGTTCCTGCTTTGCTGTTTCATCAGGCGGGCCTGCTGTTGCTGTGCGCTTTCCTGACTTACAAAGCCGTTGTTTTCATATTTTCTCTGGAAGTCTCTCATGGCTGCATCCAGAGCTTTTGCCTTTTCGTTCAGGGTCGTACGGATATTTTCTTCTTTCTGGATCATCAGTTCGTTCAAGTCATTCCAGAAACGGTATTTAGTCAGTAATGAGTCAATTTCCACATAAGCGATTTTCATGCCTTCCACACTTCCTCCTGCAGCAGGAGCAGCCGGGGCGGGAGTTGTGTTCTTATTTTCTGTACACTGAGTGAACAGGAATACGATAGTCAGTGCTAACAGACCTTTCAAGATGTTTTTTGCTTTTTTCATAATCAATGTAATAAGTATCATTTTTGTTAGTTATTCGTTTCTTCGGCCAGACTTCTCCGTTCGGGGATTGCGTGCGGGTTGTCTTTCTGTGCTTCCCGGTCTTGTGACTGAACGCATCCGATGCCTCTTTTGCGCATGGCTTTGCTTCCGCTGACATGGGTATTCGGGAAACGGCCATTCTTCTTAAAAAGAATTTTCACGGATAATAGTGCTATGCAGATAGCAACTATTAACATTGTTATAAGGATAATCTTGAGCATTTCTATTAATTTTGTGCTGCAAATATATAGTTTTTGTCACTATGTCTGTTGGCTTTGGCCTTGAAAAAAGTATTTATACAGCTTTAAACCCTGTATTTAACTTATTTTTGCGAAATAAAGAACGGATTATTTACTTCAACGAATGAATTTGTATGGAAAAAAAGGATTTGAAACCAGCATCGGTGTTTCACTATTTTGAAGAGGTTTGTCAGGTTCCCCGTCCTTCCAAGAAGGAAGAAAAAATCAGAACTTATCTGGTAAACTTTGCGGTATCTCATGGTCTGGAATATCAGATGGATGAGGCAGGAAATGTTCTGATCAGAAAAGCTGCCTTCCCGGGTAAGGAAAATCTGAAGAAAGTAGTTTTGCAGTCACACATGGATATGGTGTGTGAGAAGAATCGCGATACAGTACATGATTTTGAAAAAGATCCGATAGAAACTTATGTAGACGGTGAATGGCTGAAGGCGAAAGGTACGACACTGGGAGCCGACAATGGTATCGGTGTAGCTACTCAGCTGGCAGTACTGGCTGACAAGGATATGGTACATGGACCGCTGGAATGTTTGTTCACTGTGGATGAAGAGACAGGACTGACCGGTGCTTTTGCCTTGAAGGAGGGATTCATGAGCGGAGATATCCTGATCAACCTGGATTCGGAAGATGAAGGCGAGCTCTTTATCGGATGTGCCGGTGGAGCAGGTACGACTGCCACTTTCCCCTGTCCGATGGTAAAGGCTCCGGAAGGATATTTCTTTTTCCGTGTAGCTGTCAAAGGTCTGACCGGAGGACATTCAGGAGATGATATCAATAAAAACCGGGCTAATGCAAACAAGCTGCTGAACCGCTATCTGATGCAGCTGATGGATCGGTATGACCTTCACTTGTGTGAGATTGACGGAGGAAATCTGCATAATGCCATTCCCCGTGAAGCACATGCGGTCTGTGCTGTGCCGATGAAGGATAAGGAATCTGTACGGGTGGATCTGAATGTTTTCCTGGCTGAAGTGGAAAACGAATACGCTGTTACGGAACCGAATCTGACCATGGAGCTGGAATCGGAAACAGCCTGTGCGGAAGTGATGGACAAAGAAGCCATGAAGCGTTTCCTCCATTCCATCTATGCGGTACACAATGGAGTGTATGCCATGAGTCAGGATATCCCGGGACTGGTGGAAACTTCTTCCAACCTGGCTTCCATCAAGCAGCGTGACGGAAAGATTGTAGTAGTAACCAGTCAGCGCAGTTCCATTCTTTCTTCACGGAAAGATATGTCACAGATGGTTCGTTCAGCTTTCATTCTGGGTGGAGCTGACGTGGAAACCGGAGACGGTTATCCGGGCTGGAAACCGAATCCTTCTTCCGAAATCCTGAATGTGGCAGTGGAAAGCTACAAGCGTCTGTTCGGTACCGAGCCGAAGGTGAAAGCTATTCATGCCGGACTGGAATGCGGTCTGTTCCTTGAAAAGTATCCTTCACTGGATATGGTTTCATTCGGACCGACCTTGCGCGGTGTGCATTCTCCTGACGAACGGATGCTGATACCGACCGTAGAAAAATTCTGGAATCATCTGCTGGATGTACTGGCACATATACCGGAGAACGCATGATCAGCCTGAAAACTTTTTTAAGCGGGTTGGCGCTTTTCTGTGCGCTAGCCCCTTCCCAGGCTCAGGACAAGTTCCGGGTGATGGAATATAATGTGGAGAATCTGTTTGACTGCAGCCATGACTCCCTGAAGAACGATTATGAGTTTCAGCCGGACAGCCCAAGAGGATGGACGAAGGCCCGCTATTATGACAAGCTGGCTAAAATAGCCAAAGTGATCCTGGCGGCGGGAGACAAGCAGGTTCCTGATCTGGTGGGATTGTGCGAAGTGGAGAACGAACACTGCGTACAGGATCTGGTGAAGAACTCTCCTTTGCGTGATGCCGGCTATGACTTTGCCATTACCCAGTCTCCGGACGAACGGGGTATTGACGTGGTATTGCTGTATCAGCCTGCCACGTTTCGTCATCTGTCTACCCATGCCATCGGCATTCCCAGCAAGGAGATTGACCGCCGGCCTACCCGTGACATTCTGCATGTGTCCGGACGGATTGTGACCGGAGATACGCTGGATGTATTTGTCTGTCACATGCCATCCCGTTCAGGCGGCGAGAAGCAGAGTGAACCTTATCGTCTTTTCACGGCAGGTTATCTGAGACGGGCTGCAGATTCTGTGATGGCAGTGCGTCAGCATCCCAATGTGATCGTAATGGGAGACTTCAACGATTATCCTTCCAACCGTTCCATTGCAGAAGTAATCGGAGCCGTCAGACCGGGCGATCAGATAGAGAAGACCCGCCTGTATAATCTGATGGACGGCAAGGAAGGCGGAACTTATCGTTATCGCGGAGAGTGGGGAACACTCGATCAGATGATGGTAAGCGGCTATCTGCTGGAAGGTAACGAACGTATCCGTGCCAAATATGAAGATGCACAGATCCTGAAATTTCCTTTCCTGCTCGAAGAAGACGACCGGTATGGGGGCGAGTCACCGTCGCGTACATACTGGGGAAAGAAATATCATGGAGGATACAGTGACCATTTGCCGGTGTTGCTGGAACTGGAACTGAAGGAAGAATAAGAACCTGAATTCCTGAAATCAGATAAGAGGGCGATGAAGTTTCGAAAGATATTTCATCGCCCTTTTTGGGTGAATAACGATCCGGCAGATATATAGTCTCGTCAGAATTTTACTGCCGTTTGTCGCACATATTATCTTTCTGTAAGATTAAATCATTGGTATTTAGTCTGTTATTCTGTCGCTCAAGTTTGTATTCCTTGTCTGCCCGTTTTGCAGATTCCTCCCTAACTTTGCCTTAAACTTTAAATAAAAGATATCATGAAGAAAAACTTTTATGCAGCTATGCTGGGAGCAGGTCTGTTATTGACCGGGTGTCAGAATCAGCCATCGGCCCGTCATCTGTGGGTAGCCGATGTGTGCGAAGCAATCCGTACGGAAACTCCGGTTTCCTTAAAAGAAGATGTGGCGTCTGTTTCTTATGTTCCTCTTGAAACAACGGATTCCTGCCTGATCAGTAATGTAAGCAATCTGGTTATGGATGATGAATTTATTTTTGTAGAGAACGGAAAGACCCAGCAAATCTTTCAGTTTACCCGTGAGGGGAAGTTTGTACGCCAGCTGGGCAGAGCCGGAAACGGGCCGGGGGAATATGCTCCATATGCCATTGAAAGCATGACACTCGATTCTTCCCGGCGTGAAGTCTATCTGAATGCCCGTCAGCTTCCGGCTTGGGTATATAGCTACGACGGAACCTTTTTGCGGCGGGATACGCTGGTTTCACAGGCAGTCGGATACCGTTTCTTTCTGGATCGGGAACATGTTGTTCTGGGAGGCGCGCCGGTTACTCCTTTCGCACAGTCGCCCTGGCTCGTGGCTCTTGCCAATGAGAAGCAGGAAATATCTGCCTGGAAAGATCCTTTTTCTCCGTCTCTCGGTCAGGAGGTACGCTATATGCAGGAAATTCAGTTTATGCCTTATTCAGCTTCCGTAGTAGCCTATACTCCCTGCAATGATACTTTGTTCCGGGTTACTTCCGGAAGAATCTCGCCGGCTGTTGTGCTGGATCGCCGGAACGGGAAAGAATATTATGAGCAGATTGCAGACATCAATTACATGCAAACCGGAGGAGCATCTCTGGCTGGAGCTCTGGATCTGTATGGATTTCTGGAAACAGACCGCTGTTTCTTTTTCCGGATCATGAGAGGAGAAGATGGACGCTTCTATATTCTTCGTCTGGACAAAGAGAGCCGGAAGCTCAGTTCTACACCTGTCAATGAAACTTTTCAGGAGATGTCGTATGGACTCGGTGACGGAAATATTGCCGGACTGGACAATGATGTGGACGGAGGAATTCCTTTCTGGCCCTGTTATGTATATGGTGATCAGGTACGTGTGCAGGTCGTGAATACAACCTTACTGGAAGAGTTGAGGGAACAGGGATATCTGCAACATGCTCCGGAGGCTTTACAGACTGGTCCGGATCAGAATCCGGTGGTTATTATCTATACATTCCGCTGACCGGATTCGTATATTTCAAAGGAAGAACGTATTTTTGTGAAGGTAATTGAAAAATAGCTTGAATGAAAATTCTTATATCTGTTTCCCTCTGGCTGGTGGCGTCTGCCTGTTTCTTCGTTTCATGTCACAAAGAGCAGTCCGTACCGCAACTGGCCTGGGGGAAATATTATGTCTGGTCGGATCCGGATTCTGCCTGTCAGGTGCTGCGTTCCATCGCTTTTCCCGAAAAGCTTTCTCCGGAAGATTATGCCCGATACGCCTTATTGACGGTGCAGGCCACCTGTCGCAGTGGGAGAACCTTGCCACCGGATTCGCTGGTAGAGGCAGCCTGTATATACAATAAGGTGTATGGATCGGCGGATGATAAGGCACTGGCCTGTTTTTATAAAGGGTATGTCTATGAGAACCAGGGGAAGGAAGAGGAAGCTTTGTTAAACTACAAGCAGGCAGAGGAAGCTTCGGCGTCCGGTGATGACCGGCGTACGCGTTTTCTGATTTATACGGCATTGGGAAACCTGATGGCCCGCCATTCCGGTTATGAATCGGCTATCGGTTATTTCAGAAAGGCATTGGACCTGAAGCTTTCTCTTCAGGCCTGGAATGAAGTAAAGGCAGACTGGATTCTGATTCCTCCTTCGATGCAGGTGAAAGGTTCTGATGCCTATCGGGAAGAAAAGCGCCTGATGTATGAAACATTGTCGGATGTGATTGAACGGATGGACTTTGCATCTCAGGAAAAGATTTATTATCGGTCGGCCCTGAAAGCCATGGATGACTATCGTTGGCCGGAAGCAACCGATTTCTTGCTTCTGGCAATGGACCGGACTGTTACGAAGGAAGACCGGCATCCTTATGAACTGACTTTGGCAGAGGTTTGTCTTCAGACGAAAAACCGTGTAAGGGCAGACAGCCTTCTTCGGGAGGTTGCAAAAAGTTCGTTCCCTTTCATGCGGGCCAAAGCTTTCCGGAAAATGGCAGAGACTTTGCAGGCGGAAGGAAAAACGGCAGAGGCACTTCTCCAGATGCAGCATTATGCAGAAGCAATGGAACTGACGGTCACATCGGATACCCGTGCTGATCTGCTGGAGATAGAGAAACGGTATGACTGTTCGGCTTTGGAACGGCAGAATGATGCTTTCCGGAATCGTTGGGCACTGACAGTTCTGCTGACGGTTGCTGTTTTGTCTTCACTGGCATTACTTGTCTTTCTCGGCTGGTCTTTCTTCCGGAAACAGCGAATGGAACTGCTGAAGCGTTCCAGGCATGAAGTAGCCTGCCTGCAACAGCAGATAGACTCCCTGCAGGAGCAGATTGACGATAATCAGGGGGAAGCCCGTACGTTTCAGGAGAAGCTGATGGAACTTGAGGCTGAAAAGAAAAGTAAAGAGATACGCATCCGTCAGTTGGAAACGACTTTCCGTTCAAAACATATTTCGCCTCCGTGGAAGCAATTGAAGCGGCTCAGGTTTATTTGCAGGTAGTATCCCGAAAGACACCGGCATATCATCCTTCTTCGGACCGTTCGGCTCTGGAGTACTGGATGAACCTTTCCCTTGATTGCTGGGCCGAACGCCTGGCAATCCGTTATCCCTCACTGACCAATGGCGAAAAGGACATCTGTTATTTGTGCCGGCTGGGACTTGGGTTTGATGAGATGGCCTTGTTGCTGGGAGTACAGTCCCGTTCCGTAGAACGGACTGTCTATCGGATTTGCAGGAAGATGGGACTTTCTCAGGGAAGTAAGGAGGAATTTCGTTCCCGTATCTTCATGGTGAATTAAAAAGAATGTTTATTTTTGCCCTGCTATTATAAAGTGAGATTGTATGAAAAACAACCCGATGAAGTTCCCGCCTTTAATATTTTTCCTGATCATTCTGTTGTCAGCCTGTTCTCCATCGTCCGGATATTTGCTGGAAGAGGCCGAACGGACAAGCCGGATATCGCTGGACAGCTGCGATTATTATCTGATGCAGATCGAACATCCCGAACGCATGGATGCTTCCGGGCGGGCCCGCTATTGCTATCTGAAAGCCCAGCTGAACTTTAATACAGGCAGACCGGCTTTGCTGGATTCACTGATACAGGCTGGTCAGGAGGCTTGTCGGGAAGCAGACAATCAGCGCCTGATGAAATCATTAAAGATGATGGAGGTCCGGATTGCGCTTTGGAAAAAACAGTTTGACTCAGTGTTGTCGATGTCAGATACATTCCAGAAGGAATATCCGGCCTTGTCGGATACGCTTCTCGTTCAGATTTATTCATTCAGACGGGAAGCCTATATTCAGAAAAAGGAAGATTCACTGGCCCTGCAGATGGCTGATCAGGCTATCGCCTTAGCCTTTGATACGATATCTAAAGTCCGTACAGCCTGTTATCGCATTTCCCTGTTGTCGAAAAACGGATATAAGGAACAGGCAGAAGAGGAATACAGGCATCTGTTTGCTTCCTTACCGGAGGACGAGGATTACTCCTGGCTCCGGCACGAGGTGGTGATGTTCCGGATGTCCTGGCTGGAGAATGAGAAACGCTGGAAAGAAGCCTTGCAGGCCAGCCGGTATCTTCGTATTCCCAACCGGGATGGAGCGGCAGTACGGTTGTACCTTCGGGGAAAGTCGTATGAGTCTGTAATGACTCTGGACTCAGCTTACCATTATTTTCAGCTGGCATCGCAGAGTCTTTCAACTGATGTATCCCGGATGGCATCCCAAATCCTGCTCGACCGTTTCCTGAAATTCCAACTGCCAGAAAACTTATATTGGCAAAGTGAACGGTTGCGTCATCAGGAGGAAGATGCCCGGAGGGGACTGAATTTTACGAAATCGGCTGAAGAGTTCCGACGTGTCCGTGTGGAAAATGAACTTTATCTGGTAAGGATGAAACGTCAGCAACAATTGATCTGGCTGATGAGTGGTCTTCTGGTGGCTTCCCTGCTTGCAGGCGGATTGATGATCGGTTATTTGCGGGAGAAGCGTCGCCGGATGCTGACTGACGAACGGCTTCGGAATGAACAGATCGAAGAGGAAACCCGTAAGTTGCGCTATGAGAATGCACTTCTTCAGAAAGAAACGGAGTTGACTACGCTGAGAGAGCAGGAAGCACAGCAACAGGTTAAGGTGGCCGATTTGCGTGCGGCGCTGTTCCGAAAACTGTCGGTCTATGGGAAACTGCCTTCCTTAGCGCAGAAAAGTGAGAAGGATCCTTCTGCACGTATCACGCTCAGCGAAGAGGAGTGGGGAGAAATCCAGCAGACCGTCAATGAAGCTTTCGACGGTTTTACAAAAAGGTTGGCTGAGGCCTATCCGTTGATGACGGAGAAGGATCTCCGTTTCTGCTGTCTGGTTAAATTAAATGTCAATATGAAAGACCTTTCTGACATTTACTGTGTAAGTAAAGCTGCAATATCCAAACGCAAATTCCGTATCAAGACCGAGAAGATGAATGTGACAGATGAACAGCTCAGTCTGGATGATTTTTTACGTTCTTTTTAGCAGATGTCCATCATACAGGGATAATGGCTCCTCTGTATCTTTTTGATAATCAATAAAAACAAGGTTTGTCTGTAACGGGGAAATGTCCAATATGTTTTAGGGAATAATTGAAGGGGAGTATCTAACTTTGTGCTGTTGAAGAAAGCAAAAGTCAAAAAATATAATGCTAACCTTATTAATGACAAACTAAAATAATAGGATTATGAGAACAAAAGTTTCCTTTTCATGGCAGGCACTTGCCGTTGCACTGACGGCAGTCGGTATGGTTTCCTGTTCTGACACAAAGAACGTAATGACTGATATGCCGGTTATAGCCGAACGCGTCCAGCTCCCGACCGGTGACTTAATCGCCTGTGATCTTTCAAAGGCTAATGATACGGTTGATGTCCCGTTGAGCCTGCTGACCGAAGAACTTCAGGTCGTAAAGCTTGATAACCGGGATGAGGCTCTGGTGGGAGGATGGGTGAGAACCACTGTGTCCGACAACTATATATTGGTGAGCAACAACAAGCAGGTTCCTTATAAACTGTTTAAGCGTAACGGAGAGTTTGTTTGTTCCATAGGTTCTTACGGACAGGGGCCTGATGAATACATGAATACTTACGCAGAGCAGCTTGACGAGAAGCATAACCGCATCTATATTCTTCCGTGGCAATCCGACAGAATTCTGGTATTCGACCTGAAGGGAAATCCCCAACCGAACATCCCGCTTGGTGTACGTGTGGGTAAAGGAAAGTTCAGAGTCAATACATCCGATTCCACAGTGACTGTTACTGCTTTGCCTTTCGAAAGTATAATCAATGAAGTGGTTTGGGTGCAGGATATGCATGGAAAGAGAATACAGTCAGTCGCTCCACGCCATCTTACCGTACCCAGGGATTACAAAGGTAACGAAGTCTATGATGCCAGAAATACCTCGGATTATGATGTGATGCTCTGCGTTATCATGCCCGATACCAGACCGGATTCTTTGTATCACTATAATTATGAGAAGAATCAGCTTGAGCCTAAATTTACCGTAAGATTCAATCAGGATCCAATACCCTGGCACGGATTTTATGAATTGCCGCATCATTTTATCGGAGATGCTTCTTTCCCGGTACAAGTGTCTAAAACTAGCTGGACAAGTTCTGAACCTGTATGTTATATCGTAGATAAAGAAACCTTGAAGGGTAACTTCATGCGATTGAGAAATGATTATCTGAATATACCAGCACCTTGGATCAGTTTCTCGAATGGGTATCATGTAGCGAACATGGAACCGCTTACTTTGAAAGATCGGCTGGAGAAAGCCCTGGAAGACAAGGAACTTTCCGATGAAGTCAGATCGCGTATCCAGTCATTGCATGACGACATTGATGAGAATGACAATAATATTGTATTGTTTGCCAAACTTAAAAACTGATTGATCTTGAACTTCTCGTTTACGAACTGAAGGTTTTATCAAACTGTGTCAATATGAAAAAGAATTTGCAATCCTGTTTCTTTATCTGTATATCTTCTCTGTTCTTCTTGTCTTGTGGAAATAAAAAAGAACAGGCTCAAGACGTATCTGATTTAACCGGATATCCTGTTCATATTCCTTTTGAGCAGGCTGTCGGTTCGGAACGGGATTTAAAACTCAGTGAAATAGCAGACTCAGTACGTTTTATTCCGCTGGAAACGACGGATGCTTCCCTTATGAACCGTATTCAAAAAGGTGGAATATTGAAAAGTTCCCGGTATTGGTTCTTGTATTCGTATAAGGATGTTTATCAGTTTACCGATGAAGGAAAATTTGTTCGGACAATAGGTTCACGCGGAAACGGCCCGGGTCAGTATACTTCTGCAGTGTGCATTGATATTGACGAGACTTTGGGACATGTATATGTATTGTCACCGGGTAAGAATATTAATGTATATGATATGGAAACAGGATCATACTTATATACCCGGAAAACTCCATCCTTTTCTTCATGGGCATTTGCCATGCTTAATGACAGTGTTTCGGCATGCTTTCAATATAATCTTAGCGGAAAGGAAAAAGACAGAATATTGGTGGCCGGTGCAGAAGGGGATACAATCAGAGCCTTTTCACGGAGTGACCTGTTTGACACTAAAACAGATTATGTTTCCCTGGTACATTTTGATGACGACCGTTATATGTTCCGTTATAAGGATATGGTATGTTATAAGGAATATTACAATGACACCTTGTTTGTTGTTACTCCTGATTCGCTGAAGCCACGGTATGTCTTTGATCTGGGCAGATATTCCATGCCCGTTGAACACAGGCCGGAAGTTATAGGGGCGGACAGGAAAGCCTTTGAATCGACTTCATCCTCTTACATACGCACCCAGGCACTGGAAACTGATGCCTGGGTTTTCATCAAAATCTTGTTATTGGCAGTTGAAGAGTTCGGCTATTGATGATATGCATTTGTTGGTTTATGACAAACATAAAAAGGAAAGCTTTGAGGTGCGTGACGGTGCTATCTTAAATGATATGTGCGGTAATGCCAGCATTCCTTTCTATCCGCAAAACGTCGTAGGCTCCAATATCTTGTTGTCTCTATTACCGGCAGAGAAGATTGTTGAAATGGCAGAGGAGAATCCTTCAATCCTTAAGCATCCCCAGCTGATGGAACTGACGGAGGGACAGTAATCCGGTTCTTATGGTGGTTTATTGTAAAGAAAAGTTTGATAAATAAAGACAGAAATACTTGCCTGTTCTCCTGTTCACTTTTTTATTTTTTGCTTGACAATGGGCTTGACCTTAAATAGAAAAAAAGAAAACTAAATGAAAAGAATTACCTTAAATTTATTTTTTGCTTTTGCCCAGCAGCCATTAGGTGGCTTTCTTTATGGAACTGAGGCAGAGCCGAAAGGAACAGAATGGGAGGCACCGGAAAAACTGTCATTAAACAAAGAACAGCCGCGTGCTTATTTCTTTTCTTTTGCTGATGTGGAAAGTGCCAGGAGAGTACAGCCGGAAGCCAGTTCTTACTGGCAGAGTCTGAATGGAACATGGAAATTTCATTGGGCTCCTAATCCGGATGAACGTCCGAAGGCCTTTTATGAAACTCAGTTCGATGTTGCTGCCTGGGATGATATTACTGTTCCTTCATGTTGGAATGTTGTCGGTATACAGAAAGATGGTTCCTTAAAATATGGAGTGCCGATATATTGTAACCAGCCTGTCATCTTTAAGCATACAAAGGTAGTTGGTGACTGGAAAGGAGGAGTGATGCGTGAGCCGAACAAAGACTGGACAACATATAAATACCGTAACGAAGTCGGTTCGTATCGCAGGACTTTCCGCATACCTGAGGACTGGAGGGAGCGTGAGGTATATATTAATTTCGATGGTGTCAATTCATTTTTCTATTTATGGATTAATGGAAAATATGTAGGATTCTCAAAGAATTCAAGAAATACGGCATCTTTTAATATCAGTGATTATCTTGTCAAGGGTGAAAATATGGTAGCCGTAGAGGTTTATCGTAATTCCGACGGATCATTTCTGGAAGCTCAGGACATGTACCGGCTACCGGGAATCTTTCGTGATACGTATCTGACTTCTACATCGAAGGTGGAATTACGTGACATGAAGATCAATACCGATCTGACTGCCGGCGGTGCTTCCGTAGAGGTAAATGCCATGTTGTGCAACCTGGGGGCTAAAGCAGTTAAAGGTTATTCCTTGACTTATAGTGTATATCAGAACAAATTATATTCTGATGAGATTGTAGGGCAGGTGGGAAAACCTGTTGTTTCTGAAACCTTTGTCTTAGATAAGGACGCCAGTCGGAATGTATCAACCAGATTTGAAATTGCAGGAGCCAGATTGTGGTCGGCAGAAGAGCCTAACCGCTATACCTTGGTTGCTGAACTGAAAGATAAAAAAGGTAAGACCATCGATATTGTATCTTCTTATTTTGGCATTTGCAAGGTGGAGATACGCGATACGGAAGCTAAGGACGATGAGTTCGGTCTGAAAGGGCGTTATTTCTATGTGAACAACAAGCCTGTGAAGCTGAAAGGAGTAAACCGTCAGGAAATCAATCCGAACAGTGGTAACAGCATTACACATGAACAGATGGAAGAGGAAATCATGATTATGAAGCGCGGAAATATTAACCATGTCCGTAACTCTCATTATTCATGCGATCCTTACTGGTATTATTTGTGCGATAAATATGGTATCTATCTGGAGGACGAAGCCAATCTGGAAAGTCATGAATATTATTATGGAAAAGAATCCCTGTCACATGTGCCGGAATTTGAAGATGCTCATGTTGCCCGGGTTATGGAACTGGTTCATGCACATGTAAATCATCCTTCTATCGTAATATGGTCATTAGGAAACGAGGCCGGTCCGGGCAAGAATTTCGTGGCTGCATATAATGCGATTAAGGCATACGATGTCAGTCGTCCTGTACAGTATGAGCGCAACAATGACATTGTAGATATGGGATCTAATCAATATCCGCCTATACCCTGGACCCGTGAGGCTGTCAAAGGAACTTTTAATATCAAATATCCGTTCCATATATCAGAATATGCTCATTCTATGGGTAATGCCGGTGGAAACCTGGAAGATTACTGGGAGGCTATTGAGTCTACTAATTTCTTCTGTGGGGGCGCTATCTGGGATTGGGTTGATCAGTCCCTTTATAATTATGATAAGATAACCGGCGAGAAATATCTGGCATACGGAGGCGATTTCGGAGAAAAGCCCAACGACGGAATGTTTTGTATGAATGGTATTTTGTTTCCCGGTCACAAGCCTAAGCCTGAATACTTTGAGGTTAAAAAGGTTTACCAGAATGTTGGAGTAAAGGCGATTGACATGAAGAAGGGACAGATTGAAGTGTTCAACAAAAATTATTTTGAACCGATGTCTGGTTATGATATGGTATGGTCTTTATGGAAAGACGGAAAGAAGGTCCAGGAAAGCAATGTATTTAAAGGGCCTCGCAGTGTGGCAGGGCCTCGTGAAAGGGTTAGCTATACAATACCATATGACTTCAGTAGTCTGGATGCTCAGAGTGAATATTTTGTCAAGGTACAGTTCTTGCTGGCCGAGGATATGCCATGGGCCAGAAAGGGATTTGTACAGATGGAAGAACAGTTGCCGGTGAAATCAGCTGAAACTTTTGCAAGTATTGCTGAAGTGTCTGGAGGTGGTCGGATAAGTCTGGACAGATCAAAAGACGAATATATTGTCAAAGGTGATGATTTTACTGTTGTGTTTAATAATATGACAGGCACAATCCATAGCTTGCAGTATGGCAATAAGATGATATTCACAGACGGTAATGGTCCTAAGCTTGATGCATTCCGTGCACAGACGGATAATGATAACTGGGCTTACGGGCAGTGGTTTGCAAAAGGATTGAACAATTTGCATCATAAGGTTTTGAACCAATCAGTTTATACGCGTAAGGATGGCTCAGTAATTATTGCTTATACTGTTGAGTCTCAGTCTCCATGTGGCTATAAGATCCGTGATCTGGGTATCAGTTCCGGAAAATATGAGATTACCAGGTCCAGGGATTTCGGGCCGGATGATTTTAAATTTACTACCAATCAGATCTGGACTGTTTACACGGACGGCTCCATAGAACTGCAGGCAAATATCATATCGAATGAACCAAGTCTGGATCTGGCACGGTTGGGATATGTGATGAAGACTCCTGAAGATCTGGGCTGTTACACGTATTATGGTCGTGGCCCTCATAACAACTATAATGACCGAATGAACGGTGCTTTTGTAGAGTTGTATAACAGTACGGTGAAAGAGCAGTTTGTAAACTTCCCCAAACCACAGTCCATGGGGAATCGTGAAGGGGTACGCTGGTGTGCTTTGACGGATTCAGAAGGGCAAGGAGCATTGTTTATTTCGGCTGCTTCACCTCTTTCGGCTTCTGCATTGCCATGGTCTGCCATGCAAATGGTGGAAGCTCCCCATCCTTATCAACTTCCTGAATCAGACGGTAACTATCTGCATCTTGACCTGAAGATGATGGGATTAGGCGGAAGCAGTTGTGGACAGGATGCTCCTTTGGAAGAAGATCGGATCAAAGCGGGCAATCATATGATGGGTTTCATCATTCGTCCGGCTGGAAATGATTTGACTCAGAGGGCAAAGGTTTCGGCTGCCGGTGAAATGCCTTTGGGTATGTCACGGGACCGTGCCGGTATGCTGAATATAACAACAGCCAGAAAGAATGCAGTGATATGTTATAGTATAAATGATTCAAAGAAGGTTTTCGATTACAAGGAACCATTTGATCTGCGTGAAGGCGGAAAGGTTACAGCCTGGTATAAGGATAATGAACAACTGAGAGTTACGTTTGAGTTTAATAAGATTGAAAGTATACCGGTTGAGGTTATTTATGCAAGCAGTGCGGAGAAAGGAGAAGGTGATGCCAGCCATTTGGTTGATGGTGACCCCAATACATATTGGCATACTTGTATATTCTGTTACGGTGGCGAAATATCCGCATTGGATAGATTTTGATTGTGCGGAGGTAAAAACAATCAAAGGATTTACTTATTTGCCACGTCAGAACAGCAGTAACGGAAACATCAAGGATTATCAGTTACAGGTAAGTAATGATGGTAAGAACTGGGGAGAAATCATCGTTAAGGGTTCATTTGAAAATAATCAGGAGGAGAAACGTGTCATGTTTACCAAACCTGTAAAGGCACGTTATGTACGTTTCACGGCTCTAAGTTCACAGAACGGTGATGATTTTGCGACAGGTTCGGAAATTAAGATCTTGAACTAAATCAATTATAAGATTGATACTTTCTGATATTTTTTAAATGAATTAGTAGTATCAGAACAGAAGTTCGTTAATAACCGGCTAAGTCTAAACGGCTCTGGCTGTAAATAAAATGAGTTCATTGAAATGTTTGTCAATTCATTCTTGACAGTATTTCAATGAACTTTTTAATATAATTTTGAACCGTCTAATATTGATTCTATTGTTTAATTTTAATTTGTCGGTAAAAAATTACTGAAGTATTGACTCGTGTATTATGAAAATATTTAATATCCTGTTATTGATGGGTTTAACTTCCCTTGCGGCAGCCTGCTCAGGTAATAAGACTATTGAAAAAGATGGTGTGATAAACGTTGCAACCCATATGCAGCATCTGAATCAATTATGTTTGCAAGATATACAAAGTAAGGAGGTTAGTTACGTTCCGTTGGAAACAACGGATAGTTCATTAATCGGTGACCGTCCTTATGTGAGATTGCTGAAAGATAAAATCCTGGTATCCTCTCAAGGTCAACCTTTGAAAATGTTTGATGCCCAGACAGGTAAGTTTATATCCACAGTAGGATTGATAGGGCAAGGTAAAGGTGAATATAATCTGATAAGTGATATGCCCGTATTCTGGGTGGATGAAAAGGCAGAAAGGATTATGATTAAGTCTTCGGGACAAAAAATTCTTTGCTTTGATTCCAACGGTGATTTCATAGAGAACTTAACGATACCCGATGAAATTATTCTTCAATTGGCCTCACAGATTTCATCAGGAGGAAAACTCTACTTCTATTTTCCAACAGAGACAAGTAAAATCTCAGTTTATGATTTGAAAACTGGACAGATAAGCGAAACAATATCCGGTTATTCAGAAGAAAAAGCCATACAAAATGATTATCAGGGCATTCCTATTATTTACAATGGATATGGAAATGTGCCAACATGTCCATCCTGTATTATTCGTCAATTAAAAAATGACGGGTTATTTTTCCACTATAAAGAAGATCCGGTGATATGGAAATTTGAAGGGAATACTTATTTAAAAGAAAGATTTAATGATACGATTTATGTGGCGTCCGAAAACAAGCTGGAGTCCAGATTGATTTTCGACTTAGGCAGCTGGCATTGTCCTTATGAAAAGCGTTTTGATGTGGATGGCTGTGAAAACCGTATTTCGATAGACTACGTGCTGGAAGGCAAGAAATGTCTCTATTTCGTTTTTCAAACAAATTATTACAATATAGGAAAAACCAAAACCTTTTATGGCGTATTTGACAAGCAAACTCATGAAGTGAAGATTTCGGATACGGAGTCTATTCTTGATAACAATAAGAATATCTGCATCAATAAGTTGCAGACTGCAACTGAAGACGGGACTTTCCTTGGCCTTATTCCTGCAACGGAATATAATGAAAGTGCCAGCGAAGAAGATAACCCGGTAGTTGTGATATTGAAGTAACTGATACCTCAAAAAACGTTTCGGCGTTTGATTCAAAAGGCCGAAACGTTTTTTTTATTTGTCGAAACGTTTTAAAAAAAGCCCGCGGCTTATTTCGAGGCAGGTTGCAGAGAGTATTGCTGATACACTCCTTTGATCAACTGGCAGACTGTCTGAAGACCGATGGTTCCCGTATTGAGCATCAGATTGTAGTGGTGAGGCTCACCCCATTTCCTTCCCGTGTAGTACTCATAATGATGGATGCGGTTGATCCGGCGGATTTCCGTTTCTGCATTTTGCCGGGGAATTCCATATTCCTGTACGCAGCGGGTCAGAGCGTGCTGCAGATCGGAATAACAGAACACTTTCACTGCCCTGGGATAATCTTTCAGAATGAAATCAGCGCACCGTCCGACAATGATGCAGGATTCCCGGGCTGCCAGTTCCTGAATAATCTTGCTTTCGGATACGAACAGGACATCGTCTGAAGAAAGGCTGGATTCCAGCGGCTGTTCACTGTTCTTGGAGAGGATACACTTCAGCCAGAAGGAGGGAATGGACTGTTCGTTCCGGACGATGTACTGTTCGTCCATACCGCTGCGCTGGGCTGCCATGCGGATAAACTCCTTGTCGTAAAGTTTGATCCCCAGTTCTTTGGAAAGCATTTCGCCGAGCAGATGGCCTCCACTGCCGTATTCGCGGGCAATGGTGATGATGGTATGCTGGTTTTGTTGCAGGGCGATGTCTTGCCGGAGAGAAGGATCGGTGATCCATTTGTCCAGAAAATTGTAATACGGGCTGACAAAATGAACGATCGGTCCGACAATCAGTGCAGCCACGACGGTACCTTCGCGTACACCATAAATGCCCGACATGAAAATCAGGGACAGCAGGCAGGCGATGGCAACCAGTGTGACATCGAAGCCCAGCTTGACATATCCGAACTCTCCGTGGAAGCGTTTCGTTATGACCTTGACAAAATATTCTCCGGCCATCATGGCTGCATTGGCTTTTACCTCCAGTGCAATGCCTACGGCCAGAATGACACAGCCGATCAGCAGGGCGACAATCATGTGAAGATATTCGGTGGGATTCAGCCAATAAAGAATACAGTGCATGCACAGGTCAATAAACATACCGAAGCAGAAGGAGATCGGGATCTGAAGCAGGTACATGCGCAGATCGGACTTCAGATCCTTGCGTGTCATCAGGAAAGGTTCCACTATTACAAAGAGGAGGTTCAGCATGATGGTCCACTGGCCGATGGTGAACGGCGTGAACATGCTCAGTACATACGTGACACTTGTGATGGGAGAAGTTCCCAGGGCCGCTTTGGTGATAAACGCAATGCTGAGTGCATTGACAAACAGGGAGACGCAGAACAACAGGTAGCGCCGGAGAAGTATCTTACTCATATCAGCTTATATTATAGTTTCTGAAAACGCCGCAAAGTTCAGCTTATTTGTTGTTTGTCGTATAGAAAAGCACAACTAATTTTGGTCGAAAACGAAACAAAGCCTATTTTTGTTTGTGAAAATTCGATGATGATGGAGACTTCTTTGCTTGAGATGATCCGGACGCGGGGAATCTGTGCCGGGCATACGTGTAGTTGTGTTGTAGACGATTCTTTTTCGGTTTATGGACCGATGCAGATCAGAAAAGGTTTTTTCTTTCTGCTCGTCACAAACGGAACAGCCTGTCTGGATGATGTCTATCGGCATTATGAGATAGGAACAGGGAATCTGGTTGTACTGACTCCCAGTACCGAGAGTGTGCTTGGGCAATTAAGTTCCGGCTTCCGCATGCAGGTGCTTTATGTGGTTCCTGATTATTTTGACAGTCTGCCTGACGGACAGGCTCTGTATAATCAGGTGGCCAGACTGCTGGGTAACTTCCGTCTGCCGGTCTTTGTTCTTGAACAGTCGCGGATGGAATACCTGTCGCAGACATTGTCTTTGTTTTCCCGTCAGCTGGAGGATCTTTCCCTTTATCGGGATGGCATCATCCGTCACCTGTGCAGCTTTGTCCTCTTGCAGATGGCCGATGCCCTGTGCCGGGAGAATCTGGAATCGTCCGTTTATGTGAAGCGTTCCAGTGAAATTTTCCGTCAGTTCAAGAAACTGCTTGTGCAACATTACCGTCAGCATCACGATATCGGATTCTATGCCGGCTGTCTGAATATCTCTACCACGTATTTGTCGCGTATCGTAAAGAACATTACAGGACATACCGTCCGCTTTCATCTCTCGGAATTACTGGGGGCAGACGCCCGGAGAATGCTGGAGTGTACGGATCTGGATGTGCAGGAGATCAGTAATCAGCTGGGTTTCTCTGATCAGTCGGTTTTCGGGAAGTTCTTTATTCGTCAGACCGGACTTTCACCTCTGAAGTTCCGGATGCGGAAGGAGGAACTTCGGAAGCAGTGAAAGCCCGGCCTTGAAATTAAGGACGGTATGTCCATCCGCAGTCGTTGTGATACACCATAAGCTTGCTCATGCCTCCGTCGACCGTAATATTTTCTCCGTTGATGAAGGTGTTCCGTTCGTCACAAAGAAAATCGATTGTCCGTACGATGTCTGCCGGTTCTCCTACCCGGAGTGAAGGATGCTGGGCAATGTCTCCTTCCGTATAGTCTGGTACATAATTGTTGTCATCATGATAGGCACCTGTATCGATCCAGCCGGGAGCAATGGAATTGACTCGGGCTACACCCTGCAGGCTTACAGCGAGCGCATGGGTCAGCGCAGTGATGCCCCCTTTGGCAGCCGTATAGCTTTCCGTATTGGGCTGTGACTGGAATGCCCGGGTAGAGGAAATGTTGACGATGGATCCCAGGCCGCAGAAATGATCCTTGAAGAGTTTGGCCAGCATATAGGGAGCGGCTACTCCTACACGCTGTATGTAAAGAAAGTCCTCATAGTCAAATCCTTCCAGAATGCCTCCATGCATCAGGCAGGCATTATTGATAAGGCAATGAATGCCTTGAGGCTGTTCGTCGAGCACCCGTCTGGCAAAATCTTCCAGAACTTGTTTTTCTGCAATGTCACCGGTATAGCTTGTTACGTTCAGTCCTTTCTGGTGCATGCGTTCTGTCAGGGCAAGAGTGGCTTCCTGGTTGTTGTCGATAAAGTAAATCCGGTCGCCCTTTGAGGCGAAATATTCAACGGTACAGCGACCGATACCGGCAGCTCCACCTGTTACGACGATAATTCTATTCATGGTTGATGTCTGTTATAGGTTTCTTAAAATCTTGTCCATTGGTTTGCCTTTGGCCAGCTCGTCCACCAGCTTGTCCAGATAACGGATTTCCTGCATCAGCGGTTCCTGGATTTCTTCCACCCGAATGCCGCAAATGCTTCCTTTTATCAGTCTGCGGGCAGGGTTGGGAGCAGGAGAGTTACGGAAAAAGTCACCGTACGTAATGGGTTGGTCCAGCAGTTCCTTCAGTTGCTGCAGATTGTATCCGGTCAGCCAGCAGATGATTTCATCGACTTCTTCCTGGGTACGTCCTTTCCGCGTGGCTTTGTTCACTAGCAGCGGGTAGACTTTGCCGAGAGGCATCTGGTATACTTTTTCAAATCCCGTATTTCCATCTTTCATTTGTTTTCTCATTTTATAATTAATCAGTTGCAGGCGGTTAGCCTGTGCGCGTTGTTCCAGTTCCACGATATACCCCTGTTTCTCAAAGAAAGGGCGGGCTGTGATACTCACTTCCGAAGTGATTTCACTGATTCCATGTTCAGCGGCATATGCTTCGATACGGTGCAGAAGGGCGCTGGCGATGCCCTGTCTCTGATAGTCTTTATGAATGAACATAGAGTGCAGGTATCCGTCGTTTCGGATGGAAGTAAAGCCGATGATGCGGCCTTGCCCATTGCAGGCAGCAATGAAATGCAGGGTTGCAAACAGTTTCTCCCAGTGTCCCGGGCGATTACCGCATGAAGCCCAGTCAGCTACTTCTTCCGTTGTATAATCACGGGCGTTGATCAGTCAGTACTGTGTTGCAGAATAATTCTTTCAGCTCTGGTATGTCGGCGGTTGTGACGGAACGGAAGATGATATCCTGCGGCCGGATGGTCTCTTCCGGTTTCGAGGCACGTATGATGTGGTTTGAATTCCCCATATTTTATCCTGTTAAAATCAAATGCGAATAAAGATAGGAAAGTTTTTTATGAAAATATGTTTCTGAGTAAGCTTTTTATCTGCCGGATAAAAAAAGAGCAACATCGTAACGAAACGATGCTGCTCCATGATGAAAGTATGTTTCCGGTATCAGCCGATTATAACTTCGCCGTCGGCAGTAACCTGATTGCCCCAGGCATTGATAGAACCACCTTCCACAGTGATTCCTTCACGGCTGACCTTTAAGGTCAGTGTACAGCGTTTGCTTCCGTTCAGTTCCGGCTGGGCGGAACCCAGCTGTTCCAGTAATTTGTCTAAGGTCAATGACTTCGTGTCATTTCCTATGCTGATCTTCAATGTAATTCCTGCTGTGCTCTGTGGTACCAGATAAAATGAAGCTTTGGTATTGTTTGCTGTATATGTACCTGTTTCACTCTTTACTCCTTTTATCTTGCCTTGCAATCCGTCTACCACACAGGTTGTTTTGGCATTAAGACTGATGGAAAGTGATTCAAGGTCTTCGCTTGTGTAGCTTTCACCCGGTGTGAAGGCCAGATCCAGACGATGCAGGGCATGATTGAAGTTCAGATATACGGCTTCGGAAGTTCCTGCAGTTACAGACTGTGCAGGGGCAAGCAGCAGATCTTTGTCTGAAGCCGTGAGTGTATTGAATTCGAATTCGCCGTTCTGTATTCTGTCCTGTTGCGGGTAACAGGCAGCTAAAGTAATTTTTGCGTTGCTGTCTGCAAGTCCGAGGCTTCCCCAGGTCAGGATGCCTGAACCGTATTCATAATCTACAGACTGGTTGTTTGCCTCATCTTCTGTCAGGAACAGTGACATTTTATCTCCTTGAGAGAAGCTTCCGCTTCCGTCATTGGCCAGCTGAGGGGCACGGGCTTGTGAGGCAATGCTGGCTACGATATGAATTGCATTGTCTGCTGCTGACGGGGGTTCCAGTACATTTTTCTTACACGAAGTCAGAGCCAGCGTTGTGGCTGCGAGTGCATAAAATAGAATCTTCTTCATGATCTATAAATTTATTGTTATTATTTACTTTACATTAGGAAAAGCTTTCTGCCAAAGGTCAAGACGCAAATCAACCAATGTCAGGGAAGTGAAACGGAAACGGGCTTTTGAGGGAGTTCCGTCTATGTTGTCCAGTGGGGTCAGATAAGCATAATCTCCTTTCATTTCGGGTACGTTTGATTTCTCATAAACGACTTTATAGCGCTGGAGTGATGCATGATTGGGTTCATCCTCTGCACGGTTATTGTCACAGATATAAACGTAAGCGACATTTCCTTCGGCATCGAATTCTGCTCCCCAGATAACCATGGAATGGCTCTTGGTATTGGGACCGGCAAAATCGTAAGCGGCAAATCCGATGGCCTGATTATACCGGAAAGCATCTTTGAACCAAAGGTTGAATGTTTCCTTGGATGTGTCGGATGTTCCTTTTGCCACAGCATCATCTTCTGAAAACACCTTGCTGAAGAATCCATGGAAGTTCTTTTGGGAACAATGTATCAGGTTCTTTTTGTTTCCGTTTATGAACCAGTTGACACCTCCGGTATCCCAGCTTCCCAGATTATCGAAAGAGGATTTGAAGAAGTTGAAAACCTCGCTATGCTGCTGGTTGCTTTCTGTCATTCTGTTGTATTTCTCCGGCCGGCTGAGATCTTTGTATTCAGGACCATATTCCTTGTCATAGGCTTCAATGTATTTTTGGTTCTGTGCCAGCCACCAGTGAATCAGATTGGATGCTGCTGCCGCCCAACGCATGTTGCCATCTCCGTAATAATTGAAGGTCTTGTTGCAGTCGAACCAGCCGGATCCTTCTTTCCAGGTCAGATATTCTTCCTCAAACAGCAGCGGGGGATACATCGTTTCATTAGCATAACGGAACCATAGCCCGTCTTCGAATTTTTTGACCCCTGGTCTGGCAGAGTAAATATTTTCCTTGCCCGGAAAGTCGGGAGCTGTAACTCCGTACACCCAATAGGTCTGGTTGCTGAATTCCAGATCTACATTGCTGTCTTCTGTTTTCAGGGTCAGATTGAGAGTTGTCTGCATACCGGCATCGAACTTCTCCGCATTACCGTTAAATGTATACGAGGCTGATTTGCCTTCTGTTGTCAGACGAATCAGTCCTTCACCGCTACAGAATGCCTGGGTTTCCTGTGGAAGAATAATGAGGCTATAGGATTCGTTGCTAATCCGATATGGCTTGATCCAGACATAATCCGCAGACAGATTCGCAGTTGCATTTCCATCTTTCAGGGAGATCTGTCCGTTGGCAAGACTTTTCACCTCAATGGTCAGGTCATCAGGAATAGTACCTTTTAAGTTTATGTTGATGCGGTGTAAGGCATGGTTGAATTGCAGGGTAGCCACAGCATCACTGGCACCGACCGTTGTAGTTGCAAAAAGAACATCGGCATCCGAATGATTCTTTTCGTTGCTTTGATCAGTGGGGATGCCGATATTCCGCATGATAGGATTATCATTACTGGCCGGCAATACCGGATAAATTGCGGACAAGCCGAGACTTCCTGTTCCATAGTCGTTGCGCTGCAGCTAAGGAGTCCAGCGGTTATCTGTATATTCCAGTTGGATATTTGCCGTTTGTTGATTGCCTGTTGCCAGAACTTCAATTCTGTCACCTTCGGAAAAGCTGCCTTGACCTTGGTCGTTTGTAACTGCACGGGTATCTGTCCATGAGGCCTGGACACATGTCATTGTAAGTTCGTCACTGGCAGCCGGATATTTTTCATCCGACTGGTCACAGGATGACAGAACCCACATGCAGCCTGAAAGCAAGGCAAAAATTGTCTTTAGTTTAGTCTTTGTCATAAAAGCTTTTGTGAAAATCTGTATTAATATACAAATGAACGCGTATAATGTTCATTCGGACAGGGTAAAAAGTCTGTTAAATACAGATCTGGACTTTAAAATTCTATTTGTCCTCAATGTCTGGCAGCTTGTTCTTGCCGGTGACATACAGTTCCTGTTGCCTGATAGGTAGGCATGACAAGTACCTCGGCTATCTGAACATGAGCCGGAGCCGATGCTGCGTAATATACCACGTCAGCAATGTCGTCGCCTGTCAGCGGACGGATTCCTTTGTATACGGCGTCAGCTTTATCCTGATCTCCCCGGAAGCGTATAACGGAAAAGTTTGTCTCGACCATGCCGGGCTTGATGTTGGTGACACGTACCGGTGTATCTACCAGATCAATCCGAAGACCGTCGGACAAGGCTTTTACAGCAGCTTTGGTTGCACAATATACACTGCCTCCTGCATAGGCTGCATCGCCGGCAATGGATCCGATATTGATGACATGTCCGCAGCCTCGTTCCACCATTCCGGGAACAACCAGACGCGTCATGGCCAGTAATGCTTTGATATTGGTGTCGATAACGATATCCCATTCGTCTAAGGAGCCTTCATGTTCCTTGTCCATACCGATTACGAGTCCGGCATTGTTGATCAGTACGTCAACATGCTTCCACTGGCCTTGCAGGGAATCTACGGCTTGCTGCATAGCCTTGCGGTCGCGTACGTCAAAAGGAAGAGTAAGCACTTCTACACCTTGAGCTGTCAGTTCCTTCTTCAGGCTTTCCAGCTTTTCTGTATTTCTTCCGTTCAGAATCAGATTGCTGCCCATGGCTGCAAACTTACGTGCGCAACCTTCACCTATTCCGCTGGTTGCACCGGTTATAAATATTGTTTTTCCTTTCATACAACTGTTCTTTATATTGGCTGATTATTAATCATTGGTTGAATCTTTCTTTTTTCTTAGGAATACCGCCGTGGGTACCGGAAGAAAATACTGAGTAAAGCTACGACTCCCAGAATCATGGGATAATACAGATAGCCGATGATGCTGATGGGAGAGAGGCCGGTGAGTTCGGCCGCAATCAGCATCTGTGCTCCGTAGGGAATAATTCCCTGTACGACACATGAGAACGTATCCAGAATACTGGCACTTTTCCGTTTGTCGATTTTGAATTGTTCTGCAATGCCGTTTGCCAGTGAGCCGACGGTAATGATGGCAATGGTATTGTTTGCTGTACAGATGTTGGCCAGACTTACCAGAGCTGCGATACTGAGTTCTCCGCCCCGTTTGTTGTTGACTTTCTGAGTAAGGCGGTGCAGGATATAATCAATTCCTCCGTTGAAGCGAACCAGTTCCAGCATACCTCCTGCCATCAGGGTGATGATGATCAGTTCGCCCATTCCGGTGATTCCATTTCCCATGGCACTGAACCATCCGAAGAAGTCAAAGCTGCCATAGATCATACCGATAATTCCCGTTGAAAGTAATCCCAGTAGCAGCACCAGCATGACGTTGATACCGGCAATGGCGGTTCCCAACACAATAAGGTAGGGAATCACTTTTCCCCATTCGACGGAAGTTATGTCTTGAGCCACTTCTATCTGACTTCCATAAATGATGTAATAGACAAAGACGACAAGGGCTGCCGGGATGGCAATCATAAAATTAGCCCGGAACTTGTCGCGCATGGCGCATCCCTGTGTCCGTGTGGCAGCGATCGTGGTGTCGGATATAAACGAAAGATTGTCGCCGAAGAATGCTCCGCCAATGACCAGTGCCGTCATAAAAGGCATGCTGACGTCTGTTTTTCCGGCGATACCGGCTGCAACGGGTACCAGTGCAACGATTGTTCCGACAGAAGTCCCGATGGAAAGGGAGATGAAACAGGAGGCCAGAAAGATACCTGCCAGCAACAGGTTGTTCGGAAGCAGATGTAAGGTCAGGTTGACGGTTGCATCTATCGCTCCCATGGCTTTGGCCGATTGGGCGAAAGCTCCTGCAAGAATAAAGATCCAGATCATCAGCATGATGTTCTTATTGGCGGCTCCCGCCGAGAACTGGAGAACGCGGTCGTTCAGGCTGAGCCCTTTGGTTGTCGCTACGGCATAGACGGATGCTACCAGAAAGGCAACCGTGATGGGAACTTTATAGAAATCATTTACGATGAGAGAGGTTACAAGATATAGACAGAGAAAAACTGCCAGGGGAGCCAGTGCCCATCCGTTGGGCTTATTGACGATGGGAGTCAGTTTCTTCAGATTCATGAGTTGGACAATACTTTTTTTTTAATTACGCTGCAAAGATAATCATTTCTATGCATATATAAAAAACACAGGCACACATGGATGAACCATGTGGCCTGTGAGTAAATTATGGATATGGTATTAAAGTATAATTAATTACTTCTTACCTTCCAACTGCTGTTTCAGAGCTGCCAGAGCGTCAATGTCACCCAGGGTAGTAGAAGCAGCTGGTTCTGAATCAGACAGGATGATCTGCCTTTGCAGCATCCTTGTTGAGCGTCCTTGTGAATGAATCTTTCTACACCATAAGGAAGAGCTACAACAGCACCCTTATCCAACATTTCGATGATTGTACCTTCGTGTACAGAACCTACAGTAAATACAGTTTCGAATACATCCCAAGGATTTTCTTCCAACTGTTTGTGACCAAGGCTCAAGCGACGGTTTTCTTTGTCGATTTCCAATACTTGAACTTCGATATCTGCACCGATCTGAGTGAATTCAGAAGGATGTTTTACTTTCTTAGTCCAAGACAGGTCAGAGATGTGGATCAATCCGTCTACACCTTCTTCGATTTCTACGAATACACCGAAGTTAGTGAAGTTACGAACTTTTGCAGTGTGCTTGGAACCTACAGGATACTTTTCTTCGATAGTTTCCCATGGATCTTGTTTCAGCTGTTTGATACCCAAAGACATCTTACGTTCGTCACGATCAAGGGTCAGGATAACAGCTTCTACTTCGTCACCTACCTTCATGAAGTCCTGAGCAGAACGCAAGTGCTGTGACCAAGACATTTCAGATACGTGGATCAAACCTTCTACGCCCGGAGCGATTTCGATGAATGCACCGTAGTCAGCCATAACGACTACTTTACCTTTCACCTTGTCACCTACCTGCAGGTTAGCATCCAAAGCATCCCATGGGTGCGGAGTCAGTTGTTTCAAACCAAGAGCGATACGTTTCTTTTCGTCATCGAAGTCAAGGATAACAACGTTCAACTTCTGGTCGAGTTCTACAACTTCTTTCGGATCGCTTACACGGCCCCAAGACAGGTCAGTGATGTGAATCAAACCGTCTACGCCACCAAGGTCGATGAATACACCGTATGATGTGATATTTTTAACAGTACCTTCCAGTACTTGTCCTTTTTCAAGTTTACCGATGATTTCTTTCTTCTGCTGTTCAAGTTCAGCTTCGATAAGAGCTTTGTGAGAAACAACAACGTTTTTGAATTCCTGGTTGATTTTAACCACTTTGAATTCCATTGTCTTACCTACAAATACATCGTAGTCGCGGATAGGTTTCACATCAATTTGAGAACCCGGCAAGAATGCTTCGATACCGAATACGTCCACAATCATACCACCCTTAGTGCGGCACTTGATGTAACCCTTAATAATTTCTTCATTTTCAAGAGCAGCGTTTACGCGGTCCCAAGAACGAGTAGCACGTGCTTTTTTGTGTGACAGAATTAACTGTCCTTTCTTGTCTTCCTGATTTTCAATGTATACTTCTACAGTATCACCTATTTTCAAATCTGGATTGTAACGGAATTCATTTAAAGGAATGATACCGTCTGATTTGTAGCCGATATTGACAACTACTTCGCGTTTGTTCATTGCAATAACAGTACCGTCTACAACCTCGCGGTCGTTTACTTTGTTCAGCGTACCGTCATAAGCTTTTTCAAGATCTTCGTGGCTCATGCTGGTTACAGCTTCGCCGTTTTCATAAGCATCCCAGTTGAAATCTTCAGGGCTGATACTGATTTCCTTTTCTTCCAGTCCTTTCTGTTTCAGAAACTGTACGATGGTCTGATTGCTTTTCTTGATTTCATCATAGAGAGAGTTCAGGTCGTTGCCCAGGCTTTTGTAGACTAAAGGCCAGGTCACTTTGTCGGCCGGGACTTCCATTTCTGCCAGTCCTTTTACGTTGACTATGCGGTCTTTCTCAGCGAAGGTGCTGAATCCGCGTTCAATAAATACGCCTAACAGCAACATTCCCACTGCGAGAATGATAGCTTCTGTTCTAAAGTTCTTCATAATGATTTATTAAATTTAAAAGTGATATACTTTGAGGCCTTCTATTGGACTTTTAACAAATGTTCCGACCGAAATGTTCATCTGGCGGGCTGTCTCCTCGATTTCTTTCCGGAAAAACCAGGCAATGGAGCCGACAAATGAAACGGGCTGATCAGACTCGTAAGGAAGTATGTTGCGAAGGAAAAACTCCCGGAAGCAGTCCGACAGGAAATGCTGTACTTCCGTTTCCTCCTTGTGCCTATATATATAAGGTGTAAATCCGGCCAGAAAACGGTTGGCTTGCGGCTGGCGGTACACCCTGTCCAGAATATCAGCCATCGTGAGCTTGTATTCTTCCAACAGGCCGTCCCGTAATTTTTCCGGAAGCTGTCCTTTCAGACAGTCGCCGATAAAGCGCTTGCCCAGATACGCTCCGCTGCCTTCATCGCCGAGAATATATCCCAGAGGCGGAATGTTCCGCACAATCTGCCGGCCGTCGTACAGGCAGGAGTTTGATCCGGTTCCCAGAATGCAGGCTATTCCCGGATGATCCTTGCAGGCAGAGCGCTGCACCCAGCAGGTCGCTTTCTACGGAAATCTGTGCGTTGGTGAAAAAAATCTGTAAGATTCGGGCTATTTCCCAGGCTTTTGGCCGGTGTACATCCGGCTCCGTAAAAGAAAATCCGGTGGCAGGAAGCCGGAGAAACAGGGAGATGGGGGAGCAGTTGCTTTTCCAGAATCGTGCATATTATGGAGGGAGACTGATGGAATGGATTGATTCCTTCTGTCTGGAATTGCAGGCCGTCGGTCGGATTGTTTCCGATATACCAGTCGGTCTTGGTTGCTCCACTGTCAGCTAACAGCAACATGTTTAGATCAGTTTTAAGGTGTGTGTAAAAAGAATAAAAGGGATTCCTCCCTTTTATTCCGTATGATTTTGATTAGTGGCAATGTCCGCATCCGCCTCCGCAGCAGCCGTCTTCATCGTGATGATGACCGTGACCTCCGCAGCCTTCTTCGTGTCCGCCGCATCCGCCTCCACAGCCTTCACATCCGCCGCCGCATCCATCACCGCTCATCATGTTGAGCAGGCTTTCGATTTCTTTGTTGGTAGCCGGACGCATTTCGATGATGGTTCCTTCGAAAGTCAGGTCCTTGCCTGCGTGCGGGTGGTTCAAATCCAATACGACTTTGTCTTCTGTGATTTCACCGACATTGGCATAGAAATGATTTCCTTCGGCATCGTTCAGCATAATGATGTTGCCCGGGAAAATGTTTTCGCTGTCAAATTTTCCGTCTGCTCCGTTGAACATGCTCTTGGGAACCTGACGTACGTTGTCTTCATCGCGTTCGCCGTATGCTTCCTTGCACGGGATGGTGAAGCTGAAGTTGCTTCCTTTTTCAAGGGCAGTGATTTTCTTTTCAAAGCGGTCGAGTGTGTAACCGATTCCTGAGATGAACTGGAACGGATGGTCAGCCGGAGCTTCTTCCAGCAGTTCTTTCTTTCCATCTGTAAGGGTATACAGCTTATAAGCTACTGTGATGTACTTATTTTCCATTATAGTCAATTTAAATAAAAAGTGAATAAATTCTTCGCAAAGATACGAAGAACTCATGGATTTCCCAAATTATCCTTCGGGCGGATGGCGTGATGTATCCTATAAATAAGGTGAAAACCGGAAAAGCAATTATTTCCGGGAAATGGTCAGCCGGCTTTGGCCGGGAGGTGTCCAAACGTATTTTTGTTTGCTGAAATGATGTTTTCGGGATAAACTGATAGCTGGATGTGTTAAATTCTTACGAATATTCGTTGTTATAGGAAAAAAAGTATCAGATTTATTTGTTTGTTACAAAAAAGCCTTTACCTTTGCAAGTGTAAAATAAAAAACGAGAGATATGAATCCAACAACTATTCTAAATAACCTGGCAGTCCTGCATATTATTCACGTCGTGGTCGAAACTCCAAGAGGTGAGTAAGGTTTGTGCGTATAGTTGTATGATAAAGATATGAACGAAAGCCTTTCTCGCCATTAGTGAGAGAGGCTTTTTTAATTGAAAAATAAAACGGAAAGATGAAACATCAGTTACGCAGTTCGATGAGTACACAAGGCCGCCGTATGGCAGGTGCCCGCGCACTATGGGTGGCCAATGGTATGAAAAAGGAAATGATGGGTAAGCCGATCATTGCCGTTGTCAATTCATTTACACAGTTTGTTCCCGGCCACACTCATCTTCATGAGATCGGTCAGCAGGTGAAGGCTGAAATTGAAAAGCTGGGATGCTTTGCAGCCGAATTCAATACCATTGCCATTGACGACGGGATTGCCATGGGACATGACGGCATGCTGTATTCATTGCCCTCGCGTGACATCATTGCTGACAGCGTTGAATATATGATCAATGCCCACAAGGCGGATGCGATGGTGTGCATTTCCAACTGCGACAAGATTACTCCGGGTATGCTGATGGCAGCCATGCGTCTGAATATCCCCACCGTATTTGTTTCCGGCGGCCCGATGGAAGCCGGCCAGTGGAAGGGGAAACAACTGGATCTGATTGATGCGATGATCCAGTCGGCCGATCCGACAGTCAGCGATGAAGACGTGGCGGAAATCGAGCGTCACGCGTGTCCGGGATGCGGAAGCTGTTCGGGAATGTTTACTGCCAATTCGATGAACTGTCTGAATGAAGCAATCGGACTGGCACTTCCGGGCAACGGAACCATCGTGGCGACTCATGCAAACCGTCAGCAGCTGTTCCGTGATGCTGCCGCCCTGATCGTGAAAAATGCTTATAAGTATTATGAAGAAGGTGATGACAGTGTACTTCCCCGCAGCATTGCTACCCGGGAAGCTTTCCTGAACGCCATGACGCTGGATATTGCCATGGGCGGTTCGACAAATACCGTGTTGCACCTGCTAGCCATTGCCCATGAAGCCGAAGTCGATTTCCGTATGGACGATATCGACATGCTTTCGCGACGGGTTCCCTGCCTTTGCAAGGTGGCCCCCAACACCCAGAAGTATCATATTCAGGATGTGAACCGTGCCGGAGGAATTCTCGGTATTCTGGGAGAGCTCTCTAAGGGAGGTTTGCTGGACACTTCGGTTCGTCGGGTAGATGGTATGACATTGGCTGAAGCCATTGCCCGCTATGACATTTGCGGACAGACGGTTGATCCGGAAGCCCTCCGTATTTATTCCAGTGCACCGGGCGGAAAGTTCTGCATTACGCTGGGAGCACAGCAGCAGCGTTATGAAACGCTGGATACCGACCGCGCGGAAGGATGTATCCGGGATCTGTCTCATGCTTACAGCCGCGACGGCGGACTGGCTGTACTGAAAGGAAACATTGCTCTTGATGGCTGCGTGGTGAAGACAGCAGGTGTAGACGAAAGCATCTGGAAGTTCTCGGGACCGGCCAAGGTATTCGATTCACAGGAAGCTGCCTGTGAAGGTATTCTGGGCGGAAAGGTAGTGAGCGGAGATGTAGTCGTCATCACTCACGAAGGCCCGAAAGGAGGTCCGGGCATGCAGGAAATGCTTTATCCTACGTCCTATATCAAGTCGAAACATCTTGGCAAGGAATGTGCCCTGATTACAGACGGACGTTTCAGCGGAGGTACTTCGGGACTGAGTATCGGACATATCTCACCGGAAGCTGCCGCAGGCGGAAATATCGGAAAGATCACAGATGGAGATATTATTGATATTGACATACCGAACCGCAGCATCAACGTACGCTTGAGTGATGAAGAACTGGCTGCAAGACCGATGACTCCTCTGACCCGCGACCGTCAGGTTTCGAAAGCGTTGAAGGCGTATGCCAGCATGGTAAGCTCGGCCGACAAGGGAGGAGTAAGAATGATTTAAAAAAGGAGAAAACTATGGCAAAGGAAAAAATAACGGGATCAGAAGCGTTGATGCGCTCGTTGGAACATGAAGGAATCAAGACCATCTTCGGTTATCCGGGCGGGGCAATCATGCCTGTTTTCGATGCGTTGTATGATCATCGGGATAAATTGAATCACATACTGGTTCGCCATGAACAGGGAGCAGCTCACGCGGCTCAGGGCTTTGCCCGCGTTTCGGGAGAAGTCGGAGTCTGCCTGGTGACAAGCGGTCCCGGTGCGACCAATACCATAACCGGAGTGGCGGATGCCATGATTGACAGCACACCGATTGTTGTCATTGCCGGACAGGTAGGAGCAAGTCTGCTGGGAACAGATGCCTTTCAGGAGGTGGACCTGGTAGGTATTACTCAGCCTATTTCGAAATGGAGCTATCAGATTCGCCGGGCAGAGGATGTAGCCTGGGCTGTATCACGTGCTTTCTATATTGCAAGAAGCGGACGTCCGGGCCCTGTTGTACTGGATTTTGCAAAGAATGCCCAGCAGGAACTGACTGAATACGAACCGGTAGACGTTGATTTTATTCGCAGTTACGATCCTGATCCGGAGACTGATCCGAAGGCTGTTGCCGAAGCGGTTGCACTGATCAATGAGGCACGCAAGCCTCTGGTACTTGTCGGGCAGGGAGTGGAACTGGGCAATGCGCAGGAAGAACTCAGGGCTTTTGTGGAAAAAGCAGACCTGCCGTGCGGCTGTACGTTGCTGGGACTTTCGGCCTTGCCGTCCGATCACCGTCTGAACAAAGGAATGCTGGGTATGCATGGAAATCTGGGACCGAACGTGAAGACCAATGAATGTGATGTATTGATTGCTGTCGGAATGAGATTTGATGACCGTGTGACCGGCAAGCTGGAGACTTACGCGCGTCAGGCGAAGGTGATCCATCTGGATGTTGATCCTTCCGAAATCAGCAAGAATGTGGCAGTGGATGTTCCTATATTGGGAAACTGTAAACGTACGCTGGCCTTGCTGACAAAACTGATTCAGGCGCAACGTCATACAGAGTGGATTGAAAGCTTCCGTCCGTACGAAGAAAAAGAATATACTCAGGTAATCGATCGGGAAATCCATCCGAAGGAAGGCCCGTTGAATATGGGTGAAGTGGTACGCAAAGTAAGTGAGGCAACCCGTAATGAGGCTATTCTGGTGACAGATGTCGGTCAGAATCAGATGATGGCCTGCCGTTATTTCAAGTTCACAAAGAACCGGAGCGTGGTAACGTCCGGCGGTATGGGAACGATGGGATTCGGCCTTCCGGCTGCCATCGGAGCTACATTCGGACGCCCTGACCGTACGGTATGCGTCTTCATGGGTGACGGGGGACTCCAGATGACCATGCAGGAACTGGGGACAGTCATGGAACAGAAGGCTCCGGTAAAGATCATTCTGCTGAACAATAATTATCTGGGTAATGTACGCCAGTGGCAGGCAATGTTCTTCAATCGCCGTTATTCGTTCACACCGATGATGAACCCCGACTACATGCAGATTGCGTCAGCTTACGGTATTCCTTCGCGCCGCGTGGCAGAACGCGGAGAACTGGAGGAAGCCATCCGCGAGATGCTTGACACCGACGGTCCGTTCCTGCTCGAAGCCTGTGTCATTGAGGAAGGAAACGTGTTGCCGATGACTCCTCCGGGAAGTTCGGTAAACTATATGATGTTGGATTTGGATTGTTAAGTGGAGTATAGGATTATGGACAACAAGACTTTATATACGATTATCGTTCATTCGGAAAACATTGCTGGTATTCTGAACCAGATTACAGCTGTGTTTACCCGTCGGCAGATTAATATTGAGAGCCTGAATGTGTCGGCTTCTTCCATTAAGGGGGTACATAAATACACCATTACCTGCTGGACGACGCATGACATTGTGGAGAAGGTAGTCAAACAGATTGAAAAGAAGATGGATGTCATTCAGGCCCATTACTTTTCAGACGATGAAATCTTCTTGCGTGAGATTGCCATGTACAAGGTTTCCACACCGGAATTCCAGGCTAATCCCGAGGCTTCGAAGGTGATCCGCCGTTACAGCGCCCACATTGTGGAAGTGAATCCTGTCTTTTCCATTGTCGAGATGACGGGCATAAGCGATGACATTACCTCGCTTTATCAGGAGCTGAAAGCCCTGAACTGTGTGCTTCAGTTCGTGCGCTCGGGAAGAATCGCCGTTTCCACCAGCTGTTTTGAACGGGTCAATGAATACCTGGCCCACCATGAAGAAAGATACAGAAACCAAAAATAAACAGAATGATGTCTGACGAAAATAAAGTAGGAACCTATCCGTTTGTAGCTGAACCGTTTCATGTGGATTTCATGGAACGCCTGACGATGGGAGTGCTGGGAAATCATTTGCTGAACTGTGCAGGATTTCATGCGGCTGAAAGAGGCTTCGGCATTGCAACCCTGAATGAGAACCATTATACCTGGGTGTTGTCCCGTCTGGCTATCGAGATGGAGGAAATGCCCCGGGCATATGAGAAATTCAGTGTGCAGACGTGGGTGGAGAATGTTTACCGTCTGTTTACGGACAGAAACTTTGCCATCCTCAACCAGGAGGGAAAGCCCATCGGTTACGCCCGTTCCATTTGGGCGATGATCAGCATGGAAACCCGTAAACCTGCCGATCTGCTCACGCTGCATGGCGGAAGCATTACGGATTATGTCTGCCAGAAGGATTGTCCGATTGCCAAGCCCGGCCGCATCAAGGTGGAAGAACAGCAGGCATTGGACGAGTATAAGATCCGTTACAGCGACATTGATCTGAACGGACACGTGAACAGTGTGAAGTACATTGAGCACATTCTCGACCTTTTCCCGATGGAATGGTTCCGGCAGAAGACTGTGAAGCGCTTTGAAGTGGCCTATGTGGCTGAAAGCTATTACGGAGATACTTTAAGTTTCTACCGGCAGCAGATCAGTGAAAACGAATTTGATATTGAAGTGAAGAAGAACAGCCAGGAAGTCGTTGTTCGCAGTAAAGTGATATTTAACTAATTGTTTTAATAACTTGCGGTCCGCAAGGACTGCTTAAAAGATTGAATTGAAAATGGCACAGATGAATTTTGGCGGTGTTATCGAAAATGTCGTAACCCGCGAAGAGTTTCCATTGGAAAAAGCACGTGAAGTATTGAAAAATGAAACCATCGCCGTTATCGGTTACGGAGTACAGGGACCGGGTCAGTCACTGAACTTGCGCGACAATGGCTTTAATGTGATTGTCGGTCAGCGTCAGGGTAAGACTTACGAAAAGGCCGTGGCTGACGGATGGGTACCGGGCGAAACTTTGTTCAGCATTGAAGAAGCCTGCAAGCGTGCTACCATTATTCAGGTGTTGCTGTCCGACGCTGCTCAGATTGCCTGCTGGCCTACCATCAAGCAGTATCTGACTCCGGGCAAGGCCCTGTATTTCTCACATGGATTTGCCATCACATACAAGGAACGTACAGGAATTGTTCCGCCCGCTGATGTAGACGTTATCATGGTTGCTCCGAAGGGTTCCGGTACATCTTTGCGTACCATGTTCCTGGAAGGACGCGGACTGAACTCTTCTTACGCTATTTTCCAGGATGCTACCGGACGTGCTTTTGAGCGTGTGATAGCACTGGGTATCGGTGTCGGTTCAGGTTATTTGTTTGAGACTACTTTCAAACGGGAAGTTTATTCAGACCTGACCGGTGAACGCGGTACGCTGATGGGAGCTATTCAGGGGCTGTTGCTGGCACAATATGAAACCCTTCGCGAACACGGACATACTCCGTCGGAAGCTTTCAACGAAACAGTTGAAGAGCTGACTCAGTCACTGATGCCGCTGTTTGCACAGAAAGGTATGGACTGGATGTATGCTAACTGTTCAACAACCGCACAGCGTGGTGCTCTGGACTGGATGGGCCCGTTCCACGATGCTACAAAACCGGTTTTCGAAAAACTGTATAAGTCAGTAGCTGACGGTGAAGAAGCACAGCGCTCTATCGATTCTAACTCTCAGCCGGACTATCGTGAAAAACTGAACGAAGAGTTGCGTCAGTTGCGCGAGAGCGAAATGTGGCAGACTGGTGCCGTAGTTCGTAAATTGCGTCCGGAAAACAACTGATCTGGTTGTTGGACTTAAAAGGGCGGGGGAGCCCGTCACGGGAAGAGAAGCCGAAAGCCTGGAGGGGCTGCTGATTCTCTTCCCGTTTTTTGGCCGGGAGGCAGATCGTCACCAGGCGGTTTCCCGCTGCTGTTAAACCATTAAACGTAGTAAGAAGATGAACAGAGAATTCTTAGAATTGATCAAGACTCGTCGCAGCTGCCGGAAGTATAAGCCGGAACAGATTACAGACGAAGAATTACAGGCCGTGCTGGAAGCAGGAACTTATGCGCCGACTTCACGCGGCATGCAGTCGCCTTATATTGTGGCAGTGCAGAATCCTGCTTTGCGCGAACAGCTGGCAGCCATGAATGCCCGTGTGATGGGTACAACTTCCAATCCGTATTATGATGCACCTACTTATGTGCTGGTGCTGACTCCGGCTGATGCCAACAATCCGATTCAGGATGGCAGTTGCGTACTCGAAAACATGATGCTGGCTGCCCATTCCATCGGTTTGGCCAGTTGCTGGATTCACCGTGAGCGTGAGATGTTCTCAACGCCTGAAGGAAAAGCTTTGCTGAAGGAATGGGGATTGCCCGACGGACTGGTTGGTATCGGAGCTTTGGCACTGGGTTATCCGGATGGAGATCCGGGCCAGGCAAAACCACGGAAAGAAGGCTATACACGTGTGATCCGGTAAGTCTGTGCGGGGCATTGTATGACGATAAAAAAAGCTCTCCAGCTTTTTTCAAAATGTTTCGGCGTATAAAAAAAACGTTTCGGCGTTTTACTCTAAACGCCGAAACGTTTTTTTGACCCTTTTTCAGCCGTCTGGCCGGAAGGATCATGCTTCAACCGGTAGAAGCTGTCTTATTTCTTTTCAGGAGCCGGGATGCTGTCTGTCGGCTGCTGACCGCTACGCGGCAGGTCTGTCAGCTCATCACGGTAAGCCTTGTAACTGTCCTTTTTTTCTGAGTGTAGGCTGTAAAGGTTACGGCATCGGTTCCGCTGAAATGAATTTCTCCGATTTCTTCTCCGTTGGAACCAACGATAGCATCTGTCGGAAGATTCTTGAAAGTTCCGTTCCATTCAAAGTATTCACCGCTTCCGAAATCTTCATATGTACATTTCATGGTATATCCGTCTCCGCGTGTGCCGATGGTGATAACGGTATCATCTGCACCGGTCAGGTTTCCGTATTTACCGGTAATGTCGCCCGAGATATCTTCTTCAGAACAGGAAGCGATACATGTAATCAGGAAAAGAGTAGCCATCAGGCTGCTCGCCAGGCGGAACCATCTGTTCCGTCGGATGGATTGTGAATTGTCTGTTTTCATTGTTTAGTTATTGAGTTTAGAATAAAACAAAACAGGAGGGCGGATGTTCGCCCGTAAAAAAACTTCAGGCAGAGGACGGCGGTCTGCAAGACAGTTTCGGAAAAATCTCCGGAGAATGTTTGCTTCGTCTGGTGACGAGAAGAACCGTAAATCCTGTGCCTGAAGTGATTCGTCTATTGAATAGCGGGATCAGCCGCGATGATTACTTCGCTACACGTTCCAGCCATCTTACCATAGACAGCATGACGATCATTGAGCAAGCCGTTGCGCCGACGAACACCAGCCAGCATACCCAGATAGGTACTGAGGTGTAGAGAATACCGCCGATGAACAGCAAAGAGTTTCCGACAGCTGTTGCGGCCAGCCAGCAACCCTGCATCAGTCCCTGCAAATGAGGAGGAGCTACTTTCGATACGAAAGAAAGACCCAGCGGAGAAATGAAGAGTTCGGCAACGGTCAGGATGAAGTAAAGTCCGATCATGATCCACGGAGTTACACGGATTGCATTGATGGCTTCAGTAGACATGGTGCTGAGTTCGTCCTTGGCAGGAAGTGTCAGTGAGAACACTGTCAGGAAGATGTAAGCCAATGCAGCGATACCCATACCGATAGCGATCTTCATCGGAGTAGAAGGTTCTTTTCCTTTTGCTTTTAAAGATGTGAAGATCCACATGATCAGCGGAGTCAGTGCAACAACAAAGAACGGATTGACAGACTGGAAGATTTCAGCGCCCTTGATCTGGGTAAATCCAAGATCAATATCGATTACGCTCAAGTCTACATAGTCGCGTGCAAAGTAAGTCAGCGAATAACCGTTCTGGTGGAACGACAGCCAGAAGAAGATTACCACACCGAACACTGCGAACAGGGCGTAGATGCGCTGACGGATTTCCGTAGCACTCATCTGAACTTCTTCTTTGGTTACAGTCTTTGCAGAAGCAGCTTCCACAACCTTCTTTCCCGGATCGGGGAATTTGCTCTTATTGGCAAGGTAAATGACCAGAGAAACCAGCATGGCAACGATAGCGGCCATGAATGCATAATGGAATCCGCGGCTGAACACGTCCAGATAACTGTTGGCAAAAGCAGTCATGTCGGTAACCTGAGTACCGTCGAGTGATACGGTATTTGCCAGGGTAGTCAGCTTTTCCAGTTCCTGCGGAATCATGTTCTGTCCCTGTTCCAGATACTTGTGGCAAAGTTCCGGCAAGGTTGCATCATAGTCGAAGTGGTTTACCTTCAGCCACCAGTTACGGACACCGATAGCGATGAACGGAGCGAAGATAGCGCCCACGTTGATAAACATGTAGAAGATCTGGAATCCGGCATCACGCAGGCTGGAGTACTTCTCATTGTCGTACATCTGTCCTACCAATGCCTGGAGGTTTCCTTTGAAAAGGCCGTTACCGAAAGCAATGACAGCAAGGCCCAGACAGGTCAGTCCCAGATACAAAGGCATGTTGGGAACCGGTGTCGGAGTCGGAATGGCAATGATCAGATAACCCAAAGCCATCAGCAAAAGGCCGACCAGAATGGTTCCTTTAAAGTTTTTTGTTTTGTCTGCAATGATACCGCCCACCAGTGCCAGCAAATAGATGGAAGCATAGAAAGCGGAATAGATATAGCCGGTAGTCGTTTCAGACAATCCGAACTTGGCTGAAATGAAAAGAGTCAGGATAGCCATCATGATGTAGAAGCCGAAACGCTCTCCCATGTTGGCCAATGCCGCAGCAACGAGTCCTTTTGGATGTTTGTTGAACATAGGTTAATGAAGATTTTAAATTAAAATTAGTGTTATTGTTCGCAAAGTTAAGACTTTTTTATGAAGAACCATGTTCCTCGGTGTTTAATTTATTCCTGGATCATCTTTTGCAGCTTGCCTGCCAGGAGGAACAGGATAACGGCTGCAGCTCCGCTCATGAAGACAAACAGCATGAAGAAATCAAACAGATTCTCCACCTGATATCCGAGGAAGCTTTTGGCTACTCCGGCTTCGGGGTAATAGCCGCTGAGCATGCCTGCAAATTTATTGGCTGCCGACGTACTGAGATACCATACTCCCATTAATAAGGAAGAGAAGCGTGCCGGAGAGAGTTTATATACCAGTGAAAGTCCGATAGGAGCCAGGCAGAGTTCGCCCATTGTATGAATCAGATACAAACCGGTAAGCCAGATCATGCTGACCTTGACTCCGGGTTCGACGTGTTTCACTCCGAAAGCAATGAACAGGTAACCCATGGAAAGAAGGAAAAGTCCGATGGCCTGCTTGCGTGGGGAACTGGGTTCCAGTCCGCGTTTGCCCAGGAACGACCATACGGCAGCCAGTACAGGAGCCAGTGTGACGATCATGATCGGATTGAACGACTGGAAATAAGCAGCCGGCATTTCCCAGCTTCCGATGTGACGGTCGGTCTGTTCGTCGGCAAAGAAGGTGAGTGAGGCACCGGCCTGTTCGTAGGCTGCCCAGAAGAAGATAACGAAAAATGCAATGATGTAAATCACTCCGATGCGGACCTGTTCGAGGCGGGTCAGTGAACGGTCGGTGATGATCAGCAAAGGCATGATAATGGCAGTTGCATAAATCAGTGATCCGATCCAGTCAGCATCTGCAAAGATTCCTTTGTCCATTGCGTTCCAGTTGACGGAAAATAAAAGAGTCAGTGCTACAGTGCCGGCAACCATTAACCATGTGCGGCTGTTGCTGGCCGGAGACTGCTGTGCCTGTTGTTTCTTTTCGTGAGATACGGCGGGAGCCATGCCTACCGGATTACCGTCCGGATCACAGATGTATTTGTTTTTGAACAGCTGGAATACAGTTGCTCCCAGCAGCATACCGATACACGCTGCGAGAAATCCCCATTTGAAGTCTTCCGGATGTCCGGTGTTCCCTACGAGTCCACATACCAGCGGGGCGAGAGTAGAGCCTACATTCACACCCATATAGAAGATGGTGAAAGCCGAGTCTTTACGGTTATCGTCTTCCCGGTAAAGCCGTCCGACCATGGTCGAAATGTTTGGCTTGAAGAATCCGTTACCCAAAATAAGCAGTCCCAGTCCGCAGAACATCAGATATTTTGCCAGTTCTGCCTGCTGGTAATAACAGGCACTCAGAAACAAAAGGAACTGTCCGAGAGCCATTGTCAGTGCACCGGTTACGATGGACCGTCGGTTGCCCCAGTAGCGGTCGGCAATGTATCCGCCGATGAGCGGTGTCAGATAAACCAGTCCGGTGTAACTTCCGTATACCTGTGATGCTGTTTCTTTATCAAACAGCAGGGCCTGTACCATGTAAAGCATGAACAAAGCCCGCATTCCATAATAGCTGAAGCGCTCCCACATTTCGGTAACGAACAGCAGATATAATCCTTTAGGATGCCTTTTAGTGTTATTCATTTGCCTTTTATAGAATAATAATGTTAGTAAAAAAGATATTTGGCGTGCAAAAATAGCAAAAAAAAACTTTTTCGCAAAATCTTGAGAATATTGGAGCCTGCGGAAAGGGCTGTGAGCCTCTGCGCAAATAAAAATCTGCCGATACATGGGAATAATTGAATTCTTTTCTATCTTTGCAGAAATAATCATAAAACTTAAAATAATTAGAATACTATGGATTCAATGAATCAGATCGTTCTGAAGTTCCCAGAAGTCGGGGAAGTCGAGAGTATCAAACCGTTAACATCGGGACTTATCAACCAAACCTATTTGGTAAGAACCGCAGATAAGGCTGCTGCCGATTATATTTTGCAGTGTATCAATCATAATATTTTTACGGATGTAGAAATGCTTCAGCATAACATTGAAGCTGTAACAGCTCATATCCGCAAGAAACTGGAAGCTGCCGGTGAAGACGATATCGACCGCAAGGTGTTGCGTTTTGCCAAGACTGCAGAAGGAAAGACTTATTATTTTGACGGAGAGAAATACTGGCGTATGTGCGTCTTTATTCCGGGTTCACAAACGCTGGATGCTGTAACTCCTGAATCTTCTTATCTGGTAGGTGTGAAGTTTGGTGAGTTTGAAGCTATGCTGGCCGACCTTCCCGAGAAACTGGGTGAAACTATCCCTGATTTTCATAACATGGAATTCCGTATGAAACAGTTGCGTGAGGCTGTTGCAGCCGACAAGGCAGGCCGTATGGAAAAAGTTGGCGGACTGGTTGCAGACATTGAAAAAGATGCAGACGAAATGTGTTGTGCAGAGCGCTTGTATCGTGAAGGCAAGTTGCCGAAACGTATCTGCCACTGCGATACCAAAGTTAGCAACATGCTGTTTGATGACAAAGGCAACGTACTTTGTGTGATCGACCTGGATACCGTAATGCCTAGCTTTGTATTCTCTGATTTCGGTGATTTCCTCCGTTCTGCTGCCAATACTGCTCAGGAAGATGAACCGGATCTGACAAAAGTAAACTTCAATATCGAAGTGTTCAAGCCGTTTGCAAAAGGTTATATCGAATCTGCAAAGAGCTTCCTGACTCCTCAGGAAATCGAGCTGTTGCCGTATGCAGTGACTTTGTTCCCTTACATGCAGGCTGTACGTTTCCTGGCTGATTATATCAACGGGGATACTTACTATCAGATCAAATATCCTGAACATAATTACGTACGTACACTGGCTCAGTATAAACTCTATCAGGAAGCGAAGAAAGCTGTACCTGAAATGAAAGCATACATTGCTTCTCTTCTGGGCTGACCGTAAGTCTTAAGGATCATATAAACAGGAAATAAGGGATGACTCTCTTGTTTCCTGTTTTTCATTGTTATCTTATTAAATTCCGGGCACTTCTTTGGGGCAGAGGTGCTATATATACACATAGCAGCATTTATTAACTTTTAAACGAACCCATTTTGAATGGGAGACGAATGATGAAATATAATAATTTATTTTGAGCATTTTCTGTATTAAGCTTGCTGGGGTGCTCTTCTTCACAAGAGGTTAAAACGATACCGGATTCTTTATCCGGGATTTATCCTAAACTGGCTTATTATAATAATGAAGGTGAATGTGGTACAGGCGCTGTAGTTCCGTGGGCTGACAGATTGTGGGTTATTACTTATGGTCCGCATCTTCCTGAAGGATCATCTGATAAATTGTATGAAATAACTCCGGATTTAAAGCAGATTGTGCGTCCGGAGAGTTTGGGAGGAACTCCGGCTAACCGTATGATTCATAAAGAAAGCTGGCAGTTGTTCATCGGTCCTTATGCCATCGATTCTTTAGGGAACGTACGTTCTATACCTTATAATATTATGCCTGGACGCCATACCGGAAATGCACGTCATCTGACAGATCCGTCTGACAAGATCTATTATGGAACAATGGAAGAGGGACTTTATGAGGTGGACGTTCATACGCTGGCTGTTCGTGAAATCTATGAAGATGCAAATTTCACGAAGAGGGAAAAAAGCAGTAAAGAGTATGGTCCTATTGGAGCAATGCTTCCGGGAGTACACGGTAAAGGATTGTATTCAGGACAAGGGGTATTGGTTTTTACGAATAATGGAGAGAGTTCCAACGAAGCTCTTTCTAAGTTTGATATAGAAGCCGTTGTATTGGCTGAATGGGACGGCAAGGATTGGAAAGTCGTGCGTCGTAATCAGTTTGTGGAAGTGACAGGTCCCGGTGGAATCTATGGAAATACAAATCCAGAAACCGATCCTGTCTGGGCAACAGGCTGGGATTATAAGTCTGTTATATTGGGAGTACGTGACGCAAAGAAGGGATGGACTGTCTTCCGCTTACCGAAATCCAGTCACAGCTATGACGGAGCCCATGGATGGAACACTGAATGGCCGCGAATCAGAAATGTAGGAACAGAAGCGCATCCGGATTATCTGATGACTATGCATGGTATGTTCTGGAAGTTCCCTGCTGATTTCACGGCTGATTCCAGTGCGGGCATACGTCCACGGTCTGCTTATCTGAAAGTTATCGGTGACTTTACCCGCTGGAATGACAGACTTGTTTTTGGTTGTGATGATTCTGCGCTGAAAGGATTCCTGAACGCAAGAAAAGCTAAGGCAAATTTCCCTGGTCCCGGTCAGTCAAATTCTAATTTATGGTTTACGTCTTTGACCAAGCCCGATGAGTTGGGTCCTGCCACTGCAACTGGTTCTGTTTGGGATAAAGATCCGGTAAAGGCAGGGGAATATTCTGAACCCTTCCTGTTCAGCGGCTGGGATTATCGTATGGCCTGGGTTAAGAATGACTCTTCTCATTCTGTATCATTTGCTTTTGAAGTGGATAAAAAAGGCAATAATCAGTGGACTCCTTTGAGAGAAATCAAGGTGGAAGCTGGAGAATCTGTCCATATACTGTTTGACAAGGAAGCGCTGGGAGAATGGATAAGAGTTAAAACCGATGTTCCGACTCTGGCTACTGTCAGTTTTACATATACAGACAGTGACGAAAGAAGTACAACATCAGATGAGATATTTGAGGGGCTTGCTGAACTGGACTGTAACCATTCAATAGGAGGATTGTTGTATTCATTAGGCAACAACAGACGTGCACTGGGAATTGTATCTACTCAACAGAAGGATGGAAAAGTTGTTGAATGCGGATATTATGAAATGAATGATACCTTGAAGCTTGTAAGAAAAGACGATCCGGAATCAAGAGATTTTATTGTGGAGAAATGTGCCATCCCTTCCAAGGTTGTGACAGTGGAATCCTCTTCAGTCCTCGTTGTTGATGATAAAGGCCGCAGATGGAGATTGCCGTTGGGAGACGAAGCATATACTGGACTGATGGATCAGAATGCCCTTAGAATTTGCAGGGAAGTAGTGACGGAAAGAGATTTGTTCAGCTGTATGGGAACATTCTATGAATTACCTGCAGAAAATGCCGATGGTTACGCCAAGATCCGTCCTGTTGCTACACATAATTATAAGATCAATGACTATGCCTCCTACAGGGGTATGATGATTCTTACAGGAGTAGATCCGGAAGAAGGTAAAAAGAATCCTCATATTATCGTTTCTGAAGACGGCAAGGCCGCAGTCTGGGCAGGAGCGATAGATGATTTATGGGAACTGGGAAAACCGGTTGGTCATGGCGGTCCATGGAATGACACTCAGGTCGCTTCCAACGAACTGTCTGATCCTTATTTGATAGCATTCTATGACAGAAAGGAAATGAAACTGTCTCATAAATCTTCTGAAACTGTTAAGTTCACAGTTGAGGTTGACCCTACAGGTAATGGTAAATGGATGACTTATGCCAAGTATGATGTAAAGCCTGGAGAGACATTTACTTATCAATTCCCTGATGGTTTCCAGTCCAGATGGATCCGGTTCAGTGTAGATAAAAGCTGTCAGGCTACGGCTTTGTTGAATTATCGTTAGGGCTTTATTCAATAAAAAAGCAGACAGGAAAACAATGTTTCCTGCCTGCTTGAAATGAATTGTCATGAAAATCTTATCTTGGACAGCATTCGCCCGGCTGATGCTGGAGCGGACATCCGTTTCCGCGCATCGGCTTTTTATTGCACTGGGGTGCACAGGGACCGGCCTGCATGTGTTTGTTGTGACGGGGTGCTGCAAATAATTTCTCCAGTTGGCGGGCATTCAGAATCTTTTCGAACTTGGCCAGATACGTTTGTTTGGTTTCTACCACTTTCTTCTGTTTGGCCAGCCGTTCTTCCAGTTGCTTTTTGATTTCAGCGTCTGTCCGTTCCGCTTTGCGCTGTTGAGGCTTCTCCTGTTTCATTTCCGTACGGCAAGCTTTGAGGGCTTCCAGATATTCTTTATACAGAGGAGCAAACTTCGCAGCCGTTTCATCGTCCAGCATCAGAGATTTCTGCATCCGGTTGATCTGCATTTCCTGACGTTGTTCAGGAGTGAGTTCCTTTTTCTGGTTCGGAGCCTGTGTGTTTTGTGCCAACATGTTTCCGCAGCTGAAGATAGCTACCATCATTACGGTAATAAATAAGCGGTTTGTTTTCATTGTCATTTCAATTTTAAAAATACATTTATACTTCTAGCGCGCTCTTTTCCGTTAAGACAACTTCCGGCCGGGATGGTTTAGCGGGAATAACATTCTTTAGCGTTTATGCTCCTGTTTGCTTATTTCCCGTTAAAAAGGAGCTTCCTTGCAAAGGCGGATGGTTTCGCCCGTAACGGGGTGGGTGAATTCCAGTTCGGCGGCATGCAGGTAAAGGCGGTCGGCCTGATTTCCATACAATGGATCTCCCAGAATCGGACTGTCCAGTCCTTCGGGATGGGCGGCGTGCACGCGTAACTGATGAGTTCGTCCGGTGAGTGGCCAGAAGCTTACACGGGTTGTTCCGCCTGATCTTTCTTCCACACGGAAACGGGTAACCGCTTTCTTTCCCAGCTCCCAGTTGACCTGTTGCCGGGGACGGTCGGAGAAATCCGGACAGAGAGGAAGGTCGATGGTTTCTTCGTCCTGACGGGGAGTGCCCTGCAGGAGGGCTGTGTATCGCTTTCGGATCTGGCGGGTTTCAAAGAGGGCTTGCAGACATTGATGTATGTTTTTGTCTTTTGCGGCCAGCAGAAGACCGGAAGTATCCATGTCCAGGCGGTGAACCAGCAGCGGGCTGTCACTCTCGGGATAAAGTTCCTGCAATCGTTGCAGGACGGAATCCAGACCGTTTTTCCCGGGAACAGAAAGCATACCGGCAGGTTTGTTTACCACGACGATCCAGGGATCTTCGTAGATTATTTCCAGAGGAGTATCGTGGTGACGGTTTTCTACCAGTGGATTGGGATCGACTTCCAGACCGATCAGCATGTGTTTCAGGATGGGGGCACACTTTCCGCTGCAGGAAGGATAAAAATGTCCGTGACGGCGTATCTCGTTTTTCGGAGAGTTGCCCCACCAGAATTCTCCCATAGCCAGCGGTTTCAGCTGGTGAAGGTAGGCATATTGCAGCAGTTTGGGTAAGGCGCATTCACCGGTACCTGCGGGTGGAGTACCCTGAGGAGTGTCGCGGAACAGTTCACAGAGATCTTTCGATTCTCCCCGGGCATTGAGCATGTGAAACTGTCCGAACAGTTCTTTTTGCAGACGGGCAGAACGGGATTTGCGCTCCTGTTTCATCTGTTCCAGCCGCTCGCGATATTGGTCTGCCTTCTCCTGCAGATGCAGCAGCTGGTCTTTGAGCCGTTTTTCCAGACGCTTGTATTCGGCTTTCTGGAACTGGCTTTCCCGGATCAGCGCTTCCTGTTCTTCCGGAGTGAGAGGTTCTCTGCGCCTGGCTTCCCGGAGTGCTCTGGCATTCTTCAGTTCTTGTCGGGCACGTTCCAGTTCCTGTCCGGCGCTGTTCCGGGCATTCCGAAGGGCGGCTTCACAGGATTGATATTCCGGAGAACCTTCCAGTTTCCGGATCTGTCGGTTAATGGCTGAGATATTTGCTTCTTCTATCCGGAAGAAACCATCCGGCTGCAACAGGTCGTATACAGGAGGTACAAAGAATGGATGCAGGTTGCTTCCGGCCAGATTGCCGGAAAAGGCGGCCAGATATCCGCAGCTTCCGTCTGCCTGCTGTACGATCAGTACTCCGAACATTTTCCCCTGTTGTAGTTCCTCCTGCCAGTCATTGCGGGTACTCAGGTAGTGAAGTACCTCTTCAGCTGCCAGCCGGACGAGTGGATGGGGAGTGTAATGAAAAGGATAGGTGAAACGGACAGGCAATGGAATTCCGATTGCTTGTCCGGGTAAAGGGTGAAGATAAGAGTCAGAGTACAGTTTGTTCATGACTTAATCCATTTCCCGCTGACGGCAGAAATAGCCGGAGAATTTTTCGTCCACGTTCTCAACCGGTTGTTTGAATATACCGTAAACGGCAGAGCCTGATCCGGTCATGGAGGCATAAACAGCTCCCAGATCATAAAGCTTGTCCTTGATGGCTGCTATTTCAGGATGGCAGGGGAAAATACTTTCTTCGAAATCATTCTTCATCAGGCCTTTCCAGTTTTCGATGGGCTGGGTGGCAATTTCTTTCAGAGAAACTTCCGGATGCTTGGGGTGAATGTTTGAGAATGCTTCTTTCGTTGAGATCGGAGTATCCGGTTTTACCAGTACGAGATGATATCCTTTTAGTGTAAGTTCAATCGGTTCGAAAATGTTTCCTGTGCCGGAAGCGAAGACTGGCTGATTCTGGATGAAGAACGGACAGTCTGCACCCAGCTGGGCTGCATATTGTTCCATCTCCTTTACACTCAGCCCTAACCGGAATTTTTCATTCAGCAGCTTGATCATGAAGGCACAGTCGGCAGAACCTCCTCCCAAACCGGCTTCGGTCGGGATATGCTTGAACAGGTGAATATCTACCGGCAGAATTCCGGAGTGATGCTGTCTGAGCAGGTTGAGTGCCTTTACCACCAGATTGTCTTCCGGGCTTCCGTGCAGGTTGGCACCGCTTACGCGTAGCTTATAAGGTACTTCGGCATGCTCGAGACGATTCACCTCGAGTGCGTCTTGCAGTTTGATCGGATAAAAGATGGTTTCCAGATTATGGTAACCGTCAGGACGGCGTTCTACGATATTCAGTCCTAAATTTATTTTTGCATTTGGAAATGTTATCATGGCAGGTTCTTTTTTTATTTTTCACAAATGTAATGGAAAGTTTTGAAAAATGCAGGTCTTCCGAAAGGAATTTTTATGCTCCCTCCATCGCCTGCGGGCTCTCGGTAGGGACGGAACCGCAGAATTCCAGTGCGATAACAGGGGATTGCCGGACCCTGCCGGAGGGTGATTTGCGGAGATTTTTGAGCCTTGCAGATCAGGTGTACAAAGAAAATATTATCTTTGTGCCCCACAAAAAAGAAGATAACGAATGGCAGAGACGAAAAGAACAACGCGTGTCCCCAAAGCGGCAAAGACTAAGCCGGTGGACGAATATGGACATTTGCAGCCTCAGGCTCCGGAACTCGAGGAGGCGGTGCTGGGTGCATTGATGATTGAAAAGGATGCTTATTCCCTGGTGAGTGAAATACTTCGCCCGGAGTCTTTCTATGAACATCGTCATCAGTTGATTTATGCAGCCATTACCGATCTGGCCATTCGCCAAAAGCCGGTTGATATTCTGACTGTGACAGAACAGCTCCGTTCCCGGGGAGACCTGGATGAAGTGGGAGGACCTTTTTACATCACTCAGCTGAGTGGTAAGGTGGCTTCTTCGGCTCACATTGAATATCATGCGCGGATCATTGCGCAGAAGTTCCTGGCCCGTGAGCTGATTTCATTCACCAGCAACATCCAGACCAAAGCGTTCGACGAGACGCAGGATGTGGACGACCTGATGCAGGAGGCAGAAGGTAAGCTGTTTGAAATCTCGCAGCAGAACATGAAGAAGGATTATACGCAGATTAATCCGGTCATTCAGGAAGCTTACGAGATGCTGCAGAAAGCGGCTGCCCGAACAGACGGTCTGAGTGGTCTTTCGAGCGGTTTTCATCAGCTGGACAAGATGACATCCGGCTGGCAGAATTCTGACCTTATTATTATAGCAGCCCGTCCGGCGATGGGTAAGACTGCTTTCGTTCTTTCCATGGCCAAGAACATGGCGGTAAACAACAAAGTGCCGGTTGCCCTGTTCTCGCTTGAAATGAGCAACGTGCAGCTGGTAAACCGTCTGATCGTCAATGTGTGTGAGATACCGGGTGAGAAGATCAAGAGCGGTCAGCTTGCACCCTATGAGTGGGGACAGCTGGACTACAAGATTAAGGAACTGTATGACGCCCCGCTTTATGTGGATGATACGCCTTCTCTGTCCGTGTTCGAACTTCGTACAAAGGCTCGCCGTCTGGTACGTGAACATGGCGTGAAGATCATCATTATCGACTACCTTCAGCTGATGAATGCCAGCGGAATGTCGTTTGGAAGTCGTCAGGAAGAGGTCAGCACCATCTCGCGTTCACTGAAGGGGCTCGCCAAGGAGTTGAATATTCCTATCGTGGCATTGAGTCAGTTGAACCGTGGTGTGGAAAGCCGTGAAGGTATTGACGGAAAGCGTCCTCAGTTGAGCGACTTGCGTGAATCGGGTGCCATCGAGCAGGATGCGGATATGGTATGCTTCATTCACCGTCCGGAATATTATAAGATTTATACGGATGAAAAGGGAAATGACCTGCACGGAATGGCTGAGATTATCATTGCCAAGCACCGTAACGGTGCGGTGGGAGATGTCCTTCTGCGTTTCCGTGGCGAGTTTGCACGTTTCCAGAATCCGGACGACGAGATGATCGTACCGATGCCGGGCGAGGAGAGTCCTGCTCCTGTGTTGCGCTCGAAGATGAACAATGGTGGAGGCCAGGGATTTGTTCCTCCTCCTCCGATGGACATGGCTCCTCAGCCGGAAAACCCCTTCGGTGCACCGGTTCCCGATGTACCTTTTTGAAATGGAATGCCTTATTTTTTATTTCTTGCATTCGATATTCAATTTAAAAGTATTAAATTTGCGCATTATTCCAAAGATTTTATAAAAACTATACGATATGAATATCTCTTATAATTGGCTGAAAGAGTATGTCAATTTCGATTTGACACCTGATGAAGTGGCAGCCGCATTGACCTCAATTGGTCTGGAGACCGGTGGAGTGGAGGAAGTTCAGTCCATCAAAGGCGGTCTGGAAGGACTGGTAATTGGTGAGGTACTGACTTGTGAACCCCATCCCAATTCGGATCACATGCACATTACAACCGTGAACCTGGGACAGGGAGAACCTGTTCAGATTGTTTGTGGTGCAGCGAATGTGGCAGCCGGACAGAAGGTTGTTGTTGCTACCCTGGGTACCAAACTTTATGACGGTGACGAATGTTTCACAATCAAGAAATCAAAACTCCGTGGCGTAGAATCAAACGGTATGATCTGCGCTGAGGATGAAATCGGCATCGGAACAAGCCATGAAGGCATTATAGTATTGCCCCAGGATGTAGTGCCTGGAACACTGGCAAAGGATTATTATCAGATCAAGAGTGATTATGTACTGGAAGTGGATATTACACCGAACCGTGCAGATGCCTGCTCACACTATGGTGTAGCCCGTGACCTTTATGCATGGTTGATTCAGAATGGTCGTCAGGCTGAACTGAAGCGCCCGTCAGTGGATGCTTTCCGCGTGGACAATCACGATATGGATATTGCTGTGGAAGTGGAGAACACGGAAGCATGTCCCCGTTATGCCGGTGTGACCATTAAGAACGTAACCGTAAAGGAAAGCCCCGAATGGCTGCAGAATAAACTGCGTCTGATCGGAGTTCGTCCTATCAATAACATCGTCGATATTACAAATTATATCCTTCATGCATACGGCCAGCCGATGCACTGCTTTGATGCAGACAAGATCAAGGGCGGCAAGATTGTTGTCAAGACTTGTGCTGAGGGAACAAAATTTGTGACTCTGGATGAAGCTGAACGCACTTTGTCTGAACGCGATCTGATGATCTGCAATGCAGAAGAACCGATGTGTATTGCCGGTGTATTTGGCGGACTGGATTCAGGTACGACAGAATCTACCAAGGATGTCTTCCTGGAAAGTGCTTATTTCCATCCGACCTGGGTACGTAAGACGGCCCGTCGTCATGGATTGAGCACAGACTCTTCTTTCCGTTTCGAAAGGGGTATTGATCCTAATGGCGTCATTTATGCCCTGAAGGAAGCTGCTTTGCTGGTGAAGGAACTGGCTGGCGGTGAGATTGCTTCGGAAATCAAGGATAACTATCCTGCACCGATTGCAGATTTTGCCGTAGAGCTTTCTTATGATTATGTAAACTCTCTGATTGGAAAAGTTATTCCTGCTGAAACAGTGAAGAGCATCGTTTCCAGTCTGGAGATGAAGATTGTGGAAGAAACGGCTGAAGGACTCTCTCTGCTGGTTCCTCCTTATCGTGTGGATGTACAGCGTCCTTGTGATGTGGTGGAAGATATCCTCCGTATCTATGGATATAATAATGTGGAAATACCGACTTCCGTGAAGTCTTCATTGAGCGTGAAGGGAGAAGTTGATAAATCCGTGAAACTTCAGAACATCGTATCAGAACAGCTGGTTGGCTGCGGATTCAATGAAATCCTGAACAACTCGCTTACTGCTGCCGCTTATTATGAAGGGCTGGAAACCTATAAGCCGGAAAACCTGGTTCGTCTGATGAACCCGCTGAGCAATGACTTGAACGTGATGCGTGCGACTCTGCTCTTCGGTGGTCTGGAAAGCATCCAGCACAATGCGAACCGCAAGAATGCCGATCTGAAATTCTTTGAATTCGGTAACTGCTATCATTTCCATGCAGAGAAAAAGAATCCGGAAAAGGTTCTGGCTGCATATTCGGAAGAGTTGCACATGGGCTTGTGGCTGACCGGAAAACGCGTAAGCAACTCCTGGGCACATGCAGATGAAAATTCTTCAGTTTATGAACTGAAAGCATACGTGCTGAACATCTTCCGCCGTCTGGGCGTGAACTTCGGCGGACTGGTATTCGGTAACCTGACCGACGATATTTATTCGGTTGCCATTTCTGTACATACCCGCGGAGGTAAGCTGCTGGCTACTTTCGGTGTGGTTTGCAAGAAGATTCAGAAGGCATTCGATATCGACAACGAGGTTTATTATGCCGACCTGAACTGGAAGGAACTGATGAAAGCCATCAAGGGTAATGCGGTAAGCTATAAGGAAATCTCCAAGTTCCCGGCTGTGAAACGTGACCTGGCACTGTTGATTGACAAGAAGGTGCAGTTTGCTGAAATCGAAAAGATTGCCTACGAAACCGATAAGAAGCTGCTGAAATCAGTAGAATTGTTCGACGTATACGAAGGCAAGAATCTGGAAGCGGGCAAGAAGAGCTATGCCGTAAGTTTCGTGCTTCAGGACGAAAATGCGACTCTGAACGACAAGCAGATCGACAAGTTCATGCAGAAGCTGATCGGAAACCTGCAGAACAAACTGGGAGCAGTGCTTCGATAAAACAAAAAAACGATGCGTTACGATATCAAACCTGATCACCATATTAAAGCCAGAAGGGGGTACCTGGTAGCCTTTTACATCGAATTGTTTCTGACATTGCAGGCAGGAATGGTACTCTTTCATTTCTCTTCGAATGAAACCTGGAGAAATGTGCTGGCTATTGTGGGCGGAGGATTATGCCTGTCCTTTGCAGGTGTGACCTTCTGGAAATATCGCAGGCTCGTTCAAGATAGTAAAAAGTAAGTTCATTAAAAATAAATTAAAAATATCATCCAATGGGAAGAGCGTTTGAATATAGAAAAGCTACAAAACTGAAAAGATGGGGCCACATGGCCAAAACATTTACTCGTCTGGGCAAGCAAATCGCTATTGCAGTGAAGGCTGGAGGACCGGAACCGGAAAACAATCCGACTTTGCGTTCGGTTATCGCCACTTGCAAGCGCGAGAATATGCCGAAGGACAACATTGAGCGTGCTATCAAGAATGCGATGGGCAAGGATCAGAGCGAATACAAAGGAATGACTTACGAAGGATACGGCCCTCACGGTGTGGCTGTGTTTGTTGATACGCTGACAGACAATACGACACGTACCGTAGCTGATGTCCGTTCTGTATTTAATAAGTTCGGTGGTAACCTGGGAACAACAGGTTCACTGGCTTTCTTGTTCGACCACAAGTGTGTGTTTACGTTCAAGAAGAAAGACGGAGTGGATATGGAAGAACTGATTCTTGATCTGATCGACTACAATGTAGAAGACGAATTCGATGAAGATCCGGAAGAAGGTACCATCACTATCTACGGTGATCCGAAGAGCTATGCTGCTATCCAGAAACATCTGGAAGAATGTGGATTCGAGGATGTCGGTGGTGACTTCACCTATATCCCGAACGATCTGAAAGATGTAACGGATGAACAGCGTGAAACTATCGACAAGATGGTTGAACGTCTGGAAGAATTCGATGATGTCCAGACCGTTTATACCAACATGCGTCCTTCAGAAGAATAACTTGTTTTTCATTGTTGAATCAGAGGTGTGCAGGGAATTTACTTTCTTTGTACGCCTCTGCAGTTTTATTACATATAGAAATCATCAGAACAACTTTATGAATATAGATTTTACGACTCAGGGAACGTGCAGCAAACGTATCGAAGCAGAGGTGGAGAACGGTATTGTGAAAGAGGTACGTTTTACAGGCGGATGCAACGGAAATCTTCAGGGAATCTGTGCTCTTGTAAAGGGAATGCCGGTTGATGAGGTGATCCGTAAGCTGGAAGGTATTCGTTGCGGTTCCCGTCCGACTTCCTGCCCCGATCAGCTTTGCCGGGCGTTGCGCTCGCTTCAGGCATAGCTGTGAAACTCGTCTCAACCTGTATTTGCCAGATTCAAAAGCCCATGAAGGCTTGTATATATGGCAGATTGTTCCGTATCGTCTGGAAGAAACTCTTGTATCGACTGCATGAAACTTTAGTATCGACTGGAAGAAACTTTTGTTTCATGCAGACGATACTAAAGTTTCATCAGGACGATACTTTTTTTTCGTCCTGTCGAAACTCTTGTTTCAACCTGTCGAAACGATTGTTTTGTCCTGATAAACTTTCTGATTCCGGCCTTCAGAGCCGGAAAAACATTCTTTCGAAGCTGATAAAATGCATGCCCGCTTCCGGCACATTATGCCGTAAATTTCAGATTATTGTGCCGAAACTTTTCCGTATGTCTATTTTCTTATTAAATTTGCAGCCTAAATTACGGGACAGAGTATCCTGTATAAAAAGGAAAGAAATAAAATTAGTATACAACAATGAGTAAGAAGTTTACCGAATATTTGCAGCTGAACCTTTCTGATATCAACAAGGAAGTGCTGAAGAAGTGGGATGAGAACGATGTGTTCTCCCGCAGTATGACAGAACGTGAGGGACATCCTTCATTTGTATTTTATGAAGGTCCTCCTTCGGCAAATGGTATGCCGGGCATTCACCACGTGATGGCACGTACGATTAAGGATACCTTCTGCCGCTTCAAGACCATGAAAGGATTCCAGGTGAAACGTAAGGCAGGATGGGATACACACGGACTGCCGGTGGAACTGGGTGTGGAAAAAGCTTTGGGCATTACCAAGGAAGATATCGGTAAGACCATTTCTGTGGCAGAATACAACAGACACTGCCGTACCGATGTGATGAAGTTCACGAAAGAGTGGACCGACCTGACTCACAAGATGGGTTACTGGGTTGATCTGGACAATCCGTATATCACTTATGACAACCGTTATATCGAGACTTTGTGGTGGCTGCTGAAACAGCTCTACGGCAAAGGCCTGCTGTATAAAGGATATACCATTCAGCCTTATTCACCGGCTGCCGGAACCGGACTGAGCTCTCACGAATTGAACCAGCCGGGATGTTACCGCGACGTGAAGGACCTGACCGTTGTGGGACAGTTCAAGATGAAGAATCCGAAACCGGAAATGGCCCAGTGGGGTACTCCTTATTTCCTGGCATGGACAACCACTCCGTGGACTTTGCCTTCAAATACAGCATTGTGTGTCGGCCCGAAGATTGAGTATGTGGCTGTACAGACTTATAATGCCTATAATGGCGAGAAAATGACAGTTGTACTGGCCAAGCCGTTGCTTTACATGCACTTCAATAAGAAAGCGGAAGAACTTTCCCTGGAAGATTACAAACCGGGTGACAAGCTGATTCCGTTCAAGGTTGTAGGCGAATACAAGGGAACAGATCTGGTTGGTATGGAATACGAGCAGTTGCTCCCGTGGGTAAAACCGGTGGAAGTGACCGAAGACGGCGGATGGCGTGAGGCTGCTGCCAAGGCATTCCGTGTGATCCCGGGTGATTATGTAACTACGGAAGACGGTACGGGTATCGTACACATTGCGCCGACCTTCGGTGCAGATGACGCCAATGTGGCACGTGCTGCCGGGATTCCTTCTCTGTTTATGATCAATAAGAAGGGTGAAACCCGCCCGATGGTGGATCTGACCGGTAAGTTCTATCTGCTGGATGAACTGGACGAGAACTTTGTCAAGGAATGTGTTGATGTAGAAAAATACAAGGAATATCAGGGCCGTTGGGTGAAGAATGCTTATGATCCACAGTTCACCGTTGACGGTAAATATGACGAAAAGGCCGCACAGGCTGCTGAGTCACTGGATGTGTATATCTGCATGAAGATGAAGCAGGAAAACCTGGCCTTCAAGACAGAAAAGCATGTACACAACTATCCTCACTGCTGGCGTACGGACAAACCGGTATTGTATTATCCGCTGGATAGCTGGTTCATCCGTTCTACTGCAGCGAAGGAACGCATGATCGAACTGAACAAGACCATCAACTGGAAGCCTGAATCCACCGGATCCGGACGTTTCGGAAAGTGGCTGGAAAATCTGAATGACTGGAACCTGAGCCGTTCACGTTACTGGGGTACTCCGCTGCCTATCTGGAGAAGTGAAGAAGGCGAGGAGGTCTGTATCGGTTCGGTAGAAGAACTCTATAATGAAATTGAGAAATCGGTAGCTGCCGGTTTCATGACTGAAAATCCGTATAAGAAGCTGGGCTTCGTACCGGGAACATATACCAAGGAGAACTACGAAAAGATCGATCTGCACCGTCCGTATGTGGACGACATCATTCTGGTTTCTGCCAGCGGCAAGCCGATGAAGCGTGAATCAGACCTGATCGACGTCTGGTTTGACTCCGGTGCTATGCCATACGCTCAGTTGCATTATCCGTTCGAGAACAAGGAAATCGTGGACAACCGTTCCTACTATCCGGCAGATTTCATCGCCGAAGGTGTGGACCAGACACGCGGATGGTTCTTTACCCTGCATGCCATTGCTACGATGGTATTCGACAGTGTAGCTTACAAGAACGTAATTTCCAACGGACTTGTACTTGACAAGAACGGAAACAAGATGTCAAAACGTCTGGGTAACGCCGTTGATCCGTTTGGAACCATCGAAAAATTCGGTTCCGATCCGCTGCGCTGGTACATGATTACCAACTCCTCTCCGTGGGACAACCTGAAGTTCGACATGGATGGAGTGGACGAAGTGCGCCGCAAGTTCTTCGGTACCTTGTATAATACCTATTCGTTCTTTGCATTGTATGCCAATGTAGATGGCTTTACCTATGCTGAGGCAGATGTTCCGATGGAAGAACGTCCGGAGATCGACCGCTGGATCTTGTCTTTGCTGAACTCACTGATTCAGGAGGTAGATGCTTGCTATAATGACTACGAACCGACTAAGGCCGGCCGTGCAATCACAGACTTTGTGAACGATAACTTGAGTAACTGGTATGTACGTCTGAACCGTAAACGTTTCTGGGGAAGCGCGATGTCAACCGACAAGCTTTCTGCTTACCAGACTCTGTATACCTGTCTGGAAACCGTGGCTAAACTGATGGCTCCGATCGCACCGTTCTATGCAGACCGTCTGTATATGGATCTGATTCAGGTAACCGGACGTGATCATGTCGTATCTGTTCATCTGGCAGATTTCCCGGTAGCAGACGCTTCTCTGATCAACAAGGAACTGGAAGCCCGCATGCAGATGGCTCAGGATGTAACTTCCATGGTATTGGCTCTGCGCCGCAAAGTAAATATCAAGGTTCGCCAGCCGCTGCAGTGTATCATGATTCCGGTAGTAGATGAGACACAGAAACGTCACATCGAAGCTGTGAAAGATCTGATCATGAGCGAGGTGAACGTGAAGGAAATCCACTTCGAAGAAGGTGCTTCCGGCATTCTGGTGAAGAAAGTAAAATGCGACTTCAAGAAGCTGGGTCCGAAGTTCGGAAAGCAGATGAAGGCTGTAGCTGCTGCTGTTGCAGAGATGTCACAGGAGGCAATTGCCGAACTGGAAAAGAACGGCCGCTATACCTTCGTGCTGGATGGCGCGGAAGCTGTTGTAGAGGCTGCTGACGTGGAAATCTTCAGTGAAGACATTCCCGGCTGGCTGGTTGCTAATGAAGGAACCCTGACCGTAGCCCTTGAAGTGACTGTAACGGAAGAACTGAAACGTGAAGGTATCGCCCGTGAACTGGTGAACCGTATTCAGAACATCCGTAAGAGCAGCGGTTTTGAAATCACAGATAAGATCACCATTGTCCTGTCAAGAAATTCCAACTCGGATGATGCAGTGAATGAATATAATACTTATATTTGTAACCAGGTTCTGGCTACCTCTCTGGTTCTTGCAGATGAAGTGACCGATGGAACCGAACTGAATTTTGACGACTTTAACTTGTATATTAAAGTAAACAAATTGTGATAAATGATCCCATCCACCCGGACTTGTTCCGGGTGGATACTATTATTAATTTTTAAAACCTAATCACTATGGCTGAAAAGACGAGATACTCGGACGCTGAACTCGAGGAGTTCCGTGCCATTATCATGGAAAAACTTCAGCTCGCAGAACGCGACTATGAGAAATTAAGAAGCAGTATGATGAATGCTGACGGCAATGATACTGATGATACATCGCCTACATATAAGGTTTTGGAAGAAGGTGCCAACACTTTGTCGAAGGAAGAAACAACCCGTCTGGCTGCCCGTCAGTTGAAGTTCATACAGAATTTGCGTGCCGCTTTGGTACGTATTGAAAACAAAACGTATGGCATTTGCCGTGAAACCGGCAAGCTGATTCCTGCAGAACGTCTTCGTGCCGTACCGCATGCAACGTTGAGCATCGAGGCCAAGCAGCAGGGAAAGAGATGAGTTATTTGATTGACAATTGACGACTGGAAGCCGGTTTGCCGGCGATTTGTTTTCAGTTGTCAATTGTCAATTTTTCAATGAAAAAGAAGGATGAAGAATATGTTTACGCAAGGCCGTCTGGTAGCCTTGATTGTTTTGGTGGTATTGGTAATTGATCAGGTAATCAAGATTTGTGTGAAGACCGGTATGTATTTGCATGAAAGTATTCATGTGACCGACTGGTTTTACATTTATTTTACGGAGAACAACGGTATGGCTTTCGGTATGGAGATCATCGGAAAGCTTTTCCTGAGCTTGTTCCGCATTGTAGCTGTCGTGCTGATTGCGTGGTATCTGACGCGGGTTGTCAAGCAGAAGCCGCGGGTGAAGAACGGATACATCGTTTGTCTGTCACTGATTCTTGCCGGTGCGGTGGGAAATATTATTGACTGTGTGTTCTACGGTGAATTTTTCAGCGCCAGTACCCATACGGACATTGCTACCTGGGTGCCTATGGGACAAGGATATGCTGACTGGCTGCACGGAAGAGTGGTCGACATGTTTTATTTCCCGATTATTGATACCTACTGGCCCGACTGGATACCATTCGTAGGCGGTGAGCATTTCATCTTCTTCAGCCCGATCTTTAATTTTGCCGATGCGGCCATCAGTTGCGGCATCATAGCATTACTTCTTTTTTATAGCCGTTATTTGAACGAAGGGACTCATATCTCTTCCAATAAATAAGCAGATGACGATGATGAAGAGTATTCGAAAGGGAGGTATCTCCATGCTTCTTTTGTTAGGCCTGGCGGGTTGCGGTAAAGAGATCCCGTCAGACATTATCCAGCCGTCGGAAATGGAAAGTCTGTTGTATGACTATCATCTGGCAACGACGATGGGGAATGATCTGCCCTATGGGGAGACTTACAAGAAAGAAGCTTATCTGGATTATGTTTTCGACAAGCACCATGTGACTGAAGCGGAGTTTGATTCTTCCATGGTGTGGTACACCCGTCATACTTATCATCTGGTTACAATTTATGAAAACGTCCAGAAGCGTTTTGAGGAAGATGAGAAACATCTCCGGATGCGGATGAGCAAGGTAAGCGGACAGGTTGCGGTTTCTCTGTCAGGGGATTCAGTGGATATCTGGCAGGATCAGCCGATATGCTGGCTCTCTTCCGGAACATGGACGAACAAATTGGTTTTCGACCTGAAGGCAGATACAAGTTTCAAGCCGAAGGATGCATTGGTGTTCGAAGCCGGCTTCCTGTTTATGCCGCAGCATAACCCTTCTGCAAAGGCAGTGATCGGACTGAACTTCTACTTTGAGAATGACAGTGTCATGGGAAAAACGCAGGTCGTAACGGCTTCAGGTCCTCAGCGCCTGTATTTCAAGCCAGATTCAGCCTTCCAGTTCAAGAACGTCAGTGGTTTTGTATATTATACGGATGATCAGAAGCATCCTGAAGCAAGCTTGTTGCTGCATGATATTCGTCTGATGCGTTATCATGACAAGAACAACGGAGTTCAGTCTCCGGAGGAAAAGCTTGGGTTGCAGGCAGATTCGCTGGCTGCCGATTCTTCTCGTACGGCAGTTCGTGTAGATACGTTACGGACAACGCGTCCGGTGCGGGGAACGGCTGCCCGGAATAAAGCAGGTCAGACACGATGAAACAGTATGCTGCCCATCGGGTTTATCTGGCTGGGACGGAGAAATGGTGTAATGGTCCTCAGGTAGTCAGCGTGTCAGAGGGGAAAGTGCTTTCCCTGTTTCCTTTTTCCGGAGAAATACCTTCTGTCGAATGGTTAGGCGGGTTGCTGATCGTAGCCCCTTGTCTGCCAGAACGTATGGAAGCAGAATCCTTGACCCATTTCCTGAAACGTATTCCCAAGAGTAATATGGATAGCGGAACGGCTTCCGGTCTGTGGCATGTCACTTTCTTCGATGTACATGCCATGGAGTTTACCGCTGCAAGCCGTATAATCCGCTTGTGATGTCTTGCTGCACCTTCTGACCGTTCAGGATCGTCTGCGGAATTCTGCGCATACGATAGCTGTGGCAACGGCTACATTGAGTGATTCGCTGGTGGTCTGCCCTTGCGGGTAGTTGGGGATCAGCAGTCTCCGGTTTACCGATTGTGCCACTTGCGGACTGATTCCGTTTCCTTCATTTCCCATGATGATGATTCCGTTTGTACTCAGTTCCTGAGCATACAGATTCTCTCCGTCAAGGAACGTACCGAAGACGGGAACTTCTTTCGGCTGCGCCTGCAGGAAAGCCGGCAGGTCACAATAGTGCAGCTGTACCCGTGCCAGTGCTCCCATGGTAGCCTGTACCGTCTTGGGGTTGAATGCATCCACGCAACCGTTGGAACAGAAGATGTGATGAATCCCGAACCAGTCAGCAATGCGGATAATGGTACCGAGGTTTCCCGGATCCTGTACATCGTCCAGAGCCAGACAGAGTGAATGTTCTGCTATTTTCGGATCCCATTCATAATGCGGTATTTCGAAAAGGGCGAGTACTTCCTGGGGAGTTTTCAGCAGACTGGCGCGTGACAGTTCTTCCCGGCTTACTTCAATGGTCTCTTCAGCTTCGATCAGAGGATGTTCGTTCAGCCATTTGTCGGTGCCCAGCAGCAGCCGGCAAGGGAAATGTCCCAGCAAATCTCCTACCAGTTTATGTCCTTCGGCAATGAATACTTGCTCTTCTTTCCGGTATTTTTTCAATTCCAGAGAACGGATGTATTTGATCTTGTTTTTACTCAGCATGATGTCTGTTCCGTTAAAAATAACATTTATTATCTGACAAAGCTAAAAAGATATTTTCAATTTATGCCTATATTTGCAAAGATATTTGCGTAGGTCTGCTGTTTATATGAGGAAAATAAAATGTTGTTTTACCGGTTTGTTCCTTTCGGCACTGTTGTTCAGTGGCTGTTCGGTGAGTAAGTTTATTCCCGAAGGGCATTATTTGTTGGATGACGTGAAGATAGAATCCGACAACAGGGAAGTCAAACCTTCGCAAATGAATGCATACGTGCGGCAGACACCGAATGCCAAGTGGTTCAGTCTTTTCAAACTCCCTTTAGCTATTTACAGTGCATCAGGACGCGATTCAACCAAGTGGATGAACCGTTTTCTGCGCAAGATCGGGGAGGCTCCCCGGATTTATGATCCGGAACTGTCCGAAGAAACCCGCCAGCAGATTGAACAGGCCGTGCAGAACATGGGATATATGGGAGCCCGTGTGGAACTTTCTGAACATAAGAAGAATGACAGGCTGAAAGCACGGTATCGTATCTTTACGGGTGAGCCTTATATCGTGGAGCACATTGCCTATGACATCAATGATTACAAAATAGATGATTACATGCTGGCTGATTCTGCGCATACGCTTCTTCATCCGGGGATGCGTTTTGACGTTAACCAGCTGGATGCCGAACGTCAGCGTATAACCCGTTATCTGCAGGATCATGGATATTACCGGTTCAACAAGGATTTCATTACTTATCAGGCCGATACGATGCTCAACACCCGGAAGGTGGATCTGACCATGCAGCTAATGCCTTATCAGCGGAAGAAAGAAGATGAACCGACACCTCACCGGCAGTATGTGGTCCGGGAGGTTAATTATCTGATTGATGTGGAGGAGTCGGATCCGGCAAGCATACTTCCGCAGGATTATGATTCTCTTACATACAAGGGACTGAATCTTTATTTCAACAAGAAGCCTTTCCTGCGTCCTTCCGTTCTTGCTGACAATACTTTTCTTCGGCCCGGACGGCAGTATCGGAGCCGGGATGTACAAAACACCTATTCGGCGCTGGGACGGCTGAATATTCTGAAATATTCGAATATCCGCTTCCGGGAAGAAGTGCGGGAAGACTCGGCTTATCTGGATGCTTTCATCACCTTGTCCAGAAACAAGAACAAGTCACTGGCTTTTGAAATTGAAGGGACAAACTCGGCAGGTGATTTGGGAGCGGCCGCTTCAGTGGCTTATACCCATCGGAATCTGTTCCGGGGATCGGAAACCTTTACAGCCAAAGTGCGTGGAGCCTACGAAGCTATTACTGGTCTGGAAGGATATGCCAACAATAATTACATGGAGTATGCTGTGGAGACAGGCCTCAGCTTTCCTGAATTTATGTTTCCATTTCTGTCGTCTGACTTTAAGCGGCGTATCCGTGCAACCTCGGAAGTGACTGCAAAGTTCAACTGGCAGGTGCGTCCGGAATTTGAACGTACCGTAGCATCGGCAGGATGGAGTTATCGCTGGACCAGGCGACAGAAAGCAAACCATCGTTTCGATGTGCTTGATGTGAACTATATTTATATGCCCTATCGTTCGGAAACCTTTAAGGACTATCTGGACGTGATGGATGAAATCAATCCTTTGTTGCGATATAGTTACGAGGATCTGCTGATTGTGCGTATGGGTTATACCTATACCTACAACAGTGCCGGAGCTGCTGCACTCAAAACTTCCCGGCGAAATTCGTATTCCATACGTTTCAATATCGAGGAGGCAGGTAACCTGCTGTATGCTTTTTCCAAGATGGTGCATGGCCATCCTCAGAACGGCGAAGCCTTTCAGATGGCGAATATAAACTTTGCCCAGTATGTGAAAGCTGATTTTGACTATGCGAAGAATTTCATGATTGACGAGCGTAATTCACTGGTATTCCATGTCGGGTTGGGACTGGCTTATCCTTATGGAAACTCCAAGAGCCTTCCGTTTGAAAAACTGTACTTCTCGGGAGGAGCCAACAAAGTGTCCGCGGATGGAGTGTCCGTTCGCTGGGACCGGGAGGATATCGTGGAAGCGACAACAGCCTGGACTATGTGAACCATACCGGTGATATGAAACTGGACCTGAATCTGGAATACCGTACGCATTTGTTCTGGAAACTGAACGGTGCTGCCTTTATTGATGCCGGTAATGTATGGAACATCCGGAACCGGGAAAACCAGCCGGAAGGACTTTTCAGATTCAACCGCTTCTATAAACAACTGGCGGTCGCTTACGGATTAGGTATCCGGTTTGACCTGGATTTCCTGATTCTCCGTTTTGACAGTGGCATGAAAGCTATAAACCCGATGTATACAGGAAAAGATCGTTTCCCGATTATCTCTCCGATATTCAGCCGGGACTTTGCTTTCCATTTTGCAGTGGGATATCCGTTCTGATGTATAACCAATGATAACAAGTATATGAAGCAGACAGAAAAAAATACGTATACCGAAGAAGAAATCGAAGAATTGAAAAAATGGTTTGAGAGCCAGCAGTTGCCGGAAGAACTGGCACTGGATAAGGCGACGTATATTCCTAACCTGCGGGATACACTGGATCGTCTGCTGGAACAGGCGAATTTGTGTTGCGGAAATCCGAAGATGCAGGGATGTATCATCCTGCTGGAACGGATTAGGGAAAAACTCGTTTCTCAATCGAAATAGGCAGTAACGGAAAAAAGCAGACAGGCAGAAAAGATGGTCGGACGGATGATCTTTTTGCCTGTCTGCTTTTTTGAGACCGTATGTATAACGGTATGGAGGTTATTCTTCCGGAACGTAAATGATTTCTCCGTTTTCCAGCTCATAGGCGATGCCTACTTTCTTTCCTTTTTTCCCGTTCTGTGAGGAAGTATCTTCGCAGGGTGTATACCTGTTGATCTTTTCACCTTCCTTGGTAATGATTTCCATATTTTCTTTTCCGGGGTTCTTCACCATCGTAAAATCTTCCTGGCTGAACATCTCCGTCATACTGTAACGGCTGACCAGGGCAACCATAAGCGCCACGGCAAATACCATGGCTACATCAAAAAGGTTGCTGACCACACTCATCGGGTCGTTGTCTTCTTCCTTGCGCAACAGATTTCTTCTCATAAGGCTTCAGGCTTTTCGTTGAACAGGTTGGATAGGAATTCCAGGTTGGTCATATCCTGCAGATACCAGCGCTGTTTGACCTGTTGGGTAATGAAACCGACGGCTGCTGCAAACAGACCGACAACCGTTGTGGCAAAAGCGACCTGCATGTTATAGGCCATGGATGAGATGTCTCCGGTGGAAAGTCCCACCAGGGCAGGTCCCATCGGGATCAGTGTTCCCATCAGTCCCAGCATCGGTCCCATTTTGGTCAGTGTTTTCGATAGGGCGAGATCTTTGTCGGCTTTGATTTCGTAGTCAGCCAGCAGACGTTGTACATGTGCCGGACTGTTTCTTGTTTCCAGCATCTGGCGCATGTAACGGATGATCGGTGCATTTGACTGTTCGGGAAGTTGCTTCTCCAGATGTTGTATGCAGTCGGGTGTCAGTTCGTCGAGAGCCTTCCGGAGCAGAGCATCAGTTTTACGGATTGACAGGTACTGACCGAAAAAACTGCCGATAAGCAGTAAAGAGCGTACGAAAAGAATAATCAGCAATACGATGACCGGAACCAGTAGTCCGGTAGAGATCCAGTATAGGATATCAGAAATGTAATTCATTGTTTGAAGTTTTTTAAGTTGGTCATTATAATTTTTTTCTTTTAGACAGACGGTACCGATAAAGCAGAAGGCCTAGAAATCCTCCGGCAACAATCAGTCCGGAGAGGCCCAGGAAAGCCTTCCAGTCCACGTCTCCGGTTCCGTCCATGGCTGTTCTTCCGTTTACGGTGGCTACGATTCCCAGAATGGCAGTCAGCGCATGGGTCAGAAAGAGCAGTTCCAGGCGGATTTCCTTTTCCGGAAGAAGCCGGCGCAGAAGAACTGTACATAACGGTATACCCAGCAATACGCCGCCTGCCATGCTCCAGGCCAGCAGGGAAAATGAAGTTCCCGGGAAGCTGAAGATCAGAGCTACCAGTCCGCTGAACAGGACCGGGAAAATCAGAAATCCCGGAAACCATCGCAGGAAACGATAGATCCATAGTGTTCTTCTGGGAACAGTTCCTCCGGTCATCAGGTGAACGGCCAGCAGGCAGAAAGCCAGTTGCATACATATTTCCACGCTGAGTATGACGGAAGTATCAAGCATTAAAGCCGGATTAGCCAGCCAGTCGGCTATTTGTGTTTTCGATTGCAGGATGGCATACGGCCAGGATAATCCGGTCCAGAGTACACAGGCGAGGGTAGTAATTCCCACAGCCCATCGCTTGTTGTAGGTCTGCTTCAACAGGAAATTGAAGCAGACCAGTAGCATCAATACAAATACCAGTGTTTGCATGTGTCAGAATATCAGTTATGGTTGATGGCGTTTGCGCCGGATTATAAAGATAAGCAAACCTGCTGCACCGGCCACCAGAATAGCGACGAGCGTGTTGCTCAGCCGGTTGGTTTTCATCTCCCCGGAAGATGTCATTTCTTCTTTTTTCATGACCATTCCCCGGGTATTTCCGGTGATGGATTCCCGCACTTGACTGATCCTTTCCTGATATTGGGCAGCTGCCCGGGATTCAGTTCGGGAAGCAATGAAGTCACGCAGTCTGGCATTGTCGCAAACAAACTGTGAACAGGCCGGAGCATAACTGTTCACCAGTTCCGTATGCAGGGCAGCGATGTCTTTCAGTTGCTGTTCACTGGCTTTCCACATTCCCTTGCGGGCTGTTTCCATCATGACAGCCGTAATCTCCTGCAAGGCCGCCGGATTCTGCCGGCTGAAATACTCCTTGAGATTCAGCTGATACTTGTCCTTGACATAGACCTCATAGATTTCGTTCCACATTTGCGGATCGACAGCCTTGGGCTTCATGACGTTCCATCCGTAGGTATTCCGGATGATCTCGGCAAAAGTTCCGGCCGAACTGCTTTCTCCTTTCATTTTCTCACGGATATAGTTCGGATTGAAGATTGTGGTACGGCTTTCTACACCGATTGCTTCTTTCACTTCCTGCATACGCACATTGTTGCGGTTGCGATAGTCACTCAGGTAAGCATCCGGATCTTTTCCGGTAACTTTACGGACTGCCAGGTTCATGCCTCCCATGAATTCGTAAACGTGATCCAGACTCAAGGCTCCCCAGGTATTGCTTTGTCGGGGCTGGACGACGGCATCTGTACGGCTCAATGCCGCTTCGAAGGCGAATTGCCGGAAGGTTTCCCAGTCTTTTTCACTGCCATAATAGGCTCCCATGTTGTTCAGATAAGTATCTGCCAGTTCCTTCTCATTCTCCCACCGGTCACCTGCTTCTACTATACCTGTTATGCCGGTTCCATAATTTCCGTTCATGCCTCCGAATACCCGGTAGGTTGACATTTCACGGGCATCTTTCGGAGAGATTCCTTTCTCGATGAGCAGACGTTCGGTTTCGATACTTCCGGCTGTCACCTGATTCTCGAAAGCATCATCTTTGGCTGCAGCAGCCATTTCCACGGCACGGCTGATCAGGAACAGACGTGATGCAGCCAGATCCCGCAACTGTCCGCTGGTCTGTACCACAACGTCAATACGCGGTCGTCCCAGTTCGCGGGAAGGAATCAGACGAAGATCACTGACGCGTCCGAATGCATCCCGGACAGGTTCCACTCCCAGCATGTAGAGCACCTGCGCAATTGTGGCACCTTCTGTTTCTATGAATTCTCCGCTCCACAAGGTATAACTTACTTTACGCGGGATGGAGTCGTGGTGTCTTTGTCTGTACAGTTCAATCGTACGGTTAGCCAGACGGATTCCTTTTTCCCAGGCAGCTTCCGAGGGAGTTGCTTCAGCATTGATGGCATACAGATTTCTTCCGGTAGGGAGTGTGTTCGGATTCGCTATCGGATCTCCTCCGGCTGAAGGAAGGGTATACCCTCCGTTCAGGGCATTCATCAGGCTGGGACAGTTCTTTTCCGGGGCTTTCCAATAAAGCTTTACGGTAGTTCTCTACGTTCCGTATGGCTCTTTCTATCTCCAGTATGGCCATTGCCTGATGTTTTTCTTCCTTGCTGTATGCTTTTCTGTTCATCATCTTTTTCATGTGTTCCTTCATGCCTTTGCCGGAACCTGCCTGAGGTTGTTCGGCAACCTGCCGCATCATTGCCATCAGTTGGTCCGGATCGGTGTGTGATCCGGCGATTGCATGAGCCTGATGCAGTTCATCCCGTGAGATTCCTGCCAGGCGGCATACCAGTTCTCCGGTACCGGAAGAAGGATCAGCCAGCAGACGGCCCACTTGTTCACGGGCCGGATTCAGGTAACGTTCCGTAAACAAGGAACGGTGCTTTTCGATGTCTTTCGGTGCCTTCCCGCGAAGTTTGTCGAGAGCCAGCAGGCTGTAAGCCAATGGATCAGTAGTCATGGCATAGACACTTGATTCTATGCGTGCTTTCTCATAAGGTACGCCCATGGTATAAAGTTGTCCGGTAATTTTCTCACTGGCCAGTTCTTCTGCAAAGCTTTCGATGCGGGCCACTTCGTCAGCCGTATAGGGCTGGCTCAGGATACTGTCCATTTCCAGATCGCGGTGAATACCCAGTCGGACGGTCAGGGCTTTCACCTGAAGAGAGGCTTTGTCTAAAGCAGAGGCCGAAGGATTTTCTTCTCCCTGCAGATTGTTGTAATTACGGATTGCTTCGTTCAGTTCGCGGTAGATGCCGCGTACATTGCTTTCCAGGAACGGCGGTGTCAGATACGACTGCAGTCCGGCATAAGCCCGGCGTTTCGCAATGATCCCTTCTCCCACGTTCCCGATGGAATAGATATAAAAATGGGGGAGAGCACCGACCAGACGGTCTGGCCAGTCTTTGCCGGATAATGCTACTTGCTTGTGAGGAGTAAATTCCAGGCTGCCGTGTGTGCCGAAATGAATCAGGGCATCGGCCTTAAAACCATATTGTGTCCAGAGGTAAGAGGCAATGTAAGTGTGTGGAGGAGCAGCATTCGTTCCGTGAACAATCTGGAACGCATTTTTACCGGAACCGGCTGCGTTTTGCGGCAGCAGTACAACATTACCGAACTGCAGGCGGGCGACTCCCAGCCGTCCGTCAGCGGTTGTCATGTAGTTACCGGGAAACTCTCCGTTGGCAGCAACCATTTCAGCATATTGCTCGGGACGGATAGATTGTTTTACCCAGCTTTCATATTGTTCCCGGGTGATCAGTTCCGGATTTCCGGTTTCCATGAAGCGGTCGAAAGCACCTTCTGCGTACAGATTGAATACTGCTCCTTGTGACTGGATTATGCGCTCCAGTTCCTGACTGCTGGATGGAAGATTGTCTACTTTATATCCTTCCTGTTTCATGCGTACCAGCAGGTTGTAGAGTGAAGGTACCACTTCCATCCCCGCAGCGGTAAGGGCATGTTGTCCGGGGCCTTTGTAGTAATAAATGGCTATCCGCTTTTCGGCATTGGGCTTTTCTTGCAGGCGGATGTATCGGTTGACTGTTTCCACAAAAGTTTCCAGTCTTTCGGGAATGGCGTAGACGTGTTGGAGTCCTTCACTGTCCTGATAATGACCGAAAAGGGCAAAAGGACGGATGGCTCCGTCAATTTCCGGGGTTACGACACTTTGCGAGAGAAAACCGCCGTTCATACCCATGGGATCGTTCTCCCATTCCTCTGTCAGCCGGTTGACATTGAGCGGTGCAAACAGCGGAATGTTCTGTCGGGACAGGTAGTCAACGATGTAATCACCCATTCGTCCGTGAGCCATATTGATGACGGCTGAGGGTTGTATGGAATCAATATGCTGACGTACGAATTTCGTCATGGAACGGACCGGATAAACCATGTTGCCTGTTTCTTCCAATCGTCGGATCAGGTCAGCCGGATCTCCCATCTGTCCGGTAACAACGATACGCGGAGCTTTCTCCTTCCAGAGTTCGTTTTCCTTTAGAAAGCGATTGTATGATTCTACGGTGTTGAATCCCAGATCCTCCTGTTCCGGATGGCGGGGATCGCAGTGATAGATCATGTCATTGGCCGCAGCTACAACAGGCTCCGGTTGTTTGACAGAAATTTGTTTGCGGTCGATATACTTACGCACATAATTCAGCAGACTCCGGTAATTGCGTCGTCCGCCATTGTTCAGGTATTGTTTCAGGGTATCTGCCGTCAGGGAATCCAGAGAACAGATATTGTTAGCCGGATTAGTGATGGCAGTCGAGAGGACGGGTAATCCTTTGTCGGCTGCCAGCCGGATCTGTTCCCGTTGTTCCTCTGTGATGCGAAGGCCCATGGCATTAATGAAGATCATGTCATAATCATCCAGGCGATCCAGATTTTCCGTATTCAGTTCGTTGATCCGGATGAATGAATTGTCGTTGGCTTTTGAGAATTCTCCCAGATTGATTACCTGATAATTGATGAAAGCGATACGGGTGGTACTGAACCAGCTGTTCCATATCCAGCCCACCAGCAGGATCAGCAGCAGGACGGTTCCTCCGTACAGGCTTCGTTTTTTGTGAATAGGTTTCATGTCTTTTCTCTTTTTTTTAATATGTATGATTAATGCGAATCAGCAGTTGGCTTTCTGATTCAAAAATTAAAAATTAACAAATGTAAGTAGAGCAATAGCCAACTTTCCAAAGGTATGTACCAACAGCCCTTTGGTAGCTCTTACTTTAGATGCTCTTTGAATTTCTGTTTTTTCATTCAGCCAGTTGAAAAAGGATTCGATAGGTTGTCTGACTTTAGAAACGGCTTGCGAGAAAAGGTCTCTTGCAGCTTTCTCCCTCTGTTTGAGAACTTCCGGTTCCCCTTTAATCTCTTTATGCGGAGTAAGCACTTTTACCGGATTGTTCTCATTAAAGAAAGAGAAATCGCTGTAAATCTTGTCTGCAAGCACCGTCTTTCCGGATAGGTATGGCACGCATTCGCTTTTGAATACGGTCAGGTCGTTGTCCGAAGCCGGTGTCAGAGTTATCATTTCCGGAAAAGGTAAGGTTCCCTCCCTACGCTGTCCTACCATATGCAGTTTCATGCCATAGTAGTACATGTTCTTAGTGGAGCAATACCCTTTTGATGTTATCTCCGTAGCTACTTTCCCCTCTCGGTTTTTCCCTTTACAGGTCACTATCGGCATAGAATCGACAATGGATATAATGGAGTCGCAATCCTTGGGCTTGAATGATTGTATCATGGTTTCCACCAGCACCTTAAATGTTTCTGAAAGCATATTTAGGCGTCCGCAAAACGTTTGATAAGACGGCAATTTTGGAAACCATGATGACAGATACTCCTTAGCGAAGGTATGTATCTCCTTGATGTTGAAGTATCTCTGGCAGTACCCGCAGAACAGATAGATGGTAAGAACCTCCTCATCCGTAAACTCAGGATTGGAATTGTTACTGAATCTCTGGCAGTGGAAACGCAGAGAAGACTTATGGACATCACAGATATACATATACAAACCTATTAGTATTAACTTTTTCTCCTTGGGAATCATAATTAGAAAAATGAGTGGTTTTATTCTTCTAATTTACTTATTTTCAAGGAAATTACAAAATAAAATAATGAAATAATTAACTGAATTACAAACTTTTAAATCAAGAATCAGAAGATGTTTTCAACTGCTGATTCGCATGATTAATAATTCAGAACAGGCGGTCAAGATCGACAGACACACCGGCTGCAAGAGTAGTTCCGGTAGTGTAAGGCGAATTGAAATAATAGTAGGATGGCCGGTAGTTGAACAGATTGTCTGCAGTCAGTGTGACATGGATGCCTTTGTAAATGTTTTGAGTCAGGTTCAGTTTCCACATCGTATAAGCCGGATAGGTTTCCTGACTGCTTCCTTTCGAAGGATCGCTGGTATCGTTGTATACCAGAGTGGTCAGCTTTGAAAGCAGGCGGCCGCTCAGGGTTACATTGAATCCGTATTTTTTCCATTCCTTTCCATACGAGAAACGGGCTGTTCCTGCATGCGGACGGGCGGTGGAAACATATTGGTTGTATTTTTCCGACTGGTAAGTGTAAGCATACGACAGACGGATTTCCAGTCCGCAGGGATATTTGGCAGCAGCATCCACATTGGCACCGGCCATTTTCATCTTCCGGATGTTCGTGTACATCATGGCACCTTTTCCGTTTTCCAGAGAAGGATCCCATTGTACGTCAATCCGGTCGTTCACCAGATTATAGTATCCTGTGACTGTCAGATTATAGCGGCTTTTGAAATATTCTGCCGATAGGGAAAAATTATGACTTTTTTCCGGTTTCAGATGTTCGTTGCCGTAGATCCACCAGATGGAGCCCATGTCAAAAGCCGAATACATTTCTTTCAGGGTAGGAGCGCGGAATCCTACAGCATACGAGCCGCGCAGTGAACAGTTCCTGAGTTTATACATCAGGTTCAGCTGCGGAGAAAAGTTTTGTGCCTTGGCTTCCGAATAATAGTCATAGCGTGCACTTGCTACGGCGTTGAAGTGCCTGTTCGGATTCCAGTCAAACTGAGCAAAGGCATCAGCCGTATATTGCCGGTAAGTTTCTCCTCCGGAAAACATGTAACTGGCCAGATAGTCGTAAAGATAATCTCCTCCGACGGTCAGGATATGTTTCCTGTTGAACGTATGATTGTATAAGGCACGGAAACTGTTTTGTACGTTACTGTAATCACGCACATCGCTTCGCTTCACCTTGTCGAAGTCACTTTTGTCATACTGGTCGAAAGCATATGATACTTCGAGCGACTGGCCCTTGCTGAAAAGATAGCGTCCTTTCAAGCCACCGGTGAAATCCCGGTAACGGTTATCTTCCGATGAACTTCGCTCACGTTCGCGGTAATAATATCCAACGTTGGCTGTCAGCTTTAATTGGTTGTTGGGTGTAAAGGTCAGCCGGTCTTTGAAATTCCAGGAAGCTGTGGGATCCATTGAGTCATAGGATCCTTTGTCTCCTTCCGTGTCCGGATTAAAATATTCGATACGTCCCTGACTGAGCCGTTGCAGGTTGAACGAATTGTTGAAGTTGCCTGCCCGGAAACTGACGGTCGTTCCGTAACGCTGGTTGTCATAAGCTCCGTATCGGGCATTCACATTGGCGGTCCAGGGTTCGGCGGATGTCCGGGGGATGAGATTGATGACACCTCCTACGGCATTGGAACCATAGATGGAAGAAGCCGCTCCCCTGACAATTTCCACGCGTTCCACGTTGTCCATGTTCAGGCGGGAGAAGTCAACATCGTTCATGGTTTCGCCTGCCAGACGTTCTCCATCGACCAGAAACAGTACGGCATTCCCGCTGAACCCCTGAATGTTGAGTGATGGCTGCATGTCCATTGAATATGATGTTTCAATGGCCGGCATTTCCATTTCAAGAACATCGACAATGTTGGTAGCATCTGTTTTGCGGATGTCATCGAGGGTAATGACGCGTGTAATGACAGGAACTTCTTTCAGCCGTTTGGGAGTACGGGTACCGGTGACGACGACGGTTTCCATTCCGATGGCATCTTCCTTTAGCCGGAAATCGGCTGTCCTGTCCTGGGGAGAAATACTGCGGCTTTCGGTCACATAGCCCACAAAGCGCACTTTCAGTATGTAGGTTTGATGTTTTTCGGGAAGTCTCAACTGATACTTTCCGGAAAGATCGGTGACTGCTCCCAGGCCTTTTCTTCCTTCTACGGAAACGGTTGCTCCGATGAGTGGCTCTCCGTTGCTGTCGCAGACTATGCCCGAAAGATTTCTCTGGGCCGCAGCCGGGATGATGGAAAGACATCCCAAAAGGAGCATGTATAAGATTTTTAAGATAAATTGCATGGTTGATTTCCTTAGTTTATATTGGGTATAAGAACGGATGACAGCTATTTCAGGGCATTTTCCAGTGGATAGATATATTGCACCCGCATATAGCCGTTGACATACATTTCGTTCCGATAGTCTGTCAGTTTCAGGGCTGCATGGGTTCCGTCTTTCAGCCGGAGGACATAGACTTTGCCCGACAGGGTATAAGTGGGAGGCATACCTTTGCGCGAGAGCCATTGGGAAAGGACGGAATTGTAGTCAGAACATGCGTATCTGATCGTTCCGTTATACATGTCTGAAAGGTCAATGGTAATCTTATCCGTTGTTCCCGGTGTGTCGGCGGTATAGTTTCCCTGCGGAATTTCTTTTCCGGCCAGGAGCTCTTCCATACTTTCGGCCGAGGTTTCCAGTACGGCTCCTTCATTGGTTTTGGTATCATACCGGTGAATGGCAAAGTCCCATTCTTGCGGTAATGTTCCTTTGTCGGAAAGGGATACTTCTTCGCCTGCCTCATTGAGGATGCGGGTGGAGTCGACACTCAGGGAATGCAAGTCGATGTAGACCCATTGCGTGTAATCGCTGGAATTGACATAGAGTGTTCCGGAATGAGTTTCCGGAGAGACTTCGACAAAGCCGAATCCGTTGGTGGAAGGGTTTGCTTCCGACGGATTGTCGTAGATGTCATCAAACAGGCCTTCGCATGCCGGGAACGTCAGTAATAGAGTTCCCAGCATGGCGGCCTTGACATGAAACCTGTATTTTTTCATGAGCGGATAATTGCTTGTTGTCATTGGGCTGTGGTGAATTCACAGGTAATTGCCATCGGCATGGAGCCGGGTGTGACAGACATTTTGAATTGTGCATTGCTGCCGCTGACGGTGCCGGTAAAATCTTGTATTTTGAGATTGGTGTTTCCTGCAACCAGTGAAGTGTCTGCCTTGGAAAGTGTATAGTTTTCTCCATTTTGAGTGACAAGGACATCAGTCAGAGAGAAGGCAGACATGACCATGCTTCCGCTTCCGGTTTCCGGAATTTCCAGACTTACTTTTCCGTCTTTCTGATCTTTGATCTGAACAGTCATGGCAGATTCTCCGACATTGTTGTTCATCACATACATCTTGAAGGTTCCTTCATAGTTGTTTGCCACGGCTTTGGCTGCTTCCATTGCCGGGTCGGACGGTTCGTTACTGGAGCAGGCAATCAGGCTGAGTGCAATGGTTGTCATTGCGAACAAGTTCTTAAGTTTCATAAATTTTTTATTATTTAGATTAATTGGTGATGCAAAGGTACAGGCCCCTTCATTCCCGGACAATACCTAATAAAGACCATTTACGGGGTACTCCGGTAGGGAGAAAGAAGCATTCTCTATACATCAAAATAGGTAGGGAAACAGGGAAAAAAGGATTACAGAAAAGAGAAATTCGGGTTCGGATAGTATAAAGTGAGTACTTACTTTTGGGGATCAGGGTTATGGGCTTCTGCCTGAAATATTCGTTGGAATGGAGTGATCTTTCCGATTTTTATTTGTACTTTTAGCCGGCCTGTTAAAGACGAAGCCGGTCTTTTTCCTTTCTGCTGGATCGGATTGGATGAATCGTAGGCCGGAAAGTATTTTAATCAATTAATAAACCTTGAATTCAGAATGGCTTTATGGCTTGCCTGAATTCAGCAATGATTTTATCTGAAATGAGAAACACAATTAAATGTTTAGCTTTGGGGTTGGCTCTGACCGCATCAATTCCGACTTTCGGACAGTACGAAGGAATGCGTCACAAACGTTCTGACGGTTATGTATGGCCTACTGATTCACTGGTTTTGAAGAAGCTGGATCAATGGAAGGACTTGAAGTATGGTGTGATTTTCCATTGGGGACTTTATTCTGTGCCGGGAATTATGGAATCATGGGTACTTTGCGGTGAAGATCTGGACTGGATAGAGAATGCCCGCAGAAAAGATTTGAACTATGAAGACTATAAACGCTGGTACTGGAGTCACAAGGACTCAATAAATCCTGTGAAGTTTGATCCGGACAAGTGGGCGGATCTGATGGCCAAAGGTGGCATGAAATACATGGTTTTCACCACCAAGCATCACGAGGGCTTTTGTATGTTTGACACCAAGCAGACGGATTTTTCTATCATGAACAGTCCGTTCGGAAAAGATCCGAGAGCTAATGTTACGAAGCACGTGTTTGATGCATTCCGTAAAAAAGGTTTCATGATCGGTGCTTATTTCTCCAAGCCGGACTGGCACAGTGAATATTACTGGTGGCCTTTCTATCCGACCAAAGACCGCAACGTAAATTATAACATAGCCAGACATCCGGACCGCTGGGAAAAGTTCTGCCAGTTTACCTATAATCAGATTAATGAACTGACTAACGGAGATTATGGAAATGTAGATATCCTTTGGCTGGACGGCGGACAGGTTGCACCCGGCAATAACCAGGATATCCACATGGACAAGATTGCAGCTATGGCCAGAAAGAATCAGCCGGGACTGATTGTTGTGGACCGTACCGTGAAGGGAGAATTTGAAAATTATCAGACACCGGAGGGAGAGGTGCCTGCAACCCAGCTGGATATTCCCTGGGAAACCTGTTACAGTCTGTATGGCTGGGGATGGAGAAAGGGTGCTACCCTTAAATCTTCCAAGAAGGTGCTGGCTGTATTGATTGAAGTTGTAGCTAAAGGCGGAAACTTCCTGCTGGGAGTTGGACCTAAACCGGACGGAACGATCGAAGAGCAGGCCGTAGACCGCGTGACAACCATCGGCAAATGGTTGGACAAGAATGGTGAGGCAATTTATGCCACAGTGAATGCCCGGAAATATAACGATGGAAATGTGTGGTTCACCCAGTCTAAAGACGGAAAGAAGATGTATGCCATGTATGCCCTGAAGGAAGATGATCCCGAGGTTCCTGCTGTAATTGAATGGACAGGCAATATTCCTGCGGGAAAGAAGGTGACGTTGCTTTCCACCGGTAAGCGTGTGAAATGTGAAGTGGACGGTGACCGCGTCAAGGTCTATTTGCCCAAGCATGTAGACCGGACCGAATCACTGGCTTTCTCTTTCGGAATCAAGTAACAGACCGGAAAAATAACCATGCAGAAAACGTCGAAGCGTTTTGCCTGAAAGCCGGAATTCTTTTCATTGAAACGCCGAAACGTTTTTAAAAAAGCCCGAGGCCTTTTTTCAGATGACGGAAGGCCGTTTGCACTAACCTGGCAGGTAGTGGCAGACGGCCTTCCGGGAAATGGATCTGAAGCAGGTTTCGGGCTTACAGTTTCTGGTCTGAAATAAGCCGGGCGATACGGGTCTTGCTCTGTGCACCCTTGGTGAGCAGATAGACATGCTTGTAGGTGTCGCGGTTCAGTTCGGTCGGTGATCCGTTGATCAGAATGATGTTCCGGTCGTTGGCAAACTTCAGGATCCCGTTCACATTGTTGGGATGCAGCTTTCCGATTTCGTCCATCATGCAGTGGAACTTGAAATCTTTGAATTTGCGGGATGCTCCTTCCTTGAACACATTCAGCAACATGATGTTTATCATGGCTTTTACCAGAATGTCCGTACCTTCGGAACCGACGTTCGACAGTTTCTCTACAAATCCCGTGTCGTTGTTGTTTTCTACGATCCGGAAGCGCAGTTCGAAAGAGTCGTAGAGGCGGATGGTGTCATACCGGTAGGCATGGATCTCCTTGATGAAATCACGCAGCAGAGCGATGGCTTCCTGCTTCACCAGCTGTTCGTTCTCGCTGGAGAAGAGATTGGTTCCCGGGGCCAGGTCGTGGGCATGTTCGTTGTAATATTTCCGGATGGCCCGCAGTGCATTGACCACGCGGTTGCTGCTTTCTTCCACCTTCATTTCGATGCGCTGGATGACTCCCACGAAATTGCAGGTCTGGAATCCTTTGTTTACCCTGCTGATGATATCGTGAATGTCCTTTTCCGAAGCTGTAAGCATTGAAGTGTCCATGCTGATACGTTTGAATACGTCGGAGTGTTCGTTGTTGATGCGCCGGATAAACTCGTTGATCTTGTTTTCCCGGATGAAGTCGTTCAGCTCTTCAGCAAAGCGCAGATACTCCCAGTCATCGTTGAATTTGGTAGCAAACTTGAAAGTATTGTCCTCATCGAAATGCCCGGTGAAAAGATTGATTTCCTTGCGCAGACCTGTCTGTAATTGCAGGAACTGGTTTTCGTCCCGGCCCAGTTCTTCAATCAGTTCGATACAGCTCTTTCGGGGAGTGATTTCCCGTGCTGCAGCCCGTCCCGTATCTCCCAGAATATCCTGATGAGGCTTGTACCAGTCGTAGGCCGCAATCTTGGCATATGCATCCAGGTTGGCATGCAGGTCGCGTACGGCATTGTCCGTTTCCTTCAGTTCCTTGTCCAGCCGGTCAAGCTGTTCCTGCAAGATGGCGTTCTCTTTTTTCAGACTTTCCTTTTCCTGACTGAGCAACTGTTTCTGCTCTTCCTGTTCCCGTTTCCAGACCGGAATTCGGTCTATCAGGTCGCGTTTATCTTTCTGGTACTCGATCAGCAGGGTTGCATGATTCTTGATGAACTGCAGTTCGGCCTCTATCTCGTTCAGCTGCGAAGTAATGCTTTGCAGACGTTCCGTGTCAGCTCCCTGTGAATGCAGTTCCCGGTTCATCTGACTTTCGTAATTATTTTTCTCGGCAGTGATCCGCTGCTGTTCCAGCCGGTCTTCGTTTTTAAGTTGTTCGGCCTGTCTGTTCCTTTCATCAGCAATCTGTTGCTGCTGGTCATTCCACTGCTGCTTCAGTTCGTTGAGGCGCTTGCCTTTTTCCAGATTCAGGTTTTTCAGTTTTCCGTCGATTTCCTGCAATTCCAGCTGAAGTGTCTGACGGTCTTTATTCAGGACAGCAATGTGTGCATTCCGTTCTTCTTCCTCTTTCTTTTTCCAAAGTTCAATGTCCAGCATGTCCTGCTGGTATTGCTGTTCCAGTTTTTCCAGTTCATACTGCTGCACACTGATGATGTCTTTCTGCTCCTTGATGCGCGGCTGGTATTTGGCTTTCAGCTGCTCCTGAAGCAAATCCTTGTCTGCTTGCAGGTGTTGCAGCTCCGATGTGATTTCTTCCATACGTCCGCTATGGCTTTCCTTCTCTCTCTGGTAGTCATTGATGGACTTGATAGGCCGTTCGATAACCGAGAGATCCAGGTTGATGCCATAGAAGGAAGCCCCTTCGTCTACCTGACGTGGAGACAGTCCGGTCTGCCACAGGATTGATTCATCACAAAGTTTTCCGATGTTTTCTTCCCATCCCGGCTTGTGATCCTTGAGCCATCCCTGTAAGGTGTTCCGGCTGTTCTGTAAGAATGTTTCCAGTTCTTCGATGCGTGTACGCAGCTGTTTCTGTTCGTGAGACAGAGCCTCCATGCGTTCATCTTTTTCCCTGAAGCCCTTTTGCTGTTCTTCATCCCACTTGAGTGTCAGTTCCCGGATGACAAGCTGAGCATTTTCAATGCGGTTCTTCTTGCTCAGATGCAGTCCGGTGTACGACTGGATACGATGTTTCAGCTCTTCCTGTTCGGCTGCGAAATAAGTTTCCTTGTGACACATCTGGATCTGATAGTCAAGAGCCGTCATAGCCTTCTGCTTTTCGTTGTATTCAGGATGGAGTGTCTGCGACAGCTGCTCGTATTCCTGATACAGGGCTTCGGTAGCCGTTTCGTGCTGCTTCCGTGCCTCTTCCATCCGGCTGTTATACGTGTTGCCCAGTTCTTCCTGTTGTTTCAGTTTGGCTTCATGGATCTTGTTCCACTGTTCATCCAGACTTTGGATCAGCAACTTGTATTTGGTAGAGATTTCCGTATACTGTGAGGTGAGGATACGCTGCTCTTCCTGCAGTCCCTGCTGGCGGTTTTTCCATTCTTCCTTTTTGGCTGACCGTTCTGCAATCTGGGAAATGTTCAGCTGGTCGTATTCCTTTTCTTTCTGAGAAGCTTTCTGCAATTCATTGTTGACAACAGCCAGCACTTCCTGCAGCCGGTCACATTTCTTTTTCGACTGCTCCTGCAGTTCCATGCGGCGGGCCAGTACGATATGCCGGTCGTTTTCTGCCTGTTTTTTCTTTTCTTCCCATTGGGGGAGCGCCTCTTCTGCCTTGATGCGGGCGGCAGCCAGTTCCCGGCAGCCTTGCACCAGTGCAGTCTGTCTTCGGTTTACTTCCGTAGCCAGTCGGGTGATCTCTGCAGCCTGTTTCTGCGTTTCCCGTTTTTGGAACTCTTCAATATCACGAAGCCGTGTTTCGAAGTTTTTCAGATGTTCCTTATAAGTGTTCAGATCCACGGAAGTATCTTCCTCGTTGAGTGACGAGATGATGGTTTTCTTGATGAATTCCGCATCCAGTTTTGAATTCAGCAGCACATTCTGGATGGTTCGCGGGATGTTCTGATATTGCTTGCTTTCCATCAGGGCATACCGTTGCATGTCGGCTCCTGCTTCGTTGCCGTAAAGAATGTTCCGGTATTCATCGTAAGTATAGATAATGCGTGAATAGTCCACATCATACTGATCCAGTATGGCCCGGATGCGGTCGGTACCACTGTATGCCGTACGGCTTTCCTCATCGATGAAGAATTCTTTCCGGTAGGGAGAATCGATAAAGCGGTAACACACCCGGTTCATCGACTTGAAGCTGAGGATACAGAAAGGTCCGTTCTCGGTAGCCACTTCATATACGATATACGAGTTGGAGTAGGGGAAATAGTAATCCGTGTAACTTTGCTTTTCTACGGGAATACCCAGTTTCTGCGTGTCGGCATTATAGAAAAACAGGATGGCACGCAGGATGGTACTTTTTCCTACACCCTGTGTCCCGATAAAGTGGATGTTTCCATCCAGATAAATATCATCCGCATAGGGGATGTTTGCACTGTTGATAAAGATAATTCTATTCAGGTTTCTCATCTTCCGTTTCGTCGTAAATTTGAATACTTTCGATCAGTCGTTCCAGGTAATGCCAGGAACTCATCACCTTGTAGGTGTTGTCTTTTTCGTTTTCCAGTTCCAGGAATGAATCCTTGGTGAGCTGGCGGATCATATTGTCCAGGACATCCTTGCGAACATCTTTGTCCGAGAAATGTTTCCGGATGCCGTCCAGTTTGTTCTGGAGCAGCACGTTGATGTTGGCTTCCACCAGAATCTGTTCGGGCTGAAACCGGAAGCCCGGTCCGAAAGTCTCATCGTAAGTCTTGAACAGGTCGAGCACGTCAATCCAGTAATAGGCACGCATAAGTTTCTGTTCCAGCGTAGCCCTCGGTTCGTTGCGTGAGAAATAAAAATATTCGTTGCCTCGTTCCAGTGTGTAACCGATCTGTCCGAAGTACAGGGACAGGGCTTCAAAGTTTTCATCGATATCGTCATAAAGCTGACGTACATCTTCGTTTGTGCTGTTGGAACTGATGAACAGTCCCTTTTGCAGGTAATCGAAGATCTGTGCTGTATGGTCAGGTATTCGTATGTTTAAATCCATTGTTTCGTTGTATTTTGGTCCGTCCGGAAAATTTCTCAGAGCGGATATACTTTGGCAAATTCATATTCGTGATAGGTACCGAACTCTTCGGTGATGCGCAGTTGCGTTTCGTAGAGGGAAACGATCTGACAGAAGAGGGTGGTACGTTCTTTTTCGCTTACTTCCCGCTGGAAAGAATACTTCATCAGGTATGAGAACAGATCCTCCAGTGGTGCCGATTCGTCTGCCCATCGAGCCTGAGCCTGTGCCTGGAAATAATCCCCCACGGTCGTATCGAGGTTGATCAGTTCCTGATACATGGCCTGTGCTTCCAGCTCTTCTTCACTGAAGGCACCTGCCTCGTTGTTTCGCAAAGCCTCCCGGTATTGCCGGTTACGCATGACTTTAAGAATGACCGGACGGGCCTCGTCTGTACTCAGGTAATTGATTGACAGCTTGAAGGAACCTGGTGCAGATCCTTCCATCAGCAGGGAATGTTCCCGCTCAACGACTTCGGCCAGGTTGCTTCGGGCCCGCAATTCGAACTGGTCTTGCAGATATTTTACCTTCCGGATCTTTTCTACCAGAATGATCTGGCTCTTGATCTGATTGAGGTAATTGATGATATCTTGCTGGGCACGGATGAGGCTGTGTGCCGAGAGTTGCAGCTCCCGGCGGAGTTCGAGCAGGATACGTGTCAGTTCTTCATCCGTAGCCTGCATGAAAAAGGCTCTTTCTTCGTGCAGGATCAGATGCTCTGTCGTGTCGATCAGCCGCTGGATGTTGATCCGTTTCTTGTCCAGATTCTCCAGTTTGACGATTTTGATCTGATACGTCGGTTCGTGCTTGAACGCATTGTCTATGCTGTTCTGCAGATTCATGATGTTGCGGATGGTGGTACGCGCAATCTTCTGGAATGTAATCTTGATATTGCGTACATAACTTTCCTTCCGGCTGGGAATTCTCTCCTTCAGGTAATAGTCAATCAGTTCGTGGAGATACTCGATGTTTTCATCAATGATGGCTGTATTGATCTCTTCATTGGCTTCCAGCAGCAATTCGAAGAAATCCAGGAAACGTGCATCCAGTTCCACATAGTTGCCGTTTTGCCGGATTACTTCCTTTTCGATAAGCAGTTTCAGACGATTCTCGTCATCCTTGAGCAGGGACAGGGCATCGGAGTATCTGAAGCTGAGAATTTTTCTTTTTTCAAACATCTCGGTCAGCAGTCCTTTGGCCGCAGCGACGGTGTTGATGATCTCTTGTATGGAGCGGAATATATACATAGTCTAGTTGAAAAAATCGGGCAAAGATATAATTTACCAGTGTAATTTCCTAATTTTTGTCTTCCATTCATTAAGGGGATAAGCTGCCTTCTGTCCGGCCTGGAATGAACCAATGCGGGAGCTGGATTGTTTTTTATAGAAACCATTGTTATTCCTTGTAATCAATTTGGAATATTCTTGAAAAATGTTAACTTTGTATCAAATTAAACCCGAGCAATCATGAAGCGTATTTATCTTCTGGGATGTCTGCTGGCCGTTTCCGTGGGTTGGACGGGATGCCGTAATGACGAGACGCAACTGGTCGAGGTTCCGTTTGAGGTGGATCATGCCCCTGATTCAATGGTGACGGTAGAATTTTCTTTCCAGGAGAAGCCGCTGACCGCAGCCGATATTGTACTTACCAAAGATTTGCTTTATGACAAATATACGCTGAAGGATACTTATCCATATAAGGACACAGTTCGTTCCGTCAAATGGGAGGTGATGCGTAAATGTCTGGCTTTTATTGAAAATATGCAGCGTGGTGATGAACTTCGCTGGGCCGTTTTCCAAAATTATAAGAATCTGAACACTGAGGCTCCTCTGGTACGGAGTTATGTGCGTAATGTCTATAACCGGATTTCGGATACGCTCGGAGTGGAGCGTTATCAGTCGGTTCCTCTTTATCTTCCTGAAGATACATTGACTCCCGTACGCTATGGCAGAGACGGTTCGCTGGCTCAGCTGGAAAGAGAGGAAGGGAGTTTCTACAGGCTTCGTCCGGTGACGACAGAAGGAGAGTGGCTGGTTCCCAAACGCTACCTCAAGCTGTTGTCTGATTCTACCGTGTTTCATCATGTAATTTTCGTGGATCGTCTGGATCAGAATATTACGACTCTGGAAAGAGTGTCGGAAGGTGAATGGAAAATCCGGAGTATAAATCCGGCTACGACGGGACTGCATAATCCTCCTTACGGAATGGAAACTCCTTTAGGTATGTTTCTGATCCAGCAAAAGAAAGAAAAGATGGTATTTCTGAAGGACGGTTCCTCGGCGGTGGGCGGATATGCGCCATACGCCAGCCGTTTTACAAATGGTGCTTATATTCATGGTGTTCCGGTGAATGTACCCCGTACGGCCATGATCGAATACAGCTGGTCGCTTGGTACGACTCCACGTTCGCACATGTGTGTCCGCAATGCCACTTCTCATGCCAAGTTTGTGTTTGACTGGGCTCCGTTATATCGTTCCCTGGTTGTTGTCATTGAATAAAAAGAAGAAGTTATACAAAAGAAACCGGCCTGCTCTTTGATTGATCAAAGGGCAGGCCGTATAAGTTATTTCTTTGGAACCGGATTATTTCAGGATGATTTCCTTGATAATCGGCCAGCAGGTGTGATTGCCTGTTACCTGAATCTTGACAGCTTTGACTGGTTTGCCTCCGACATGTGCCTTGGCCTGTCCCAGTTCGTCAAATGTTCCGACTTTGTTGAATTTGTTTCCGTCTTCACTGATCAGCAGGTCAGCTTTTGTGATATAGTCCTTTGAATCACCTGTAATGATTTCGATATCACTTATCTTGGCCGGTTCTGTCAGGATGACCGTAAAGTAATGTGACGGGTTGATGGTACTTCCTCCCCAGAAGAATGTATTGGTCTTTCCGTCGAAAGCATATTCCGGATGATAGGGTGAGTTCAATGGAATGTTTGTATCAATGCTTGCCGGACGTATCAGCATGGGTTTCTCCTGAGTCGGTGCGAATTCTTTCTCGTTCAGTGCATCGTCTTCATAGAAATTGATACCCATCTTTCGCATTACCGGATAGAAATCCGTGATACGGCGGTAGAAGTCGTCCCAGTTGCGCTTGGAAGCATTGGTCCAGAATACTTCCGACAAAGCGGCCAGACGCGGATACAACATCCATTCCACACGGTCTTGTGTTGCTACTCGTTCCGTCCACAAAGCGCCTTGCCCTCCTTGGACGAGTGCTTCCTGTTCGGGAGTTACCTGGCTGGTTACCGGATCCCATTCGTACACTTTCCGTGTAGAGTTGCCGGCATATCCCCAGTCAAGATAGCATCCGTGCTGCGGACACATGACTACCGGTATGCCTCGTTCCAGTGCAGCTTTCTGAGCTTTCAGACCATTGTCCCGCCATACGGTCAGCATATCTTCGGGCGTGGCGGCATGACGGTCGTTGATTTCATCCCATCCAACCATGATTTTACCTTTTGACCGGATGTATTCACTCATCTTGCGTGTGAAGTAGTCCTGCAGTTCACCGGGTTCCTTCATGCCTTCCTTCTTATAAAGGGCCTGACATTTCGGACATTTTTCCCAGATGGCTGTGGGTACTTCATCACCACCCAGGTGAATATACTTTGACGGGAAGATCTGAATCAGTGCGTCTACCACTTCCTGTGCGAAACGGATAGATTCCGGATTGCCGATGCAAAGCATATTCTCGTTTCCGCGTTTCCGCTGATTGAGCGGAAGCTCTTCCGGATAAGCTTCGAATGTACCTCCTTTACAGGAAAGTTGCGGCATGGCTGCGAGCAGTGCGATGGCATGACCGGGCAGATCGACTTCAGGAATGATTTCAATACCGAGAGCCTGAGCGTATTTTACTATTTCTTTCAGATCGTTTGTTGAGTAATATTTACCAGACAGATCCGGAAAATCAGAATAATAAGTACCTTTGGCAGTCAGTTCAGGATACTGATCCATAGCCAGACGCCAGGCATTGTTGTCTGTCAGGTGCATCTGCAGTTTATTCAGCTTGAAGAAAGCCATTTGAGACAACGTTTCTTTCAGTTCATCCACTGTCCAGAAATGCCGGCTGCAGTCAAGCATCAGTCCGCGATAACCGAAGCGTGGCTTATCCTGAATATTTATGATTGGAAGTTTGTTGTCTTTTGCTGTCAGAATGAGCTGGTGAAGCGTGGCCAGTGCATTGCTGATTCCCTGTGCGTCATTAGCTTCCAGAACGATACGTCCTCTTTCAATTTCCAGAGTATAGGCTTCTTCGGTCAGTTTATCGTTTTTAACCAAAGAGAGAGGAGCGTCAATATCGCTGATGGTCAATGAAACTCCGGTTGTTTTTTGTACCAGTTCTGTAAAAGCCTTGGCTGTTTCGTTCCATTCGGGAGGAACCTGCATGCTGCGCAGTTCCTGCAAGGGGAAAGATCCGTTTCCGATTGTGACAGACTGCGCTTGCGGAATCAGATCCACCTTTTCCACCAGTTTTCCTTCACATCCCGTGAAGAACAGGGAAACAGAGGCAGCCAGCAAGGGCAACATGATCATTTTCTTTGTCATAAGGTGTGATTTTTAGTTATTGAATGATTGATTTGTTCGATGTAGTCCAGAATTTCTTTTCGTCCGGTTTTCTTTTCAGCCGATGAAATGAAATAAGGGGGAAGCTCTTCCCATTGCTTGGAAAGTTCTGAAAGATAGATATCCACATTTGCACGTGTCTTTCCGGCACTTTGTTTGTCTGCTTTCGTGAAGATGATGGCAAAAGGAACTCCGTTTTCTCCAAGCCATTCGATAAATTCCATATCGATCTTCTGTGGAGCGAGCCGGCTGTCTACCAGAACAAAGAGGCATGTCATTTGCTCCCGTTCCAGAACGTAATGCTGGATCAGCTTTTCAATCTTGTCCATCATTTTCTTTCCCCGTTGTGCATAGCCGTATCCGGGAAGGTCTACCAGATACCATTCTTTATTAACCAGAAAATGGTTGATCAGCAAGGTTTTTCCAGGAGTGGCTGAGGTCATGGCCAACTTGGGCTGTTTGGTCAGCATATTGATGAGACTTGATTTTCCGACGTTGGAACGTCCGATGAACGCGTATTCGGGAAGGTGGGTTGCGGGACACATGTCCGCACGTGAATTACTTACTACAAATTCAGCACTGGTTATTTCCATGGTGTTGTTTTTATTAAGTCTTGACAAAGGTATGAAAAAAAAATGAAAAAGCAGGTACTTGCTTCCTTTTTCTGATCCATCTTATCCGAGTGTTGTTCTGAAATTCCTTACCTTTACTTTATTTCTCAATTTATGCCGGAATTTCGGGAGTTCTCCCTATCTTTGCACACCTGTTTTAATACAAAGAAGAGAATCATGAATCAACAATATCCGTCGGCATTGCTTGAAAAAGCAGTAGGAGAATTTGCCAAACTTCCCGGTATAGGGCGGAAGACCGCGATGCGTCTTGTGCTTCATCTGCTGAGACAGAGTACGGAAAGTGTAGAGGCTTTCAGCAGTGCCATGGTAACACTAAAGCATGAAGTAAAATATTGTAAAGTTTGTCATAATATCTCGGATACTGATATCTGCCGCATCTGTTCCAATCCTTCACGGGATGCATCGACAGTATGTGTGGTGGAGAATATTCGCGATGTAATGGCCGTTGAGAACACTCAGCAGTATAAAGGACTTTATCATGTGCTGGGCGGGGTCATATCTCCGATGGACGGTATCGGTCCTTCTGATTTGCAGATTGACAGTCTGGTGGAACGGGTTCGCTCCGGAGCCGTCAAGGAGGTTATTCTGGCATTAAGTTCTACGATGGAAGGCGATACGACCAATTTCTTTATTTATCGGAAGCTGAGTGGGTTTGATGTGAAACTGACAGTCATTGCCCGTGGTATATCCATTGGTGATGAACTGGAATATACGGATGAAGTTACACTGGGACGGTCTATCGTGAACCGGGTAGCTTTTACAGGAACAATGTAATTTTTGGGGAAATTTATGGAAAAAGAAATCAATCGGTTGCTACGCTGGCTGCAAGGGGAATTTATTCTGGCGTGGATGTTGGTACTGTTGCTTATCGCACTTTATGAAACGGATGTGTTACCGCAAGGAATGATGGTGGGGGATGTCCGGATGGAATATATTCTCCAGACTGCAGGTATCCTGCTGGCCATGGGACTTATTCCCGTATCTCTTCGCCTGTTCAGTTTGTCACTGACCCGCTATGTAAAAACAATGCCCTTACCCGAAGCATTAAAGAGCTATCGGAGATGGAGTGAAGTCCGTCTGGGACTTTTGCTGGCTCCGGCCTTGTTCAATCTGTCGGTTTACTATTGGACTCTTGACCTGACGGGAATGTTGTGTGCCGGAATGCTTCTGGTGGCTTCACTGTTCTGTGTACCCGGTCGTGAACGTTTGCTGATGGAACTGGATCTGAATCGGGAAGAGGGAGAAAAGGAGGAGTAACGATGGAAAAAACAGTTCCTCCAATCCGTTTGCGCGCACCTGAGCCGGAAGATCTGGATGTCATGATGCTTTTTGAAAACGATGAAGATCAATGGGAGAACGGCATTGCTACCGGTCCTTATTCCCGATATCAGCTGAAGCAGTATATCGGGCAGAGTACGAATGACCTGTATACAGACCGCCAGTTGAGACTGATGATTGAGCTTCCTCAGACCGGGGTAGTAGGTATTGTTGACCTTTGTTCCTTCGATCCCCGTCATAACCGTGCAGAAGTGGGAGTTATGGTGCTGGAGGAATACCGTCACCGGGGTATTGCTTCCGAAGCTTTGCGACAGTTGGAACATCATTGTTTTTCGCGGTTGGGGATTCATCAGCTGTATGCTTACGTGCATGCAGACAATACACATTCTTTACATTTGTTTACTGGCCTGGGCTATGTACGTGCGGGCTATTTGCCTCATTGGATTTATACCGGACGTGGATACAAGGACGTCTGTCTGTTGCAGAAACTTTCTTCCAGTTCAGTTGAATGAAGGATAAACCGGATATTTGGACCATAAGGTGTATGGATTACCGAGATCGTTCATGCTGTTATTCCAAAGAACTTTCTGTGGATCATGCTCCTTTCAGTTGTTTCAGAGTATGGATGAAAAAGATTGTATCCCGTTCCATGGGACCTCCTTTAAAGACAGGAATGTAAGCAGAACCTTCCAGTTCTGGAACCAGTTGGTTGAGGGATATGTGATATCGGAAGTCTTTGTTCATGACAATTCCCATGCTGCCTTCTTCACTGTGTGTGATGAGCAGTACCACTGACCGCATAAAATGATAATCATTTAGCAGAGGAGAGGCTATCAGGATTCCTCCCGGTGAGGGAAGAGTCTGATTGGACTTTATTTGAAAGATATGCATATCCATTTTCTCGTTTCTTTAATGTTCCTAAGGTAGCGATTTAAATCGGAAAAAGAAATGTTTGCCTTTTTTTATTGCATTATCCCTCTTTTTATGCGTTTTACGGATTGTAGAGGAGAGTCGGATTAAAATTTTTTAGAAGAAAACTCATTAGTGTCGTTAAAATCGAGTTAATCAAACAATCCCGGAAAAAGGAAAGAATTGAGTTCTTTGACATTGTTGAAATTAGTCTTCTCAAGGTTCTTTAAGGCATGTTTTGTCCGTAAGAGAAATGCTTAGAATTTGTAGAATTTCATATGTTGAATGCATGTCATGTTGCACTATAGCAACAAGGCAATAACTTAATGGCAGTACTGATTTGGATTCGAACAGCGTTCTCCGTAGTACCCCAAAACTTCTTAATTTTGAGGTCTTTGCTTTAGCCATTTGAAGAACAACTCAACCTGCCAACGGTTTTTATACAGTTCGGCGATTTCAAGTGAAGTGAGATGAAAAGCATTGGTAAGAAAGACAAACTCTCTATCCTGACTTTCGTCTCTGTACTTCACTAAGCGCAACCGCTCAGGGTACTTCTGCCGAGTGATTATGTCGGTAAGTTCTATTACAGAATATACATTTAAACGTAGATTCTTCTTGGCTCTCACCACAAAGAAAGACTCGTGCAAATGTATCTTATATAGTTCTTTGAAGGCATTGTAACCGCGGTCAAACACATAGTAAGACCCTGGCTCATAAGGAATATACTTCATCGCTTTTGAATCGTGGACAGATGCTGTAGAGATATGGAAGTATGCTGGAACTTGTGTTTCCAAGTCATACAACACATGAGTTTTTACACCACCCTTCTTCTTACGAAACTTGGCCCACCAGAAGATAGACAGACATAAAGGTATTGTTGTAGAATCGAAAGCATACACATGCCCTTTCAACTTAAAAATATCTGTTGCCTGTTTCTTCCGAGCCTGTTCCATCATGAAGAATGCAAAGTCTTCAAAGATGCGATAATCTCGATTTTGGTTGGCTGAAGCAAATGTCGTTTTAGCAATAGGATTCCGTCCTATTCCAAGATGATATTTTTATGTATGATGCGCTTCCAGCGCCACGACTACATCGCGTAAACTTTCACGATTACTAAGCTGACCAAACATCAGTGCAAGAAGTTGGTTCCAGCACGTGAATGACTTGACATACCGATTGCCATTATATTTGTCAACCAAGTGACGAAACTTGTCTTTATCGAGAAATTCTACCAATTGGGCAAAGACATATTTGTTTTTGTTCATATGCAGTCTATCTTATAGACTACAATTTAGCAAATTCAAATCGTCGCACCTTAAAAATGCTTGTAAAAGACTATATTTCAATTATTTCAAAGACCAATTCCCATTTTTAACGGGACAGTAGTGAAGAAAAATGAATAAAATGTTTGCAGATTCCGAAATAAGTTATACTTTTGCACCGCAATTGAGAGCAAGAGCAAATGAAAATGACATACTGGTGCGTTAGTTCAGTTGGTTAGAATACATGCCTGTCACGCATGGGGTCACGGGTTCGAGTCCCGTACGCACCGCTGAGACTCAAGGACAACTGAGAGTCTGAAAGCGACAAAGTCCACAATTTCAATGAATTGTGGACTTTTTTGTGTTCTGCAAGTGCCAATCCAAGGACATCAAATAGCCCACTTCGGACAAAGTTCCGTTACCAAATCGTTACAGAAAAATTGCCGTCTGATTATTGTAACGATTTTCATGCTAACTCACTGATTTGTCCGCTGTTGTCTCAATTTTGTCTGCTCATAATTCAATTAATAACCTTTCCTTTGGTAACCATCCAAAATTGGCGTATTGACTAGCATGTTTCTTTCCCATACCTTCGTGCTAAACTTAAAACTCGAAAGATTATGTTTAGCGAAAAAGATTTTGAAAGACTGTGGTTCCTCTACAAAACCGAGGGTGAGCCCAATGGAGTTTCCATCAACTCGTTCTGCATTGGCAACAATATTCCATACACGGCATTCTATGACTGGTTCAAGAAGACACAGAAAAAGGTTGTACCTGTAGAAGTTGAAGGAATTCCGGAAGAGCTGATTCGGACAGGTAATGAAGAACGGCAGGAGGTTGCTAAAGACAAGCCCAAACGTACAACTCCCCATAAAGGAAGCATTATGGTGACGATAAGAACTCGTGAGGGCTTGTGCATACATAAGAAAGGCTTAGACTATCAGGGGCTGAAAACGCTGGTAGAGAAACTGGAGGGCTTATGCTGAGCATCAACGGTCTTCACAACTTCTACTACCTTCCTGAGCTTCACGATATGAGATGCAAGGCTCAGCGTATATGCGAGATAATCCGAGGTCGATACCACCGTGATCCATTGAATGGTGATGTTTACATGTTCATGTCTAAAGACCGGCGCAAGGTTCGTATGATACACTATGAACGCAATGCCTACTACCTTCATGAGAAGTCTTTCATTAAGGGCTATAAGTTCATGAAAATAGAGCGCAAGGACGATGTGACAGTATATAAAATAGACTGGAAAGACCTGGTCACGATACTTGAAACTCCAATAATAACGAGTATAAGAATTTAACTATAAAACTCTGACAATCAGTGATAAAAGCCCTCTAAGTATTTGTATATCTCATTGAAAATGAGTATCTTTACATAAAATGTCAGAGAACATGGAACTGGAAGAACTCATAGAAAACACACTCAGACGCAAGCATCTTGAAGAGATGATGAACAGACCCGAAAAGGAGCATGCACCCCTTGAAGGTATGGATAATGAGCAGATAAAGAGGTTCGCCCTGTTCCTGTTTGAGGAGAATCAGAAAAAGAGCAGGCTGCTTGATGAAATGATAGCACGACTTGATGAAATAGGAAAAGACCTGAAGGAAGTCAAACGTGAGAATGCCTCTCTTTTGAAAGTCTTGCTTGAGGCAAACAGCAATGCAGAGAAGGTTGTTCTTGAATACAAGCTTCGCGACAAGGAATACAGAAAGCTTGAGCAGATAGCAAAGCTATACGGCATGGAAGATACTTATCGCCGGGAAAAATTTACCGCAGACGAGATTTACCGCAGAAGGAACAGTAAGGAAACGACGGAAATCATCGATAAGATAAGGACAGAGCTTTATGATCTGCTGGCAAATCCGGATGAGAGCCGAAGCGAACTTATGAGCAAGGCTCTTAACTATCTGAAGAACTTCTGGAATCAGATCTTTGCCTACAGAAATGATGGAGAATACTCCATAGACAATATGACAGCAGAAAGAGCGATAAGACCAATCACTGTCCAACGAAAGAACAGCCTGTTCTTCGGAAGCGTGAAAGGAATACAGAACTCCGCAATCTATAATACCTTTATAGAAACCTGCAAACAGGCAGGAGTCTCCTTCAGGAATTACTTCTGCAAGCTGCTAAGAGAATTAAAGAAGGGAAGAACGGATTACGAAAACCTTCTTCCCATGACAATATGCAAATAATAATCGTTAAATTTGTGGATTCTTTTTTAGACGGGTGCCGACTGGCGCCCGTCTAAAAGGGGATACCCTAAAATTGGAAGTTTACGTGGCTTGTAGCAATGGCCGCATATAAAGGAATATCTCAGAGATACCTGTCTTGCAGCACAGGATGAATATAAGGTCTTGTTGGATTATTTCCGCATACAATATACTAAACATAATTAAAATAATTGCTTTAAAGTCTTGCTGTTTTATTCTCTTTGCTGCATTGAAAACAATTTTATCAATTAATAGTATTAACCTGATTATTAAATATAAATATGCTTATAACACGCGACATTTTAAATAAGGCATTAGAAGATAAAATGCCTCTTTTTCATGATGGAGATTACATTGATGATGATGTTCTGTATGATTTGTTTTGTGCCCCAGCAAAAATGCAAATTTTACCTAATGGAAAGAAAGGTAGAGTAGCGTTCATTTCAAAAGAGAATAGAAATATTCTATGTGCAGAATTAATGAGACATATTTCCAAGAAACCCCAAGAAAGATTTGATAAAATTTATTACAAATTAAAATGTCAATCTTGTGGGAATGACTTTGCTGTTCATATTACAAAGAATCAGATAATAAATAGAATGTTTAAAATAACAATACTTCGGTAAAAATTTACCGAAGTATTGATTGTACATATAAAATACTATTCTATTTTTTGTACAGACTTATTAATCCATTGTATTGGATCAGGTTGAAGAAATGGAATAATAATTATATTAATCGTATTATATCGATTAGTAAAAAGATAGAGGCTGATGCAGCCCATAAAGGTGTAATTCTTTGGGTTGCAGATTATGCTACCGTTTCCGTGTGTCATATTAGTCTTTGGATAATTGCTGTTATATGCCTTATTGGAATTCAGTCTTTAAAAATAAAAAACTTATTGATAATTGCTTTTAATCCCAATGGTTTATTTTTTCTCCCATTATGGATAGCCATAGGCTTATTTATGTATTATATCAATAAATGTTTTTTATTTAAGAACGACAAGTACAGAAAGTATTTCAAGCAATTTGACAAAGAGAAAAAATATGTGCAATATTATAGTATCTATTTGATTTCCATAATTATACAATTTGCAACTTACTATATATTACTCAAAAGCTTATTTATAGAATAACTGCTCATCAAAAAAGTCAATATATTGATATTCAGTCTTGTTCCCTAAGTCAATGTATGAAACTGAGGGAAAAAAGTGAAACAGATTAAATTAGATAACAATGAAAATCAAGGAATACGATACCAATGAGCTGCTGATGATAGCCAACAATGTAACCGGAGAATATCCGGAAAAGAAGGTCAGGCAGGCAAAAGAGGAACAAAAACTGTATTTCACTTATAAGAACATACACCCCATTTCTACAATACAATAAAACCGAGCATTGATTTTTATCAGGATTTGGAACAATAGTCCAGCGACTCCACGCTACTTTTGCCGGAAAACCATTAAAACAGAGAAAGATGAAGCTGAGAATTACAGAAGCGGTGCTTGCGGAGGCATACAGGGCAAAAGTGTGCGGGGAACGGATGGAAGAACTGGCGGAGAGCATACGGAAGTCGGTGAAGGAACGGACTCGCTGCCGAAGATGAGAATACGGCTGGCGGAGTACGGCAATGACACGGAACTGATGCTGGCGGCAGTGAGCGCACTGCGGAAGGATAAGGAAGCACCGTCGGCAAGGGACAGGGATTTCAGGGCATGGATGCTCATGCTGTGCCGCTCACGCGAGCATGAAGTGATCTGCTACATGTGCAATGGACTGACGGATGCATGGGAACGGAAATACCGGACACGGGAAATGCTGGTGCTATGCGACGTGCTGCATACACTGAAAGGCCATGCACGTACGAACGAGATGACAAACAGGGTATGCGACTATTTCTTCAGGGAAAGACGCAACAAGCTGTATGGCAAGACTTTCCGCATAGAGGAAAAGGATATGGCATACGCCGAGAGCAGGCTGCCGGAACTGGACAAGGCGGTATTCCGCATGACAGTGAACCACTACAGCCACCGCACATTCGTGGCGGAAGAACTTGCCGGACTGTGCGGCATGGGCTATTCGCTGATGCGGCGCAAGTTCAAAACATACTACGGTATGGGGCCATTGGAGTGGCTGCGCCGGGAGCGGATAAGGCGCATAGAGGAGGATATGGAATACCGGGTGGAACTGCCGCTGAAGAAAGTGGCCGAGCGCAACGCCTTCGGCTCGGCAAGCAATTTTGCGGACTTCTGCCAGAAGCAGGCCGGAATGAGTCCGTGCGAACTGAAAGCCATAGGATATGAGAAATGGGAGAAGCGCAGGATGGATTTCTGGAACCGATAAAAACGCGCACTGATTTTTATCAGAATCTGGAACATCCCTTCGGGAAGGTTCCACTAACTTACCGCCTAAAAAACAATCCGAAAATACATGAACAACAATACATTTTCAAGATGGAAGGAATCCCTCCACCTGAAAATCCTGTCAGGCTATCTCATACTGGGACTGCTCGTACTGGGCATCATCACGGCCGTATGGTACGAAAAGCAGGTATTCGAGCAGGCGGAGGCAGAGGAACGCAGCCTGCTCATGCAGCGTGCTGCCGCCAGCGAAGCATACCGGGGACTGATCACACTCGTTTCTGGACAATGACCGCGCAATGCTGTGGGACGACTCGGACATGGATACATACGACCGGCGGGAATCGCACACGATGGAAGTGATAGACCGGCTGAAAGGCTACTACGGAGAGCCGGCACAGACGGCAAGGATAGACACGGTAGTAAGGCTGCTGCACGAGAAACGCAGGCTGATCGGGCGGATGGTGGATATGCCGACCACGGCGTACCGCATGGACAGCCTGCTGGAACGCCACCTGCCCGGACTGGAGCAGACGGCATCGGTACGGACAACGACAGTGACGGAACGCACCGAACCGGAAGAGGAAAAGAAACGGGGCGGGCTGTTCGGCCTGTTCCGCAAGAAAAAGAAAGAAGAACCGGCACGCACGACCACACGGGTGAGCACGACGCCCAACACCCGGCACATTGCGGAGATGCGTCGGTTTGAGGAAGAGATGCGTACGGCACTGGCAGAGCAGGAACAGGCATTCTCCCATCTGTCGGACTCACTGAAAATACGCAACAGCATACTGAACCGGAACCTTTCGCGGCTGATACGGGAAATCGGACAGGACGAGACGGAGCGCATAGAAGAAAGGCACATGCGGGTGGCGGAACTGAGAGAGACGGCATTCGTACTGATATGCGGCATATCGGCGGCGGGTGTCCTGTGTGCGGTGCTGCTGTATGCAGTAGTCCGGAGGGACATCCGCCGCCGCACCAGAGACAGGAAACAGCGCGAGGAACTGATAGAGACCCTGCGCAGGTCGATCCGGGAGAATGAAGAGCTGATAAAAAGCAGACAGAACATCATGCAGACGGTGACGCACGACCTGCGCTCACCGCTGACCGCCATACGCGGCAATGCGGAACTGATACTGAAGGACGGGAACCGGGAGGCAACGGCGCTACACGCGGAGCATATACGGCAGTCGGCGGAGCGTATGGGGGCACTGATGGAGAACCTGCTGGACTACTACCGCATAGACAACGGAAAGGAGACCATCAGGGTGAAGCCGTTCAGACTGGCGGGAGTGGTGGAAACGCTGGAAACGGAGTTTGCCGCACGGATGGAAGAGAAACGGCTGGAGTTCAGAGTGAACAACGCCGCTGACGAGGTGGTCATGGGCGACAGGAACCTGATACTGCGTATCGGCAGCAACCTGCTGTCGAATGCACTGAAGTTTACGGAACGCGGGGGCGTGACACTGACCGCCCTGTATGCCGGAGGGAAATTCACGCTTGCGGTGGAAGATACCGGAGGAGGAATAGACAAGGACAAACGGGAACAGATATTCAAGCCGTTCGAGCGGCTGAGCAATGCCGCCACGCAGGACGGCTTCGGGCTGGGACTGTCGATAGTGAAAAGCCTTGCGGAACTGATGGAGGGCAGCATATCGGTAGAGAACATACGGAACACGGGCAGCCGCTTCAGCGTGGTGCTGCCGCTGCCCCAGGCGGAGAAAGCCGATGAGACAGACCGCAAGGCAGCAGCGAAGCAAACAAGACTGGACGGATGTTCGGTGTTGTCGCTGGACAACGACAGCATCATACTGGGGATGATACATGACATATTCGTGCAGAACGGGGTGCATTGCGACACCTGCACGAGCACGGGGGAAATGGCGGAGAAGCTGCGCGAGGGACACTATGACCTGCTGACCACGGACCTGAAGATGCAGGACGCAAGCGGCTATGAGGTGCTGGAACTGCTCCGTACATCGGACATAGGCAACTCGCGCACCATCCCCGTGATGGTGGTGACCGGCTCGAAAAGCATCACGAAAGAGGAGTTGGCAGGCGCTGGCTTCGGCTCCGTGCTGTACAAGCCGTTCTCCATCGACGAACTGCTGGCAGCCGCGGAAGAATGTATCGGCGAGGACAGCACCCCACGCATAGACCTCGGCCCGCTGTTCGCATACGGCGACAAACGGCAGAGGTTGGAATGTCTGGTCAGGGAAACGGAGAAGGAAATGGCCGCCATACGGGAGGAAGCAGAGAGGTGTGACAGGGACAGGCTGGACTACTGGATACACCATATCTGCAGCTCGTGGATGCTGATACATGCCGAAGGACCGCTGCAGGAGCTGTATGACGTGCTCCACGGAAACGGGACGGCAGAAGAAATCAGGAAGTATGCCGGCAAGGTAACCGGTCAGGGCGAAACGATTATCCGGCTCGCCCGAAAGGAAATGGAGAGAACGGTATGGGAAGAATAATAGTGATAGAAGACAACCCGGTATTTCGCGACCATGTCTGCGGAATGCTGGAGAAGGCAGGCTACAAGACCCGCACGGCATACGACTGTGCCGGGGCACGGAGGCTGCTGGAGGAACTGGACGATGGGGACATCATCGTGTCGGACCTGCGTCTGCCCGACGGAGAATGTACGGAAGTGCTGGAGCGGATGCGGGAAGCGGGTATCAGAAACCCGTTTGTCATCATGACCGACTATGCGCAGGTCGCATCGGCGGTCAGCTCCATGAGGCTGGGAGCCGAGGACTATATCCCCAAGACCCTGCTGCAGGAAAAGCTGCTTCCGAGGATACGAGAGCTGGTACGCAAAATGGAAAGAAGGCATACCATGCCCATACTGGAGCGCAGAAGTGCCGCATTCCGGACCATCGACCGGCGTATCTCACTGGTAGCCCCGACGGACATAGGTGTGCTGATACTTGGAGAGAACGGTACGGGCAAGGAACACGTAGCAGAAAAGATACATGCGCAGAGTACCCGGCAGAAAGGGCCGTTTGTCGCGATAGACTGCGGTATGCTGACACGGGAGCTGGCTGCATCCGAGCTGTTCGGATACGAGAAAGGCGCATTTACGGGAGCCATAACCGGAAAGAAGGGCTGCATGGCAGAGGCTGACGGCGGCACGCTGTTTCTGGACGAGGTGGGCAACCTGCCCGCTGAGGTACAACAGAAACTGCTGCGTGCGCTGCAGACCAAATGCTACCGTCCGACGGGCTGCACCCGCGAACGGAAAGCGGATGTGCGCATCGTGGCGGCGACCAACGAGAATCTGGAGAAGGCAGTGGAGGAAGGACGTTTCCGGCGGGACCTGTATCACCGCCTGAAGGAATTTGTCATCAAGATACCGCCGCTGCGGGAGTGCCGGGAGGACATACTGCCCCTTGCGGAGTTTTTCCGGGAGCTTGCCAACGAGGAACTGGGACGGCATACGGAAGGATTCGACAAGGAGGCGGAAAAGGAACTCATGAGGCGGATGTGGGCAGGAAATGTGAGGGAGCTGAAACAGACGGTGCGTTCCGCCGTCCTGCTGACGGAAGGAAGGCTGATAGGAGCCGACAGGCTGGAAGCGGAAAGTATGGCACAGGCAGGCAGCTCCCTGCTGCTGAAAGACGGGAATGAGGAAAGGGAACGCATCGTGCGGGCGCTGGCGCAGGCGGACGGGAACCGCGAAGTGACTGCCGGACTGCTGGGTATAAGTCGCACGACCCTGTACAACAAGATGAAAGAATACGGTATCATGCAGAAAAAGAGCGAAAAATGAGAAAATCTCGACTGAAAATCCTATCTTTGCATGAACATAGGAGAAATACGGTACGGAGAAACACGGTTTCCCGTACCGACTAAGATATAGTATAGAATAAGACCGCAAGGCGTTTCGAGCGAAAATCTGGTAAATTGGAACTACAGAGGCGATTGTGTGATGCTTATGCTATGCCTGGGCATAGCGTGCATTCGCGTACATCTTTCAGGGGTTTTACCAGAACCTACACTTGAGGTAGCGTGAATAGCACGCTATCTTTTTATATACGGTTTCCGGTCGCAACAGAATGACCGCTATGGCAAAAGTCCGATTACTCGCCGTCCTGACGATGGACGGCTGTCCGGCAGAAACAACCGGTCTGTCCGGGCGATGGCTTGGTTCCGACCAGTACGGGATAGGTGCGCTGAAAGAGGCTGCCACCTGCGTCCTGACAGAAGACACGTCGCTTACACTCCTCTCCAACCGGATGGAAAATACCGGCGATTCCCTGAACTATCTGATAGAAGCAACCGAAAAGACGGCAGGCATCATCAACGGCATCATCCAGCACCACTTCATAATAGCCCGGTTCTGCCTTTTCTGTCTGATGGCTGAAACGGGAGCGGTAACCTTCGTCCGGGTGTGAAGCACGTCCCGGATTCAGTTTCAGTTCGCCGGTTGCAGGCATGATGAGGATGTCTCCCAGATCCGAATGTCCCGTTCCGTTGAGGTGTGTGTGACTGAATCCCACGATGGTTGGGTCGTCATACTGGTATCCTGCACAGTAGGCATATACTTCCGGAACGTATGCTCCGTTGATGTTGTGTGACAGTGTGTCCGTATCAGGGCTGAGCTGGATCATACTGAACGGCACGCAGGCGCCGGGAAATGTATGGCCCATTCCCTGTGTTCCGATGAGCGGATTGACATATTCACTTTGAGCGTGGAGAGAAAGACTCAGCAGCAGGCTGGTCAGAGAAACTCCGATTCTGAGTTTTTTCATTGTATTGTTTGAATTCTGATTGTTATACATCGGTTGATTTTATCAGGTCCAAAGATATGTCTTTTGTTTGAGACCGCCAAGGCCGGAAGCCCGTTCCGGCTTCTTTTTCCGCACAGTTTTTCCTATGGTCTGCTACTCCGGCTGCATACGGCAAAAAGCCCGCGGGCTTTTTTAAAAATGTTTCGGGCTTTTGATGCAAACGCTTCGGGCTTTGCCTTAAAACGTTTCGACATTTTTGCATATCCTCATTTTATTGGATATATTTGTAGCGTCAAACGAATGAAAAAACAATAAGAATATGTGTACATTTCTGGTTTTAGGAGTGGGAACGCAGGAACTGCTGCTGATTCTTCTGGTGGCATTGCTGCTTTTCGGGGGAAAGAAGATCCCGGAACTGATGAAAGGTCTGGGCAAAGGTGTGAAGAGTTTCAGAGACGGGATGAACGGTCTGGACGAGGCTGACAAGGAAGATAAGAAGCAATCATGATGCGGAGAGCTTTGATGCTTGTCGTGCTGGGAGGTGTCTGCGGCATGACATGGGCAGGACAGGCGGGAGATACGTTGCGCAACGTTTTTCGCTCGCCTTTTGATTTTCCTATATTGCTGAGTGCAAATTTCGGTGAACTTCGTCCGAATCATTTTCACAACGGACTGGACATCAAGACACAGGGAGTGACGGGTAAGCCGATTCACTGTATTGCCGACGGATATGTGTCGCGTGTGGCCGTGCTGCACGGAGGTTACGGACAGGCGATTTACATTACGCATCCCAACGGGCTGACGTCCGTCTACGGGCACGTCGTGGCATTCTCGCCCGAGGTGGAACGCTATGTGCGCGACTATCAGTATGCCAACGAGACTTTTGTCTGTAATCTGTTTCCCGAGCCGGGACGTTTTCCGGTGAAGAAGGGAGACGTGATTGCCCTGAGCGGAAACGAAGGAGCATCGGCCGGTCCGCATCTGCATCTGGAACTGCGTCATTCCGATACCCAGGAATATATTGATCCGATGCCTTATTTCGGCCATTTGCTGAAGGACAGCAAGGCACCTGTTGCCAGCCTGGTGGGTATTTATCCGGTAGCCGGCAAAGGAGTGGTGGAAGGCCGTACGCGCAAGAAGCTGGTGGCTGTGGGCAATCTGTCGCAGCCGGTTGAAGCATGGGGCGAGATTTATACGGGAATCAGTGCAAAGGATTATATGGACGGAACGTCAAACTTTTATGGAGTGCATTCCGTGACCTTGTACGTGGATTCGGTCGAGGTATTTCGCAGTGTGACCGACCGGGTACTTCCCGATGAAAACCGGATGATCAACGGATTTACGGACTACGAGGAACTGATAAAGACACGCCGGCTGGTGATGCGTTCGCGTGTTTTGCCCGAAAACCAGCTTCGTCTGCTGCATACGGATGAGAACGGAGGCATTGTAAATATCAGTGAGGAGCGCAATTATCGTTTCCGTTATGTGCTGGAAGATAACTTCGGAAACAAACGGACGTATCGCTTTACGGTACGGGGACGGAAACAGCCTGTACCGGAATATGTGCCGGAATCAAATCATATTTTATACTGGGACCGCACGAATGTGATTCATGAGCCGGGCATGGAACTGGTGGTTCCGAGGGGCTATGTGTATGAGAATGCGGAACTGAATACCGAAGTGAAGGGAGACAGTGCCGGAATCTCGTTCGATTATGTGCTGGATGCCGGAGATACACCGCTTCACAGTTATTGTCCGCTGGCCATCGGCCTGCGTCACAAGCCGCTGGCAGACACCACCAAGTATTACATCATGCAGAAGGTCGGCAAATGGCAGGCTTCGGTAGGAGGAGAGTATGCGGACGGATGGATCAGAACCCGCGTGCGTACACTCGGAACATTTACGGTGGCAGTAGATACCATCGGTCCGCGGATTACTCCGCTGGGACAGGGAACATGGCGTGCCAATCCGCGTAATCTTCGTTTCCGGGTGAAGGACGGTGAAACGGGAATCCGCAGTTATAAAGTGTATATCGACGGACATTTTGTGCTTTTCGGTCTGAAGAAAGGAATTCTGGTGATTCAGGATCCTGAAAAGGTGAAGCGGGGAGTCCCTCACCGGGCTGAAGTGACGGTGACCGACGAGTGCGGTAACGTGACGCGTAAAGAATATCGCTTTTAAGTTGATTATTTAATCTAAAATCAAGATAAATATGAGAAGAAAACTAATCCTGGCTGTCATGATGCTGACAGCCGTCTTTGTGAACGGTTGGGCCTGTACCAACTTTATCGTCGGCAAGAAGGCTTCGGCCGACGGGTCTGTGATCGTATCTTATTCGGCAGACTCGTACGGTATGTTCGGCTTCCTTTGCCATTTCCCGGCAGCTACGCATCCGGCAGGAACCATGCGTGACATTTTTGACTGGGACAGCGGCAAGTATCTGGGCAAGATCAAAGAGGCCAAGCAGACGTATAATGTGATCGGAAACATGAACGAATATCAGGTGACCATCGGTGAAACGACTTTCGGAGGTCGTCCGGAACTGGTGGATACTACCGGTATCATGGACTACGGAAGCCTGATCTATGTAGCTTTGCAGCGTTCGCGTACTGCGAAGGAAGCCATCAAGGTGATGACAGATCTCGTGAAGGAGTATGGTTATTACAGCAGCGGCGAATCGTTCTCCATCGCCGATCCGAATGAAGCCTGGATCATGGAAATGATCGGTAAGGGTCCCGGTGTGAAAGGAGCAGTGTGGGTAGCTGTCCGTATTCCGGATGACTGCATTGCAGCTCATGCAAACCAGAGCCGTATCCATAAGTTCGACATGAACGACAAAGAAAACTGCCTGTATTCTCCGGATGTCATTTCCTTTGCACGTGAAAAAGGTTATTTCGACGGGTTGAATAAGGATTTCAGTTTTGCGGATGCCTATTGTCCTCTGGATTTCTCCGGCCTGCGTGCCTGCGAAGCCCGGGTATGGAGTTTCTACAACATGTTCAGCAAGACGACCGGACAGGCTTATCTGCCGTATATTCAGGGAGAGAGCAACGAGCCGATGCCGCTGTATGTGAAACCGGATGCAAAGGTGTCTGTACGCGACATCCAGCATGCTATGCGCGATCATTATGAAGGTACGCCGCTTGACATTACCAATGATCCGGGTGCCGGAGTGTTCAAGATGCCTTACCGTCTTTCTCCGCTGACCTTTAAGGTGGACGGACAGGAGTATTTCAACGAACGTCCGATTTCTACGCAGCAGAGTGCATTTGTTTTCGTTTCTCAGATGCGTGCAAACCTTCCTGACGCCATCGGCGGTGTGCTGTGGTTCGGACTGGACGATGCGAATATGACTGTATTTACTCCGGTTTATTGCAATACGGACAAGGTACCGGCATCGTATGCTCAAGGAGAAGGAGACTGCGTGACATTCTCATGGAACTCTGCTTTCTGGATCTATAACTGGGTGGCTGATATGATTCGTCCGCGTTACAGCCTGATGATAGACGATATGCGCACGGTACAGAACAGCCTGGAAGATATGTATGCCAACGCACAGAGCGGTGTAGAAAGCACAGCCTTGAAACTGTATCAGGAAGATCCGGCCAAGGCAAAGGCATTCCTGACAGACTATACTTCGATGACTGCCCAGACTGCGGTCGAAAGCTGGAAGAAGCTGGGAGAGTTTCTGGTTGTCCGTTACAATGACGGTGCCGTGAAGCGGGTTCAGAATGGAAAGCTGGTTCGTCCGGCAACCGGAAATACAGCACCTCTGGATCGTCCGGGTTATACGCAGGAATTCCTGAAGGAACTGGTGAAAGCCACAGGTGACCGCTATAAATGCAAAGAGCTGAAATAAGCCGGAAGAATTAGATTTACAGATAAAAGAATCTCTATAAAAAGATAGCCGCCCAATTCCCTGGGCGGCTATCTTTTTATTTGTCCGGTCAGACATTATCCGGTGCGAAGGAGCGGCTTATTGCCAGCCTCCTCCCAATGCTTTGTACAGGTTGACGAGAGTGATCTGCTTGTCGCGGATGGCATTGCTCAGGCTGATCTGTGCTTCAAGGTATCCACGCTGTGCATCGAGCAGGTCCATGTAAGCAATGACTCCTTCCATGTATTGCAGCTGTGCCAGTTCAAGGGCGCTTTTGGACGACTGTTCCAGACGCAGACGGGTTTCGTAGATTTCCTTGATTTTGTTGAATTCTACAATGGCATTATAAGCATCCTTGAATGCACTCAGGACAGCTTTTTCATAAGCATAGGCAGCTTGTTCGTAGGCCGCCTTCTTGGCTTTCAGCATTGCACGGTTCTTTCCCATGGCGAAAAGCGGTTGCAGCAGGTTGCCCACGATCAGATGATGAGGCGATTTCAGCAGATCGCTTAGCAATTTGCTTTCTGCACCATAGCTTGCTGTCAGGGTAATGCGCGGGAAAAGATTGGTGTAGGCAATTCCAACAGCCGCATTGGCTTCGATCAGGGCTTGTTCAGCCTGACGTACGTCCGGACGGCGCTCCAGCAGACTGGAAGGGAGTCCGACAGGCAGGCTTATGGGGAACATGACTTCTTCGGGCAGTACGGCACGGTTGATGTGACGCGGATAGTCTCCGGTGAGGAAAGCCAGTTCGTTTTCTTTTAGGGAGATCTTTCGTTCCAGATCCGGAACCAGCGTGGCGGTACGTGCCAGCTCGACCTGCGCCTGACGGAAAGCTGTTTCCGAGGTAAGACCGCCTTCATAGCGGATACGTGCCAGATGAAGACCTTCACGTCGTGCTTCTACGGTCTTGCGGACAATGGAGAGTTCGTTGTCGAGCGCTACCAGTTCGAAGTAGGATTGGGCAACCTGGCTGACCAGAGTCATACGGACTGCACGCTGGTTTTCGATGGACCCCATGAACTGAGCAAGGCTTTTGTCGCGTGCCCAGCGGAGGTTCCCCCACAGGTCAAGTTCCCAGGAAACTCCTACTTTCAGGTCGAACTCATCGCTGTTTGTGGGATGGTTTCCTCCATAGTTTTCGCGTTCCCGTTCTCCGTAGACTTTCAGGTTGACTTCCGGAAACAGTTTGGCATAGTCAATCCGCTTCATGGCTGCCAGTTCCTTGACCCGGGATGCGGCAATCAGCATGTCCTTGTTGTAGGTAAGGGCCTTGCGGATCAGGGCCTGAAGTGTAGTGTCTGTATAGAGCTGTTCCCACGGATAGTCACCCAGGGAGGTGCTGTCCACACTGGTGCTGTCGAGGGTTTCCGGCAGTTGCAGTTGAGGGCGTGTATAGTGTTTCCCCAGCTGGCAGCTTCCCAGGAGGAAGCTGGTTGCCAGGAAAAGGAATATTTTAGGTAGCTGTTTAGTCTGTTTCATACGGATACAGGGTTTTATTTCTTGAGTTGTTTTAACTTGTGGGTTGTCTTGTAGATCATCACAAAGAAGAACGGAACCAATACGATGCCGACTGTAACGGCAACAAGCATTCCGAAGAATACACCGGTACCGATAGCCTGACGGCTGGCAGAACCCGGTCCTGAAGCAATAACCATCGGAAGCATACCGAGGATGAAAGCCAGTGAGGTCATCAAGATGGGACGGAAGCGCAACTGAGCTGCATACAGGGCGGCTTCTACGACATCGCGTCCTTTATCCACTTCGTCTTTGGCGAACTCTACGATCAGGATGGCATTCTTGGCTGCCAGACCGATCAGCATTACCAGACCAATCTGGAAGTAGGTATCGTTTTCCAGACCGCAGATTGCAACGCCGGCATAAGCACCGAGTACGGCTACCGGAAGTGAAATCAATACGGCTACCGGAATACTCCAGCTTTCGTAAAGGGCTGCCAGGAAGAGGAACACGAAGAGGAACACCAGTGACAGAATCAGACCTGTCTGTCCGCCTGCCTGCTTTTCCTGATAGGAGAGTCCGCTCCATTCTACTCCGATATTCTCTGGCAGTTTCTCACGTGCAATCTGTTCCAGTATTTCCATAGCCTGTCCGGAGCTGGCTCCGTTGGCTGTTGTTCCGTTGATGACAGAGGTGTTGAACATATTGAAACGCTTGATGCTACCCGGTCCGGTCGTATAGTCGGTTGTTCCCAGTGAGGTCAGCGGAATCATGTTTCCGTCACTTCCTTTTACGAAGAACAGTCCGATGTTGTCGCGGTGAGCCCGATAAGGAGCTTCTGCCTGGATATATACACGGTAGATACGGTTGAACAGGTTGAAGTCGTTCACGTATACGGATCCGGTATAGGCCTTCATTGTTGAGAATACATCCGCCATCGGTACACCGGACAGTTTTACCTTGTCACGGTCTACGTCGAAATACAGTTGCGGGATTTCAGCCTGCAGGGATGAGGACAGTCCTGCGATTTCTTTCCGCTGTTTGGCATAATACATCAAAGTGTCCGTAGCGCGTACCAGGTCGTCGTAGGTTGCATCACCACGAGCTTCCAGCTGCATTTCAAAACCACCTGATGTACCCAGTCCCGGAATAACGGGAGGAGTAGACAGATAGACTTTGCTTTCCGGATACTCTTTCATTTCTTCCTGTACATTGGCCATGATTTCATTGATCGTCGTGTTGTCACGTTCTTTCCATTCTTTCAGGATGACGGTCAGCTGGCTTCGTGCCTGGCTCGTACCGATACGAGGGCTGCTACCCATAACGTTCAATACATATTCCACTGCAGGATCTTTCATCAGGAAATCGATGGCCCGGTTGGTCACAATACGTGTACGTTCCAGGGTCGTTCCTTCCGGAAGTTCCAGCTCGACTGTGAAATATCCCTGGTCTTCTGTCGGGAGGAAGCTGGTCGGGATCAGTCGGTAAAGTGTGAAAATAAACACCAGAACAATACCGAAGAATGAAATGACGCGTTTGGGGTGTCTGATGACACGGCGGATTTCTGCAATGTAATGGTGATTGCCCACATCCAGCCAGCGGTTGATAGCCCGGAACACGCGGTTCTTCGGCTTGTTAGGATCAGCCGGTTTCAGAATGAGCGAACACATCACGGGGCTCAAGGTTAGGGCAACAACCGTAGACAGCAATACTGAAATAGCGATTGTTACACTGAACTGGCGATACAGCTGTCCGGTGATACCTGAAAGGAAACTTACAGGTACGAATACGGCTGCCAGTACCAAAGAGGTGGCAATGATGGCGCCCACCAGTCCGTCCATTGCTTTTTTCGTTGCTTCATAAGGAGGCAGATGCTCCTCTTCCATGATGCGTTCTACGTTTTCAACCACGACAATCGCGTCGTCGACCACAATACCAATGGCCAATACCAGACCGAGCAGGGTCAGAATGTTGAGCGAGAAGCCGAAGATCAGCATGAATCCGAAGGTTCCGATCAGTGAGATGGGGACTGCTACGATCGGGATGACAGTAGCCCGCCAGTTCTGCAAAGAAAGGAATACAACGACAATAACGAGGAACAACGCTTCAAACAAAGTCTTGTATACTTCGTGGATAGATTCAGAGATGTACTTCGTCATATCAAACGGGAAGTTATATTCCAGTCCTTCAGGGAAGTTCTTGCTAATCTCTGCCATCTCTTTTTTTACGCTTTCGGCTACTTCCATTGCATTGGCGCCCGGAAGCATATAGATTCCCAGTACGGCAGCATTGCCTGCATTGATACCACTTTCCGTATTGTAAGACTGTGCTTCGAGAGAAACACGGGCTACGTCACGCATACGTACCAGTGAACCGTCGGCATTGGTGCTCAGTACGATCTCTTCAAATTGAGATACACTTGACAGACGTCCCTGAGCTGTGATAGGAATCGTAATGTCAAGGCCGGTAACAGGCTGCTGTCCCAGAACTCCGGCTGCAGACTCACGGTTCTGATCTTTCAAGGCATTCTGTACGTCTTGTACGGTCAGACCGAAATTGGCCAGACGGGCAGGGTCTACCCAGATCTGCATGGCATAGTAACGGCTACCGACATTTGATACACGGCCCACGCCGGGAATACGCCGTAAAAGGTCGAGTACGTTGATGGTAGCGAAATTACTTAAATAGATTTCATCGAACTTGGGGTCATCAGAAGTCAGACAGAGTGTCATCAGCTGGCTGGCTGCCTGTTTTTCGATTGTGATACCATTCTGTACGACTTCGGCAGGCAGACGGGATTCGGCCAGCTTGATACGGTTCTGTATTTCTACTGCGGCCAGATCCGGATCGGCTGAGATATCAAAAGTGACGGTTGCTGAGAATCCTCCCGAATTGGAGCTGTTGGACTCCATGTAGAGCATACCCGGCGTTCCGTTCAGTTCCTGTTCAATAGGGGTTGCTACAGCTTGTGATACGGTTACGGCACTTGCACCCGGATAAGATGCGCTGATTTTTACAACCGGCGGTGTAATCTGGGGGTATTGATCGACCGGAAGCATCATCAGTCCGATGATTCCGATGATCACAATCAATATGGATATGACAGCCGAGAATACCGGTCTGTCAATGAAAAAAATTCACTTTCATGGGGTTGTCTGATTAATGGGGTTTGCTTATTTGTCTTCCTCCTTTGCTTCCGGTGCTTTGCCAATGCGGACTTTGATGCCCGGAGTCAGTTTGTGATAACCTTCGTCAACAACCATTTCGCCGGCAGCAAGACCACGTTCTACCACTACGTTGTTCTGGAATTCCGGACCGAGTTCGATGAAACGTTTTTCTACAGTCGAGTCTTTACGCATCACGAATACGTAGGCACCTCCCTTTTCGATGATCAGTGATTTCTGGGGAACTACCGTGGCCTGTTCGCGTACGTCAAGCAACAGTTTTACCTTGGTGAACTGTCCCGGCAGAAGAGCATGGTCGGGGTTGGCCATTTCTGCACGGACGGAAAACGTTCCGGTTTTCGGATTTACCTGTGGATCGGCAAAGTCAACGAGACCTTTGTGTGGATATACGGAGTTGTCGGCAAGCGTAATGCTGACGGTCGGTTGCCAGGAACGTGTAGAGTCCTTTTGGCCGAGAGTTACGTTACGCTCTTTACTTTTCAGATAGTCAAGTGCAGTCATGCTGAAATCAATCAGTACAGTATCACTTTTTACGATGGTGGCAAGAAGAGACTGGTTGCCACTGCCTACCAGCGTTCCCAGGTCGACATATCTTTCACTGATCTGTCCGGATATCGGCGAACGTACGATGGTATATCCCAGTTCCTGTTCTGCCTGATCCAGATCAGCTTCGCTCATGCCTACGCTGGCTACTGCAGTTTCATAAGCAGCAATGGCGTTGTCCAGGTCCAGCTGGCTGGCTGCATTCTTTTCATACAACGGACGGATACGGTCCAGGTCACGTTGAGCCTTGCGTGCTGTTGCTTCGTCCTTCTTCAGCTGAGCACGTGCCTTGTCTGCTTTGGCACGGTATTTATCCTGATTAATGACAAAGAGTGTCTGGTTTCTTTTTACATAAGTTCCTTCCTCGAAAAGCATTTGTTCGAGGAAACCCTCTACGCGGGCGCGAACTTCTACAAACTGCTGAGCACGGATTCGGCCCACGTATTCTCCATAAATTTCTACATCTTGTTGCTGAGCCGGTGTCACGCAAACGATGGGAAGTTCAGGTTCCGGTTTTTCTTTGCGGGTCAGAACCAGGTACAGAGCAATGACAACGATTACGCTGATTGCTGCATAGATGGCTTGTTTTCTTTTCATTCTTAAATCTTTCCTTGTCAAAAATCGTTTCATATTCCTTTGGTTAATTTTAATTTTTGTGCGCTTCTTTGAATGTTGCAAATCCTGTGCCAAACCTTTGTCTCGTTTTTTTATGCTTGATTTCCTGTGTATTGTTAGGGTGGAGGGGATAAAAGTTGGGGAAGGAATGTCGGGGATTGTGGATTTATTCTACACTTGTTTTTGTGGATAATGGTTTTTTTCTGATCAGGTGTTCGCCATACTCTCGCCAAATATGTTGCAGGGCAGCTATTGGATGGTAGAAGAGCATTCGGGGGCCTGCATAGCGCATAACGTTCCGGATCTGTGCTCTCATGTCGGGCTTGTAACAATGTTTTGGGCACAGACGACAAGTTTTTTTGTGATCTTTGAACGGACAGTTGTTCAGCCTTGCAGTGGCATATGCCAACAGAGACTGGCAATTGTTGCATAACGTTCTGTTGCCCTCCTTGTGGCGGCAATAGATCCGTATCATTTGTTCAACGATTCTTCTTTCTTCTTCTATCCTTGAAAGTTTGCGCATTTCATTAAACTTCTGGGTGCAAAGATAAAAAGAAAAACAGAATTTTTTGTACTTTTGCACCCTGAAAAACAAAACTTATAATTAATGGTAATAGACGAACACTTGGAAACTACCGTGAAGGCGCACGATCAGCTCCTGCACCGTAGAGTAGACTTATTGCTGCGTACTGGCAAACTTTTGGTAGAAAGTCTGGCGGACACGAACCGCATTGTGAGAAACATGAAGCGTACGGCAGCGTATCTGGGTATTCCCGAAGAGAAACTTCACATCAATGTCAGCTTCACTATGCTGATGGTGAACGTGAGCGATGGAGACTATTCGTTTACGAAATTCCAGCGTATTGAAGGACACGGAGTGAACATGACAGCCATTTCTGAAGTAAGCAAATTGTCGTGGCGTGCCATTGAAAATGATTATACGCTTGACCAGTATGAGGAAGAACTTGAAAAGATCCGTACCCGCAAACGTAATTACACGCCGTGGCAGGTAGCCATTGGAGCCGGTTTTGCCTGCGGTGGATTCTGTATTCAGTTCGGATGTGACTGGATGGCTTTCCTGTATGCATCAATCGCTGCCATCATTGGAATGCGTGTGCGTGCGAAGTGTAACGAGTCTGGTCTGAACCATTATATGGGAATTGCAATCTCTGCTTTTATAGCTACCATGCTGGCATGGGCTTCTACGTTGTTGCCTGCTGAATGGACTTCTACTCCCTGGCACCCGCTGCTGGCTTGTGCCCTGTTTATCGTTCCGGGTGTACCTTTGATCAACTTCGTCGACGATATGCTTGACAATTATATTCAGGTCGGTATTGTCCGGGCAGTGAATACGTTGCTGATGGTATCGGCAATGGCTTTCGGTATTGCTTTTGCCGTGAAACTGTGCAGTATCGGTGATTTCTTCCCGACCATCAGTATGGTTCCTCATCACAATTATATGGAATATGCCATTGCGGCAGCCATTTCGGCGATGGGATTTTCCATGATCTTCAACATCCAGCGTCGTCTGCTTTGGGTTGTGGCCATTGGAGGTATCATCGCTGTATGTACCCGTAACTTTGTCAACCTCGGTCCGAGCACAAATAATATAGGTCTGGATATGGGATTGGTTATCGGTTCTTTCAGCGGTTCTGTTCTTGTGAGTCTGATTGCAATTAAGGCTGTTCACTGGTTCCATGTACCTAACCATGTGCTGACTATTCCTTCAGTAATCCCGATGATCCCGGGAGTTCTGATGTACCGCATGCTGTTTGGTCTGATCAACATGAATGTACAGTCCATCGATCAGGTTACTCCGTTGATGAAGGCCATTGAAAGCGGTGTAAACTCCGGACTGGTGATCATGTGTATTGCTTTGGGAGTTGCCATACCGAATATTTTCGGACGAAAATATATTGCCTCTTCCAAGAACAAACGTCTGGCTGAGATCCTGAAGGAACGTAAGGCTCGCGGCAAGTTCGTGGAATGGTAAACGGAAAGCATTTGCAAAGAATAACAACATAGACTTTTAAAACAGAAACAATTATGATTAGATTGAATGTATTTATCCAGGTTGGAGCAGAAAAACGTCAGGAAGTAGTGGCTCTGTCTAAAGAACTGGTAGCAGCATCGTTGAAGGACAATGGATGTATAGCGTATGATTTGTTTGAAAGCGCAACCCGCCCTGATGTACTGATGATTTGTGAAACATGGCGTGATGCAGAATCTCTTTCTGCCCATGAACAGGCTACTCACTTCACAACACTGGTTCCGAAGATTCAGGAGCTGGCTGCAATGAAACTGGAAAAGTTTAATTTCTGATTTCGGAGTCTATCCGATAATATGGAACGCGGGTTATCCCAGGAGTCGTATGACTTGAAGGGAAACCCGCGTTTCTTTTTTCTCCGGCTGTCGGAAAATTGTGCTTACATTAGCGGAAAATCGACCGGTCGTTTAGGCTCCATCGTACTACTCGATGCGCCTTCATCGACTATTCGATTCAGCCTCATCGTACTACTCGACTCTGCGGATCCTGCTACTCGATATTGCCGTATTGTGTATTCGGTGTGATGCAGCCTATCTGTTGTCTGGAAAGGAAGAAACCTTTATGGGTAAAAAAGAAAACGGAGAGTTGCCTTGAGGCAACCCTCCGTTTCAGGAGTATCGATATTACCTGTTTGGGTAAGATAATTACTTCTTGAAGTATCTGTTGTACAAACCTTCGAAACCTTTACCGTGACGAGCTTCGTCTTTAGCCATTTCGTGAACTGTGTCGTGGATAGCATCCAGGTTCAGCTGTTTTGCACGAGTAGCGATACGTTTCTTGTCTTCGCAAGCACCGCATTCAGCGTTCATACGTTTTTCCAGGTTAGTTTTGGTATCCCATACACAGTCACCCAGCAGTTCTGCAAACTTAGCTGCGTGTTCAGCTTCTTCCCAAGCATAGCGTTTGAAAGCTTCTGCTACTTCAGGATAACCTTCACGGTCAGCCTGACGGCTCATAGCCAAATACATACCTACTTCAGTACATTCACCCATAAAGTGATTATTCAGATCCTTGATCATTTCTTCGTCGCAACCTTTAGCTACGCCGATTACGTGTTCGTCAACAAACTGAAGACCACCTTCTGCTTCTTCCATTTCTTTGAACTTAGAAGCCGGAGCTTTACACAACGGGCATTTTTCAGGAGCAGTTTCACCTTCGTAAATGTAACCACAAACAGTACAGATAAATTTTTTCATGACAATAAAAATTTTAGATGTTAGTTAATATTCTATTTTAAATACGTTATTAGTTCTGGTTTTCTTTTGAGCATTCGGGGCAGATACCTTTATAATAAAGGTGTGTTTCTTCAGTTATGAAGCCGTTCTGCGCCAGCTTTTCAACTTCCGGATCTTTCATTTCCATGGGAAGATCGTAGATTTTTCCGCATGCTTTGCACTGGAAGTGTGCATGCACCGATGTATCTCCGTCGAAACAGGCATTCCTTTCATCAATGGTCAGCATCCGGGCAGCTCCATGTTCTATAAACAACTTCAGCGTATTGTATACGGTTGTTTTTGAAAGGGTAGGGATTTCTTTGCACAGAGCCATATAGATCTCATCGATACAGGGATGAGTTTTATGCTTCAGGAGATAATCCATGATGGCAATGCGCTGTACGGACGGCTTGATGTTGTAACTAATCAAATATTCGTAAACATTCATACTCTCTTTCAATTCTGTAACTATTACAATTTTATTTCAAAGGCAAAGATACAAAGTTTTTTTTGAATGACAAGAGTCTGTGAACTTTTTTTCATGTGCAGAAGTCTTTTTTTGCAACTCTTTTTTTGTTTCTCACATATTTTTAGTTTTCATCTTCGTATGCCGGATTAAATGATTATTTTTGCAGATAGATTGATCGGATCTTTGCCAGACCGGGCTGTGTCCCGGAGACAACGGTCGGCAGGATTCTATACCTTATTATATAGACAATATGAAATTTGGTTTTGTAAAAGTTGCAGCTGCTATTCCGACAGTGAAAGTGGCTGATTGCAAATTTAATGCCCAACAGGCAGAAACTCAGATTGCAATAGCTGATGGCAAGGGTGTACAGATCGTAGTCTTTCCGGAATTGAATCTTACCGGATACTCGTGTGGTGACCTGTTCGGACAGCAGTTGTTGCTGGAACAGGCAGAACTGGCATTGATGCAGATTATGAACAATACCCGTCAGCTGGATGTCATTTCCATCGTGGGTATGCCTGTCATTGTCAATTCTACACTATTGAATTGTGCAGTTGTGTTCCAGAAAGGAAAGATTCTTGGTGTCGTTCCGAAAACATATCTTCCAAACTATAAAGAGTTTTATGAACAGCGCTGGTTTGCTCCGTCTACGGCTCATCCAGAGGATACTATGGTCCGGTTATGTGGCCAGCTGGTACCGGTGAGCAGTAACATGCTCTTTGAAACGTCAGATGTCTGCTTCGGTGTAGAAATCTGTGAAGATGTGTGGGCCCCTGTTCCGCCCAGTTCCCTTCTGGCACTGAAAGGGGCTGAAATCATATTTAATATGTCGGCCGATACAGAGAACATATGCAAGCATCAGTACCTCCGTTCCTTGCTTGCCCAGCAGTCAGCCCGGTGTCTGGCCGGTTATGTTTTCGCCTCCAGCGGATTTGGAGAATCGACAACTGATGTGGTCTTTGCAGGCAACGGACTGATTTATGAAAACGGAACCTTGCTGGCCGAGTCTGAACGTTTCTCTTTTAAGGATCAACTGGTAGTGACGGAAATAGATGTGGAACGTCTGCGTGGAGAACGTCTGACCAATACTACATTTGCTGCCAGCGTGCGTATGCATGCCCAGCAGCCGGCCCGTCGTGTGACGGCAGAAATGGTAACCGGCCGCGATCTGATGCTGACCCGTTATGTAGAGCCGCATCCGTTTGTCCCGGCAGGAGGAGCATTATTGGATGAACGTTGCGAGGAAATATTCTCCATTCAGGTGGCCGGTCTGGCGAAACGTCTGGTACATACGGGATGCAAGACCGTAGTGGTCGGTATTTCGGGAGGGCTTGATTCCACTCTGGCTTTGCTGGTCTGCGTCAAGACATTTGATAAGCTGGGACTTTCGCGCAAAGGTATTATCGGTATAACGATGCCCGGTTTCGGAACGACAGACCGTACGTATAACAATGCCCTGACACTGATGAGTTCCCTGCAGGTAACTACGAAAGAAATCAGTATCAAGGATGCCTGTATCCAGCATTTTCAGGATATTGGTCATGATATGTCTATCCATGATGTTACCTATGAAAATTCACAGGCGCGTGAACGTACGCAGATTCTGATGGATTATGCCAATAAAGTAGGAGGACTGGTTATTGGTACTGGTGACCTGTCGGAACTGGCTTTGGGATGGGCTACATACAATGGTGATCACATGTCTATGTATGGAGTCAATGCCAGCATTCCCAAGACGCTGGTCCGCTACCTGGTTAACTGGGTTGCTCAGACTGGGGTAGATGTTCTGTCCCGCAATACATTGCTGGATATCATTGATACGCCGATTAGTCCGGAACTGATACCGGCTGATGAACATGGAAACATCCGTCAGAAGACAGAAGACCTGGTAGGTCCGTATGAATTACATGACTTTTTCATCTATTATTTCCTGCGCTTCGGCTTTCGTCCGGCTAAAATCTACTGGCTGGCTGAGAATGCCTTCCGCGGAACATACGACAGTACGACAATCAAGAAATGGCTGATCAGTTTCTATCGCCGCTTCTTTGCCCAGCAGTTCAAGCGTTCCTGTCTGCCGGACGGTCCGAAAGTCGGCTCAGTTTCGCTGAGTCCGCGCGGCGACTGGCGTATGCCGAGTGATGCCAGTGCCGCTTTGTGGCTTAAAGAGTGCGAGGAACTGTAATCAGACTTCTCCTTCCAGCCAGGCGTCAATCAACCTGCGCGCGATACTCAGTTTTTTGGGTATCTCGGGCAGGTTGTCTCGTGTATAGAAGGCACCTGCACTCAGTTCTTCGTCCTGCAGTTTGATGCTTCCGCTTTCATATTCTGCCGTATAGCCTACCATGATTCCGCTCGGGTAAGGCCAGGGCTGGCTTCCGAAGTATTTCAGGTTGCGGATACGCAGGCCTGTTTCCTCCATGACTTCCCGGTGTACACATTCTTCCAGTGTTTCTCCCGGTTCCAGAAAACCGGCTACAAGTCCTTTGAACGTACCGCGGAAGTTACGTGCATGTACCAGCAGAATGCTGTCTTCCTTTTTGATCAGAACGATAACGGCCGGAGATATGCGCGGATAGAATTCCTGCCGGCATTCCGGACATCGTTTGGCAATAGGGGAGACCTGTACGGTAGGGACGCCGCACATCGGACAATAACGGCTGTTTTTATCCCAGTTCAGAATCTGGGATGCTTTTCCGGCCATATCATATTCCTCCCGCGGAAGCACATCGAATGACGCCCGGAGGTCTTTCATCATACGGGGACTTTCTTCATCTCCGCTTACCGGTACATGGATGGCATAAGTCTTGGCCGTGAGCGTACCCAGCCGGCCGATGGTATGAATGGTGCTGCCGACAGGAACATATACCGGCGGTTCTGTGCCTGTCGGGATGTGATAGCAGTCTTCTTTTTTTTCAATCAATACCTGGCCGCTGTTGAAGACGAACCAGGCGCAAATCTCTTTTTCCATAATTCTCTGTATCTGCAAATGATATCTGTTCGTTACATGCCCTTCATGGTCAGTGCGATACGTTTCCGTTCGCGGTCTACACCAATAACCCGTACCCGTACATGCTGATGAATGCTGACCACAGTTGTGGGATCGCTCACGAATCTGTCAGCCAGCTGCGAGACGTGAATGAGGCCTTTTTCCTTGATTCCCAGATCGACGAAGCAGCCAAAATTTGTGATGTTGGTCACAATACCGGGAAGTTCCATTCCTTCCTGTACATCATCGATAGTCCGTACATTCTTGTCAAATTCAAAAACCTGAATTTTCTGTCTCGGGTCACGTCCCGGTTTCTCCAGTTCCTGAAGAATATCTGTCAGAGTCGGCAGTCCGACCGTATCTGTTACATATTTCTCCGGTGAGATGCGGCTTCTCAGCTCCCGGTTGGCAATGAGATCACTTACGGAGCAGTGTAGGTCGGCTGCCATTCGTTCTACGATCGGGTAACTTTCCGGGTGTACGGCTGAGTTGTCCAGCGGGTTTTCGGCGTGTGGTATGCGAAGGAATCCGGCACATTGTTCAAAGGCCTTGGCACCCATACGGGGAACCTTCAACAGTTCCCGGCGGGAGCGGAACGGACCGTTGGCCGTGCGGTAGTCAACAATATTTTTGGCAAGAACCGGTCCCAGTCCGGAAACGTATGTCAGCAGATGGCTACTTGCGGTGTTGACATTGACTCCAACCAGATTGACACAACTTTCCACCGTCTGGTCGAGCGCTTCTTTCAGTTTTGTCTGGTCTACATCGTGCTGATATTGTCCCACGCCGATAGACTTGGCATCAATCTTGACGAGTTCTGCCAGAGGATCCATCAGGCGGCGGCCGATAGAGACAGCTCCCCGTACGGTTACGTCATAATCCGGGAATTCATCACGGGCTGTTTTGGAAGCTGAATAGATGGATGCTCCGTCTTCGCTGACAACAAAGACCTGTATTTCGCGGTCAAAACGCTGGGAGGTAACAAATTGTTCCGTTTCACGACTGGCCGTACCATTCCCGATAGCAATTGCTTCAATGCGGTATTGTTCTACCAGTTTCACCAGCTTGCGACCTGCCAGCTGGTATTCAGACTTTGGAGGATGCGGATAGATGGCTTCATTGTGCAACAGAGTTCCCTGTGCATCCAGACATACGACCTTACATCCGGTACGGAATCCCGGATCGATGCCCAGTACCCGTTTCTGTCCCAACGGCGGGGCAAGGAGCAACTGGCGAAGGTTACCTGCAAAGACCCGGATGGCTTCATCGTCGGCTTTCTCTTTACTTAAAGCTGCAAATTCGGTTTCGATGGCAGGCTTAAGCAGACGTTTGTAAGCATCATTGACTGCTTCGCATACCTGGCGGCTACATTCGTTGTTGCCTCTGACAAAACGGCGCTCCAGCCGGTCGGTACATTCGGTTTCATCAGAAGGGGTGATGCTGACTTTCAGAATTCCTTCAGCCTCTCCGCGCCGGATAGCCAGCAAACGGTGGGAAGAACAACGTTTCAACGGTTCGCTGAAATCAAAATAGTCGCGGTATTTGGCAGCAGCTTCATCTGTTTCCTTGCCTTTGACCACTTTCGCGGAAATGACTGCCTGCCGGCTGAACTGATGCCGGATCTGGTTACGGGCCTGTTCGTCCTCGTTTACCTGTTCTGCAATGATATCGCGGGCTCCTTTCAGAGCATCCTCTTCATTCTTCACCTCTCCTTTGACGAAATTCTTTACGTATGCATCGAGGGCGTTTCCTCGTTGTAACATCAGCCAGGCAGCCAGCGGTTCCAGTCCTTTCTGACGGGCTGCTTCAGCCCGTGTTTTTCGTTTAGGCTTGTAGGGCAGATAGATATCCTCCAGTTCGGTTGCGTCCCAGCATCCGTCGATACGCCGGCGAAGGTCATCGGTCAGTTTACCCAGGCTTTCAATGGTTGACTGTATGGTTTCCTTGCGTTTGGAGAGTTCGAGGAGTTTTTCGTAACGCGAACTGATTTCGCTGATCTGCACTTCGTCCAGTCCGCCTGTAGCTTCCTTGCGGTAACGGCTGATGAACGGGATTGTGGCACCACCTTGAAGTAGTTTAAGTGTATTTTCTACGCGATGAACCGGCAGCTTGAGTGCATCGGCAATCATCTGGCTGAATTGTTCCATATAAGATAAAAAATGGTTTAGTGAATTGATATGAACTGGGGACGGTTGCTCTCAGGGCTGAAGTTCAAGCTCGAAGTCTACGACATCCAGCTGGCGTCCGAATTTCAGTCCGACCTTTTCGAACCGTGAAACCTGCTTGAACCCGAGTGACTGATGCAGGGCGATGCTTGCTTCATTTCCTCCGGTGATACACGCAATCAGGACATGAGAGCCATTGGTACGGCATGTTTCGATGAGGCGTTCCATCAATTGTCTTCCCAGTCCTTTTCCGGTATGTTCCGGATGAAGATAAACCGTAGTTTCCAGTGTATGTCGATAGGCTGCCTTTTCCTTCCATGGATGTGCGTAGCAGAATCCGGCCACTTGTCCTTCTTCTTCGCAGATCAGACAGGGGTATCCTTCGGAAACCGAAGCAATGTGTCGGCTCATGGTAGTTGTCGGCAGGGGATCGGTGTCGAAGGTAGCCACACTTTCCCGAATATAAAAGTTATAGATGTCAGTCATTGCACCGGCATCTTCTGGTCTGGCATTTCTGATCATTCTTTATTTATTTTGTTGGTGCAAATATACCTATATTTCTGTGATTTGAAAGAAATCCCTTACCGGAAGTTTATTGAAGCAGGACAGGATCAGAAAACAGATTCTCTGCCACAGTCTGGGTTTATGGCATATAGGAAGAAGAGAGAAATAAGAAAAAGCTGACACAAGAGATTGATGTGTCAGCTTTTTTGTATGGATGCGAATCGAATAATGGTCTCTTCGCACAGGATTCCAGATGTATTGTCAGCGCCGGTAGAACCGCAGTTCGTTTTCCAGAGTACGGACACGTTCCTGTAAACTTTCTACCCGTGTCAGCAGATGGCGGATGGCATCAATACCTTCCACGTTGATGGAAAGGTCATAATAAAGGTGGGCATAACGTTCCAGTTCTCTTAACTGAGCCGCCGGGAAACAACTTCGGTTGTCAATTTCCTCAATGTCTATCAGGCCGTCCTCACCCAACATCAGGATGAACGACGGTTCGATGTTGCAATGGTTGCAATATTCGCTGATGATGATCAAATCGTTTTGCATAATCGTTCGTTTTTCTGTTTATCCTTGTTGAATCTGGCGGAACAGTTCCTTCTGCTTTTCTGTCAGATTGGTGGGGATGGTTATATGATAAGTCACAATCAAATCTCCGAAACTTCCTTCCTGTTTGTAGACCGGAAATCCTTTTCCTTTCAGCCGTACCATGGCATCGTTCTGAGTGCCCGGCCGTACTTTCAGTTTTACTTGTCCGTCCAGGGTGTTGACAGTTACTTCGCCACCCAAAACGGCCGTATATAAGTCAATGGTCACGTCAGTAAACAGATCGTCACCTTTCCGGCGGAAGTTCGGATCATCGCCTATCACAAAAGTGATATACAAATCTCCGTCCGGTCCTCCGTTGGCACCTTTGCCTCCATGACCTTTCAGCTTGATGACCTGTCCGTTGGCAACACCGGCCGGAACAGTGATCCGTAAGGTCTCACCATTGATGGTAAAGGTCTGTTTGTGAGTCGTGGCAGCCTCACGCAGGCTGAGTTGCAGTTCTGCTTCGATGTCCTGTCCGCGGAATCCTGCCTGTGAGCGTCTGCCTCCGGTGCCGTGATGTCCGAACAGTTCCTCAAAGAAGTCAGAGAATCCGCTTGCATTACCTCCTCCGAATCCATGTCCGAATCCGCCAGTGAAGTGTTCACCATCTGTAGAATACCAGTATTCACCCTGACCTCCGCCTCCTTGCTGTGCACGGTAAGCCTGCTGTTGTGCTTCAAATTCATCTGCATGTTTCCAGTGCTCTCCGTATGCGTCATATTTCTTACGCTTTTCCGGATCGCTCAATACCTCGTTGGCTTCGTTGATCTCCTGAAACTTGTCCTTGGCCGAAGGATCGTTCGGATTCAAGTCCGGGTGATATTTCCGGGCCAGCTTACGGTATGCTTTCTTGATGTCATCCTGAGTGGCATTTTTGTCAACCCCAAGTACTTTGTAATAGTCTATATAAGCCATATCGTCTGTTTGTTTTGTTTACGGAAATATTACAAACTGTGTGCCACTCCTGGCGGTTAAAGCATAATTGAATCTTCTTTCACAGTATTTTATCCTTGAATGTTTGAGTAAAACAAGAACTTCTTCTATCTTTGCAAAAACAAAACAGACTTCAACATGAAACATCTTGTTTGCCTGATGGCTTTGATCGGTCTGGGTTGCCTGCAGATGCGTGCAGCCGAAGACCAGGAAGTAACCCTGAGATTGATAGAAACCAGTGACGTACACGGATGTTATTTCCCTTATGACTTTATCGGTCGCCGCCCGGTGAAAGGAAGCCTGGCGCAGGTCAGTTCGTTTGTGAACGAACAGCGTAAGGTACATGGTGACAACCTGATACTTATGGATAACGGAGACATTCTGCAGGGACAGCCGATTGCTTATTTTTATAACTTTATGGATACGGTTTCGGTACATGTGTGTGCCGATATCCTGAATTTCATGCGTTATGATGTCGGCAACATGGGTAATCATGATGTGGAAGCAGGCCCTTCTGTATATAATCGTTGGGTGAAACAGTGCGACTTTCCTGTTCTGGGAGCCAATATCATTGAAAAAGCAACCGGGCGTCCTTATCTGAAACCTTATGAGGTGATTGAGCGGGACGGCGTCAAGGTAGTGGTGCTGGGTATGATTACACCTGCCGTTCCGTCATGGTTGCCTGAGCAATTGTGGCCGGGACTTCATTTTGAAGATATGGAAACCTGTGCAGCCAAATGGGTCAGGACCATTCGGGAGACAGAGCATCCGGATGTACTGGTCGGCCTTTTCCATGCCGGTCCGGAGGGGAACAGGCTTGACAATGTGGTGGAAAATGCTTCGGCGGACGTAGCACAGAAGGTGCCGGGATTCGATGTCGTGTTTATGGGACATGATCATGCACGCCATTGCCGCAAGATTGTCAATGTGGCAGGTGATTCCGTACTGATTGTAGATCCTGCCAATCGGGCAGGCTTTGTTTCGGATGTGACCATCCGTGTCAGTAAGAAGGATGGCAAAGTTCTCCGTAAGTCGGTGGAGGGTACACTGACCAATGTCCGTGATTATCCGGCCGATGAGGCTTTTGTCCGTAAATTCCAGCCTCAATACCAGTCCACCATTGATTTTGTGTCACGTAAGATCGGACGTATCAATCAGACTATTTCCACGAAAGATGCCTACTTTGGTCCTTCAGCCTTTATTGATCTGATTCATCAGCTGCAGCTGGATATCAGTGGTGCGGACATCTCTTTCTGTGCTCCTCTTTCGTTTAATGCGGAAATCAGGGAGGGAGATATTTATATGAGCGATATGTTCAATCTCTATAAATACGAGAACATGCTTTACGTCATGCAACTTTCCGGACAGGAAATCAAGGACTTTCTGGAAATGTCGTATGCCATCTGGACCAATCAGATGAAATCGGCAGATGATCATATCCTGTTGCTGAATGAGGAAGACAAGGGCTTTGGACGTTTCAAGAATCCAAGCTTCAACTTCGATTCGGCTGCCGGCATCATTTATACGGTTGACGTAACCAAGCCTCAGGGTGAAAAGATCCGGATTGAGAGCATGGCTGACGGAACTCCCTTCAGTCTGCAAAAGATATATAAGGTGGCAGTCAATTCCTATCGCGGAAACGGTGGGGGAGACTTGCTGACCAAAGGGGCAGGCATCCCCAAGTCGGAACTGTTCAAACGTATCGTTTTTTCTACGGATAAGGATCTGCGTTACTACCTGATGAAACGCATTGAAGAAGTAAAGACACTCGATCCGAAGCCGTTGAACCAGTGGCGGTTTGTTCCCGAAGAATGGACGCGCCCGGCCATAGAACGAGATTATCAGTTATTATTTGGCAATAAATAAAGAAACCGGTTGATCCGGTAAGTTGAAAGGATGAAGTATATTTCCCGTCACGTACGTATCTGGGCGATCTGCCTGTTGAGCGTGTTTGCCACCTATTATGGGGCAGTCATGCTCTTTGCCCACGTGCACGTGGTGAACGGCGTGATGCTGGTACACTCGCATCCTTTCAATAAGCAACATACTCATGCAGGAGGGCAGGCACTGACCCTGCACTTCCTGTCAACCTTCTCCACAATAGAGCCTGAAATGGCTCATTGGGTCACTCCTGTCTGTCCGGTTTTGTATGTATTGTCCGGCGACATGGATTTGTGGCATGCCGTTTCACCTCATGTGGCGTGTATCCATCTTCGCGCTCCTCCTTCCAGTCTTTTCATTTAAGATTCTGTCAATTATCAGGCCAGGAATGTACTGAAAAGCCTTCAGAAGCCTATGCCAGCCCGCAACCGGACAGCGTTCTGCTGTTAGCCCGGAGTGTGTTCGCATGTTTCTGAACCGCCGGTTGCATTCTTAGTCCGGCCTGTCTTATTTTATGCTTTAAAGAACTTATTTCAATGAAAAGATATACCTTATTATATATAGTAGGAGTGCTGTGCACTTTTATGAATTTATCATGGGCTTATGCCAGCAATCCGGTAAAGGAAGGAAACGTTATTACCGGACATGTGATTGAGAAAGGATCAGAAGCGGGTATCGCTTATGCCACAGTATTAATCGTAGAAACCGGAAAGGGAACGGTGACCAATGATGAAGGTTATTTCCGTTTCAAGGATATTCCTGCGGGAGAATATACCCTGAAAGTACAGATGATGGGTTATACTACTCAGACAAAGAAGGTGACCGTCAGCAAGGAGTTTACGGTTGACATGCATTTTGTGATGGAAGAAGATGTCATTCAGGTGGATGAGGTGGTTGTTTCTGCCAACCGGAATGAAACCAGCCGCAAGCTGGCGCCTGTGGTGGTGAATGTCATGAATAACCGTCTGTTTGAGATTGTGAATTCTACTGACCTGGCCAAATCGCTCAATTACCAGTCCGGTCTGCGCGTGGAAAACAATTGTCAGAACTGTGGTTTCCCGCAAGTCCGCATCAATGGTCTGGAAGGCCCTTATTCGCAGATCCTTATCAACAGCCGTCCGGTGATGAGCGCCTTGTCGGGTGTATACGGACTGGAGCAGATTCCGGTGAATATGATTGAACGTGTGGAAGTTGTTCGCGGCGGCGGTTCTGCTTTGTTCGGAGCCAATGCGGTAGGTGGAACCATTAATATTATCACGAAAGACCCCATCAATAATTCATTCCAGGTATCATCAACGATGTCGAATATGAATTCCAAATCCTGGGAGCAGTATGTGGGAGCCAATGCTTCGCTGGTATCTTCTGACAATTCTTACGGGATTGCTCTTTACCAGTCTTATCGTAACCGCAATCCGTATGATGCAGACGGAGACGGATTTTCCGAGCTGGGAAAACTGAATATGAATACTTTCGGTTTGCGTGCCTATTATCGCCCTACGCAGTTCAGCCGCATCAGTCTGGAATATCACACGACGAATGAGTTTCGTCGCGGCGGAAACAAGTTTGATCTTCAGCCGCATGAAACGGATATTACTGAACAGACCAAGCATATCATCAACAGCGGAGGACTGACATACGATGTCTTCTTCCGGGAGTATAAGCATAAACTCTCTATCTACGGTTCAGCACAGCATACGGACCGCAACAGTTACTATGGTGCCGGTATGGATCCGAATGCTTACGGAAGAACGAAGGACCTGACTGTCGTAGGCGGAGCCATGTATGTGGGGAATATGGACAACTGTTTCTTTTCGCCGGCTACTTTTACGGGAGGAATTGAATATCAGTATAATTCCCTGCATGATGTGATGACGGGTTATAAGCGTGATCTGAAACAGGACGTGAAGATTGCCAGCGGATTTGCACAGAATGAATGGAAGATGGAATATTTTACCTTGCTGGCCGGCTTCCGTCTGGACAAACACAACCTGGTGGACAACGTGATTTTCAGTCCCCGTGTCAATGCACTCTGGAAACCATCCGACCGCCTGCAGGGACGTCTGACCTGGTCTACCGGCTTCCGTGCTCCACAGGCTTATGATGAAGATCTTCATGTGGCAGCTGTGGGTGGAGAAGCTATGCTGATCAAGCTGGCAGACGGATTGAAACCGGAGAAATCCAACAGCTTCAGCGGTTCGATTGACTGGAGCTTCAATTTCGGACATTTCCAGTCGAACCTGCTGGTAGAAGGTTTCTATACCGCCCTGAACGATGTGTTTTATCTGGAAGCGCTGGGCAAAGATCCGCAGACCGGAACGCAGATCCAGGAACGCCGCAACGGAAACGGTGCAAGAGTGTATGGAGCAAACATTGACTACAAGATCGCTCATGGCCGGGAAGCTGCCCTTCAGCTGGGATTTACCCTTCAGCGCAGCCGCTACACGGAGGCTGTCAGCTGGAGTGATGATCCTGATGTGGCTCCTATTAAGCGTATGCCTCGTACACCGGACTATTACGGATATGTGACTTTCACTTCAGCACCGTTGAAAAACTTTGATTTTTCGGTGTCGGGAGTCTATACAGGAAAGATGATTGTTCCTCACTTTGCCGGGTATATCGAGAAGGACCGTCTGGAGAAAACACCCGATTTCATGGATGTAAACGTGAAGCTGAACTATACGTTCGTTCTGAATGATCATCTGAAACTACAGCTCAACGGAGGCGTGCAGAATATCTTCAATGCTTTCCAGAAAGATCTGGATAAGGGAGGAAGCCGCGACTCCAAATATTTCTACGGACCGACTCAGCCACGTACTTATTTTGTAGGCATCAAGTTCTTCAATTAAGACTTTCTTGAGTCTCAGAGAAAAAGGCTGCCGGCCCCCTGGAGGGTGGGTGGCCTTGCTTTTTATTTTCCTTGTAATACGGTCTTCTGACAGAACGGGCTTTTTAAATTTATTCCGTCGAAAAGCTAGGATTTATAAACAGATTATCCTACATTTGCGTAAACAAATTAAATTTTAAAATACTATCAATATGGGAAATGAAGAATTGATCAAGCAGTGTACCGAGAAAGCCATGAACTGGCTGACTCCTGCATACGATGCCGAAACACAGGCAGAAGTAAAACGTATGTTGGAAAATCCGGACAAGACCGAACTGATAGAAGCATTCTATAAGGATCTGGAATTTGGAACAGGTGGTTTGCGCGGTATTATGGGCGTAGGTTCCAACCGCATGAATATCTATACCGTAGGTGCAGCCACACAGGGTTTGTCCAATTATCTGAACAAATGTTTTGCCGGAAAGAAAGATATTTCTGTTGTTGTGGGTCATGACTGCCGTAACAACAGCCGCCTGTTTGCTGAAATCTCTGCAAACATTTTCTCTGCCAACGGCATTAAAGTATATTTGTTTGAAGACATGCGTCCGACACCTGAAATGTCGTTTGCCATCCGTCATCTGGGATGCCAGAGCGGTATTATCCTGACAGCTTCTCACAACCCGAAGGAATACAACGGCTACAAGGCTTATTGGGATGATGGCGCACAGGTATTGGCTCCGCATGACAAGGGTATCATTGACGAAGTGAATAAAGTTGCTTCTGCCAAGGATATCAAGTTTGAAGGAAACAAGGATCTGATTCAGATTATCGGTAAGGAAGTGGATGACGAATACTTGCGTCAGGTACATTCCATCTCAATTGATCCGGAAGTGATCAAGCGTCAGAAAGATCTGAAGATCGTCTATACTCCGATCCACGGAACAGGTATGATGCTGATTCCGCAGTCTCTGAGACTGTGGGGCTTCGAAAATGTTCATTGTGTACCCGAACAGATGGTGAAGAGCGGAGATTTCCCGACTGTAGTTTCACCGAATCCGGAAAATGCCGAAGCATTGACTCTGGCTATCAAGCTGGCGAAGGAAATCGATGCTGATATCGTGATGGCTTCCGACCCGGATGCTGACCGTGTGGGTATGGCTTGTAAGGACAGCAAAGGCGAATGGGTATTGATCAACGGTAACCAGACCTGTCTGCTCTTCTTGTACTATATCATCAAGAACCGTATCGCAATGGGTAAGATGAAAGGCAATGAGTTTATCGTGAAGACAATTGTAACTACTGAACTGATCAAAGCCGTTGCTGACAAGAACCATATCAAGATGCTGGACTGCTATACCGGTTTCAAATGGATCGCACGTGAAATCCGTCTGCGTGAAGGTAAGGAACAGTATATCGGCGGCGGTGAAGAAAGCTACGGCTTCCTGGCTGAAGATTTCGTTCGCGATAAAGATGCTGTTTCTGCTTGTTCTTTGCTGGCAGAAATCTGTGCCTGGGCCAAGGATCAGGGCAAGACATTGTATGACGTGCTGATGGATATCTATGTAGAATACGGATTCTCCAAAGAAGTGACCGTCAATGTAGTTAAACCGGGTAAGGCGGTGCTGACGAAATCAAGGCCATGATGGACAACTTCCGTGCTTGTCCTCCGAAAGAGCTGGGCGGTTCAAAGGTTGTTCTGGTAAAAGATTACAAGACACTGACTGCTACCGATGGAGAAGGAAAGGCTACTCCGCTGGATATGCCGGAACCGTCGAATGTACTTCAGTTCTTCACGGAAGACGGAACCAAGATTTCTGTTCGTCCGTCAGGTACAGAACCGAAGATCAAGTTCTATATGGAAATTAAAGGTGAAATGCATTGTCCGAAATGCTATGCCGGAGCAAACGCTGATGCCATGGAAAAGGTTGAAGCTATCAAGAAGTCTCTGGGTATCTGATAGGACAGATGAAGATAAACTGACTGAAAGCCGTCCGGAAAGCTCCGGGCGGCCTTTTTTTGAATTCCTGAGTGCTGAAAAAAACGCTTCGGCGTTTGGGTTTGAATGCCGAAGCGTTTTTTAAAAATATCGAAACGTTTTAAAAAAAGCCCGCGGGCTTATTGGACGAAATTCCAGACTGCTTCTGAAATGGCTGCAATCACTCCGGCTGTTGCCGGAGCATCCTCTTCGGAGTTTTTGACGAACACCGCCAGACTGTACCGGCTGCCGTCAGGAAGAAGGAAGAAACCGATGTCATTGATTCCGATGATTTGTCCTTGTGCATTGCAGTCTCCTGTACCGGTCTTATGCCCGATGACTGCCTTTCCGGAAGGAATCGGTTTCACCAGTCTGTCTTTTCCTGTTTCACATTCGGTCAGTGTCTGTCGGATGAATTGCCGGTCAGATGGCTGGAAAAGTTCCCGGGTCAGAAAAATTTCAAGCAGCCGGGCAGCTTCGAGCGGGGTTGTCCAGTTGTCGTAGGAACGGTTCAGATCGACATGCATGTCATCTTCAGTAGCCGTAATGGAGAAATGGCTGCATCCCAGTGAACGGATGTACCGGTCTGTTTCCTGTGGTCCTCCGGTAAGCCGGAACAGGATGTCACAGGCATTGTTGTCGCTTTGCTGGAGTGTGTATTTCAGCAGTTCGCGGACGGACAGGGAACAGTTTCCCTGCGGATAGCGGTCGCGTAACGGGCTGTAGGTATCAGGCTTTAAATCCTCCGGAGTGATATAAAGGACAGTGTCCAATGACAGGTGACGGGTTTCCAGTCAGTGGGTAACAGCCAGCGCCTGATGAAACTTGAAGACACTCATCAAAGGGTAGGGACGGTCGTTGTTGATGCTCAGGGTATCCTGTCCGTTCCAGATGAAGGCAACGCCCACCTGGGCTTTACAGGAATGAATGATTGCCTGAATTTGTTCTTTTAGCAGTGTAAGGTCTTTTTCCTTTTGTGAGAAAGCGGACAGAACAGGCAGCAGACTGACGAGCAGCAGAATAATTCTTTTCATGATGAAATAAAATCTTTGCGGGTTATTAGAAAATAGATCCTTGCAAAGGTAACACTTTCCCCGACCGGATCTGACAGGGAAAGTGCAGTTTTTCATTCATGGCTTTATTCTTTTTCCGGAAGAATGGTTTTGCGGTGCTTTAACACCTCGGCATCGATGTAGAATACGGTTTCTTCAGCCAGGTTGTTGATGTGGTCTCCGGCTCTTTCAAGCTTACGGAAGATACCGGACACTTCCAGACACAGACGGATGGATTCCGGGTGTTCGGTGGCATAAGCCGTCAGCCGGTCCAGGGCCTTCTGGTTGATCTGGTCAAGCGTTTCGTCTTTGTCGAAGACGGATTTCGCCAGCCCGATGTCCTGCCGCTGCAAGGCTTCATAAGTGGTGTTCAGCATGGAGAGCACTGTGTCGTACATATCTTCCAGCTGAAGGTCGGCAAACAGGATTTTGTTTTCCGGTTTCAGTTCGGTCCGGATCACAAAGCGGGCAATACTTTCGGCATAATCGCCGATGCGTTCCAGATTGTTGTTGATCTTCAGCATAGCCAGGGCAAAACGGAGATCGACGGCTACCGGATTATAGAGGGCGATGAAGTCCTCGATGTCACTGTCGATTTTCAGTTCGAAAGCATTGACGCGTTTTTCACGTGAAATCACTTTGTCGGCCAGTTCCTGGTCGGCGTTTAATACGGCATTATATGCATTATCCAGTTGCTGGTAGACCAGCTTCCACATTTCCTTGACTTCCCGCTGGATATTCTGAAGTTCGTTTTCTACAAATTTCACCATAATTGCTTCTAATAAAGTTGAATGTTTCCGGACGTTTATCCGAAACGTCCTGTAATATAGTTCTGGGTAGCCTCCTTGTCCGGATGGGTAAAGATTTTCTTGGTATCTCCGTATTCCACCATTTCGCCCAGATAGAAAAAGGCTGTTTTGTTGCTGACGCGGGCTGCCTGCTGCATGCTGTGCGTGACGATAATGATGGTCGTCTGCTGGCTGAGTTCGCAGATCAGTTCCTCGATCTTGGCCGTAGAAATCGGATCCAGGGCAGACGCCGGTTCGTCCATCAGCAGGACAGATGGCTCGACGGCCATGGCACGGGCAATACACAATCTTTGCTGTTGTCCGCCGGAGAGTGCATAGGCTGATTCCTTCAGCTTGTGTTTCACTTCGTTCCAGAGTGCAGCTCCCTTCAGGGCTTCTTCTACCCGGTGGCAGATAAACTCTCTGTCTTTTACACCGTTGACCCGCAGACCGTAGGCCACGTTTTCGAAGATACTCTTCGGAAACGGATTCGGACGCTGGAATACCATGCCGACATCCTTACGCAAGGCATCTACGTCGACCGACTTGTCGTAAATGTTTTTTCCGTCAATCCGGATTTCGCCTGTGAGCCGTGTTCCCGGAATCAGATCGTTCATGCGGTTGAACAGGCGCAGGAAGGTGGATTTTCCACATCCGGAAGGACCGATGAAGGCGACAACTTCATTGTTCGGAATCGCGATATTGACATGCTTCAGTGCATGAAAGTCGCCGTAATGGAAATCTACGTTGATGGCTTCTATCTTGTTCATATCAGAGGTGCGTATTATTTTTGTTTTAGTTTGTTTTCAAAGAATTTCCGGATGCTGTTGGCTGCCAGGTTCATCAGCAGTACGATCAGAATCAGCACGAAAGCGGTTCCGTAGGCAATGGGCATCTGTGCTTCGATGTCCGTTCCGCTGGTTGCCACCACGTAAAGGTGGTAGGGGAGAGCCATACACTGGTCGAAGATACTGTCGGGCAGTTTCGGCAGAAAGTAGGCGGCACAGGTAAAAAGGATCGGTGCTGTTTCGCCGGAAACGCGGCCCAGTGACAGAATTAGTCCTGTGATGATGCGGGGTATCGCCATCGGGAGCAATACGTTCCAGATGGTCTGGGCTTTGGTAGCTCCCAAAGCAAGACTTCCTTCGCGGAAGCTGTCGGGAAGATCCTTGAAGGCTTCTTCCGTGGTACGGATCACGATGGGGAGGGCCAGCAGCCCCAGTGTGAGGGAGCCTGCCAGAATACTGTCTCCGAAATCCAGCCAGTTGACAAAGAAAGCCATTCCGAACAGTCCGAATACGATGGACGGGATGCCGGACAGGTTGTTCGTCATCATCCGGATGAAGCGTACCAGTTTTCCATCCTTTGCATATTCGTTCATGTAGATGCCGCTCATCACGCCTGTCGGGAAAGCGAAAAGAGCACTTCCTGCCATCAGGCAGCATGTTCCGAATATGGCGGGCCAGATTCCTCCTTTAGTCATTCCGTCAGAAGGTGCCTGGGAAAGGAACTCCCAGTTGATGACTCCGATTCCCTTCACGATGATAAATCCCAGAATGAAGAACAGAAGGGCTGCCACTCCGTAGCTGAGCAGCCGGAAGCAGCCGAATGCTGTCTGCTGGATGATATGCTTTCGCCGGTTGTAGGATGAATTGGGTTGAATAGCCATGACTTTAATGCTTGTTTTTATTGCGTGCGGAAACCAGTTCCACACAGGAATTAATGATCAGGGTAATGAAAAACAGGATGACTCCCAGCAGGAAGAGCGCCTGATAGTGTGCACCGCCGGCAGGAGCTTCCCCGAGTTCGGCCGCAATGGTAGCCGGAATGGTTCGCAGAGGTTCCAGGAGGCTGGCTGGCATTACGGCGGCATTGCCCGTCACCATCAGTACAGCCATGGTTTCGCCAATAGCACGTCCGATGCCTAGCACAACTCCCGAAGTGATTCCCGAAATGGAAAACGGGATGACTACTTTATAAATGGTCTGCCATTGTGTTGCTCCCAGAGCCAGACTGGCTTCCCGCATGGAGCGCGGACAGCTTCGCATGGCGTCTTCGGCTACGGTAATAATGGTAGGCAAGGCCATGATGGCCAGTACAAGGCTGCCTGCCAGTCCGGATTCCCCGACGGGCAGGTGAAAAGTGTGTTGCAGGAAGGGAACAATGACTGCCAGCCCGAAAAATCCGTAGACCACCGACGGAATGCCGTTCAGCAGTTCGATGACAGGCTTCAGAAACTTTCTCATTTCCGGCGAGGCAACCTCTGCCAGATAAATGGAAACTGCCAGTCCGAAGGGCAATGCGATCAGAATGGCAAAGAAGCTGACCCAAAGCGTTCCTCCGATCAGCGGAAGAATACCGAAGATAGGAGAGGGGGTGGCCGTAGGAAACCATTCGGTACCCAGCAGGACATCCTTGACCGGAATCGTTTCGTCCTTAATCAGATGAAGTTTGTTTGCGTAGGGCTTGACCAGTACTTCCGGGATGAAAGCGATGATACCCGGGTTTTGTTCTACCTGTTCCGTGATCTTTTCTCCGGCACGTTCGTATTCCGCGCCCAGTTCTGCTTCGGTATATAGCTTGTCCAGATCTTCCAGACGGAACACCTTGACCGGAAGATCCGGGCCTCCCACTTCCTTCCAGTTGGTAATTTCTTCATCAAACAGGTTCTTGATTTCCTGTGCACTCAGGGAGCTGACCGGATTCTGAGGATTCAGCGCCAGCACATAACCTTTGTCTACAATCGGGTTGCCGAACAGTCCGACTGCTTCCTTGAAGAGAAATCCGATGATGAGCAGTATGGCGGCACTTGTCGTGAAGCCGCTGACCGTGAGGACGCGGCGAACCAATATATCAATCCATTTTTTCATGGGCAGAGGAATTATTGTTGAACAGAATTCGTGATGGGAATGAAACCGATATTCAAGGTCTTGTCCTGACCGGCAGCCGACTGGATAAAGTCGATGAACGGACGGACTCGGGCTTCGTTGGCCTTGTCATAATAATAATACAGGGGGCGCACCACCGGATAAGTCTTGCGGACAGCGTTCTCTACCGAAGGATATACATAGGTACGTCCCTGGTCGTAGGATACGGCCAGAGCCTTGACATACGGATTCAGATAAGCAAGTCCCACGTAACCGATTGCTCCTTTGGTCTGGCGGACTGACTGGATGATGGCACCGGTAGCAGGCATGGACAGAATGCTGCTCATGTAATTTTTGTTGCCGAGAACACTTTCCTTGAAGAATTCGTACGTGCCCGAGGACGTCTCTCGGGAATAGACTACAATTTTTGCGTCAGAACCTCCCACCTCTTTCCAGTTGGTGATCTTTCCGCGGAAGATTGCTTCGAGCTGTTCGCGGGTCAGTTGCTTCACCGGATTGTCCGGATGTACGATAATAGCCAGTGCATCATAGGCTACGATGACCTCACAGGGTTCGTGATGCGACTGTTTCATCTTCAGTTTTTCACTGAACTTGATGCGTCGTGAAGCCATGGCCAGATCGGTGGTTCCGTCCATGAGTGCGGAGATTCCTACACCGCTTCCTCCTCCCGTTACGGTTATGGTGGCCTGCGGATTTAGTTTCATATACATTTCAGCCAGCTCCTGTGTCAGCGGTAACACCGTATCGCTTCCTTTGATGCGCTGGGCAGACAATATGGCCGGGGTGCAGAACAGAAGCAGTGAAATCAGGAACCGAAAATCTTTCTTTTTCATGTTTCGATGGTATCTTCTTGTTTAAAAACCTTTTTGGAACGGCAAAGTTACGGCTTTGCAGCTGAAAAGGATGCTACAAAGCCGTTACAAGAATGATACAATCTTTTTGCGGGATTTCGTCCGCTCTGGAAAGATGCTTCAGTTGGAAAAGGCTTTCTCAACGAAGGCTTTAACCCGAAGGGTATATTCTTCGGGATAGTTCAGGTAAGAGACAGCATGTGCTGTCTGGGGGACGATCCATAAATCTTTGGGTGCGGGTTTGGCCTCATATACCTTATAAACCATTTGTGTGGGCACGAAGTCATCGTCTTCGCCGTGGATAAAGAGCATAGGCTGACGGCACTTCCGTACCTGTTCCAGTGCCGAAGCTTCCTGGAAATTCCATCCCCGCGTGAGATCACACAGCCAGCTGGCTGTATAAAGCAGCGGGAAAGCCGGAAGGTGAAACTGTTCTTTCAATTCCTTTTTGAACTGATCCCATACGCTGGTATAGCCACAGTCTTCGACGAAACAGTCCACATAGGCTGGCAGCTTTTCTCCGGATACCATCATGGTCGTTGCAGCCCCCATTGAAATGCCGTGGACGACCATTTGCAGGGAATCGCCAAACAGGGCAGGGGCCGTATCAATCCATTGGATGACGTCTTTCCGGTCAAGCCATCCCATCTGAAAATCTTCACCCTCGCTCAGTCCGCTGTACCGGAGATCCGGAATGAGGACGTTATAATCCAGAGAGTGATTGTAGAGATAACCAATCTGAAAGATCCGGATGGCATTGTCCGTGTAGCCATGCACAATGACTGCCGTCCGGCGCGAAGGACGTGAAGCGTAAGCATAATAGGCGTGCAGACGAATTCCGTCGGGAGCCGTAATGAACGTATCCTTCAGTGCATGATGCTGTTGCAGGCTGTCCACCCAGGGTTTCAGCTGCGGATAATTCTGCATCATGTATTCCATGGACCCTTGCAGATCCTTTCCCCGGTTTTCAGGCCGCAGGGAATAATTCAGCATGTAGAGACTTCCCCCCGTAAGCGTACCGATCAGGGCGAGCAATACAATGCAGGAGATGGTGAGAACTTTCTTTTTCATAGCTGGCGGTTCCAGATATCCCATGAACCGAAGGCTTGCAGCAATAACATTTCAAGCCCGTTTTTCACGACGGCTCCCTGATCGGAACCTTTCTTCATGAAGAGAGTGGTATCGGGATTATAAAGCAGGTCATAAAGCAAATGTTGCGGAGTCAGGCATTCATACGGGATTTCCGGGCACTTGTCTGCCTGAGGATACATACCTACCGGAGTACAGTTGACGATAACCTTATATTCTGCCATGATTTCCGGAGTCAGTTCTTCGTAGGTCACTGTATTGGCATCGTGGCGGCTTCGTGAAACAAACAGCGTTTCCAGTCCCAGCTGTTGAAGTCCGTGATTGATGGCTTTCGACGCTCCTCCGGTTCCCAGGATCAGCGCTTTCTTATGAAACGGTTCCAGCAGCGGTTCGATGGATTGGGTGAAGCCGAGAAGATCGGAATTATAGCCGATCAGTTTCCGCTTGCCTTTTGTCTGAACCAGTTTAATCACGTTAACCGCTCCGATGGCTTCAGCATCCTTGTCCAGTTCGTCCAGGTAAGGAATGACCTTCTCCTTATAAGGAATGGTGACATTCAGTCCTGCCAGATTCGGGTTGGCTGCCAGTACTTTGGGAAAGTCTTCAATGGTAGGGATTTCAAAATTGACATATTCTGCGTCAATGTTTTCAGAATGAAACTTTTCGTTGAAAAAGTTCTTGGAAAACGAATGTCCGAGCGGAAAACCGATTAAACCGAATTTTTTCATAATAAGATTTTTTATTTTGTTGCGAAATAAAGGGTACAGATACCCAGTGTGAGTCGTTTGAAAGACACCTGGCTGAAACCTGCTTTGCGGATGATCTTCTGCATGACTTCTCCTTGCGGGAAAGCCTTGATGGATTGGGGCAAATAGGTATATGCACTTCGGTCTTTGGATAACAATTTACCCAATGTCGGGATGACGGCTTTGGAATAGACGGCATAAAGCTGTTTCATCGGGAAGTAGTCCGGTTCAGAAAGTTCCAGAATGACCAGATGCCCTCCCGGCGTCAGGACGCGGTACATTTCCTGCAGTCCCCGGTCGAGATCTTCGAAGTTTCGGATACCGAAAGCTACGGTTATGGCATCAAAGCGGTTTTCGGGGAATGAGAGTTTCGTGCAGTCTTCCCTCTGAAAAGAGATTCTTTTCTCCAGTCCTTCTCGTTTCACTTTCTCGCGTCCCACGTTCATCATTCCTTCCGAAATATCCGTGCCGATCAGTTCTTCTGGCTGTAGCGTCCGGCAAGCCTGTATGGCGAAATCTCCGGTTCCTGTGGCGACGTCCATGATATGCTGTGGTGCGAAGGGCTTGAGCAGGGCAATGGCTTTCTTGCGCCAGCTCTTGTCGATGTTCCATGAAAGGGCATGGTTGAGTTTGTCGTAGGCAGGAGCGATGTTGTTGAACATTTTTTCTACCTGTTCAGCTTTGCTTTCGTTTCCGTCGTAAGGCTTTATTTCTTCTTGGGGATAATTCATTGTGATGGAACAATTGGAAAAAGAAGGATGAGGCCGGAAAAGTGATTCCCGGGTCTCATCCTTGTCTTGGCTTATTTATTTAGTCAAATAGTCTGTTACATTCTTTTCGATGCGTTCAGCGATGTTTGCTGTGTCAGCTTTCACAAAGGTTTCGCCTGTGATATGCTCATACAGTTCAATGTATCTGTCGCTGATGGAAGAAACGATTTCCGGAGTCATTTCAGGAACCTGCTGTCCTTCTTTTCCCTGGAATCCGTTGGCCATCAGCCATTCACGTACGAACTCTTTGGACAGCTGTTTCTGAGGTTCTTCTTTTTCGAAGCGTTCCTGATAGCCTTCCAGATAGAAGTAACGGCTTGAGTCCGGTGTATGGATTTCGTCCATGAGGTAGATTTCTCCATTGTGCTTACCGAATTCATACTTGGTATCTACCAGAATCAGGCCACGTTCTGCAGCCATTTGTGTTCCGCGTTCGAACAAAGCCAGAGTGTATTTTTCCAGCGTTTCATATTCTTCCGGAGTAGCGAGTCCCTTAGCCAGGATTTCTTCTTTGGAGATATCCTCATCGTGCATACCCATTTCGGCTTTGGTAGTCGGAGTGATAATGGGGTGAGGGAACTTTTCGTTTTCACGCATACCTTCGGGCAGACGGACACCGCAGATTTCGCGAACGCCGCTTTTATAAGCACGCCATGCACTTCCGCAGAGGTATCCGCGAACAATCATTTCTACCGGGAATCCCTGGCACATTACGCCGACAGTAACCATCGGGTCGGGAGTAGCCAGTTTCCAGTTCGGACAAATGTCAGTAGTTGCATCCAGGAATTTGGCTGCGATCTGGTTCAGCATCTGTCCTTTGTATGGAATTCCTTCCGGCAGAACAACGTCGAATGCCGAGATACGGTCGGTAGCAACCATTACTAACTTTTCATCACCGATGTTGTAAACATCACGAACTTTACCATGGTACACACTTTTCTGTCCCGGAAAGTGATAATCTGTTTTTGTTAAAGCTTTGCTCATTTTTTCTTTATTTAGATGAATGATTCTCTTTTTCAAATTTCTCGTATGCTTCGACTATCTGTGTCACGAGCTTGTGACGGACTATGTCTTTTTTGTTCAGTTCGATGAAACTGATTCCTTTTACATTCTTCAGAATCTTGATGGCCTGTACCAGACCGGAAGTCTGTGAGGCCGGCAGGTCGATTTGTGTCATATCTCCGGTAACGATCATTTTGGTGTTCATACCCATACGTGTAAGGAACATTTTGATCTGTTGGGGAGTGGTGTTTTGCGCTTCATCCAGAATAACGACAGCGTCGTTCAGTGTGCGGCCGCGCATGAAGGCGAGTGGAGCAATCTGGATGACATTCAGTTCCATGTATTCTTTCAGCTTGGCTGCCGGAATCATGTCTTCCAGGGCGTCGTAAAGAGGTTGCAGGTACGGATCGATTTTTTCTTTCATATCTCCCGGCAGGAAGCCGAGTTTTTCACCTGCTTCCACTGCAGGACGGCTGAGGATGATTTTTTTGATTTCCTTGTTTTTGAGAGCTCTTACAGCCAGTGCGATGGCGGTATAAGTCTTTCCTGAACCGGCCGGACCGATAGCGAAGATCATATCGTTCTTTTCAAACTCCTTGACGAGCTTCTGCTGGTTTTCACTTCTTGGCATGATGGGCTTGCCGGTTACGCTGAAAACGATGACATCGCCTGCATTTTCTACTCTCGGTTTCTTTCCTTTAATAATGTCCAGAAGGGTTTCTTCGTTCAGGGAATTGTATTTCACGCAATGTTTTTCCAGCGAGAGGACAGCTTCCTCAAAAGCGCATAACTCCTCTTCGTCTCCCATAACCTTGATGACATTTCCTCGTGCCACAATTCTCAGTTTGGGGAACAATGCCTTGATCATTTGCATGTTGGTGTTATTTACACCATAAAAAACTACAGGATCTACGTCCTCCAGTACGATATGCTTTTCTATCATTCTGTTATTTCTGCTTCGTATAGGTTTTTAAATTCCCTGCAAATTTAATCATTCCTTTTGATAGAAAACAGGAAAGAGGAAAGAAAATTTGAAAAGACAGATAGGATGAAGATTATCAGAAAGATATATCCGGGGGTGAGAAAAAGGTATGAAAAAAAAGCTTCAAATGCTTGCACAGGTCGAAAACTCCGTTTATCTTTGCACCGCGTTTGAGAGAAAACGCTTCCACAAAGAAAGTATTGGAAGTTTGGGTGAGTGGCTGAAACCAGCAGTTTGCTAAACTGCCGTACGGGTTACCGTACCGGGGGTTCGAATCCCCCAGCTTCCGCATTACTTTTGTGAAACAGGGCGCTTTCGTCTAGTGGCCTAGGACGCGGCCCTCTCACGGCTGAAACACGGGTTCGATTCCCGTATGCGCTACAATCTTTTTGGAAGTTTGGGTGAGTGGCTGAAACCAGCAGTTTGCTAAACTGCCGTACGGGTAACCGTACCGGGGGTTCGAATCCCCCAGCTTCCGCGATAAATCAAGTGAATATGAATTGCTGAACTCTCGTAAATTTATATATTTACGAGAGTTTTTTTATTTTATAATGTAAGATTTGCCGGAAATGTCCTGTAATTTTTCTCTCTTTATCCGGTCGTTATTCCAGTTTCTTCAGGACAAAATAAAAGTTCCACCAGCAGAAAACAAAAGTTCCACTAGGACAAAACAAAAGTTCCACCAGCACGATACAAAAGTTTCTTCAAGACGAAACAGCTGAATCGTCTGTATCATGCCGGTGATTTGTCCTTTCGATGCCGGGAAATTGTCCGGCCGGAGAAGCGCAGTTCACAAATCAATTGACGAAGAATCCCGAAAAGAGTATCTCATGGATAGGTTTCTCTGAAAAAGCAATATCTTTGCAGATGTGATTTTTTATATCTTGACTCAATGAATGTGAAACATATCCTCGGCCTTTCCTTTTGCACGTTGTTGCTGATCATTCTTTTTCAGCAGGCAGGTGTGTGGTTTGCCTACCATACTCAGATGCAGAAGACAGAGGCTGTTCTGGCCTCAAGTTTTAAAGAAACCTTTATACTGGTGACGGATGCACAGGTAAATCGTCTGCCTTATGCGGAAGGAACACTGACGCACATGGTGTATGCTCCCGACAGCCTGCGTCTGAATGATGAAGACCGTCAGTTTTATTATGCAGAGCAGACTTCAGTAGTCTTACAGGATGGTTACGGACTGCCGGAGACCTCACTTGATTCGATCCGTCTGACGTTAGGCCGTATATTGGAGAATGAAAGAGTGGAGGGGAGTATCTATATCCGTAAACTGGATGCAGCGACGGGGCAGACCTTGCAGACTTCTCCTGCCGGAATCGCATTACCCGATCAGGAAGGAATCGGTGTGCTGACTTCGCCCCGTGCCTTTCTGCATCAGGGGAAAGGAATTGCCGTAGAAGCTATTGTGGATCAACAATATTTTGATCATCCGTCGAATCTGTTGTTTCCCGGACTGACTTTTCTTATTGCCGTTCTGCTGACAGGAACCATTGCCCTGCGTATGCGCTTGCTGCAAAACTTGCGGCATGATGTCGAACGTCAGTGTGAAGATTTTTATCGCCTGGCCGAACAGATGGCTAAACCTGTCCGGAAGATGGAAACAGATTTGCATGCATCCTGCTGGGCAGAAGCCCGTGAACAGGGGCAGCAGGTGCTGGCAGATACGGAAGCTACGCTGACCCGTGCCAAACAGGAGCATGCACGTCTGCGTTCACACCGCTTTGTGTGGTTGCATCGGTTGTCGTGGAGTGTGATACCGCTGGCATTCATTCTGCCTGCACTCTGGGGTAAATACATTTACAGTGAGCAGTGGCAAATCATGAACCATGAGGTGCAGGTATGCTTTGAAGAGGCTTTTGTGGAAGAAAATGACTTGCGACATACCCGCTCGCTGGATGTGAACCATCTGCGGGGAACCCGTAAGTCGTTTATAACTGGGATGACAGATTATTTTCGTTATCAGACCGATTCCCTGACTTCCGTCCTGTATCGGAAAACGACCGATGAAAACGACAGTGTTATATATGTTCCTGCTACTCCGACTTCCATCAATGGAATTTATGTATCCCGCAAGTCGATGGACCTGAGTGAGGGGATTCGTCTTTACCGGGCCTATGGTACACAGCAGTTAATCAATGAACGGCCTGTTGCTGTTCCTCCTGATATGTCGCGCATGGATTCGCTGTTTCATTCCTTTTTGTCTGAGGCTGGCCTGAATGTACGGAGCGGTGTCCGCATGCTGCGTCCTGCCGCGGATCAGGTGATCAGTCAGACTGGTGATGCCAGTATTCAGCGGGGCAGTTTCGTTACAACTCCCTTGCGCCTTACGGAAGACGGTTCTGAATGTGTACAGGGAGTGGTTCCCGGTTCGGTAATGACTGTCATTCATTCGGTGTGGTATCTGTTTTTGCCTCTGGGAATGGTCTTTGTATTCTGTTTGCTGTGTATTGTCCTGCTGTGGCGTGCCTGGAGACAGCAACGCAGGCTGGAGCAGTTCCGGAAGGATTTCACTTATTCGATGATTCACGATATGAAGTCACCTTTGCAGACGATTCTGATGGGGACTCAAATGCTGGAAAGTGGCAGACTGGCTGACAAACCTGAGAAAATGGAAAAGATAGGTCAGGCGATGAACGACGAATGTGTCCGCTTGCTCACCCTTTCGGGGCGTGTGGTCATGTTGACTGAAATAGAGCGTGGCGAGTTGCAGCTTCATCTGGTCCGTATGGCCATATTGCCGTTGTTCAATGATCTGGTGACGAAGTTTCGGCTGAAGGCTTCCAAGCCTGTGGAGTTCGATGTCGTATGTTCTGAAGATCTCTGGGTTACGGCCGATCCCTTCTGCCTGCAGGAGGTCCTGTCCAATCTGGTGGACAATGCCTTGAAGTATTCCGGAAAGGAAGTGCGCATCCGGCTTTCGGCAGAAGTTGCTGCCGGTGGTGTCCTGCAAATAAAGGTAGGAGATAACGGTATTGGTATTCCTCAGAATCAGCAGATGAAGATATTCAACCGGTTTGAACGTGTCGCCTCTGGAAGCCATACTACCGGAGCTTCGGGCTTTGGTCTGGGATTGAACTTTGTCTGGCAGGTCGTACAGTTGCAGGGCGGCACCATCTCTGTGAAAAGTACGGAAGGCAGTGGCAGTGAGTTCACGATCTCCTTACCGCTTTGATATGACGGCAGGCAGGAACCGAAAGAAAACGGGCAGGTGCCTGTAAAAAGAAGCAGAGACCATCTCTGATTAGAGACAGTCTCTGCTGAAGTTCTGTTATGTCTGTCACGGGAGTGTTCCGTGGATCTTATTTGGCAAATAAGCCGTCAACAGGGATTACATTTTCCTTGCTGTCTCTTACTTCCATTTTGAGCATACCGCCGTTGCTGTCAAAGTATCTTACCTCTATCGGATGATATCCTTTGGCTAAGGCTTTCTGGCCGATGACTTCGCGGGGACCGTGAGGACCGTCGTTGTCTATAACCGAATCACCGTCGATGACCAGCGTACTGCCGTCGTCGGAAGTCAGGGCAAATGTATAGATGCCATCTTCCGGAACGTTGATGAATCCCTTGATGACAAGGCCGATATTTCCTTTTGCTTCTGCAGGTATGGAAACTTCAGTCACATTGTAGCTGCCTTTCCTGGAGGCTTTGTCTATGTCTGCACATTTGTTGCCCTTAAAGTCATACCATACGGCTTCAAGTCCTTTTCCGGCCGGAGTTTCGGATGAGGCCGGTGAGAACTCGCCTTTTATGAACTTGGTAGTAAAGGTATCACATGGTTTGCCGTTGGCACGGAAGGTACGGAAAGTAAACTCAGTTGTTTCTGTAACTTTCAGATTACCGTCGTATTTGGGCGAGTTCAGTGTGGGAACACTTCCGTCGGTTGTGTAATGGATTTCCGCACTGGGATCCATGCATGAAATCTTCACCTCACCTTCACCTATGAATACATTGGTCTTATAGAAACCTTCCAGATCCGGAATGCGGTAATTTACATTCATCACGTTCAGGCGTTCAAACTGATCGGAAAGTCTGTTCTTGAATCCATCCCAGTCTTTCTGCTTGGGATCACTCCATCCTAATTCAGCGATGGCCAGCATACGCGGAGCAGCCATGTACTGCATACGTTCTCTTGAAGGAATCCATTCGCACCAGATATTTCCCTGTACGCCGAGTACCTGATTGATCAGTTCGGGCTGCTGTTCAAATTCAGCCGAAGGATCGTAGTTGTAGATGTTGGGCAATGATTTTATATCCTGTTCATAGTCGAGATAGAACTGAGAGTTAGGAGTAAAGATGATATGGTTGCCCTGAGATGTCGTTTTCATCGGAGCATCCTTGGCCCATGTACGCCACCACATTACGGTTGCAGTCTTTGAGAGTCCTCCTTCAAGAATTTCATCCCATCCGATCATGTCCTTGCCCTGGGAATTGAAGAAGGCTTCCATTTCGTGGATAAACCATGACTGCAATTCTTCTTCTGACTTCAGGTTCTTTTCGCGGATGCGTTTCTGGCAGTCCGGACATTTCTTCCAGTTTGTTTTTTCAACTTCGTCCCCGCCAATGTGAATGTATTTGTAGGGGAACAGGGGGATGATTTCGCTGTATACGTTTTTACAGAACTCAAGAGCAGATTCCTTGCCCGGACATACCGGAGAAGAGAATGTGGTTCCCCAGCCTGTGGTCTTGAAGCATGATACACCGTCGTAGTTGCTTACTGCGGCAAGCATGTGGCCTGGCATATCAATTTCCGGAATGACGTCGATTCCTCTGACCTGTGCATACGATACGATTTCCTTGATGTCATCCTGGGTGTAGAATCCGCCATAGAGTGTATCGCCCTCAACGACTCTGATTTTTTCTTCCGGGATGAGGTAGTCTGTGTTGTCATTCTTTTTGGCCAGCTCCAGACAGGTCTTGTCATGTGAGTTGTATTTTCTCCATGCTCCTTTTTCGGTGAGAAGAGGATATTTTTTTATTTCCACACGCCATCCCTGGTCGTCTGTCAGATGCCAGTGGAATTTGTTCATCTTATACAATGCCATCAGATCCAGCAGTTCCTTCACTTCGTCTTTATCGTAGAAATGGCGGGATACATCGAGCATCAGTCCTCTCCAGCCAAATCTCGGGCTGTCCTTTATTTCAACGGTGGGGATGGCCCATTCCATATTGCTGACAACTTCTTTGCTTTCAATGCCTGATGGCAACAGCTGACGGAGAGTTTCTATACCGTAAATTACACCGGCATAGGAGCTTCCGGATATAGATACGGAATTCTTTGTGGAGACAAAACTGTAGCTTCCTTCTTTTCCGGAATCTGCCAGAGAGAGATTGATGTCACCTTTTCCTTCGGTTACAGAGAACTGGTAGCCGGTAGATTTACTTAAAATGCTTACGAGATAATCGGCAGCAGGGATCAGGCTTTTGTCTGTTACCCCTATTGTACATTTCTCGGGCAGGACGAATGCTGAACTGGTTTCGACAATACTGTTGGGAAGCGGAATGATGGATATTTCCTTGACTTGCGTCGATGTGCTGTTACATGCACTGAGGAATACAGCACCGGCAAACCCAAGTACCGTAATCCAGCCTTTGTAGCTTTTTTTCATGGTAGTAAATTGTTTAAAATGATTGTTTAAAATGATTGTTTATTTCTGACAAAGGTAAATATTATATGTTGATTAGCCAAAGTCTTCCTGATTCTTTCCGGAAGTAATAGCAAGAATAGTTCCTGAGAGTGCTTGTACATTGGGGATTTGTGTTGCTGGTCTGCCTTGTCAGAATGAAATTATGCGCTCATTGAACATCAAGAAACTGCGAATAGAAAAGATGTGGCCTGTCTGGATGAAAACAAACTCCAGTCCTGAACCTGTTATGTGCTGGATGTACAGGCAGGACTGGAGAATGAATTCTGTTTAGATGATTCAGATTGTTTTCCTATGACTGGTTGGATTCGTTGATTTCTTTCTGCAACAGATTTCTGATGATTTCAGTTACCTGGGCAATGGGGATGATACCGGTGTCGAATGTGATATGGTAGTTTCGGGAATCTCCCCATTGCAGACCGGTATAATGGAAGTAGTGATCACTTCGCGATTTATCCGTTGAGGCAATGATATCCGGAGCTTTTACTGCCGGTATACCATACTCGGCAACGGCTCTGCTGATCTTATGAGGCATGTCGGCATACAAAAAGATGCTGATAGTATTGGGACGGTTCTTCAGAATATAGTTGGCACATCTTCCGACGATGACACAAGGCTTCTCGGAGGCAATGCGGCGGATAATCCGACTTTGGGTAACAAACAAGGCGTCATCATAAGAAAGGCTTTTGTCCAAAGGGGCTTCATAGTCCTGGAGAATCATCTGGTAAAGCAGGGAACTGGGCAGTTTCTGCTCATTTTGTGAGATAAATTCTTCGCTGAAATGACTTTCCTGTGCGGCCAGGGTGATTAGTTCCTTGTCGTAGAAAGCAATGCCCAGTTGTCTGGCCAGTTGTTCTCCTGCCTGATAGCCGCCACTTCCATATTCGCGGGATATGGTGATAACCCAGGGAAAGTGTTCTGTTCCGTTTGCAGAGGGAACTTCGTGTGTGGTTTCACTTGAGAGCCATTGGCGGATGAAGGCAAGCCGGGGCATGATCAGACGGACAAAAGGACCCGTGATGAGTGCTGCGATGATAGTGCCTTCCCGTACTCCCTCAATACGTCCTGACAAACTCCATGAACAAAGGAGGGCTACACACACCAGAGTTACGTCGAAGCAGATCTTGATGGTTCCGAAATCTTTTTTTAGGCGTAAAGTCGCAAACTGGATCGTGTATTCTGCGCTGATCATGGTTACATTGGCAATTACTTCCAGGCAGATTCCTAATGCCAGAATCAGGCAGCCGATAACCAGTGAGATAATCTTGACATAATAGGCGTCAGGATTATAGCTCGCAGTGGCCCACATGGTCAGGTCAGTAAAAAAGGAGAGTACAAATGCTACGGGAAATTGCATGAGCAATTCCATTTTCCGTTCCATGATTCCTTTCTTGCCGAGTAATAAAAGTTGCAGGATGATCAGTACAATTGTAAAAAGGAAAAAATAACTTCCCATAGAAATGGGAGTGTTCAGACTGGCCACATAAGGCACACTGGTGATAGGAGAGGTGCCCAGATCAGACCGGGTGATGACACTGATTCCGCATGCAATGATGAACAGGGAAATCCCGAAGGTAAGGTAGCGGCGGAATAGTTCTGCCTTACCCATTATTCGACTTTCTTCCATTAAATGTTTTGTTTAAAATTTGATGGCGCAAAGATGTTTCATTAATTTTGTTCTTAATTTACGGATTAAGAAATAAATCATGCAATTTACGCCAGACAGCTCTATACAGGAAGAACGTCTTTTGTTGGTTGAAAATATGTCTGCCGATGAGATCCTGACCAAAGTCACGGGACGTGAAGAGGTGGATTTGTATCTTCATATGCATAACCGTCATCAGATTATTTATATTCTGTCGGGAACACTGCATATCGAAGTGGAAGGGGTAAATCATTTTGTGACAGACCATCATTTGGTGTGGATCCCGGCTGGTATTTCGCACCGGCTTTCCAGTAATAATCGCCAGATATCTCTGCTGACAAGTTATTTTTATGCTGAGAGGGTAAGGGATGACCGGTTCGCAGTCTACCAGACAGATGAAATGTTAGCCCGTAATCTTAAGTTCATCAGTCAGCAGGGATCGGTCATTCGGAGAGAAAAACCGGAAATCTTTACTTTTTCCATGAGTTTTTTGTGCATGTTGCCTCTTGTCTGCCGGAAGGCATCTTTTCCTACCCAACCTTTTATCATAGCCCACGACAACCGTCTGTTGCCGGTTCTGGAATATATCAAGGCTAATCTGGGCAAGGATCTTTCCATTGAGAATGTGGCGTCTCATTTTGGATTCTCTGTGAGAAACCTTACTCGTTTGTTTACCAACTCCGGTATCCGTTTTGTGCATTATCTGAATTATCAGCGGGTGGTCAGAGCCATTGAGATTCTGACAGACAATGTGATGAACATCGAACAGACGGCTTATGAAGTGGGGTTTAATTCCCCCAACAGTTTCAGTCGTGTGTTCCGACAGATTACCGGAGAATCACCTTCAAAGTATATCCGGCATTGATATTGGTTGAAACTCTGTCAAAAACAAAGCTTTATTGGGATTTAAGAAATCCCCGTTTGAACTTTTAAGCAGAAAGCGTTATCTTTGCGCGCATGAAAAAGTATCTGAACATAAGCAAGAAAGTACGTGTCGGGCTGGCTGTTCTTGTTGGAATAATCGGCCTGTTTCTGATTTTTCGCCCGAAGCCCCGGATGAATGATTCATTGGATGAAGTTGAGGTAACGGACTCGGTAGAAGTAAAAGAGATTGTCTGCAAGTATGGTATACCGGTAGACCATTACGATATCAGTTATGGAATTGTTCAGCCGAACCAGAACCTTTCTTATATATTAGGAGATCATGGCTTGTCTTCTGCGGATATTCATGAACTGAACGAAAAGGCAAAGGGAGTATTTGATGTGAGGAAGATACGCAGCGGTCAGGCTTACGCTGTCTTTACCGTGCCCGACAGCACCCGCAGGGTCCGCTTTTTCGTTTATGAGGAAACTCCAAAGACTTATGTTGTTTTTGACCTTCGGGGAGAACGCCGGGTGTATCGGGGAGAGAATCCGGTAGAATGGAAACAAAAGGAGATTAAGGGTAAGGTGGAATCGTCCTTGTGGATGACTATGCAGAAACTGGATACTTCTCCGCAACTGGCGTTGGTCCTCTCGAATATTTACGGATGGTCCATTGATTTCTTCAGTTTGCAGAAGGAGGATGAGTTTCGTGTGATCTATGAGCAGGAATGTGTGGAAGGGAAAGAGTTGGACAATTTCCATATATTGGCTGCCTCTTTCCGGTACTCGGACAGTATTTATTACGCCATACCTTTTGTGCAGGACGGTGAAGAATTATATTATGGGGCAACGGGAAACAGCCTGGAAGGAGCATTCTTGAAGGCTCCTCTGGATTTTTACCGGATTACATCCCGTTTTTCAAACAGTCGCTTCCATCCGGTACTGCGACGTTACCGCGCTCATCATGGGGTGGATTATGCAGCTCCTACCGGAACGCCAGTCTATGCAATTGGTAACGGAAAGGTAATAGCAAAAGGATTTCAGGCAAACGGAGGCGGAAACTTTCTGAAGATCCGTCACAACAGCGTCTATGTGACTACTTATATGCACTTGTCCCGTTTTGCAAAGGGAATAAAGGTCGGTTCGGAAGTGAAGCAGAAAGAGGTGATCGGATACGTGGGATCTACGGGGCTTTCAACCGGACCACATTTGGATTTCCGGGTATTTGAAAATGGAAAGCCCATCAATCCGCTGCTGATCAAGTCGCAACCTAAGAAACCGATCAGCCCGGATAATATGTCTCAGTTTGTTGTTTTACGTGATTCATTGATTAACCGGCTTTCAGCCATAAACTAAGAAGAAATGAAGAAGATGTTATGTCCGCAGTGCAAGATTGCGGCAATGTATGTGAAGAATGCTGCCGGTGAACGTCTGCTGGTGTATGTCACTGACCAGGGAGAGGTTGCTCCTAAAGATCCTTCACAATCTCTTGAAGGGTTTGATGTGAGTGAAGTTTTCTGTCTGGGATGCTCCTGGCATGGTTCTCCCAAACGTCTGGTGCGTTATTAATGTGCGGAAAAGGAAATCTTTACAGGTAAAATTTGGGGTATTTATTGCACATTTCCCGTTTCTGTGTGTACTTTCTTTGCAAGAAAGAGCGGAATACAGGATAAATGATGTATCTTTGCCTTATTATTTCTGTATTATATAATTAAGAGCAACATGGATAAAGTAATCATTAATTCGTACGAAGAATTTGAAAAATTGGTAGGCCAGCAGATTGGCGTTTCTGACTGGCTGGAAATCCCCCAGGAGCGTATCAATCAGTTTGCTGATGCTACATTGGATCATCAGTGGATTCATGTGGATGCAGAACGCGCCAAGGTGGAAAGTCCCTATAAGAGTACGATTGTTCACGGATATCTGACTCTCTCCTTGCTTCCTCATCTGTGGAACGAGATTATTGAGGTAAATAATCTGAAGATGATGGTTAACTATGGCATGGACAAGATGAAATTTGGACAGGCTGTATTGTCTGGACAAAGTGTACGTCTGGTAGCTTATCTGCATTCTCTGGTGAATCTGCGTGGAGTTGCCAAGGCTGAAATCAAGTTCTCCATTGAAATCAAGGACGAGAAAAAGAAAGCACTGGAAGGTATTGCTACATTCCTTTATTATTTTAATTGATGAGGCAGACCTTTTCCGGTTTGCTGGAGGCTCGCGAAGGAGAAGGGGATACCCGGCCTCGTTCGCGGGCTTTCTTTTTTATTGTACTGCTGATGTTGGAAGGCCAGAATGAAAAAAGACAAAGAACAGATTGAACAGCGAAACAGACAACTGCGTGAATGGGCATGTAACTATCATTCCGCTTCATTTATAGAAAGTGATCCGGTACAGTTTCCGCACCGTTATGTATTGAAGCAGGATATTGAGATCAGTGGCTTGCTGACGGCAATATTGAGCTTTGGAAACCGGCGGCAGATACTGAAGAAAGCTGATCAGCTGGATGAAATGATGGGGCATGCTCCCCTGCGTTATGTGTTGTCGGAATGCTGGAAGGAAGATTTCAGGGAAGGAGACAGGCGCAGCTTTTACCGCATGTTGTCGTATGCGGAATTCCGGGTATATCTTGAAAAGTTATATTCAGTTTATGCATCCGGCCGGTCACTGGAGGATGTGTTGTTGGAATATGACGGCACTCCGATGCAGAGGTTGTGTGCTTTTCTGGGAGTCTCGGATCGCAGTCCGCAGAAGAAGCTGAACATGTTTCTTCGCTGGATGATACGTACAGGATCAGAAGTAGATTTCGGTATCTGGAAGAAAATGAGCCCCGCGGATCTGCTGATACCACTGGATACTCATGTATGCCGGATGGCTTACCGGCTGGGACTGACGGACCGTCAGACATTTTCTTTGGGTAATGCCCGTCGGATTACCGGAGCACTGGAAGAGATCTTTCCCGGTGATCCTTGTCTGGGAGACTTTGCCTTGTTCGGTTATGGCGTTTCCCATCCCGACAAGGATGGACCGGCAAGTGATCAGAATTTCAGGGAGGCGTAGACACCACAGTGTCCGTCACCGGCAACCGGAGCGATTGTCAGGTCATGTTGTCTGGCAAAAGGCCGGGTAAAAATATAGGAACTGCCGACTCCGATTGCAGCACCGGCAGCTACATCCCACCAGTCATGTTTCTTGCCGTATACCCGGCTCCATCCTACATAGGTAGAGACCACATACGCCGGAATGCCCCATTTCCAGCCATAACGGCGCTGAATGAATGAAGCCGCAGCAAAGGATACCGAGGTATGCATGGACGGAAAGGAATGGTTGTCGCTATGATCCGGGCGGTCTTTCTTGACGATATATTTCAGGGCATACGTCACTCCCAGTGTGGTTACCCCGGCCAAAGCGCCCTGTTTCAGGCCCTGCCAGTCTTTATTGATCAGAATAGCAGTCAGGCCGGCTACGGGAAGCAGGACAGCTCCTACATCTCCTGAAGTGCGTACGGCCTTGCGGCTTCCTGTGACTTCTATTTCCTGGGCTCCTGTGGATATGCAAAAGCATAAGGCAGCCAGAATGAGTAAGATTTGTTTCATTGTTTCAGTTTAAGAATTTGGGAATAAAGATAAGCAGTCCGACAATGGCGGCCGCAATAGCCAGAATCAGTACGGCTCCTGCAGCCAGATCCTTTGTGCGTTTGATAGCTTCGTTGTAGTCGGGAGAAACCAGATTAGCCAGTGCCTCGATGGAAGAGTTGACGGCTTCGGCTGCCAGAACCATCCCTATGGCAAAGATTACTGCAATCCATTCCATAACAGATAATCCGGTCAGACAGCCGGCTGTAACTACGCAGACAGCTGCAAAGCAGTGGATCCAGGCATTGTGTTCATGCCGGATCAGGAGCTGAATGCCGTGGAAGGCATAACGGAAACTGCGAAGCCGTTTGCGGAGTGTGAAACCATCGTTTTTCATGCGGCTTACACGTTTAGGGTGACTTCAACGGGGCAGTGGTCTGAACCGAAGATTTCTGTATGAATTTTGGCTGACTCCAGTTTGTCTGCCAGACGTCTGGAAGCCAGGAAATAGTCAATACGCCACCCTGCATTCTTTTCGCGAGCCTTGAAGCGATATGACCACCACGAGTAGATACCTGTCTGTTCCGGATAGAAATAACGGAACGTATCGATGAAGCCTGCATCCAGCAGAATCTGGAATTTTTCACGTTCCTGATCCGTGAAACCTGCGTTCATGCGGTTAGTTTTGGGGTTCTTCAAGTCAATCTCTTTGTGAGCTACGTTCAGGTCGCCACACACCAGCACCGGTTTTTTCTTGTCCAGTTCCAGAAGGTAATTCCGGAAATCATCTTCCCAGGTCATGCGGTAATCCAGTCGTTTCAGTCCGTCCTGAGAGTTGGGAGTATATACGGTTACAAGATAGAAATTATCCATTTCCAGCGTGATGACACGTCCTTCATGGTCATGCACATCAATGCCCAGCCCGTATGTAACGTTCAGAGGCTTCAGGCGGGTAAAGATGGCTGTACCTGAATAACCTTTCTTTTCGGCATAATTCCAGTAAGAGGTATATCCTTCAAAGGAAAGGTCGAGCTGGCCTTCCTGCATTTTGGTTTCCTGAAGACAGAAAAAGTCTGCGTCGAGTGTCTGAAAGGCTTCGCGGAAGCCCTTGTCGCAACAGGCTCTCAGCCCGTTTACGTTCCAAGAAATCAATTTCATGTTATTTTTCTTTTGGGAAATAATAGTTATCGGGTTATGTCAAACAGATAAGTCAGTTTGGCCGTGATGTATGAATGGGCTGAGCGGGAAAAATAATCTTTCTTCGTGCTGTTGAAGAAATCACTCAGACCGAAATAATAACGTGCCTCAGCAACAAAATGGCCGATTCCGGTACGGATTTCCACACCACCTCCGCCGATGATGCCGTAGTCGAACTTGTTTTCTGCAGCTTTGTCGTATTGGACATTCACTCCGTAAGGCCGGTCTTCCGGATGCCAGGCTGCACTTTTATATTCCTTTTCATTGATCAGGAAGCCGATCTGGGGACCCAGGTTCAGAACGAAACGGACACCGTTTCCTCTGTCTTTTCCGAAGGCCAGATGAGCCAGCAGGGGAATTTCCAGATAATTCATGGCGCGGTGATAAGTATCTTCTGTCCCGTCTTCAATGATTTCCTTCCAGCCTCGCTGAGAGTAATTGACTTCAGCCTGAATACCACAAATCATGCTGAAGTATTTTTCGGAAATATAACGTGCGGTCACTCCGAAGGTCGGACCGATCAGATAACCCTGTTTGATAGTCGGGCTGAAACTGACTTTACTCAGGTTTACTCCTCCATTGACTCCCAGTGCAAAGTTATGCCGCTGTTCCTGCAACTGTGCCTGAACAGACAGAGGGAGCAGACAGAAAAGTATTCCCAGAAGGGTGATGACGGACGTCTTTTTCATGCAATTATTCAAAATCAAGTTTTATCAATTCGTAATCTTTGGTAAAATGAACGAAGAAGACCTTGCGGTTGATGAATCCTCCCCAGTTGTTGACCCGTTCAAACTTGAATCCGTTCTGGATCGGAGTTACCTGTACCTTGTCGAGATTTTCTTCCAGCTTGTTTCCTTTCTGGGCCAGTCCCTTCAGGAAGAAATAGCCGGTGTCGAATCCCAGCATGCCATACTTGGGGAAGGTATTGGCCATATCTTTGCTGTACCAGCGCCGGTAAGCCTGGGTAAAGTTGATTGCTTCCGGGAAAAGATTGTTGGTATAGAAAGATGAATAAAAATAAGTATCCAGTTCATAGAAGCTGGCCAGATGATCCTGCGTGTAAGTCTGCCATTCCGGATAGCCGAACAGATGCATGTTGTAGTTCGGATGCTCGCGGCGAACCAAAGTCAGCTGAGGCATCAGGCGGTTGAGTGCCAGATTTTGTCCGGATATGGGGATAAAGATATTTTCGCGCAAGGTATCCATGGCTGCGATGATCTTGTTGGGTTCCATTTCCGTACCCAGACGGACTTGTTTGAACTTAACCTTGTTGTTGTTCAGCTCGTCTTTCATTCCTTTGATGAATTCAGCCTTTTCCTTGTCGTTGGTTCCGGCATCCAGGAAGATAATGTTCGACTGGCTGAACTTACGCAGGAAATGCTCATACACTTCGGAATAAAGATATGACTGAGGGGTATTGATCTGGTAAACATGCGGATTGTTGAACACCTGATCTACCTTAGGCAGGAATGGAACCACCAGACGGATGTTATTCTTGTCCGCAAAGTCTGTCAGCGGTTTGAGGTTGCCAGTGTGTGCAGGACCGAAGATGATATCCATATCCTTCATTTCATTTCTGTTCAGGATAGATTGGATGGCATTGGCAGATCCTTTGGTGTCATAAGCATAAAGATCGACGGAAATACCCTGACGTTTCAGACTGTCAACGGCAATGAGCAGTCCTTCGTAATATTCCACCATACGGGTCTGTTCGTCTGCATTGGTCTTTGTTCCGGCCATGAACGGCAGCATTACCGCAGCCTTGATGGTCTGTATCTGTTTGAGTTTCGGTAAACTTTGGCTGAACAGTTCCTCGTTTGAAGGAGTGTATGCCGGAGAGGGCTTATCGGTTTCTCCTTTCTTGGCCTCCTGTTTGGGGTACGGAATGAAAAGGAAGCTGCCTTTTTTGAGCTTCTGGGTCTTCAGTTCCGGGTTGGCTGCGATCAGTTCTTCCTGGCTGATACCATACATCTGACTGATGCTGAAAATGGTTTCTTTGCGCTCCACCTTGTGCATGTCTTTCCAACCCTTTTCCTTTTCGGCCGGTTGTTCAGGTTCTTGACGTTTGACATCGGCTGCAGACTCAGACGATGCAGTTCCCTGTGCGGGTATAACGATAACCTGTCCGATGCGGAAGTTCCGGGCACTCAGTCCGGGGTTGGCGTCACAGATAGCCTGAGCTGTAATGTTATATTTTACAGTCAGCTGATACAAAGTCTCCCCAGCCTGAATGGTATGGAAGGTGGAAGAACTCTGATTGGAAGTTTGTACCTGTGGAATCTTCAGTGCTTCTCCGGCGCGGATCTGGTCTCGGCTGCCAGGATTCAGACGGACGATGTCATCAACCGTTACGTGATACATACTGGCAATGGAATAAAGGCTCTGTCCTTTGGTAACGGTGTGCAGGAAGTATCCGGAACCGTTTTGTGCCTGTGCCGTCAAGCTTGTGCTGCTCACAGTCAAAGCCAGCGAGAGGCAAAGAGTATGAATAAATCTCATTGTTGTCGTTTACTAAGTTTACATTGCAAAAGTACAAAAAAGTTCCTTAATCCTCATCAAGATAAAGGATATTTATCGTTTGGCGGTTATTTATTAAGATCCGCAAAAGGAGTCGGAAGCTGTTTTTTCAATTTTTCTCCTTATATTTGCAGGGATATATCATCAGTAAGGACATGACAGAAGAAAAAGAAATGATCAGTGTACAGGGTGCCCGTGTACACAACCTGAAAAATATAGACGTGGAGATTCCGCGGGACAGTCTGACCGTTATTACGGGACTCAGCGGAAGCGGAAAGTCATCCTTGGCATTCGATACGATCTTTGCCGAGGGACAGCGCCGTTATATCGAAACATTCTCGGCATATGCCCGCAACTTCCTGGGCGGTATGGAACGGCCGGATGTGGACAAGATTACGGGACTGAGTCCGGTCATCTCCATTGAACAGAAGACCACAAACAAGAATCCCCGTTCTACCGTAGGGACAACTACTGAGATTTATGATTATCTCCGTCTGCTGTATGCCCGGGCAGGTACGGCTTATTCCTATCTCTCCGGTGAGAAGATGGTGAAGTATACGGAAGAGCAGATTCTGGATCTGATTCACCGCGATTATAAAGGAAAACGTATTTTCATCCTGGCACCGCTGGTGCGGACCCGTAAGGGACATTATAAGGAACTTTTCGAGCAGGTGCGCAAGAAAGGCTATCTGTATGTACGGGTTGACGGAGAAATCAAGGAAGTCGTTCACGGAATGAAGCTGGACCGTTACAAGAATCATGACATAGAAGTAGTGATCGACAAGACGGTGGTGACCGAGAAAGAAGAGAAACGACTGAAGCAGAGTGTGGCTACGGCCATGCAGCAGGGGGATGGACTGCTGATGATTCTGGATGCCCAGACCGAGAGTGTACGCCATTACAGCAAGCGGCTGATGTGCCCCGTTACGGGTCTGTCTTACCGGGAACCGGCCCCGCATAATTTCTCTTTCAACTCACCGCAGGGGGCTTGTCCGCGCTGCAAGGGACTGGGGTATGTAAACCTGATTGATGTAGATAAAGTCATTCCCGACCGCTCTCTGTCGGTTTATGAAGGAGCTGTTGCTCCGTTGGGAAAATATAAAAATGCCATGATCTTCTGGCAGATTGACGCTTTGCTTGAACGTTACGAAGCAACGCTCAAGACGCCAGTTTCTGAACTGCCGGAGGATGCTATCAATGAAATCCTCTATGGATCAGATGAACGTCTGAAGATCAAGAGCTCACTGATTCATGCCACTTCCGACTATTTTGTGGTTTACGAAGGAATTGTGAAGTATATTCAGATGATGCAGGAAAAGGATGCCTCGGCTACGGCACAGAAGTGGGCTGAACAGTTTGCCAAGACGGATGTCTGCCCCGAATGTAAGGGAGCCCGTCTGAACAAAGAGGCGCTTCATTTCCGCTTGCATGACAAAAATATTTATCAGCTGGCCAGCATGGACATCAACGAACTGTATGACTGGGTGTTGCATGTGGAGGATTTTCTGGAAGAGAAACAACGGATCATTGCATCTGAAATTCTGAAGGAAATACGAACCCGCCTCAAGTTCCTTCTGGATGTAGGGCTGGACTATCTTTCTCTGAACCGTTCGTCAGTCAGTTTGTCGGGAGGAGAGAGCCAGCGTATCCGTCTGGCTACGCAGATCGGTTCACAGCTGGTCAATGTACTTTATATTCTGGACGAACCGAGTATCGGTCTGCATCAGCGGGATAATCTGCGGCTTATTCATTCATTGAAGAGTCTGCGTGACCTGGGTAACTCGGTAATTGTTGTCGAGCATGACAAAGACATGATGCTTTCGGCTGATTATGTTGTCGACATGGGGCCGAAGGCTGGCCGTCTGGGTGGTGAGGTCGTGTTTGCAGGAACTCCGGAAGAAATGCTGAAGACCAATACGCTGACCTCTCAGTATCTGAACGGAAAGATGAAACTGGAAGTTCCTGCCCGGCGCCGGCAGGGGAGTGGCAAGTCCCTCTGGCTGCGGGGTGCCCGTGGAAACAACCTGAAAGGGGTGGATGTGGAATTTCCGCTGGGACGCCTGATTTGTGTGACCGGTGTTTCAGGAAGCGGCAAGTCTACACTGATCAATGATACCCTGCAACCGATTCTGTCGCAGCATTTCTACCGCTCCTTGCAGGAACCGTTGCCATACGACAAGATCGAAGGACTGGAATACATTGACAAGGTAGTTAATGTCGACCAGTCACCGCTCGGACGAACTCCCCGTTCGAATCCTGCCACTTATACCGGTGTCTTTTCTGACATCCGTAACTTGTTTGTCGGATTGCCGGAAGCCAAGATGCGCGGCTATAAGCCGGGACGCTTCTCTTTCAATGTGTCGGGAGGCCGTTGCGAAGCCTGTGGCGGAAATGGTTACAAGACAATTGAAATGAACTTCCTGCCGGATGTGCTGGTACCGTGCGAAGTATGTCATGGCAAGCGTTACAACCGGGAGACTCTGGAAGTGCGCTATAAAGGCAAGTCCATAGCCGATGTGCTGGATATGACCATCAACCGGGCTGTGGAATTCTTTGAGAATGTGCCGCAGATTCTGAACAAGATCAAGGTGCTGCAGGAAGTAGGGCTGGGATACATCAAGCTGGGACAGCCCTCTACTACGCTTTCGGGTGGAGAAAGCCAGCGTGTGAAACTCGCTACTGAACTGTCCAAGCGGGATACCGGCCGTACGGTTTATATTCTGGATGAGCCGACTACCGGACTTCACTTTGAGGATATCCGGGTGCTGATGAACGTACTGAACCGGCTGGTGGACAAAGGAAATACAGTGATCGTGATTGAACACAACCTGGATGTTATCAAGATGGCCGATTATCTGATTGATATGGGTCCGGAAGGTGGAAAAGGAGGAGGGCAGCTGCTTTCCTGCGGAACACCGGAAGAGGTCGCTTTGTCGGAGAAAGGCTATACGCCGGAATTTATCCGGGAAGAACTGGGGATGTGTAAACCATAAAAACAAACCAAAAACTAGAAAAAACGATGGCAAAAGAAAAAATTGCGAAGACAAACGCTGCCCGTTTACTGGACAAGGACAAAATTCATTACGAACTCGTTCCGTATGAAGTGGATGAAAATGATTTAAGCTGCATACATGTAGCTGCTTCCCTTGGGGAAAATATTGAACAGGTCTTCAAGACCCTGGTGCTCCATGGTGACAAGTCAGGCTATTTTGTCTGTGTGATTCCCGGCGAGCATGAAGTGGATCTCAAGATGGCCGCCAAGGTTTCAGGCAACAAGAAGTGTGACCTTATACCGATGAAAGAGTTACTTCCTCTGACCGGATATATCCGTGGAGGCTGTTCTCCCATCGGCATGAAAAAACATTTTCCTACCTATATTCATCATACATGTAAAGATTTTCCGTTCATCTATGTCAGTGCCGGCGTACGCGGACTGCAGGTGAAGCTGGCCCCCGATGATCTGATCCGGGTCAGTCAGGCGGAAGTCTGTACACTCTTTGCAGATACGGAGGAATAAACGACTATACGATTCCGCCGCAACGTACTACTCGATGCGGCGGGATCGTGCGTTCGTTTGAGCCTGATCGTGCGTTCGTTTGAGCCTGATCGTGCGTTCGTTTGAGCCTGATCGTGCGTTCGTTTGAGCCTGATCGTGCGTTCGTTTGAGCCTGATCGTGCGTTCGTTTGAGCCTGATCGTGCGTTCGTTTGACTATGCCTGAATTCGCTGCTTTATTTGCAAACTTTGGCAATCCGCTTTACAATGTAAGGCCCTTCATAGATAAATGCTGAATAGATCTGTACCAGATGGGCTCCGGCATCCAGCATAGCCTGGGCATCCTGCGAAGTTATAATACCGCCGGCACCGATTATCAGCATATCCTTGGGCGTATGCTCAGACAGATATTTTACTGTTTTTAGGGATTTCTGTAGAACGGGTAATCCGCTGATGCCTCCTGCACCTATATTGTTTATTTCTGTTGGAGTGGAGCGGGTAAGTAAAGAACGGTCCTGAGTAGGTCCACAGGCTATAAAGCCTTCGATATGATGCTGAATGGCGAAACGGATAATCTCGTCTGCTTTTTCAAATGTAAGGTCAGCAGGCAATTTCAGAAAGACTGGTTTCTTGTATTCTTGTTTATGTTGGAATAAAGTTATAAGTATTGGACCTAAGATATCCGGTGCAATACTTCCCCAGTTAATGGTGTAATAGTCTGCGTAATTATTGAATGTACAATATAAATCCAGAATATCTGTCATTGCCTGTTCTTGGTTGTCAGGATGGTTGGTATTGATATTGATACCCAGAATATATTTTCCGAATCGTTTCCTTTTCAGGTTTTGTAAGAATACAGCTTTTCCAGGATTGTTAAATCCGGTTCGTGAGATAAGGGCCTGTTCCTTGGGCAAACGGAATATGCGTGGACACGGGTTTCCTTTTACTTCTTTAGGGGTCACGGTACCTACTTCTATAAAACCAAAGCCCAGATCACTAAGCTCATCAAAGCAGCTGGCTGCTTTATCAAATCCGGCTGATAGTCCGACACGGTTTCTAAAAGTAAGGTTTCTCCATTTCCATCCGGCTGTTTCGGTGTGGCATGATGAGCTGACAATCTTTCGTACGGGTGTGAGATGACGGTAGATTTGGAGATACTTAACGATTTTGTTGTGAATGTCTTCTGCATCAAGATGGAAGAGCAAAGGGCGAAATATTGATTTATACATAAGCTGTTAAATTGATTTCTGTGTGCAAATGTATAATATATTTCTGAGAAGATTTTATAAAAAATAGTTATCACCTATTACGTGAAGTGATGGCGACAATTCTGTTGGGTATCACTTGTCGAACGTTACTTCTAAACCAGTGATACCGTCAGAATTTCACTGCGTGAATTGTCGATCCGGCGAACCTGTATCTGTGTCTTGATTCGTTCGCGCAGTCCTTCAACGTGACTGATGATACCGACTTTCTTGCCACCCATCTGGTGCAGACGTTCCAGGGTATCCATGACAACGTTCAGATAGTCTTCACTCAGGGTTCCGAAACCTTCATCGATAAACAGAATATCTACGGAAAGACTTTGCTGGTTCAGTGAGGAAAGTCCCAGAGCCAGCGAGAGGGAAACCAGGAAACTTTCACCTCCGGAGAGGGTACAGGCCGGACGTGTTGCTCCTCCTTGATACAGGTCGTGAAGAAGGATGGTAAGTGAACCCGGCTGGCAGGTCAGTTCGTACCGGTCGGTCAGTTTACGCAGATAGAAGTTGGCTCCGTTCAACAGTTCCTTCAATACAAAGCTTTGTGCTATGTTACGGAAGTTCTTTCCTTTTTCATCTCCGAATAACCGGCAGAGGCGGTCCCATTTCACAAACTCCCCATACAACAGATCGGCTTGCTGTTGTTCCTTCTGCATATTCTCTGCATTTTTCTGATCCTGTCCCAACTGGGCTTGCAGAAGTCCGACGGACTGATTGGCTGCAGCAATCTGTTGATCCAGTTTCTGCTGGCGTTCTGCCAGTGATTCGGGCTGATCGGCTTCTTCTAAATCAGGACGAACCTTCTGATGTTGTTCCAGCTCCTGTACAGTCAGTTCCATAGTTGTCCGTTTCTCGATTTCAGTGTTCCGAAGTTTCTGTAAATCATTTTGGAGCGTTTCCATTTGCTGAAGGCTTTGTGAAGCCAGTTCCCGAAGACGTCCTTCATTCAGATCCGGATGAAGCCGATAGAAATCCAGCAGAAAGTTTTCTGCCTTTTTTCGTTCTGTTGCGTTGCTGTGCTGTTGGTGCCGGATGCCACTGGCCTGGGTGCATAATCTGCTCCAGTTTTTTCCCAGATAATCTTGCCTTTGAGGGATGACCTTTTCATCGCTTTCCCATTCCGGAAAGAGAGTGAGCAGAGTTTCCTGAGCGGACAGGACAGCTTCCAGTTCTTTTTGTTCCAATTCGATCCGGCTGGTCACTGCTTTCAGCTGTTCCTGTGCCTGCCGGTAGCCAGTAGTTTCATCTTTCAGTTTGCGGATCAGCGAATCTGGATCCTGCTTCCAGCTTTCGTTCCAGTCGTTCCATTTCATCTTTTCCGTAATCCGCAGGTGAAGGGTCCGGATGTTGTTCTTTTCATTTTCTATCCAGGATGTTCCGGTCTGGATCTGATTCTTCCGGTCGTTCAGTTCTTTCAGCCAGGATAAAGGCACGCTGGGCTTCATTGCCCAACTCTTGCATCTGGTCCTTTTGTTTCTGTAACTGTTGTATATTCTGTAAAAGATTATCTGCTTTCTCCAGTTGCCGGGATAGACTTTTTATTTCCTGATCTGCATCTTCCGTTGTCTGGCGGATCAGAGCTTGTGTGGCTTCAATGCCGGGTTGAGGCCGGATGCCTAGGAGCTTACAGAGGTCTTGAACCTGACGGCGGGTTATCTGATATCCTTGTTTGAAATTTTCTGTATTCTTATGGCTTGCCTGCTGTTGCTCGGTAAGTTGTTTTTGCAGGCTGAGATTGGCTTTCAACGATTGTCCGGCTTCGTCATAATTCTTTTGTCTGAACTTCAGCTCCTCATAGATTGGCTGCAGAAGGGACTGAAAAGCTTCATCATGGGGAATGTCAGTTATCTTTTGTCCGCAGACAGGGCAGTGGTCACCTGCGACCAGGCGTGCACGGGCTTCCCGGGCCCAGTTCTCGGTAGCTTCTTTTTGCTTTCGGTATAGCGCATCCGTTTCTTCATAGCGCTGTTTGGCCTGGTTGAAAGTGGTCTGAAGATTTTCCTGTTCCTGTTGTACCGTGATCAGTTGGTTGAAAATTTTTTGTTCGGTTTCCTGTAAGGTATTCAGGTTAATCTGTTTTTCCCGGAGCAGAGTCAGTTCGTTGAGTAAAGAGACCAGTCCTTCTTTTCTTTTTTCTAAATCTGATTTCTGTAACTGCAGTCTGGGGGTATTAAATGCTTCCCAGCTTTTAGTCTGTTGGTCTATCTCTTTCTGGAGAGCAGCACTTGCCTGATCCTTTTCTTGTAAATCCTTTTCCTTGCTTAGCAGGTTCTTTTCCAGCTGCGGAATGGCTGCTGTCCATGTTATTACTTGCTGGCGATATTCCTGTTCTTTCCGTTCGGCTTCCATCAGGTTTTTCAAGTCGGCCAATATACCCTGACTTTCTTCAAACATCGGAGCATATTCTGCTTTTTCTTTCAGGAAACCGCTTGTCTGTTGTTGTTTTTCCTGTAAGTCATTGAGCTGTTCCCGCAGGCCGGCAAGTCCCTGGCATAGGATATGATACTGTGCTTCCATCCGGGAAGTTTCTTTCTCAAGTTCCATCTGCTGTGCTGTCAGATGATTGAAGGTCTGAAGCTGATTGCGGGCTTCCGCAGAGAGATTCCAGTCACGCAGTATCTGTTCCTGTTGCCGGTATTCATCTGTTTTGAGGGCGGCCAGACTGGTTTCCCATTCCTGCTGCCGTTGTTGCCGGGCCTCTTTCAGCTCTTTATTCCGTTGCAGCCAGTTGCGTTTCTGAGTAACTTGTATCCAGCTGTTTTTTACAATCCGTGGCTTCTTGCAGATTTTGCCGGATGGAAGTCCGGAGGGTTTCTTTTTCTTCTTCCGTCAGTAAACGGATGCCGTTCAGTTTTTGTTTCTGGGTTTCGTAAGCCAGACGTCTCTGTTTGCTGGCCGCATAGATTTCAGCACCGATACGGGAATAGATGCCGGTGCCTGTCAGTTTCTCCAGAATATCCGATTTCTCACTTTCCTTACTTTGGAGAAATTTGGTAAAATCTCCCTGAGCAAGCAGAGTGGTGCGGCAGAACTGTTCAAAGCTCAGTCCTACGGCTTTCTGTATTTCAGCTTTGATTTCTGCTATTTTGGTAAGCTGGATACCGGTCTTTCGGTTTTCCAGGGTCCATTTGACACTTTGCAGTGAACCGCTGACTTTCCGATGGGCACGGGCTACATACCAGCGGGCTGTGTAGGGGATATCGTTTGATCCTGTAAACTCCAGCTCTGACCAGGCCTCACCTGTATTTCTTCGCATCAGCTGGCGGTTGTCATTGATGGCAATATCTTCTTTCCTGCCGGAAGCTGTTTGTGCTGCGTCTTTATAACGCTCATTTTCGGCCCGGTCCATACGTGGCGTCTCGTTGTAGAGAGCCAGACAGATCGAATCGAGAATGGTCGTTTTTCCGGCTCCGGTTTCTCCGCAGATGAGGAACAGGGATTCTTCCCCCAGTGGTCCGTGCTCAAAATCAATGACAGCATCTTCAATGGATGCGAGGTTCCAGATGGTCAGTTTCTGTAGTTTCATGGTGGTATGGTTTAAAATGAACAGGGATCAGATATCTTTTGCATGGACCTGAGTGATGACTTCCTGCATCAGTGTACAGAGTTCTTCGTCCATTTCTTCTCCTTCTGCTTCCCGATAATAGCGTTTGGCTATATCCAGCGGGGACATTTCTTTTACTTCCTGAATGGTAAGGGCAGCTTCGGGTGTAGCCTGTTCCTGTTGTTCCCGGGTACATTTGATGTAACAGAACCGGCAGGCTTTCCCCCGGGTTGCGGCAGAAGCTTTTTCGTTGCAGTCAGGAGCCAGATAGTCCCGGATCAGCACATTCAGGCGGATATAGGTCTGCTCGTGGTCAGGATAGGCCTCCAATGCTTTCAGAGCCTCATCGAAAGGAACCGGAGTGTCAGGAAGGGTCAGCAGGGGCCATGGGTTCCGGATACTTCGGGTGGTGATTTCAGGCTGTTCTCCCTGATGCCGGATTTGTACGATGGTGACTGAATGCGGATAAGTCTCATCAAAGCTGACAGGTAACGGTGTACCGCAATAGCGGGCATGATTCTCGGATCCTTTCAGGGTCTGGGGGCAATGGATGTGTCCCAAAGCAAGGTAATCGTATCCTTTTCCGAGTGTGGAAAGAGAAATGAATTCCATTCCTCCGGCTGAATCATCCTGACCGGTACGGTCACTGCCTTCTACTGAAAGATGTGCCATGAGGACAACAGGAAGCTGCTGGGTATTTTGTTTTCCGGTTTCATCCAGCAGTGCCTGAAAGAATCTGGATTGCCGTTCTTCCCGGGGCGTGTCGTCACTCAGTATGGGAAAGTTTTGCGGGTAGACATGGGGCATGGCTACTACATATCCGACAGGATTCCCGTCCTGACCGGGAATTGCGATGATTTGTTTTTCCCAATTCACGGCAGAGCCGCAACGTTCAATGTGGCCGATAACCTTTACCCGGAAATGATCCCACAGACTACTGTCTATTTCCAGTTTGGAACTGCTGTCGTGGTTTCCCGCCGTAACGACAATGGTCATTGACGGGCAGGCCTGATGAATACGGAGCAGTCCGTCGGTATACATTTTCTGTGTAGCAGCAGATGGGGTAGAGTAGTGATAGATATCTCCGCTTACCACCATGACATCCGGTTGTTCCTCTTGTACAATTCCGGTCAGCTGGTTGAGGAAGCAGATCTGTTCCTCGCTGCGATCGTAGTTGTAGAGAGCGTGTCCCAGATGCCAGTCGCTTGTGTGAAGTATTTTCATGGAGCAGTTGCTTTAAAAACAGGTTTGCTTGCCTGATTCTCTGTTTCGAATCCGTACCAATATGTGATCCCGTTGTTTTCGCCGGGCAGCAGGCAGAGCCGGAGTCCTTCATGATATGTTCCGAAGCAGACGGTCCATTGCTCAGGAGGGGTTACATGTTTGGTCCGTACACATTCAGCCGGTTGTTTCTTCAATGACATTCCGGCTTCGATCCATGCCCGGCTGACCGCACAGGTATAGTCCGGATAATGCTTTTGGCAGAATTCATAAAGAATGATACCCCGTCGTTCCAGTCCCAGGGGCTGGTCGATGACCCGAAGCTCAATCAGGTAATCCAGCATTTTATGCAGGAAATCTTCATGGTCCACAATGAACTGTCGGGTGATGCCTTGCCAGGCCGGTGTGTTATAGAATCCGTCCAGCAGGCGGGATAACTGTCGGGCTGTTTGGAGTTCGTCGGCTGTAATTTCCCGGGTTTCCAGTACTTCGTACGGAGGCATCGGGGAGTATCGGATACCGAGTTCTTCGGCTCTTCGGCGCATTTCTGTTCCCGGGAGGAGTTTCAGGGACTCCAGCTGAATTTCTCCGGCCGGATAACCGGCCAGGGTGCGTACGTCCTCAAAGATCTCTTCCAGCCGGTAAAGCGGAAGTCCGGCAATCAGGTCAGCGTGGGTTTCCATATTGGGAAGGCTGCACAGGAAGCGGAGTCCGCTCAGGGCATCTTTCAGTTTCCCCATACGCTTGCTGACAGCAAGTACCGGTTCGCGCAGACTTTGTATACCGGCTTCCAGATGGAGTAATCCCTCCGGCATCTTTGCAAGCGCCGTTTTCAGTTCCTCTGTCAGCAGAGCGGGATGGATCTCCAGATGGAACCGTATATCAGGAAACTCACAGAAAAGATTGAGTAAAGCCTGGGCGTGCCGGTTGTTGTAATTGAAGGTGCGGTCCAGAACCCGGATGTTCCGGATGCCATGATCATGGATGGTCTGAATCCGTTCCCGGATTGTTTCTACGGGCAGACTGCGTACCGGTTTTTCTCCGCCGCTTACACAGAAGGCACAAGTGTTGAAACAGCCACGGGTTGTCTCCAGTTGTACGAAAGGTTTGCTCCAGTTGAACAGCTTGCTGCACTCGGGTGGGGTAAGTGACTGGAAGTTTGCGACACGTGCCAGACCGTTGTCGTGATAGTTCCCGTCTTTATCCAGATAGCACAGTCCGGTGATCTCTTCCCATGCATCCGGCTTATTCCAGACGCGGAGCCACTGGGGAACGACTTCTTCACCTTCGCCCCGGAACACGCAACTGACAAATGGGTTGCGCCGGAGGAAAGCTGCATTGTCACCCAGAAATTCAGGTCCTCCTAAAGTGATGCAGCAATGCGGCAACAGTGCTTTGACGCGTGAGAGTACGTGCATCAGTACCTCATGGTTGAACAACCAGCAGGTAGCTGCTACAATATCAGGCTGATGACGGTAAACTTCTCCGGCTGTCATGCCGGGATTTTCATTGATGGTTGCGGAGACGATTTCCCAGGTAACCAAGGGATTGTCTGCAACTTGTGCGTGTAAAGCCGGAAGGGCCAAAGAAGAATGTGCGTATGAACTGTTCAGGTCCAGCCAAAGTATTTTCATGCAGGCAGAGAAGATGGGGAAGGAAAGTCTATCTATAAAAAAGGCCGTATCAAAGAAAAAAGAGAGTCGATCTCATTCTTTGATACAGCCTTAGTAAAAATATTTTTTAAATCAAGTATTGTGAGCTGATAGATTCGTTAGTCATCACGCGGCGGATGGTTTCAGCAAACATGTCAGCGATAGACAGCTGTTTAACCTTAGCGCAACGGTTAGAGTAAGGAATACTGTCGGTAAATACCATTTCTTCCAGCTGAGAGTTCTGTACACGTTCAGATGCAGGACCTGACATTACTCCGTGAGAAGCAATGGCACGTACAGAAAGAGCTCCGGCTTCTTTCATGATGTCAGCAGCCTTGGTGATGGTACCGGCTGTATCTACCATATCGTCGATCAGAATTACATTCTTGTCTTTTACGTCACCGATGATCTGCATGGAAGCAACAACATTTGCTTTTTCACGAGTCTTGTGACACAGAACCAAAGGTACATCCAGGTATTTAGCGTATGTGCTGGCACGCTTGGAACCACCTACGTCAGGAGTAGCGATAACCAGATTTTCCAGATTCAGTGACTGGATGTAAGGAACGAAGATACCTGAAGCATACAGGTGGTCAACCGGAATATCGAAGAATCCCTGAATCTGATCAGCGTGGAGATCCATTGTGATCAGACGGTCGATACCAGCTACGCTCAGCAGGTCTGCAACCAGTTTGGCACCGATTGAAACACGCGGTTTGTCTTTGCGGTCCTGACGTGCCCAACCGAAATAAGGAACGACAGCGATAATGCTCTTTGCAGAAGCACGTTTTGCTGCATCGATCATCAGCAACAATTCCATCAGATTGTCTGAGTTGGGGAAAGTTGACTGTACGAGGAATACATGTTGTCCACGGATAGACTCTTCGTAAGATACTGCGAATTCGCCGTCGGCAAAATGTGTGATGTTCATGTTACCCAGCGGGCAACCCAGGCTGTTGCAGATTTTTTCTGCGAGGTATCTCGAATTTGTACCCGAGAATACTTTAAAAGGTGATGTTTCGCTCATTGTGTAATTAGATATATTTCCTTAATAATGATGCAAAGTTACGCCATTTCTTCAAGCCGGACAAGTTTTGTCCTGAAAAAATGTATCTGACTTAGTCGGCCAGCCGCTTTAATTTGCGGAAGTGGGCGATCAGTTCCTGATAATTGTAGTCGTAGGCCGGATCAAATTTGTTCCAGAGAGTTCCCATGATGGCAGCACCTCCGAATCCGAAATCCTTGACGCGAAGTAAATTGTTTTCGTCAATGCCTCCCAATGCAATGACCCGGCGGTCGATAATGCCGTTCTTGACAGCAGACCGGATTTCTTCTGCTGTATAGCCCGACTTATAATCTTGTTTGGAAATACTGTCAAAGATCGGACTCAGGAATACGTAATCGCATCCCGGTTTGTATTGTTTCACTTCCTCCAGTGAATGACAGGAACAGCTGATGTGGCCGGAATAACAGGCAGGAGGTTCCGGATTTCTCCGGTTCAGATGGATTCCTTTCAGGTTATATTCTTTTTTCAGATAGAAATGCCCATGAACGACGATTCGTTTGTGATATTTTTCAGGAATGAGCGTAAGCAGACGTTCCGCATAGACCGGCGCAGTGTCGGGCTTACGCAGATGAAGGATATCAAGCCCTTCATCAAACAGAGTGGTCAGAATCTTGTCTTCTTCCACAAAATACGTGGGAGTCGTTATCAGTATTAATTTCATGTAAACACAAATTAAGCCGCAAAGGTAATAATTTGTTTTAAATTTAAAGCATTATTGTGTATGATTCCATGGTGCGGAGATCAATTTGCCATAGTTTCCCGCTTAATACTTCTCCGTAACCCCCGATGATTTTCATGACTTCGTTGGCTTCCATGCAGCCGATTACTCCCGGAGTAACTCCTAATACTCCTTTGAAAGGGGCAGGCATGGCAAGCATTTCTTCTTCATCGGGATATAAGGTACGGTAGTCAGGGCCTCCCTGGTAGTTGAATACGGATACCTGTCCTTCGAAAGCCAGAATTGCGCCATATACATAAGGACGTCCCCAGTGGGCACATGCGTCGTTAATTATGTATCGGGTGGTAAAATTATCACAACCGTCCACGACGATGTCATAGTTGGCAATCAGTGATGCGGCATTCTCCTTCGTGAGCCGTGTGGGATAGGCATTGATCCGAATGTCATGGTTCAGGGCCTGCAGACGCTTTTGTGCCTGTAAAGCTTTGGAGAGACCGATTTCGTCTTCTGTATAAAGCACCTGACGCTGCAAATTGCTTTCGCTTACGACATCATCATCAACCAGTCCGATCGTACCAACGCCCGCACCTGCCAGATAGAGGGCGATGGGGGAACCAAGTCCCCCAACGCCGACAATCAGTACACGGGCTTTGCTGAGTTTCTCCTGTCCGGTCTTGCCGATTTCCGGAAGGATTATCTGCCGGTTATAGCGCTCCATGTTTTCTGTCTTCATCCTACGGTCTTGAATAAATCGAAGGAAGCATCCCAATCCTTCCATACAGGTTCACGTCCCAGAGCCTTCAGGGCTTTCTCCACTTCCACAGCCTTGCGTTCATCGCTGACATGGAATTGTTCCAGGGCCTGAGGATAGGTGTAATATCCGCCCGGCTCCGTTTTGCTTTCGGCACTCATGGTGGTTACTCCTAATGTTGCCATGTGATCGCGGATGTTGGCCGGTTCACGGGTTGAATAGGAGATGTCCACGTCGTGATCAAATATTCGCATGGCGAATGTAACCTGAGCCAGTTCCCGGTCGCTCATGATGACATTCGGCTGGAAACCTCCGTTTTCGGAAGGACGCATACGGGGGAAGTTGACGCTATACTTGGTCTTCCAGTAATGTTTCTGGAGGTAACGCAGGTGATAGGCCATCATGGTGATATCCGTCCGCCATTCCTTTTCCAGTCCGATCAGGACACCCATACCGATGGAATGTACGCCGGCCTGTCCCATCCGGTCGAAACCATTGACACGCCATTCGAATTTGGATTTCATGCCCCGCGGATGATAAATGTTGTAATGTGCCTTGTTATAAGTTTCCTGGAAGCAGATTACTCCATTCATTCCATGCTTGATCAGTTCCGCATATTCTTCCGTTTTCAGAGGCATGACTTCAATCTTCAGATTGGAAAAATAAGGTTTGGCCAGATCGAGTGCCCGGGCAATGTAAGGAACCCCCGCCTTGGCCGGATTCTCTCCGGTAACAAGCAACAGGTTCTCAAAAGGAGCCAGCTTCTTGATGGCCTTGTATTCGTTTTCGATTTCCTCTTCTGTCAGAATGGTACGCTTCATGGGATTGCTGATGTGGAAACCGCAATAGACACATGAGTTGGTACATGAGTTGGTGATATAAAGCGGAATGAACATGGAGATAGTCCGTCCGAAACGTTCTTCGGTATATTTACGACTCAGCCGGGCCATTGTTTCCAGATACGGTTCTGCTGCAGGCGAGATCAGTGCAATGAAGTCGTCTATATCGCAATGTTCTTTAGCCAAGGCGCGGCGTACATCAGCGTCTGTCTTCGACAGGATGCGTTCCGTCGTTTCGTCCCAGGATATTTTTTCTAATTCTTCGCTAAACATGTTTTTCTATTCCTTAGTCTTTTTGTTCTTTTTTCTTTAAGTCGTGTGACAGGCGCATGGCGCAGAAGTTCGGGCCGCACATGGTACAAGTATTCCCCATCGAGATGACGTCCGGCACGAAAATAAGCCTGAGCCCGTTCGGAGTCAAGTGAAAGGTCAAACTGGTCTTTCCAGCGGAATTCATAGCGTGCCTTGCTCAGGGCATTGTCGCGTACCTGTGCGCCGGGATGTCCTTTGGCCAGGTCGGCAGCATGAGCGGCAATCTTATAAGTCACGACACCTACCCGTACGTCTTCTTTGTCCGGCAGGGCGAGATGTTCTTTCGGAGTAACGTAGCAGAGCATGGCTGTACCGAGCCAGCCGATCTGGGCTGCGCCGATGGCTGAGGTGATGTGATCGTAGCCCGGAGCGATATCCGTTACGAGGGGGCCCAGTGTATAGAACGGTGCATTGTGGCATTTTTCAATCTGGCGTTCCATGTTTTCCTTGATTTTGTGCAAGGGTACATGGCCCGGTCCTTCGATGAAGGCCTGTACATTCTTGGCCCAGGCACGGACAACCAGTTCGCCCATTGTATCAAGTTCGGCAAACTGAGCCTCATCGTTGGCATCCTGGATACATCCCGGACGGAGACCGTCGCCCAATGAAATGGCTACGTCGTATTGGGCAAGGATGTCACAGATGTCGTCGAAATGTTCATACAGGAATGATTCGCGGTCGTGAACCAGGCACCATTTGCTCATGATGGAACCGCCTCGTGACACGATTCCGCACAGGCGCTTGTCGGCCAGATGTACGTTGTGACGGCGGATTCCGGCATGGATCGTAAAATAGTCTACTCCCTGTTCACACTGCTCGATCAGCGTATCGCGATAGATTTCCCAGGTCAGGTCTTCCACCTTGCCGTTTACCTTTTCCAGTGCCTGATAGATAGGAACGGTTCCTACGGGTACCGGACAGTTGCGGACGATCCATTCACGAGTTTCATGGATGTTTTCACCCGTAGAAAGGTCCATGAGGGTATCGCCTCCCCATTTGCAGCTCCAGACAGCCTTTTCCACTTCTTCGTCGATGCTTGAAGTCGTGGCAGAGTTTCCGATATTGGTATTGATCTTGACCAGGAAGTTCCGGCCGATGATCATCGGTTCCGCTTCGGGATGATTGATGTTGGCAGGCAGAACGGCACGGCCTTCTGCAATTTCCTGGCGGACGAATTCCGGAGTGATGTAGGTTTCAATACCCAGTTCGCGGCAGTTCATGTTCTCGCGGATAGCCACATATTCCATTTCCGGCGTGATGATGCCTTGTTTGGCATAGTACATTTGCGTACAGCACTTTCCGGCTTTAGCCCGGTAAGGCAAGGCAATGTGTTCGAAACGCAGATGATCCAGCGAATGGTCGTCGCGGCGCATCCGTCCGTATTCGGAGGTGATTTCCGGAAGCTGTTCTACGTCGCCGCGCTTGACTATCCATTCTTCACGCAGACGGGGCAGACCTTTTTTCAGGTCTACTTCAATATTCGGATCACTGAACGGTCCGCTGGTATCATAGATATACACGTCGGGATTGGGAGTAATGACTTTCTCGCCGTTCTCGAAGGTGGTGCTGGGAACTTGTTCCACTTTGCGCATGGCAACACGGATTTCAGGAAATAAAGTTCCCGGCATATATACTTTTTCAGATCGTGAAAATTTGATTCGTTGGTTCATACGGTTATTCTTTTGCGCTGCATGAAAAGATGCAGCGGATTATTCATTCAGAAAACTTGTCAGAGGAGAGCTGGCTTCTGCTACGAAACTGTCAGCCTGGGTTCCCAGTCCGGCTTCATAAGCCCGGCGTCCGGAGATCACAGCTTCCTTGAAGGCCTGGGCCATAGCTACCGGATCGCCTGCAACGGCAATGGCTGTATTGACCAGACAAGCGGACGCTCCCATTTCCATGGCTTCCGCTGCATGGCTGGGTGCACCGATTCCCGCATCGACTACGACGGGAATGTTTGCCTGTTCGATGATGATGCGCAGGAAGTCACGTGTCTGTAATCCTTTGTTTGTTCCGATAGGAGCACCCAGAGGCATTACGGTTGCAGCTCCGGCTTCTTCCAGGTGTTTGCACAAGGTCGGATCGGCCTGGCAGTAGGGAAGTACCACGAATCCCATCTTAACCAGCTTTTCCGTAGCTTTCAGTGTCTCGACAGAATCGGGGAGCAGATAGCGCGGATCCGGATGGATCTCCAGTTTCAGCCAGTTTGTTCCGAAGGCTTCGCGGGCCATCTGGGCTGCAAAGATTGCTTCTTCGGCATTGCGTACGCCGCTGGTGTTCGGCAGCAGCTGGATATGAGGATGAAGAATATGCTTCAACATGTCATCTTCTTTGTTTTCCAGTTCAATGCGTTTCATGGCAACAGTCACCATTTCTGTATCTGAAGCCAGAATTGCTTTTTCCATCAGATCGTTTGAGTTGAACTTTCCGGTTCCTAAAAACAGGCGTGAATGGAATTCACGTCCGGCGATGATAAGTTTTTCCATTTATGTAAGGTTTTAGTTATTTATACGTTCTGTATTTTCGGATTTCTTCCAGAATGCGGTGAGTTTCTTCTGCGGGAGAGTCTGCACGCAGGATCGTTCCGCTCAGGGCGATGCCTGACACGCCGGTTTGCATGATGGCCGGTATGTCATCGCAGGTAATGCCTCCAATTGCAACGATAGGAAGCTCTATGTGTTCCTGTTTCATGGTTGCAACGATGTCCCGGTACCCGTCGAGTCCTAAAATCGGGCTGAGATTCTTTTTGGTCGTCGTGAAACGGAAAGGGCCGCATCCGATGTAATCGGCACCTGCCTGATGAAGGCGGCGTACATCTTCTATGGTATTTGCCGTGCCGCCGATGATGAACTGTTTGCCCAGGATCTTCCGGGCTTCATCTACGGGCATGTCGTTCTTGCCCAGATGTACCCCGTCGGCTCCGGTCTTGCGCACAATTTCCACATGATCATCAATAATGAATGTAGCTCCATGCTCCCGGCAAAGAGGCAGGATGCGCAAGGCTTCCCGGGTGATTTCTGCTTCGGATGCATCTTTCATGCGCAGCTGGATCCAGCGGCAACCGCCTTTGAGAGCCATGCAGGCCGAATCGAAGTAGGAATAGCGGTCAGTGTAATGGGTGATGAATTGTAATTCCATGACTTTATCCTCCACAGGCTGCTTTAATGATGACCAGACTGTCTCCGTCTTTTACGGTCTGTTCAGCCCATTGGGCACGGGGAATCATTCGGTTGTTCAAGGCGATGGCTACTCCCTGAGCCGGAAGTTCCAGCTGACGGGCCACATCAGCCAGGGTATTTCCTTGTGTCAGTTCGGTCTCTTTGTTGTTTACCAGTATCTTCATAATTTAATTGCTTTAAAAATATGAAGTAAATCCAAAGAGTGCTCTAGCAGGGAGAGGGCAGGAAAAATATGCCGATAAGCAACAATCCCTTCGTCGGTGCTAACCGCATCAGGTTCGTAGGGTATGATCTCAGCCCGTCAGGTAGGGCACCCCTTTGTTTTACTTGCTGGCAAAGGTAGTTAAAAGTTTGGAACGTGGGACGGTTTTAGTGCTTTTTTAACGTGAGTTCAACATAAAATCCTGCGGCTGCTCCACCTTCGCAAGGTTCGTTACGTGCTTACCGATGCTTCGGCCGGTGCAGAAGGATGTTATTTCTGTATCGATTTCCAGCTGCAAGTTGATTGACTTTCATTTGGAAGTTGATTGGTTTCCTGTTGGAAATCGATCGACTTCGCCTTGTCAGTCAGACAAAATGTTCCCAGTCTGAAGGTGCACGGTGCGGTGAAATCTCCTTTAAGTTCACAGAACATGATGTCAGTCGGTGGCGGAACATATTTAAGGGTTGTCGCGGAACAGCTGTACTTTGACGCCGAAAGAGAAACGCAGAATGTCTTTCATGCTCAGACTGCTGTTGGTTGCTTTACTGACCAGATACAGTTCGCACGTACTCACTTCGTAGAAGAGAGAGACAGAACGGAGCAAGTCATGTTCCGGACTGAATGCAACTCTCTGTCCGATGAAAATATACGGACGCAGTTTGGTGCTGAATTTGTAGTAACGGTTCGGATAACGTCCGGGTTCTTTCTTCCAGAAATCTTCTCCGGCTATCGTTGTCACATATAAGCCGCAATAGAAAGGTTCTATGGCCCAGTGTCTGTCGAAACTGACACTCCAGGGGATGTAGTTCTGCTTGACGGTAAAGGTCAGTCTGAACTGATCCGCATATTTTCTGGGGAGATATCCGACCAGAAAGTCGGTTTCCCACTGACACCGTTTCCCATAATCCCATCCCACGCCGAAGGCTGTCACGCCCATTCCTCCGGCATATTGCATTTTGGCATGCGTAGGCTTCAGCCTTTCCCATCGTTCATATTTCAGGTGTACACGCTTATCCCATTTTCTTTCCTGCTTCAGCGTCAGACTGTCTGCCGGTGCGGTTGTCTGTGACAAGGTGAAGAGAGGGAGCAGGCAGAAGGCGGATAATCCTGTTTTAATAATTGACCACTTCATACAGGTATTCATTTTCTTTAAGGGTAAAACGGAGGTACGCCCGTTTCTTGGCGCAGGTACATTCATAATATAAAATGCCGTCATCGAAAAAATCATTTACCTGGATACTATGTCCGTGTCCGTAAACACAGAACTGCAGGCCCGGGAACTGGCGCAGATACAGCTGAAACACTTTGGCCACATTGTTGTTGAACTGTTCGGAATACGGTCCGGCATGCATGGCAACGATTGTTCTGCGTATGTCGGGTGAAAGGTTTTTCAGCAACTTTTCCAGAAACGAGAAATCCGGAATGGCATCTGAATAGTCGAACTCCAGCGCATTGGTATTTAAGCAGATAAAAAGAACGTCTCCGGCGGTAAATGAAAAGTTTTCTTCTCCGAAAATACGGTTGAACACCTCTTTTCCGGTTGCCAGACAGTCGTGGTTGCCCAGCAGACAGACATAAGGAACGGAAAGGCCGTTCAGGATGTCCCGCTGCTTCTCGAATTCCAGTTTCATCCCGAAGTCGGACAAATCTCCCGTATGGACAACAAAGTCGATGCCTCCTTTCTCATTCATGTCGGCCACGGCGTCTTCCGTCTCGTCATACCATCGCTGGGTGTCGCTGATGACGGCAAATGAGAATTCCTTTTTCCCGTCGAGTGCCGTTTCAATGCGTTGAATATTTCTGGCATTGACCTCTGTTTCACCGTCAATGTCGAGATCGTACGGATGATACTCAATCATGTCGCAGGCCTGCAAGAGTCCGGACAACGGCAAAAGCAGCGCGAACAGGTATCGTATATAAAGAGTTTTGCTGATTTTCATGATGCTTGCATTTTATTTGCAAAGGAAAGGATAAAAAAGAAAACGAATGGTATTCAAAAGTCGGTAAAAATGTTCCAAAAAGTAGGACTTTCTGAAAAATCATTATTTTTAGGTATTTCAGAACTCTCTTTCTTGCTCTTACTTTGCAATGTCAAATCAAGAAAGAATAAGATATGAAAAAGACTGGAATTTTTTATGGATCAACGACTGGCACTACGGAGTCTGTTGCCGGCCGGATCGCCGATGTTTTGGGCATTTCCTCTGCGGATGTCCACGATGTAAGCAAACTGACAGCCGAACTTGTTTCCGGTTATGAAGTTCTTCTGCTCGGAACCTCTACATGGGGAGACGGAGAGTTGCAGGATGACTGGTATGATGGTGTCAAGGTGCTGAAGGGAATGGATTTGTCTGACAAACTGGTCGGCTTGTTCGGATGTGGGGATTCGGAGTCCTATCCGGATACTTTTTGTGACGGAATGGGAATCCTTTATGGAGACCTGAAGAATTCCGGTTGTCGCTGGATAGGTGCCGTTCCTGCACAGGAATATACTTATGCTTCTTCCATCTCCGTGATTGACGGGCTTTTTGTAGGTCTGGCTCTTGATGAGATGAATGAAAGTGATCAGACGGATACCCGCATTGCTTCATGGGCGGAAATACTGAAAGCGGATCTGGTATGATTGCTCCTGATATAAATCCTGTAGAGCTGAAGGTTTTCCTGAACCATATTTATGAACTCAAGAAAGGTGTGCGGCAGATGGTTCTTTATACAACTAACAGGAAGTATGAAGCATTTGCTGTACGCCGCTTGAAAAGTCAGCGTATTCGTTTTGTCATTCAGCCTGTTGATGAGGAACGGATCAATCTGTTTTTCGGCAAACCGGAATGTATCGATGCTATCCGTATGATGGTGAACCGTCCGCTGAATCTGTTGACGCCGGAAGAGGATTTCATCTTGGGAGCCATGTTGGGATATGACATCTGTGCGCAGTGTAAACGGTATTGTGACCGGAAGATACGGCGGAGATGTCTGGCTGAAAGCTGAGATAACAGGGTAAAGCTGCTTTGGGAAAAGGGCAGGGCACGGGCGGCTTCGCATTTGAACGTTGATTTTTGTGCGATCATTTTTTTCATCGTATATTTGCGCCATGAAATGTGTTTTTCTTGTCATAGGTTTCCTTTCAGTCGCTTTGGGCTTTGTCGGGATTTTTGTTCCCGTATTGCCTACCACTCCTTTTCTATTGTTGGCGGCTGCCCTGTTTTTCCGGAGTTCTCCCCGGGCATATGCCTGGTTGATGCAACACCGGTGGCTGGGACCTTATATCCGCAGCTTTCGTGAGGATCGCGCCATCCCGTTGCGGGCAAAGGTACTGGCCTTGTCTTTATTGTGGATTACCTCTGTACATTGCATCGTATTTCTTTTCGACTCCTGGTGGCTCCGGTTGCTGATGGGAGGCATTGCCGTGGGAGTTACTGTTTATCTGCTTTCTTTTAAGACACGTCGCACACATGAATAATATCAGTTTTATTACCCGGGCTGAGGCTGTTTCCCGTATGAATGAATGGGGAAGGCGGCAAGTTCCTTTTTTCTTTCTGACAGATGCTGACGGAGAAAAGTGTCTGGTAGAGCCGCTTGACCGTATTCCGGCGGATGAACTCCGGTTTGCTTTTCCGGGAATGTCTAATGCCGGAGAGTGCGAAACCCCGTATCCGCAGTCATTCTCATGGCTTTCTCATCCGCAGTCGTTCGAAACGTATAGCCGTTCATTTGAAATTGTCTATCGCAATTTGCATGCGGGGAATTCTTTTCTGACGAATCTGACCTGTATGACTCCGGTTGATACCGATCTGACTCTTTTGCAGGTGTTTGAACATGCAAAGGCCCGCTATCGGGTTTGGCTGAAAGACTGTTTTGCCTGTTTCTCTCCGGAAATATTTGTCCGTATTCAGAAGGGATATATCTATTCTTATCCGATGAAAGGTACGTTGGATGCAACCTTGCCGGATGCTGCCGGCCGCTTGCTGGCTGATGAAAAAGAGACGGCAGAACATGCGACGATTGTCGATTTGATCCGGAATGATCTAAGTCAGATTGCTACGGAGGTCTGTGTCCCCCGCTATCGTTATCTGGAAACTTTGCAGACTCATTGCGGACCGCTGCTTCAGATGAGTTCGGAGGTACGGGGACGTTTGCCGGAAAACTATCTGGAGCATCTGGGAACTTTCTTCTTCCGTCTGCTTCCTGCGGGATCGGTTACCGGGGCGCCTAAAAAGAAAACGGTGGACATAATCCATGAAGCGGAAACCGGAGAACGCGGATTCTATACGGGAGTTGCAGGATGGTTTGACGGACAGAATCTGGACAGTGCGGTGCTGATCCGTTTCCTGGAACAGACTCCCGAAGGCAGGCTGGTTTTTAAAAGTGGGGGAGGCATAACCTTTCAGAGTGATGTGAAGAGTGAGTATGAGGAAATGAAAAGAAAAGTTTATGTGCCGATTTATTGAGACCATACGCCTGGAGCATGGAAGAATCCTGCATGCCGGTTATCACAACCGGCGGTTGAACGCAACTCGCCGCGCTTGGTGGGGCGAAATGCCGGATTTGCATGTGGAAGATTATATTGTGCCGGAGTATACGGAGCGGACGCGATGCCGGATTGTTTATGGCCGTGAGATTGAGAGCGTGGAATACTTTGCTTATCAGCCCCGTCAGGTTCGCCGGCTGAGGCTGTTGGCTTGTGATACGATTGAATACCGTTACAAACAGGCAGACCGTTCCTTGCTGGATCAGCTGTATGCTTTACGGGGCGAAGCTGACGATGTGCTGATTGTACGGGAAGGGCTGATTACGGATACTTCCATAGCTAATGTTGCCTTATGGGACGGACGGCGATGGGATACGCCGGCCCGTCCGTTGCTGGCTGGAACCCATCGTCAGAGGTTATTGGATCAGGGAATTATTCAGGAACGGGATATCCGGGTAGCAGATCTGCCTGCATATCGGAAAATATGCCTGTTTAATGCCATGCTCGATTTTGAAGAAGTCGTGACGGATGTCAGCCGGATTCTTATTCCACCAGTTCATAACTGCTGATCTGAATGGGCATTTTCAGGTTGGGAAGCACTTTTTCCAGCATGATGCCTTCCAGGTTGTTGTATTCGTAGCCAAAGGTCGCACGAATCCCCTGAAGTATAAACTGGGTGGCACGGTCCAGAGCAATCGGCAAACTGTCTCCTTGCATTAAGGCTCCGGTAATGACGCTGGTAAATGTATCGCCTGTGCCCGGATAATGGGCGGGCAGATACGGACAGGTTACTTTCCAGTATCGGTTTCCGTTCCGGTTGTATGCATAGACCGAAGTCATGTGCGGATTGTCGCATACGGGAACGCTGGTGACAATTACGATTTCAGGGCCTGCGTCCGACAATTCCTTGAGATACGTTTTTAGTTCTGCATCCGATAAACTGGTCTGGTGAGGTTTTTCCAGAAGAAGGAACAGTTCTGTCAGGTTAGGAGTAATGATGTCTGCATGACGGATCAGCTGTCGCATTTCCCGTACCATTTCCTCTGTAATGCCTGTATATAAATGACCGTTGTCTCCCAATACGGGATCTGTAACAACCAGGTCTGTCGGACGGCGGAAGCGCTGGATAAAGGACTGTACGATCTGAGCCTGTTGCGCAGATCCGAGGTAACCGGTATAAAAGGTGTCGAACTTGATATGAAGCTTTTCCCATTTTTCAATGATCTTTTTCATTTCTTCGGTCAGGTCAAGGAAAGAAAACTCCGGATATTGGGTGTGCGTGGAAAGTACGGCGGTTGGAAGGGGACAGACCTGAAAGCCCATTGTAGAAAGAATGGGAATGACTGCTGTCAGGGAAACACGTCCTACTCCGGAAAGGTCGTGCACGGCTACAATCTTTTTTACCTGGTTCTGTAATACGGCTCTATGCTCCGGCTGTTGTACGGCCGGCTTTTTACGGACCGTTTTGCGTGATTTCTCCCAGGCGGCTTTCCGGGCCTCGTACTGTTCGTATTGTCGTTCGATGTAATTATCTGCCATAAGAATCGTTCATATCTTGATATTGCTTGCAAAGTTGGTAAAAATCTAGCCAATATCTAAGGGTTTGACGGAAAACTTTGTGCGGATTGGCTGCTTTTTGTACCTTTGTAACCAAATGACTAATGAAAGATCTCTTATGAATATCCAGACTATCTTAGCCAATCTGAAGATTGAGCAATTGAATCCCATGCAGCAGGCATCATTGAAAGCCTTTCAGGAAGGACGTGATCTGATTCTCCTTTCACCGACCGGATCCGGTAAGACTTTAGCTTATTTGCTTCCTTTGGTTTCTTCACTGAAGGAAGGAGTGGATGGCGTGCAGGCAGTTGTTTTGGTTCCTTCGCGTGAGCTGGCTTTGCAGATAGAGCAGGTATTCAAGGCCATGGGTACGGGCTGGAATGTTATGAGCTGTTATGGCGGACGTCCGGCGATGGAAGAACATCGTACCATGAAAGGAATACGTCCGTCTGTCATTATCGGTACGCCGGGACGAATGAACGACCATCTGGATAAGCAGAATTTTGACGCGTCGACGGTCCGTCTGCTGGTCATTGATGAGTTTGACAAATGCCTGGAGTTCGGATTCCAGGAAGAGATGGCGGAGGTCATTGGAAAACTTCCTGCTTTACGTCGCCGTTTCCTTCTTTCGGCAACCGATACGGAAGAAATCCCCCGTTTTACGGGATTGAATCAGACGGTCAAACTGGATTTTCTGAATCCGGAAGAACAGGTCTCTGAACGTTTACATATATATAAGGTGTGTTCACCGGCCAAGGATAAACTGGAAACTCTTTATAAGTTGCTTTGCTCGCTGGGCGATGCTTCTACACTTGTTTTCTGTAACCATCGTGAAAGTGTGGATCGGGTGTTGAAATATCTGCATTCCCAGAAAGTTTACTGTGAAGCTTTCCACGGAGGAATGGAACAGGATGACCGGGAACGGGCCTTGTATAAATTCCGTAACGGAAGTTGTCATATCCTGATCTCAACGGATCTGGCTGCCCGCGGACTGGATATTCCGGAGATCCGGAATATTGTACATTATCATTTGCCGGTGGGTGAGGATGGATTTATCCACCGCAATGGCCGGACGGCCCGCTGGGAAGCTGAAGGTTCCGCTTATCTGATTCTTCATTCTGAAGAAAAACTGCCTTCCTGGTTACCGGAGATTTCAGAAGAATATGTCTTGCCTGAACAGTTGCCGAAACCGGCTTTGCCCAAGTTTGTGACTCTCTATATAGGAAAAGGGAAAAAGGATAAAATTAACCGGATCGACATTGTTGGTTTCCTTTCTAAAAAAGGAGGCCTGAACCGGGAAGACGTTGGACGGATAGACGTAAAAGACCATTATGCTTTTGCCGCTGTTTCTCGTGTAAAAGTAAAACAAATGTTAAAAATGATACAAAATGAAAAGATAAAGGGGGTAAAAGCTTTGATAGAACTGGCAAAATAATAACTTTGTGCTATCTTCTCATTGGCAGAAAAGGGATTCAGCCTTTTCATACTGCGGCTTCAGACTATCTCTTCAGGCCCCAGCTTATATTTATGTGTCAATTTGTTACTTAAAATGGATGCTTGCTGGCATAAATGAAGAAATATTTTTCTTTTTGCATAAAATTATCACGAAAACTTTTGGAAGTCTAGGAATAATCACTAAATTCGCAAGTGTAAGAACTAACCCAATGTTTAACCAAAACAAACTTCCAAATGAAAAAGCATAATTTTAATGCGGGACCTTCTATCCTGCCTCGTGAGGTAATCGAAAAGACAGCTCAAGCTATACTTGATTATAATGGATCAGGACTTTCGTTGATGGAAATCAGTCACCGCGCTAAAGATTTCCAGCCGGTGGTGGACGAAGCGGTTGCCTTGTTTAAAGAACTTTTGGATATTCCGGACGGTTATTCGGTGTTGTTCCTTGGCGGAGGCGCCAGCCTGGAATTCTGCATGGTGCCGTATAACTTCCTCGAAAAGAAGGCTGCTTATCTGAATACGGGAACATGGGCCAAGAAAGCACTTAAAGAAGCGAAAGCTTTTGGTGAAGTGGTGGAAGTGGCTTCTTCCGAAAAGGATGGCTTTACTTATATTCCGAAGAACTATGAAGTTCCGGCTGATGTGGACTATTTCCATATAACTACGAACAATACGATCTATGGTACGGAATTGCATGCTGATCCTGATGTAAATGTTCCATTGGTGGGCGATATGTCTTCTGATATTTTCTCCCGTCCGGTAGATGTATCGAAGTATATTTGTATTTATGGAGGTGCACAGAAGAATCTGGCTCCGGCCGGTGTGACTTTCGTCATTGTGAAAGACGATGCGCTGGGTAAAGTTTCCCGTTATATTCCGACCATGTTGAACTACAAGACTCACGTAGAAAAAGGTTCTATGTTCAATACTCCTCCGGTAGTTCCTATTTATGCAGCTCTTCAGACCTTGCGCTGGATTAAAGCACAGGGCGGTGTAGAGGAAATGCAGCGTCGCGCTAAAGTTCGTGCGGAGATGTTGTATGCAGAAATAGACCGTAACAAATTGTTCCGCGGAACAGTTACGGATAAAGGTGACCGTTCACTGATGAATATTTGCTTTGTCATGGCCGATGAATATAAGGATCTGGAAGCAGAATTCCTGAAATTTGCGACAGAGAAAGGCATGGTCGGCATCAAGGGACACCGTTCAGTAGGCGGATTCCGTGCTTCCTGTTACAATGCAATGCCGGTAGAAAGTGTACAGGCACTGATTGACTGCATGCAGGAGTTTGAAAAGATGCATTGATCTTAGCGCCTGATAAGGATTTTGACATCCGTTACCGCAGGTGGTAACGGATGTCTTCTAGTTTTGAAATTCATTCTATCCCTTGTAACTATTAATTTATTTTTCTATGAAAGTTTTAGTTGCTACAGAAAAACCGTTTGCCAAGGTAGCGGTTGACGGTATTCGTTCAGAAATAGAAGCAGCCGGTTATGAATTGGCTTTGCTTGAAAAATATACTGAAAAAAGTCAGTTGCTGGATGCGGTAAAAGATGCTGATGCTTTGATTATCCGTAGCGATATTATAGACGAAGAAGTATTGAATGCTGCTGGGCAATTGAAAATCGTGGTGCGTGCAGGTGCCGGATATGATAATGTCAGTCTGGAAGCAGCCACAGCTCATCATGTTTGTGTGATGAATACGCCGGGACAGAATTCAAATGCCGTGGCAGAACTGGCATTTGGTTTCATGGTAATGGCTGTACGTAACTTCTATGACGGAAAGTCAGGTACAGAGTTGAAAGGCAAAAAACTGGGTATTCATGCTTATGGTAATGTCGGACGGAATGTTGCACGTATTGCCAAAGGTTTTGGAATGGATATTTACGCATACGATGCTTATTGTCCGAAAGAAGCCATGGAGGCTGATGGCGTGAAGCCGGTTGATTCTCCGGAAGTTCTATATTCCACTTGTGATATTGTATCTTTGCACATTCCTGCTACCGCTGAAACAAAGAACTCCATTAATTATGATTTGGTGAATCTGATGCCGAAGAATGGTTTGCTGGTCAATACAGCCCGAAAAGAAGTCATTAATGAAGCAGATCTGCTTCGTCTGATGAACGACCGTGCTGATTTGAAATATATAACTGATATTATGCCGGTTCATCATGATGAATTTGCAGATCATTTTCCGGGACGTTATTTTTCTACTCCCAAGAAGATGGGTGCTCAGACAGCTGAAGCCAATATCAATGCAGGTATTGCTGCCGCCCGTCAGATTGTAGGATTCCTGAAAGATGGATGTGAAAAATACCGTGTAAATAAGAAATAAGTACTTCATAAATGTTGCCATGAGAATGAATGAAAATGAGAAGTGCATTCTGCTTCCTTTGGCCGTGGGCAATACGCTGTTATTGATCTCTTCTCTTTGTAAATCGCAATTGGGCGAGTTTGGAGATGGCCTATTATGCGGGATGACATTGATGTGTTATATCTATGCATTTATTTTCATGGTAGTTTTTTTCAGAAATAATTTGAAACATTATGGCAATCGTTAAACCCTTTAAAGGTATACGTCCTCCCAAAGATTTGGTTGAACAGGTCGCTTCGCGTCCTTATGATGTGTTGAATTCAGCTGAGGCTCGTGCAGAAGCGGCTGGTAATGAAAAGTCGCTTTATCACATCATCAAGCCGGAAATTGATTTCCCGGAAGGAACAGATGAACATGATCCGCGGGTGTATGGCAAGGCTGCCGAGAATTTCCTGAAGTTTCAGGAGAAAGGATGGCTGGTACAGGACAAGAAAGAATGTTATTATATTTATGCCCAAACCATGAATGGCAAAACACAGTATGGTTTGGTCGTTGGTGCTTATGTTCCCGATTATATGAACGGGGTCATCAAGAAACATGAACTGACCCGTCGTGACAAGGAGGAAGACCGCATGAAACATGTCCGTGTAAACAATGCCAATATCGAACCGGTATTCTTTGCTTATCCGGATAATGATGTGCTGGATGCAGTTGTTGCGAAATATACGTCTCGCCAGCCGGAATATGATTTCATTGCACCGGGGGATGGCTTTGGTCATACATTCTGGGTAATTGATGAGGATGCCGATATTGCAGCCATTACGAAAGCATTCGAACAGATGCCTGCCTTGTATATTGCCGACGGACATCATCGCAGTGCTGCGGCAGCATTGGTCGGGGCGGAGAAGGCCAGACAGAATCCCAATCATAAAGGGGATGAGGAATACAACTATTTCATGGCTGTTTGTTTCCCTGCCAGTCAGCTGACAATCATTGATTATAACCGGGTGGTGAAAGATTTGAACGGTCTGACTCCGGCTCAGTTCCTGGATGCGCTGCGAAAACATTTTGACGTGGAAGAAAAAGGCACGGAAATCTATAAACCGGCTGCTTTGCATAATTTCTCTCTTTATCTTGACGGAAAATGGTATAGCCTGACAGCCAAACCGGGAACGTATGATGATCATGATCCGATTGGAGTACTTGATGTAACAATCTCTTCCAATCTGATTCTAGATGAGATCCTGGGCATAAAAGACCTGCGTTCTGACAAACGGATTGACTTCGTAGGCGGTATTCGTGGTCTTGGTGAATTGAAGAAACGGGTTGACAGCGGTGAGATGAAGATGGCGCTGGCCCTTTATCCAGTATCCATGAAGCAATTGATGGATATTGCCGATACCGGCAATATCATGCCGCCCAAAACAACTTGGTTTGAACCGAAATTGCGTTCTGGATTAGTGATTCATAGGTTAGATTGATTGTTTCAAGAAAACAAAATGCGGATTCTTGCCTGAGCCGTCAGACGACTTTGTGTAAGATCCGCATTTCTTGTTGGGGGATTTTCATTACCTTTGCGCTATGGAAGATACTTATAGAACAATCGAGGAAATGGCCGAGTCAGTTTATACTGAAAAGCGCAGCAAATTTATTGCCATTGCGCTTCCGGTGCGTACACTGACCGATGTGAAGAATTATCTGGAAGAATATCAGAAGAAATACTATGATGCCCGTCATGTATGCTATGCATATATGCTGGGACCGGCCCGTAAGGATTTTCGGGCCAATGATAATGGAGAGCCTTCAGGAACAGCAGGAAAACCGATTCTGGGGCAGATCAATTCCAATGAGTTAACCGACATTCTGGTTATCGTGGTACGGTATTTTGGGGGAATCAAACTGGGAACAAGCGGATTGATCGTAGCATATCGTACTGCTGCGGCACAGGCACTGGCCGAAGCTCGTGTAATCGAAAAAACAGTAGATGAGCAGGTGACCGTGGCCTTTGAATATCCGTTTATGAATGATGTGATGAGGATCGTTAAGGAAGAATCGCCTGAGATTGTAGAACAGTCATACGATATGGATTGTCTGATGACCTTGCGGATCCGGAAATCGCAGATGGACAAGCTCCGTTCACGTCTTGAAAAAGTAGAAACGGCCAGGTTTGTGGAGGTGTAACAGTTTTGTAATACATTTGACATACCTGTTTTATCTGACTCAGATACCTTTGCCGCCAGAATAAAAAGACATAATCAATGAGAAAAATTGCATCTGTGCTGCTGGCGGCATTAACCATAGCCTCTGCAAGCGCCCAAGACTGGAAACAGTATCTGCCGGAAGTCCATGGAACGGTTCGGGGAAAATATGAGTATCAGACTTCCACTGATGAACAGCGTTTTCAAGTTCGTAACGCCCGAGTCAGTTTGGACGGAAAAGTACATTCCTTGGTAAGCTATAAAGCTGAAATAGACCTTTCTGATGAAGGACAAATCAAGATGTTGGATGCCTTTGCGCGTGTAACTCCTTTGGAAGATTTCAAAATCACTGTCGGACAGATGCGTGTTCCTTTCACTATTGATGCACATCGTTCTCCACATCAGCAATATTTTGCCAACCGTTCGTTTATTGCCAAGCAGGTAGGTAATGTCCGTGATGTCGGTGCAACCTTAGGCTATTCCATGGATGAAGGTTTTCCTTTTATCCTTGAGGGAGGACTGTTCAGCGGTTCGGGACTGACGGCCCAGAAAGAATGGCACCGTGTTCTGTGCTATTCGGCCAAGTTGCAGCTGATGCCGTGGAAAGATTATAATCTGACGCTGAGTACGCAGCGTATCCGTCCGGAAAATGTAAACATTTATATGTACGATATCGGTACCTATTATAAATGGAATAACTGGCATTTTGAGGTTGAAGGATTGTATAAACGCTATGCACATGATTCTTTCCAGGATGTATGGGCTGTAGATGCCTTTGTCAATTACGACTGGTTTATTCAGAAGAAGAAATTCCCGTTCAAGAAGATTTCCTTCCTGGCTCGTTTCGACTATATGGGCGATCACAGTGACGGTACGCTTAATGAGGACGGTCAGATGTATATCACCGATTATGAACGCAAGCGTGTTACCGGTGGTCTGACTTTCAGCTTCGGTAAACCGTTCCAGGCAGATTTACGCTTAAACTATGAAAAGTATTTCTACGATAACCAGGCATTGGCCAAAGCTTCAGAGCAGGATAAGCTGGTGGTAGAAATGATGGTTCGCTTCTAAAGAATCACACACAAAAAAGGCTTCGGCGTTTTGATGTGAACGTTTCGACGTTTGTGTCAAAACGCCGAAACGTTTTTTTAAAATCCCGAGGGCTTTTTTATGCTCTGAATCCGATACGTGCAGAAGCTTTCAGTTTCAGAGGATGACATTCCTGGAAGCGTTGGGCGGCAGAGGTAATGTCACAAGCTTCGATGGTGCAGAACAACTTCCGGCTGGAGATATCGGGGTGGGGAAGCGACATAATTCTCCGGGCCATGCTCTTGAGAATTCCCTGGTTGATCAGGTTGTGTATCCAGCGTCCGTTTCCGAAATATTCATCACGTTGGGCAGAAGCCTCTCTGACCAGCAGTTCCAGTTGCCGGTCAGCTTCCGGTGTGAGAATGAAGTTCCGCTGCTGCAGTGAGCGGTGAGCCATTTCCAACAGTTCTTCAGCTGTGTAATCATCGAAATAGAACCGGAGAGGAAAACGGTCTTTCAGTCCCGGATTACTTTGAAGCAGGATGCGCATTTTATCTTCATAGCCTGCCAGAATAATGATCATGTCCGGATTGGGTTCGGAAAGAACCGTTAACAGAGCCTGAATGACTTCCTTGCCATAGTCCTTTGAATAGGTATCCTTTTCGATCAGGGTGTAGGCTTCATCTATAAACAGAACTCCGCCGCGGGCCTTGTCAATGACTTCTTTCATCTTTTTTTCCGTTTGGCCGATATATTCCCCGACAAGGTCGGTACGTGATACTTCCACGGTGTGTCCGCTGGAGAGAACTCCAATGTAATGATACATTTTCCCTACCAGCCGGGCCACTGTTGTCTTGCCTGTTCCGGGGTTCCCCAGAAAGAGCATGTGATGACGGTTTTCTGTGCCTGAATCCAGGGAAAGATCTTTACGCCTTTGCAGAAAGCAGGCCATCATCCGGGCCTCTGCCATATCTTCCTTTACGCGATGGAGCCCGACCATTTCCTGTAATTCCAGCTCGGCGGCACAAGGGGCATTGAAATTCCGGATCTGCGAAGGAGGATTGGTGGGATCATCGAAAGGCAGAGGGGTTTCAAAGGAAGCGACTCAGAACTGTCGGGTTCAGAGTCCGGAGGAAGGATGTGAAAGGTGGTTTCATTTGTAAAAAGGCTTTCGAAGGCCTGGCATTCCTGAAACAGGCTGCTGATATATTCACATTTCCCATGGAAGATGTATACGGGATCTTGAGGGGCCCTGTTTCTGATCAGGTCTGCCGCTCGGGTGAGGATAATGGTTTTCTGTGAATTGATCTCCAGATCACCTATCTCTATAATGATGACTTTTTTCCGGGCCGTTTTCTGTTTCAGCTGTTTCCAGGTAATGTCTCCGGTCATCAGCTCCTTGAGGGAAAGACTGAAACGGTCGTCTACGTTTGAACCGGTGAAATAGTTTGACAGTATAAAGAAGGTGAAAGCTTTGGCCAGAAGTGTCCGACTGCTGTCTACAAGCAAACAAGGAAGAACCTGAGCAGGATCAGTATATATACGGAAGCGTCTGATAAGTTCCTGAACGGGAAGCGTCTTGAATTTCCCTTCATACAGTTTAGGCCACCAGGCGGTGTTGCACAACTGTTCTGCGAAAAATTTCTGATCCGGATGCAAACGTATGTTCTCCAGTCTGGTTCTGCTCCATTTCTCGTACTTGTTTTCTGGAGAAAGAGCAGCATACCATTGTGGATATCCATTCCGGAAGATAAAAACATGATACAGACTTTCGTCCCAAAAACTGTCGGAAACCAGTTGGAAACGTATTTTCAGAGGAGTTTCCCGGGAAGAAAATTTCCGTGAGTCACTTCCTGTCAACTGGTAATCGGCCGAGTAAATGCGTACGTCCAGTTCGTTTGTATCTGTAAGAGGTTCGTCAGAAATCATTTCAACAACCAGCTGGTTGCAGGCATATTCAGGACCGGTGAGGCTTTCATCGAATGAGCGCATGGCTCGTAAAACAAGATTTTTCATAAGCAACAAATGAATTAATGAATAAATAAATGAAAAGATAAAATTGACCGCTGCGGGAAGCAGTATATCCGCGGCCGTGTAAAAGAAACCCCTGCTTCCCCGTTGAAGAAGAGGTTAAGAACTCGTACGTCAAAGAGCACAACAATCCCTGCCACTCCCGTCAGTGGCTTTGATCGATGGAAATACGTTTGGTTGTCAAACCCCTTAGTCAGGGAGCCAGCAGGACGTAACCGATCATTTGTTGTTCAACTTTGACTTTCATTTGTTGTTTATTTTTAAGGAAAGCTTCCGCCTGTAGAAAAATAGGGAAGCAGATATATGGACAAAATTAGAAAATGTTTTCGAGTCTGACAATGGCTCTGTCATATTTTTCTTATCTTTACCTGAAAAACAGAAAGTCATGTTAGCTTATACATATATAGAAAAAGGCCGGTTCTCGATGTTGGAGAAGCCTGTTCCGGAGTTAAAGGATCCGTGTGATGCCCTGGTACGTGTCACGCTCGGAAGTATCTGTACCAGTGATCTGCATATCAAGCATGGAAGTGTTCCCCGTGCTGTTCCGGGCATTACGGTGGGGCATGAGATGGTAGGAATTGTTGAGCAGGTAGGTTCCGGAGTTACTACGGTTAAGCCTGGCGATCGGGTAACGGTGAATGTGGAAACATTCTGTGGCGAGTGCTTTTTCTGTCAGAAAGGATATGTAAATAATTGTGAGGATCCGGATGGAGGATGGGCTTTGGGCTGTCGCATTGACGGAGGACAGGCCGAGTATGTACGTGTGCCCCATGCAGATCAGGGATTGAACCGGATTCCGGATGGAGTGACCGACGAACAGGCTTTGTTTGTAGGGGATATTCTGGCTACCGGATTTTGGGCAGCGCGTATCTCGGAGATTACGCCGGACGATACAGTCCTTATTATAGGAGCAGGCCCGACTGGAATTTGTACGTTGCTTTGCGCAATGCTGAAACATCCGCGCCGCATTATTGTGTGCGAAAAATCGGAACAGCGGGCTCGTTTTGTGCGTGCGCATTATCCGGATATTGAAGTGACAGATCCGGACAACTGTCTGTCTTTCGTAAAATCACACAGTGAGCATGGAGGAGCTGATGTGGTCATTGAAGTTGCAGGGGCTGATGATACTTTCCGGCTGGCCTGGGAAGCAGCCCGTCCGAATGCGACTGTCACCGTTGTGGCTCTGTACGATCGTCCGCAGGTTCTTCCGCTTCCCGATATGTATGGCAAGAATCTGACCTTCAAGACAGGTGGAGTAGACGGATGTGACTGTGCGGAGATTCTCCGTCTGATTGCAGAAGGAAAGATTGATACTACGCCGCTGATTACCCATCGTTTTCCGCTTGACCGGATAGAAGAAGCCTATCATATTTTTGAGAACCGTCTGGACGGGGTGATCAAAATAGCCATTACGGAACGTAGCCGTTAGTCAGCATTTCTTACCGGCCGTTTCAGAGCAGTCCTGTGTGCTGGATGTAGGCCATGAACTGTTCTTTGTAATTCTCTCCGATGGGTATATATGTATCTTTCCCGAAGAGAATCCGAAAACGGGAAACTTCGGTAATTTGATGCAGATTGACAATGTAGGAACGGTGTACACGCATGAAATAAGGGGGAAGCAGGGTTGAGAATTTCTGTAGGCTGTTCAGCGTGATGACCGGTTTGTTCCGGTCTTCCAGGTATATGCAGATATACTCACTCATGCTTTCAATGTAAATAATCTTATCTATATTGATGCGTATCATCTTGTACTCACTTTTTACGAAAAGTGTGCGCTCCTTGTCATCCCAGTCTGTTTGTGCCTGTGATGTGTTGTGGGCCATGCTATACATTTTCCTGGCCTTTTCAGCAGCTTTCAGGCAGTCTCCCAGATCGAATGGTTTCATCAGGTAATCAACGGCATTCAGCCGGAATCCCTCAATGGCATATTCGGAGTAGGCTGTTGTGAAGATAATCATCGGTGCCTGAGGGAGTGAACGTACGAATTCGATTCCATTCAGGTCGGGCATATTGATATCCACAAAAAGCAGGTCGATGGTGTGGCTGGCCAGTACTTTACTGGCCTGATGTGCATCCTGGCAGGAAGCTATCAGTTTCAGGAATGGGATGCGTGAGATATAGCCGGCCAGTTGGGCCAGAGCCAGGGGTTCATCGTCAACAATCAGACAGTTCATCATGACAGGAAAGGAATAATAAGTAAAACTTCAAAACAATTTTCGCTCTCATTGGTGGTGAATGTATAGTTGTTTCCATACAACAGATGAAGCCTTTTCTTGATATTGTCTATACCGATTCCATGATAGGGCATCTTTGTGGGCATGTGTATGTTTGCTGTTCTTGCAATTAAAGATGACACCCTCGTCTGCCAGTTCGATGCGTACTTCAATAAACGAAGGCTCCTGATAGCTCACGCCATGCTTGAAAGCGTTTTCCAACAGGGATATGAAAAGCAGGGGAGGTATCTGTACGCAGGGAACAACGACGGGAAACTCTGTGCGTATGTTCAGATTGTCGATATACCGGAGCTTCATCAAGGCTATGTAATTCTCCAGGAACTGTATTTCGTGTTCCAGTGAAATCTGGTTCTTGTTTGCCTCGTAAAGAACGTATCTCATCAGCTTGGAAAGTTCAATAATGGTTTTCTTGGCCTGTTCTGTATTGAGATCCACCAAAGCATATATATTGTTGAGAGTATTCATAAAGAAGTGCGGGTTGAGCTGGTACTTCAGGTATTGCAGCTCTGACTCCAGCCGCTGGCGTTCCAGATCTTTCAGCATTTCATCATCGCGCAGAGATTTCAGAAAAAGCCGTATGGAAAGATTAAATCCAACCAGCAGGACCGCAATCGCAATGTGAATGGCCTGGAGCGGAGGACGGATAGGAGGGCGTCCGTTCTCTGAATCCGGCATTAACGGAAGCTGGGGGAGCGGCAGCCACGATTCAGCAGGTTCAAAAGTTCTTTCTTTTTGTCCTTGGAGGGGTGGTTGTGGATGCAGGGCTTCCAGCCATCCTGGCATATACAGGAAAAGGATGCCGATTGTAAAGATCACGGCAAGCATGTATCTGACATAGTATTTTTTCAGAAACAGTTGCGGAACAAGCAGGAAGTTATGGATAAGAAACAGTACAAAGAAAGGCATTGGCAGGTGTAATATGCACAAATGCAGGTACTTCCGCTTCAATATTGTAGAGCGTATGCAACTTTATTCCGCCTTTATGTTTGCGAAATTTAGCCCATTCAAACACTGACAGGCACAGATCAATCGTTGTAGAGTCAAATGCATAAACATGACCGTCAAGTTCGAATATTTTATTGATTCTACGCTTGCGGGCCTCGGCAATCATGAATGTTGCGTACTCTTCGAAGATGCGGTAGTTACGTTGCTCATTAGCCTTACTAAGATTGCTCCGAGTTACAGACCTCCCGATTCCGAGATGGTAAAGTTTTCCAGCATGAGCTTCCATAGCCACAATCAAATCTCTAAGACTATCTCGATTGGATAGCTGACCGAACATCATCGTAAGCAGCTGATTCCAACAGGTATAGCTCTTGATATACTTATCGCCTTCATACTTTGTAACGATACGATTGAATTTACTTCGGTCAAGGAACTTAACTAATTGGGCAAAAATATATGGGTCTTTATGCATAACGGTCTGAAAATTACCACAAAAGTAAATTCAAATCCGTTCTCCCAAAAATCTCCTATAACAAATTGAATTTCAATAATTTCAAAGAACTTCTATGATTTTTTAGGGGACACTAATGTCTTGGATTCTATAATGAAAATCTGGTTTTTGTTACAGAACCGGGAGAATTTGAATTGATGATCGGAAACAGTTCGGATAATGTCAAAAGTTGCTTTTTTTCATATGGCAAATCTTGACAGGAGTTTGTCCGGGAGCTTGATAAATAAAAAACTCTGAGAATTTTTGATTCTCAGAGTTTTCAGCCTTTAGCTTCACAGCTTCGTACACCCTCAGGGATTCGAACCCTGGACCCACTGATTAAGAGTCAGTTGCTCTACCAACTGAGCTAAGAGTGCATCCACTATAAATTGTCAAATTTCCCGAAAAAATTGTACACCCTCAGGGATTCGAACCCTGGACCCACTGATTAAGAGTCAGTTGCTCTACCAACTGAGCTAAGAGTGCGTTTCTTTTTCGATTGCGGGTGCAAAGGTAGGTTCTTTCTTTGAAACCTGCAAGAAAAAATCTATTTATTTTTTATCTTTTGTTCGCTGTTTTTCTCTTCTCCCTTGAAATCAAACAATTAAAAAAGGGAACAGAATCAAAAAAATCTGCTCCCTTCCTTTTTTTATGGCTTATACCAATTGATATTCGTCGGTATGATACAAATACGGCATGTGTACCTGTTTATATTCGAAGAGTTCTTCCGGTTTGAAGAAACGGTTGATTTCTTCGATGGCTGTTTTAGGAGAATCCGAAGTATGAACGATGTTTTCCTGTGAGCTGACACTGAAGTCTCCCCGGATTGTTCCCGGTATGGCAACGCGTCCGTTGGTTGCTCCGGTCATGGAACGCACAACCTGAATCGCATCCACTCCTTCGTAACAGCATACGATTACCGGAGATGCCATCATGGAATTTTTTACACGTTGGAAGAATGGTTTTTCACTGAGGTGGGCATAATGCTCATTAAGCAGTTCGTCCGTCAGTTGCATCATTTTCATACCAGCCAGTCGAAGGCCTTTCCGTTCAAAGCGAGTAGTGATTTCTCCGATTAGTCCGCGTTGTACAGCTGACGGTTTCAGAATAACGAGAGTTTTTTCCAGACTCATAATGGTGTTATGTTTTTAAGATTAATACAAAGTGTTTTCATGCCACATTCTGTCAGTAGCGGAATATGATGTGCCAAATATACGATTAATTTTGAAAAAGGAGTCAGTTTCGGAGAAAAAAATGCGGTGCATCGTTACTTCCCGCCCGGGGCGGTTGTGAGTATACGGTGCACCGCATCTGAAAAATGTATTGTCCGGCAGTCCGGTTCTTATTCGAAGCAGTAAAGTTCCGAAGGGCTGGTCCGTTTCAGGGGAATGACCTGCAAATCCTGTCCTGTCAGAATTCCCCGTTCCTTCAATGCCATTTCTACGGTCTTGTAAGCCAGTTCCGGGTGATTGTTGTCTTTACTCAGATGACAAAGCCACAGGTACCGGAGTCCTTCGGGTTTATGATTCGCTATATAGTCCGCCATTTCCCGGTTGCTCATATGGCCGTTCGGTCCGGCAATGCGTTCTTTCAGGTGAGCAGAATAAGGCCCCATTCTTAGCATGGTCTCATCATAATTGGCCTCCAGAACCAGATAATTGGCCATGCCGATATAATGTGCGGCAGTCTCGGTGATATGCCCGATGTCCGTCAGGAAAGCAAAAGTCTTTCCGTCAATCGAGATACAGTAACCTACATTGTCTGTACCGTCGTGAGGCACTTCGAAGCAGGTTATCTGAAAATCCTTCAGTTGCATGATTTCTCCTTTTCGGATGAAATGCGTATGTGCTTCATCCAGCTTTTCGGTCATGCAGTAACTCCGGTTGATGCCCTGATGTACTTCAGGGGTAGAATATATCGGAATGTTATGTTTGCCCGCCAGGTGCCCGACAGCTTTGATATGATCAGCATGATCGTGAGTGATGAAGACAGCCCGGATCAGTTCCATGTCCAGTCCTCTTTCCTTGAAAACTTTTTTAATGGTGCGTATGCCTATTCCCGCATCAATTAATATGGCGTCTGTGTCTGTAGCCAGATAGTAGCAATTGCCACTGCTCCCGCTGGCCAGGCTCATGAATTTTACTTTCATTGCAATAATTTTTTTTTCGATAAGGGAACGCAAAGATAATAAGATGCCGCGGATTTCCATCATTTATGCGTATATTTGCCCCTGATTTTTTAACGTATAGACCGATGAAGCCACAATTGTTGATTGGAGCCCCTACTTCCGGAAGCGGAAAGACAATGTTTACTTTGGGATTGCTGCGTGCATTGAAGAAGCGCGGTTTGAAGGTTCAACCCTATAAAGGCGGTCCTGACTATATAGATGCGCAGTATCTTACGATTGCTGCCGACAGGGATGCCGTAAATCTGGACACGTGGATGGCTTCGTCGACTCATGTCCAGTATGTCTACAACCGGTATGGAGAAAAGGCCGATGTCTGTGTGGCAGAAGGGATGATGGGGCTTTACGACGGCTATTATCAGATGAAAGGCAGTTGTGCCGAGATTGCAGGCTTGCTGAACATTCCTGTAGTGCTGGTGGTCAATGCGCGTGCAGCGGCCTATTCCGTTGCCCCGGTACTTTACGGATTCAAGCATTTCCGTTCTTCCGTCCGGATTGCCGGTGTGGTGTTCAGCCAGGTTTCTTCCCCTTCTCATTTTGTCTGTCTGAAGGAAGCATGTTCCGATGCCGGTCTGGAATGTCTGGGCTATCTGCCTTATTCGGAAGACCTGCGGGTTCCTTCCCGTCATTTGGGGTTGACCCTGACCGTCAGACAAAGCATGGATGAACTGGCAGAGAAAGCTGCAGCTTTGGTCGAGCAATATATTGATGTCGACAAATTGCTGAACCTGTGTACACGCATCTTCCCGTGCCGTTACACCTTGCCTTATACTTCCGAGCAGGGAGTTGAAGCCATGGAGACGGGACACCGGAAAAAGATGCATATCGCCGTGGCCCGAGATCCGGCCTTTAACTTTATCTATCGGGAGAACCTGGACCGGCTGGCAGAAAGTGGAAATCTGACTTTTTTCAGTCCCGTTTATGGCAGTGATCTGCCGGATGCGGATCTGGTATACCTTCCGGGCGGATATCCGGAACTGTTTGCCCGCCAGCTGCATCGCCGGAAACGGATGATGCAACAACTTCGCGATTACGCGGAAAGCGGAGGAAAAGTCTTTGCTGAATGTGGAGGCATGATGTTTCTGACCCGTTCGCTGACAGCCCGTAAAGGAGGAACAGCTTATCAGATGACCGGTCTTCTGCCGGTCGACTGTACCATGGAAAATGCGCGTCTGCATCTGGGATACCGCCGGATGGACTATCAGGGCATTTCCCTGCGCGGCCATGAGTTCCATTATTCTTCGATTGCCGAACCCGACACGCTCCCGTCCGTCACGCCGTTGTATAATGTAAAAGGCACGGAAGTCTCAACTCCGCTATACCGTTATAAAAATGTCATAGCCGGATACACCCACTGGTATTGGGGAGAAGCCGATTTGTGGAAACTCTGGGATTAAACCAATTAAAGCCTATGCAAAATCAGAAACTACATCCTGTCATGCTGGCCGGAACCGGAAGCGATGTGGGAAAAAGTGTCCTGGCAGCGGCCCTGTGCCGTATTTTTCTGCAGGACGGATACCATCCAGCTCCTTTTAAGGCCCAAAACATGGCACTCAATTCATACGCCACCCCTCAGGGGCTGGAGATCGGACGTGCTCAGGCCGTTCAGGCTGAAGCCGCAGGCGTACCCTGCCACACAGATATGAATCCTCTGCTGCTGAAACCCTGTTCCGATCAGACCTCACAGGTTGTTTTGAACGGAAAGCCCATCGGCAACAGAGATGCCTGGGATTATTTCCGGGGTAAAGGCTTCGAAACCCTTCGCACAGAAGTCTGTGCCGCTTACGACCGGCTGGCATCCCGTTACAATCCGATTGTGCTTGAAGGAGCCGGCAGCATTTCCGAGATCAATCTTCGCGATAAAGACCTGGTCAATCTTCCGATGGCCCGCCATGCCGGTGCCGATGTATTCCTGGTGGCCGACATTGACCGTGGCGGCGTATTTGCCAGTGCATACGGTTCCGTTGTCCTTCAGACCCCGGAAGACCGGAAGCGCATCAAGGGAATAATTATCAACAAATTTCGGGGGGACCTGCGTTTGTTCGAGTCCGGGATCCGACAGATGGAATCCCTTTGCGGCATTCCTGTGCTGGGAGTAATTCCTTATTACAAGGATATCCATATCGAAGAAGAAGACTCACTGGAACTGGTACAGAAACAACGTGCGGCCGTACAGGGCAAGGTCAATATTGCCGTCGTGCTGCTCCGTCATTTGTCTAACTTTACGGATTTCAATATGCTGGAACGCGATGAGCGGGTCAACCTTTACTACACCAACAATACAGACGATCTTCTGAAAGCAGATATCATTCTGCTTCCCGGTACCAAGAGCACTCTGGACGATCTTTATGAACTGCGCCGTAACGGAGTGGCCCAGGCCATTCTTCGTGCCCATCGGGAAGGAACGATGGTGATGGGAATCTGTGGCGGCTATCAGATGATGGGCCGCGAAATCTGCGATCCCGAAGGTGTGGAAGGCAGTCTGACCCGACTGCCGGGACTGGGACTGCTGCCCATGCAGACTGTCATGCAAAAAGAAAAAGTTACCCGTCAGGTCCGTTTTACACTCGCCGGTGCCACCGGAGCAGGGCAGGGGTATGAAATCCATAACGGAACCACACTTCCGGTTGAAGGCGAAACCTATACTCCCTTTACCCGGCTGGAAGACGGAACTCCCGAAGGCTCTATGTCCGGTTCCCGCTGCGTAGGAACCTACATTCACGGCATTCTGGACAACCCCTCCGTCATCGACTGGCTGGTAGCTCCCTATGCCGGGAAAAAAGCCGTATCTTCGCCGGATTATGCGGCCTATAAGGAAGAACAATACAATAAGCTGGCAGACCATGTGCGCTCGCACCTCAATATGCCCTTAATTTATCAAATACTGACAGCCTATGATTGACGGACACGGAGACGACGCTTACCGCTACGGACACATACGGGGAAACTTCAGCTCGAATGTATATACCCACGTAAACCATGATTCCCTGAACGGGCACCTGTTCCGGCAGATGGCCTGCATCCGTACCTATCCCGAGCCGGAACCTTATACCCTGGAGCGCGAGCTGGCAGCCCGTTATCAGGTATCCCCGGAGAATGTCTGTGTCACCAATGGAGCCACCGAAGCGATCTATCTGATTGCCCAGGCCTGGCGGGGAAGCCGTTCAGCCATTCTGATGCCGACTTTCAGTGAATATGCCGATGCCTGCCGTCTGCATGCCCACGAGGTTGAGTCCGTGTTTACCCTGGATGCCCTTTCCGGCAGAACTTCCCTTGTATGGCTCTGCAATCCGAATAATCCCACGGGAGAAGTCCGTCCGGCTGACCGTTTGCGCCGGCTGATCGAGGAACATCCCCGGCAGCTCTTTGTCATCGACCAGTCCTATGAAGCCTTTACCCTCAAGGAAGTTCTGGGGGTAAGAGAGACTGCGGCCTTACCCAATGTCCTGCTGCTTCATTCCATGACCAAACGCTTTGCCGTTCCCGGCCTCCGCCTGGGATATCTCACCGGACATAAAGACCTGCTTCAGAAACTGCGGCGCTACCGGATGCCCTGGTCTGTGAATGCCCTGGCCATCGAAGCCGGAACCTATCTGCTCCGTCATGCGTCTGCCTATCAGCTGGATCTGAATGCCCTGCTTGCCGAACGCCAGCGGGTAGCCGGAGAACTGGAAAAGCTGGGCGGGATCGAAGTATGGCCTTCCGATACCCACTACATGCTGCTCCGTCTGCGAGGCGGCAAAGCTTCCGCCCTGAAGGAATGGCTGGCAGACACCCATGGCCTGCTGATCCGTGACGCATCTAATTTTGAAGGACTCGACGAAGGCTTTTTCCGTATTGCCGTCCAGACTCCGGAAGAAAATAACCAGTTAATTACCGCAATTAAAGAATGGATGTATCAATATTGATGTTCGCACTTCCCCTTGTGGCCGGAGTGCTTTTGGACAAACTGCTGGGCGATCCGTTGTGGCTTCCGCATCCGGTGGTCGGTTTCGGAAAACTGATTGCCTTTTTCGAACATCGTCTGAATCATGGAACCGGCCGGAAGTTCAAAGGTGCCTGTGTTGCCGCAGGCCTGGTTACGCTCACCTGGCTGTCTGCAACCCTCCTGTTGCAGTATGCCTGGCAGATAAGCCCCGTTTTATACGTTTTTCTGGCCGCTACGGGCGTTTTCTATTGTCTGGCGGGTAAGACATTGATTGACGAAGTCCGGATGGTATTTGAGGCCGCAGACCGCTCCCTTGAAGAAGGCCGCCGTCAGGTAGCCCGCATTGTCGGCCGTGACACCTCCGGACTGACCGATACCGAAGTCCGTACAGCAGCTCTGGAGACTTTGGCTGAGAACCTCAGTGACGGTGTGATTGCCCCCCTGTTCTGGTATCTGTTGCTGGGCGTCCCCGGCATGCTGGCCTATAAGATGGTCAATACCCTTGATTCCATGATCGGTTACCGTAATGAACGCTATCGTGCTTTCGGGTGCTTTGCGGCCCGTCTGGATGATGTAGCCAATTATCTGCCAGCCCGTCTGACAGCTTTTCTGATGGTTCTGGTTACCGGCCGTTTGTCCCTCCTCCGTTTTGTATTCCGTTATGGCCCCCGCCATGCCAGTCCCAATTCCGGATATCCGGAAGCTGCTCTGGCCGGAATTCTGGACTGCCGTTTTGGAGGTCCCCATCAGTATTTTGGCGAATGGGTTTACAAACCCTTTATAGGCAGCCACGAACGTTCGCTTACTTCTCGCGATATGCAGACTGCCATTCGTATCAACCGCCGGGCAGAGTTGCTTATGCTCTTGATCATGCTTTTTCCCGGGTGGCTCGTTTCTTGACCGCCTCTGTATTTACAGGCGGTCAATTTCTTCCGGGAATTATCGTTATTTCTGTAAAACTCTTGTGCGTTTGACAATAATATTGTTAATTTTGCACTATCGTAATATTTGTTACGGTAATGCACATTACGGTTAAAGCTTATAATAATGAGATTTTTTGATAGAGAAGCAGAGTTTGAAAAACTCAGAGAAATTGAGGAGTTATCTCAAGAGGTTGCTCAGTTTACCATTATAACCGGCAGACGTCGTATTGGTAAAACAGAGTTGGTAAAAGCAGTTTTATGCAAGAAAAACGTTGCTATACTTTTTTGTTGCCAGGAAAGCGGAAACTGATCTTTGTGACATATTCATTGAAGAGATCCGGACGAAACTTAACATTCCGATGATTGACAGCAAGGGAATAACTTTTGCTACCGTGTTTAAGTTTATCATGGAGTTGTCACAGAATCAGCATATTACTTTGTTTATCGATGAATTTCAGGATTTCTTCAGGGTAAACTCTTCCATTTATTCTGATATGCAAAATATCTGGGATAGTTACAAGAGTACAGCGCATATTCATCTTATTGTAGCAGGTTCTGTAAATACTTTGATGAACAAGATATTTAAGGATAAGAAAGAACCACTGTTTGGGAGGCAGACAGGTACAATGCATGTCCGGCCTTTCCGGCCATCAGTTCTGAAAGAAATCATGTCTGAGTATTGTCCTGAATATAAAAAGTCAGATTTGCTGGCTCTATATACATTAACAGGCGGAGTTGCTAAATATGTTGAGTTGTTTATTGACCATAAGAAGTTTACAGAGAAAACAATGCTGAACATGTTTTTTGAGCGTGATTCCTATTTTTTATCAGAGGGCAAAAATATGCTGGTTGATGAGTTTGGGAAAGACTACGGAATCTATTTTTCTATTCTTACTCTTATTTCACAGGGGAAGACTACGAGATCAGAGCTGGAGAATGCCCTTAATATCAAGGAACTGTCGGGATATTTAAAGAATTTGAGTGAAGAGTATGGTCTGATAAGCAAGAAGCAGCCTCTCTATGAGAGATCAGTCAATAAGAATGTGCATTATACCATTGAAGATCAATTTCTGAGATTCTGGTTTCGTTTTGTGTATAAATACTCTCACATTATTGAGGCAGGAGCAAACGAGAAATTAAAGTCCATTGCCGAGAGAGATTTTCCGACAGTGAGCGGCAAATCTCTTGAATGTTATTTTATGGAGGTGCTGAAGGAGCAGGGCTGCTATACTCGTCTTGGTTATTGGAACGACCGAAAAGGAGAAAATGAGATTGATATCATTGCCGAAGATGAAGTGGACAACAAGATCGAATTCATTGAAGTAAAAAGGCAATCAAAGAATTTCGATGAAGAGTTGTTAAAATCCAAGGCGGCAACTTTCATGAAAGCAGTAGGTCCTTATGAAGGCTATGAGATCTCGTATAAGGGTATTTCTATCGATGATATGTGAGTATGAGCAAGTTATATCGTTTTCTGCCAGCTTTGCCACCCTATATATAAACTTATAGGGGAAAGTGCGGACAGAAATGTAACTATTTTTGTCCGCACTAACTATAATAGTTTAAAAGAAGCCTGGCAAAGCTGGCAGAAATTCGGGAACAGGGCTCACTCTGGTGATTGTAATCCGTTGATAATTATTGCTTGAGAACGTTTTTGATCAGCAGAAGATGGTGCGGAGCAAAATTGCGGAACAAATACATTTCAGGCCTGAATGATATCAGATCAGATGCAAATGTCCCCATTTACAGGCGGTCAATTTCTTCCGGAGACAGTCCGGTGATGTCTGCAATGTCCTGAGTAGGGAATCCCTTTGCTTTCATCCGGATTGCATTTTGCCGGCGCTCTTCCTGCCTTCCTGCTTCCAGGCCTTCCGCTCTTCCTTCTGCTCTTCCTTCCGCTCTGCCTTCTGCTCTTCCTTCCGCACGTTCCGTATTGATATTGTCTCTCAGGATCACAATATTATCCAGATGGCGGTAATAAGCTTTCAGTTCATCCTTGCTCATACGGTCCAGTTTCAGCCTTTCACGTGCAGCATTCAGTCCCGGAGCCTGTGCCTGATCTGGAATTTCTCCGGTATTGAGATAATAGATCCATTCTTCCAGCGGTGTTTGGGCAACCTGATTAAAATCGTTCACTTTCAGGATATAATATTCCGGATATAACTGGCTGACTGTGTCGACCTTAAACGTCTGGCGCTGGAATGGAGATAATTCCAGTATATCGTTCTGGTGTATTCCCCGGAATTCTGTTTTTCCGTGATACACAATATCCTTTCCATGTCCTAATGAGAAATAGACAATGTTGATACTATACACTTTTCTTACCTTGTCGTAGCCTTCTCCCCGGTTGATATATTCAGTCACCAGTTTTGAAGTACCGAAGAGCATACGCTGAAAGTAAGCATATTCATTGTTGTTCTGGATTTCAATCAGCAGCAGAGTCCCTTTGGAGTCTTCGGCCAGCAGATCCACCCGGTTATATTTGTCAAATTCCTCTTCCTGATTGCTTTCGCTTTCAAGCAGTTTCTGTATTTTGATCCGGTCACGGAGCAGTGTCGTCAGAAAACCTTCCAGTACGGCAAAGTTAGCCTTGTTTCTCAGCAGGCGTTTCATAGCCCAGTCAAAACGGATGTAATTACTCATAATCTTGTGAATTTAAAGAATAGTGCAAAGATAAGATTTTTAGATGAAACAGACAACTAATGACCAAGTTATATCGTTTTCTGCCAGCTTTGCCACCCTATATATAAACTTATAGGGGAAAGTGCGGACAGAAATGTAACTATTTTTGTCCGCACTAACTATAATAGTTTAAAAGAAGCCTGGCAAAGCTGGCAGAAATTCGGGAACAGGGCTCACTCTGGTGATATGTAAACCGTTGATAGTTATTTGCTTGAGAACGTTTTTGATCAGCAGAAGATGGTGCGGAACAAAATTGCGGAACAAATACAGTTCAGGCCTTCTTCCCAAAAAAATTCAGAGAAGAAGGCCTGAATGATATCAGATCAGATGCGAAGGAAATTATTCCAGATTATCCTTTCCTGTCCGTTCCAGCTCGTCAATAACTTTCAACAAATATTGGCCATACTGGTTCTTCAGCATAGGCTTCGCTACTTCCCGTAACTTGTCGGCAGTAATCCATCCTTTCCGGTAAGCAATGCCTTCCAGACAAGCCACTTTCAGTCCCTGTCTCTTCTCAATTACTTCAATGTAAGTAGAAGCCTCTGCCAGTGAATCGTGGGTACCGGTGTCCAGCCAGGCAAAACCTCTGCCCAGTGTCTGCACCTTTAGTTCTCCGTCTTCCAGGAAGCGTTGGTTCACAGTCGTGATTTCCAGTTCGCCACGTGCGGAAGGTTTGATGTTCTTGGCCACTTCCACTACTTTGTTGGGATAAAAATAGAGGCCCACCACTGCATAATTTGATTTCGGATGCTGCGGCTTTTCCTCAATGCTCAGACGAGTTCCTTCTGTAACTTTCTAGAGTCAATATAGCATAACCACCTTGATGATATCGATATTCTTCCACTCGTTGAAACCGCCGATGTTGTAAGTCTCGGCAATCTTTCCCTTGTGGAAAATCATATCGATGGCACGGGCATGATCTACTACATACAACCAGTC